>Ga0210391_10004502_pt1 | contig 11591 bp, 9 predicted proteins | sample IncBWC12OmetaG_FD_160573 | JGI IMG/M metagenome (GOLD analysis project Ga0210391, IMG submission 160573) | Forest soil microbial communities from Barre Woods Harvard Forest LTER site, Petersham, Massachusetts, United States - Inc-BW-C-12-O ...
AACTCCTGGCCTTCGGTCTCGAGCACGATTTTGGCCATCATCTTGACCGCTTCGACCGGGTACTTGCCGGCCGCAGTTTCGGCCGACAACATCACCGCGTCGGTGCCGTCATAGATCGCGTTCGCGACGTCGGACGCTTCGGCCCGCGTGGGCCGGGGATTCTCAATCATCGACTCCAGCATCTGGGTGGCGGTGATGACCGGCTTGCGGTAATCGCCGGCGCGGCGGATCACATGCTTCTGAATGGCCGGGACCTTCTCCGGCGGCATCTCGACTCCCAGGTCGCCGCGCGCCACCATGACCCCATCGGCGGCCTCAAGAATGCTCTCCAGGTGCTGGATGGCTTGCGGCTTTTCGAGCTTGGCAATGATCCAGGTCTCCGCACCGAGCGACGCCACCCGATGACGGACCAGGCGGATATCCTCCGCGGTGCGCACAAACGAAACCGCAATCGCGTCCACGCCACTCTTGATGGCGAACTCCAGGTCCTCTTCGTCTTTGGCTGTCAGCGACGGTACCCGTACCGGGATGCCGGGCAGATTGATGCCCTTATGTTCTCCCAGCATGCCGCCGTTGATGACTTCGCACTCCGTATCCTGTCCGTGCACTGCCACCACGTGGAGCTCAATGAGCCCATCGGAGAGCAGGATGCGCGCGCCGGCCTCCAGATTTTCCGCCAGCGTGGGGAAGGTGGTGGCGATGAGCGTCGAGGTCCCGGCAATGTCGCGCGGGGTGATGGTCAGCCGCTGGCCGGTCTTGAGCTGCACCGGGATACGGTTTTTGAGCCGGCCGGTGCGGATCTTCGGCCCCTGCAAATCCCCCAGGATGCAAATCGGCTTGCCTTCTTCGCGCGAGACCTTGCGCACCATTTCGATCAGCTTGAGCTTTTCCGGGTGGGTGCCGTGGGAAAAGTTAAGCCGGGCTACATCGAGCCCGGCGCGGAGCAATTCGCGGAAAACATTTTCAGTCGAACAGGAAGGGCCCAGGGTGGCCACTATCTTGGCCCGGCGCCGCGGCTCCACTCCCAGGGTTTCGTTCGCTTCCATCAGGGGAAAACTCATTGGTCCCTCACACTCGGTAACCGGAAACGGTAACGGTCTCCGGCAGCTACATTCTACGCGTAGTCGGGCGGGGAACGGGGAAGGCCTGTTAACAGCAGCGATACGAACGGCGGGAAGAACGTAATTTTAACGTTCCAGCCGGGGCCGCTTGCCCCCGGCCGCGACCAGTCTTTCTGCTTCGACCGGGACCGGATTGGGTACCCGTTGTGGCTTGGGAAAGAGATGGGCGTTGAACTCGGCGCCGATCAGCACGCTCAGGGTCGCGATGTAGAGCCATACCAGGGTGGCCACCACGGCGCCCAACGGGCCATAGACGACAGAGTAATCGGCGAAGCGGGTGAGATAAAAACCGAAGGTCAGGGTAGCCAGGAACCAGATCAGGGCAGCCCCCGAGGCTCCCGGCAAAACATATCTCCACGCCCGCCGCCGCGGCGTGCCGAACTGGTAGATCATGGCCAGAACCACGATGGTGGTCAAAAGGCCGATCGACCAGCGTACGATGCGCCAGAGGAACAGCACCACCGGCCCCAGCACGTGAAAGCTGTTGGCAATGGCCCACTGCTCAATCTGATGTCCAAAAGCAACCACTACGGTGGCAAATGCCAGGGGCACCAGGCACAGTGGAATCATGGCCAGCGCGACTCCCCGCTCGACCCAGAAGCTCCATTCCCGGCGCGGCAAATCATAGGCGCGGCGGAAGCCTTCCATCAGCGAGAGCATCATGCCCATGGCGGCGATCAGCGAAACCAGGATGGCGGAGGTGAGAACTTGTTCCGACCGCGCCTTCTGGTTGGTGAAGTAATCGTGCAGCAGGGTCATGGTGTCGTTGGGCAGCACTTCGGCGAAGGCGGCTCGCATTTCTCCCCGCACGCTATCCGATTCCGGGGTCAGGGCAAGCAGGGTGGTGAGCACCAGGATGGTGGGGAAGAGGCAGAGGATGGCCGAGTAGGCTGCCCCCTTGGCGGTGCCGAATACGTCATGGGAAAGCGATGTCACGAGCGCAAGGCGGAATTTTTCAAGTGGCCAGCGCACGGCTAGCCTTTCCACTGCAACAGGAATTGAGTGACTGCGGCAGGATCTACTGTCCGCATGGCCTCAAACTCGCGATTGCGCTGGCTGTAAACCAGCTGACCGTTGGCATCGAGCACCGCTAATGCCGGCACCCCTTTGTCCACGGGCACGCCGTACTTGGCAGCGATGTCGAGGTTCTGGTCGTAGCGGCCGATATTCACCGGCACCAGCACGTAGTTCTGCTGGAGCAGACGCCAATTGGCAGGATCATGAAAATAGATTTCCAGCACCTGGCAGTCGCCGCACCAGTTGCCGCCGAAGTCGAGCAGGACGCGTTTCTTTTCCTTCCCGGCCCGAGCCAGGGCGCTGGCAATATCCTGTGCAGCCTGGGCCCCATCCGGATAGATGACGGCGCGCCCGGGTTCCTCAGTTGGCCCGGTATCGACCGGAGTCTGCCGGCAACCCACCAGAAGGGCGCAGGCGATCGCAGCAAGGACCATCGGTTTTGGCAGGGAGAGCATCGGCTTCGATAATAGGGTAGCGCAAACCGTCCGCGCCAGGATTTTTGCCCCGCCAACAAAACCTGATGCTCCGCATCCCCGACTTATGTACAGCCTGAAAGTTTGCGCCGAAAACGACGGCGAATATGTCGGGATTTAGAGCCTGCGTGAGAACTCGATCGCGCTTTTGGGCTCTATCCCCGCGCCGATCGCCGGGTGCCCCACATCTCGCTCGTTTTTCGCGAGATGTGGGATACCGCAGCCCTCCCCCCAAGCCTGTTGAGGGCTATGAAACGATGCTCTCAGGTGTTTCTTATTCAACTTTCTGCAGACTCTGAGGGCCGTACCCTGCAAACACTAATTCGGGGCCAGGGCGTAAGGGAAGGTGAAGCGCCCCAATTGGACCAGCGCCTTGTCCGCCGGCGGCCATATGCGGAACGATTCCACCCGGGTGATGGACAGATTGCGCATGGCTTCCACCTGGCCGACCGCTTTTCCGCTCTGCGCCTGGTAGAACGTCACCTTGAGTGAGTCTTGTTCGCGCACCCAGCCGATCAGGTATTCTCCCGGAGCAAGCAGGAAATCCCCCACCTTGAGCGGCATCTGGGAAACGAAATAATAAGAATACTTGCCATCGGCGGAGTAGCCGGCCGTGATCAACACCACCCCGGCGATGAAATGGCCTTGACCGTCGGTAATTCCGGAAGCGGTGCGGAATTCCGTTTCAATGCGTTCCGCGATCACTGGCGCGCGGGCAGGAATCAAAACTTTCAGCTGCCCTTCGCTGGCGTTGTGCCAGCTGGCCGCCTGGACTGCAGCCGCGTTCAGCAGGCACAGCACCAGCAGCCATCGACGGAGCTCAATCAAGATGCACGATTCCTCTCTGCAGCGCGGTGGTCGCGGCCTGGGTGCGATCGGTGACTCCCAGCTTGCTGAGCAGGCTGTTGATGTGGGTCTTCACCGTGGCCTCGGAAATGAAGAGCGCAGCAGCGATCTCCTTATTGCTGTTGCCGCCCACAATCAACTGCAGCACCTCGGTTTCGCGCCCGGTGAGCGACGGCGCGCTCATGCGCTCGGCCAGCCGCTCGGCCACCGGGGCCGGGATGCGCGATTTTCCGGAGTAGACCGAACGGATGGCGTCCATCAACTCGTCCCCGGTCATGCCTTTCAGCAAGTAGCCCCGGGCGCCGGCCTGGAGGGCGCGGTAAATGTCCTCGTCCCCATCGAAGGTGGTGAGCACAATGATGCGGGCCTGGGGAAAATCGACGCGGATGTTGGCGATCGTTTCCACCCCGTTCATCTGCGGCAGGCGCAGATCCATCAAGGTGATATCGGGCTGGTGGAGACGAAACAACTCAATCGCCTCCCGGCCATCGGCCGCTTCGGCAACCACGGAAAATTCGGGCACAGTGCGCAGCAGGGCCACCAGGCCCTGGCGCACCACCGCGTGGTCTTCAACAATCATGATGCGGATGGGTTCGTTCATTCTGCTCGCTTTCTTACTTTCATTTCCCTGGTTCATTTCCCTGGTTCACTTCTTTGGTTTCATGGGACCGGCGCTTCGACCGAGACCAGAGTGCCTTCGCCAGGGGCGCTCCGGAGCTCGAGCGTGGCAGCGATCTCCCCCGCCCGCTCCTGCATACCCTGGAGACCGTAGTGGCCTTCTGCGCCGTTTCTGCTGGGATCGAACCCGCGGCCATCATCCTCCACCCGCAGCGAAACCCGCGCTGCCTGGTAGATCAGCTGCACTTCAATGCGCGTGGCGGCCGCATGCCGGACGGCGTTGGCAACTGCCTCCTGGCCAATACGCAGCAACTCCTCTTCCATCCGCTGTTCCAGCGGCCGGTAAGTCCCTTTTACCTGAAGGTATACCTTGACCGGAGAGCCGCCCGCAATGCGGGTGCAACTGCGGCTGAGTCGTGCGGGAAGGTCGTCCGGCTGGTTAGCGGGTAAACCGGGGGCGGCTCCAGCCTCGGAGCGCAGATCCCAGATGGATGTCCGCGCATCGGCCAGGCTGGCGCGAACGAGGGCCCGCGCTTGATCCAGTTGTTCGAAGACTGGCTCGAGCTCCGCGCCCGGCGCTGTTTCATTTCCCGGCTTCGCCGCCGCCTGGCGCGAGCCGGAAAGCAGGCGCGCCACCACTTCCAGCTGCACCGAGATGCCGACAAAACCCTGGGCCAGGGTGTCGTGAATTTCCCGCGCGATGCGACCGCGCTCGCGCAGCACGGCTCCCCACTCGGCTTCGACGGCCAGCACCCGCCAACGATAGATTAGGTATCCCAACAACAGCAGGGCCAGCACCATGGAGGAATAAAACCACCAGGTCTGGTAGAAATGCGGCATCATGCGCAGGCCGAAGGACGCGCCGGTCATGTTCCAAACGCCGTCATTGTTGGCTGCCAGCACCTGGAAGCGGTAGCTTCCTGGCGGCAGGTTGGTGTAAAACGCCGCCCTGCGGGCGCCGGCATCGATCCATCCATGGTCGAAGCCTTCCAGTTGATAGCGGTACCGGACTTTCTGAGGAGCCACAAAACTCAGGCCGGCATACTGGAACTCCAACCGGTTGGCGCCCGGCTTGACGGTGAGCTGCTGATCGAGGCCCAGGGGGCGGGGCTGGTCATCGACCAGGATCTTTTCCACAGCAACCGCAGGGGGAACGCGGTTCTCGGGCATTTGCTCCGGCTCGACCGCGGAGACCCCGTCAAGGGTAGCGAACCACAAGCTCCCATCCGCCAGTTTCCAGGCCGCCGGGTGACCCTCGCCGCTGCATTCGCGGATGTTCATGCCGTCCGCCGTGCCATAGGCATTCACTGACGGCACACCACCCCCATTCAACTGCGCCAGCGAGACGCGGAAGATCCCGGTTTCCGAGCTCATCCAAAGGTGGCCGCTCGCGTCCTCGAGCATGCCGTAAATGGTGTTCGGCAGCCCCCACGGGCTCGAGGGATAGGCCTGAATCGCCGCTTTGCCTGAGCCCACGCGATTGAGGCCGCCGCCATTAGTCCCCAGCCACACCTGGCCGGAGTGATCCTGGGCGATGGCGGTGATGGTGTTATTTGAAAGGCCCTGCTGGACGGTGTAGTTGCGAAAGACACCGCCGTCGAGACGGCTCAGACCGGCGGAAGTACCTATCCAGAGCGGGTCCGATGAGGTCAAGGCCCCCCGGCCGTCTCTGAGAATGGCGCCGATGAAGTCGCTGCCCAGGCCATCCATGCTCGAAAAACTGGAAAACTTGCCTCCGGCCAGGTGCGCCAGACCGTGACGGGTCCCGATCCACAAACTGCCGTCGCGGTCGTTGGCGAGTGAGCGGATGAAATCGTCGGGCAGGCCCGCGGCGGAGGTGAAATGCTCGACCTTGCCGGTGGGATGGAGCCGGTTGAGCCCGTTGGGGGTCCCGATCCAGAGGTCGCCGTGCCCACCGTCGGCAAGCGAAAGGATGACGTTGCTGGACAGTCCCTGGGCAGTCGAGTAGTGCGCAAACCCTGAACTTGTGCGGCGATTCAGGCCCGCTCCATCGGTTCCAATCCAGAGCGCTCCGTCGGCTGTTTGAAAAACGCAGCGCACAAAATTGCCCGAGAGCCCGTCGCTGGTGGTGTAAGTGGCGAACTTCTGATCGCGCAGAAGGTGCAGGCCCGCGGAATCGGTGCCCAGCCACAGGTTGCCTTCGCGATCTTCGAACATGGCGAGCACCCGGTTGACGGCCAGGGCAGAATCCCGGGCGAAAGACTCGAGTCGACTACCGTCGAAGCGGAAAACGCCCCGCTCGGTTGAGATCCAAAGCGCCCGCTGGCTGTCTTCAAACAGTTGGTCGACAAGGTCCACAGTCAAGCCATTCATCGCCAGTGGAAGGGACGTTCCCGCAGCGCTCACGTGCGTCATCCCGCTGGCCGAGCCTACCCACATGCCACCTTGCCTGTCGTCCTGGAGCGCGGTCACTGGGTGCTTGCTGGCAGCGCCCGGCACGGGGACCAGTGTGCCCGCGGTATAGCGGTCTAATCCCTCGTCGGTGCCCATCCACACGTTGCCTTGCTGGTCGAGCTCGATCGCTTCCACGGGAACGCCGCTAAGCAGGTGCAGAGCCAGCTGCGGCTTAGAGGCTTTGGTGTCGAGGGCGAAGACCCCGCTGCTGCCGCCCAGCCAGAGGGTTCCTCGCGCATCCTCTGCCAGTGACTGGCGATGCAGGGGGGCCGCTGCCTGGGCTCCAGCGAGCGGACGAAAGATTTTGCCATCGAACCATGCAGGACCCGCCGGGGTGAAAGCCCACAGGCGTTGGTGATGGTCCTCATAGCTGAACCACACCGTGTCCGCTGGCAGGCCCCGCGCAGCGGTATAGGCGGTAAAGGCTCCGTCCCGATAGCTCACCAGGCCGGCGGCGGTCGAAATCCACAATTTGCCGGCGTGGTCCTCAATCAGATTGGACACGGTATCGCTCTTGAACTGGGGTGTGTTCTCCGTGTCAAAGGTAACGAAATCGATGCCATCGAAGCGGACCAGCCCTCCGTCGGTGCCCAGCCACACAAAGCCATCGCGCGTTTGCAGGATGGAATGAACGGTATTCTGGGGCAAGCCGGAATCAGTCCGCCAGGCCTGATGGCCGTAATGGTCAAGCGAGCGATGGGAATCGAGCGCCATGGCAGAAGTGGTGAACGCCAGCAACAGGACCCACCCACTGTGACCTCGCCACCCCGCCCGAATCATGATGGCTCCAGTATGAACCCTGGGGAAAATCCCCGAAGAAGCAAAAAAAGGCGCCCCGGGTAGGGGCGCTTGGAGAACTGGTATGTGATTGCGAGTCCAAAGATAGATACGCTATCCCGTCGGGTCTTGGACCCAGAGTATGATTCTCACTCGATCTTTGGGTGGAGACACGACCCACGCGCATGAGCGGCCCAGATATCTGTGGTTACCTGAGAAAGGGCCGCAGATTTCTCCACTACACTCAGTCGAAAAAAGGCCGCAAATTCCAGACTCTGAGTGGGTGGCCCGGGTCTCGCTTTTGAGACCTGGGTGTTACGGCTGGAGGTCATTGCGAGGAGAAACCCGGGTCTCCCGGAAGGGCGAGACTTGACGATCCCACCCTTCACAAGAAAGCGAAGATGGGGGACCCGTCGATTGGCGGAGATAGAGCCCACACGCGCGTTCCGTGCGTTGCAGCGCCGGGAAGTCTTAGGGGCCTGGCCTTACGTGGTGGGGGTGTCGACCGAGGGGATGGGGGTAGACACGACACTGACCTTGGCGGGAACGCTCGCTTTGGCGCCGCTCGACAGACGAGCTGCAATGCGCCGAGACCGCAACCTGTCGGCCATATGCTTGGGTACATCTACTGATTTGATCAAACTCATCTCGGCTCCATGGACTGCCGTTAACTAGCTAAACGTGGCTCGTCTGGAGTAAGAAGACTCAGGGCGAGGAAGCAAACTGCACTACCAACAGTGTACTCCCAGTTACTGCTTTTCCCAGACTACGGTGGAAGGCGGATCCCCTGGCGTCCCGCCCACCTCGGTCATCGTCTTGCCGCCATCGGCGACGGTGTACACAGAAGAAGAAATCGTGCTGCCGTTCAATTTCTGCACCAGGCGGAAGCTGTAAGGCCCTGTGCGCATCAAGCTCAATCGCAGTCCTGTCGGAAGGTCGGGGCCGTCCACAGCCGTTTCCTTGCCATCGAAGTTAAGCTCGCAGGAAGCCTTCATCGCCGGAATCTTGAACAACAATTTATCCAGGCTGATCTCCTGGATGATGAGTTGGTTGGGCGAACTGAGCTTGACTGCGGTGCTTTTCCAGGAACCTATCAGCCCGCTGGTTCCGTCGGTGCGCGTGTACTCCGCCGTATTGGTATACAGGTCGCCGTCGGCCTTCACCCCGCTGGTGGTATCGGTGAGCGTCTTGCCGTCGGTTGAGAGCTTCCAGCTGTCACTGCTCAGCAGCTTACCGTCGGTCTTGCGCTCCTCGGTGGTCCAGCTATCGGGGCTGGTCTGGCGCCATATGGCAATGTTGCCCGAGGGAGTGGCGTAGTTTCCCCCATCCAGGCGGAAGGAGTAGCTGACTCCGCTGGCAGTGAGCTGGATGGCGTTCCCTTCCGCGGGACCAAACTTCAGCGTGTCGCCGGCCAACTGGCTCTTTTCCTGGTTCAACTGCCAGGTGCCGGCAAAGGGATTCTGCGCCGCTGCCGTTGCGGTCGTGACGAGAGCAAGAAACATCCAGATGGTGGCGGAAAAGCGTTGTCCGGGTCGCATAGGACCTCCTCTGGCCCGGTGGGTAAGGCCCAGTGACTGCCACTGTCATTAGAGCACTTCCGCTGTGTCTTTTGTGGGGATGGAACAGGGGTGGTAAATCATGTCTTTCCGGGAGAGGCCCGGGTAAGGCAGGGGAACCCATGTCATGCCTTCGCGATCCGGCTTAATCGTCGTCAGAGCGGGATTTCGTGAGACCGGTCAAGGCATGCAAATGAAGAGCTTGTTTGATGCCGGGACCGAATTCCTGGATCAGGTTCCCGACAAAGACTTCGCCCATCTGCTCGTGGCCGAACTGAATTCCCTGGACCAGGGGACTGTAAAGACGGTGAGGATACCAGTAAGTAGAAACCATGCCTGAGCCGTAGGCGCCGGCGATCTGCGGCATATCGAGCGTCAACCGTCCGTCCTTGCGGTAGTTGGTGAATGTCATCTGGAGCGCGTGGCCGGTGCGATGGAGCGCACCCTCGCACTTGCAGACGGGATACCGCGGATCGAGCCCGGTCAGGCCGGCCAGGCCCTCGTGGATGACATTGCGGGCGGCAAGTTGGCCGTATTCGCTGGCAAAACGCCGGGTATAGGCATTTCCATCGCCGTTCCACTTGGCCGGCACATTGCGGATCTGATCAACCATGGCCCCGGCGAAAAGCCCGGCAAAGGCTCCCGGGGAGGCGTAGGTATCGTTCCACAACAGAACCACCCGGTCCTGCATAGTCAGCGGCTTAGGGGCGTCGGGCGGCGGTTTGGGGATGGCCTGGACGATTTCAGGAGCTATCCCCAATCCCTGCAACAACGCGTCATGGCCGGAAGCAGCCAACAAATCGGGGAACAATCCAGCCGGCAGGGCGTCGCTGGCGACCAGTACGGTGCCTTCGTGCGCGCTGTCCGCAGACACCATCCTGTCCGCAGACAGCATCTGCGCCTGCAGCATGACTTCCGTGGTCATACCCAGAGTCATGATGAGAACGACCCGGCAGAACTTCATAAAACCCCCGATAGGGCAAAAAAGAGTAAAAGCGCTGCGCGGCCCTTTTCTGAACCAGAGGGCTTCGTTAAGCAGCAAGCAAAGGATCGCAGGGCCCCTGGACTATGGCAAGCAATCATCCAGTCCTGGCCCTTACGAAAGCGCCTTACCCCGGCTCAACTGGGTAGCTGCAGGTAACACCTTGTGGGCAGAACTGGGGTTATCAGGCTGCGGAAAAACTCTGTTTTGTATTAGGGCACGGCTTCAGTTGTTCAACTGCTTGAACTATTTCGGGCTTTTAGCCCTGGTGAGGACTGGAAGTGTTGACATCGGCAGGGGCTCTTACGGGCTCAGGTACAGCTCCGTTTTGTATCAGGGCACGACTTTAGTCGGGCCGTAAACGATTTAGAACATGACGGGCTTTAGCCCCTGCGGTCCCTGCGGGTAGATCTCTCCTGCCGATACCAAGTTTTTCCGCCGCCAGTTTAGTCGGGCCGTAAATGGCTCAAAATACGTTGGGCTTTAGCCTCTGCAACTCCTGCACCTACGTCCTGCCTGCCCGGTCCCGAATTTTTTCGGCAGCCTGTCAGGAAGGAAGCAGTTGGAACCGATCCACGTCGACCAGGCCCCGGTCGGTAATCTTCAGGTGGGGAATGACAGGAAGTGGAAGAAAGGCAAGGTGCAGGAACGGTTCCGCCAGTCGGCACCCCATGGCCTGGACGGTGGTGCGCAGGGTATGGAGGTTCTGACGGACGGTGTCAAAGGGCTGGAGGCTCATCAGCCCGGCGAAGGGAAGCGAAAGCTCCCCCAGCACGCGGCCATCCTGAACCGCCGCCAATCCTCCCCCCAGCGTCAGCAGGTGATTGACGGCCAGCGCCATATCATCGTCGTTCGAACCGACCACGCAAATGTTATGGCTGTCGTGACCGACCGAAGACGCCAGCGCCCCCCGGCGGAAGCCAAATCCGCGGACAAACCCACGGCCGATGTTGCCATTGCGGCCGTGGCGCTCGAGCACGCAAATCTTGAGCAGGTCGTGTTCCGGGTCAGCGAGCCGCAAGCCACCGCGCCAGGGAAGATCGGCCTGTAGGTGCTCGGTAAGGATCTTGCCCGGGATAATGCCGATCACCGCCGTCCCCGGCCCAGAGGCGGGCACGCGGAAAGCTTCCACCGTGACCGGCGCCCGGCGCATGGTGTTCCCTCCCGGCGGCGAGGGCATGACCCGCCCGGCAAACGTCTCCCCAGTCACCGCCCGGCCGCGGCGGAAAACGGTATGCACGGCGCAGCTTTCCAAATCATCCAGCAACAGCAGGTCGGCCAGATATCCGGGCGCGATCAACCCCCGGTCCACCAGGCCAAAGCCCCGGGCGGCCGACCAGCTGGCAATGCGATAGACGGCGGCCACCGGGGCTCCGAGCGAAATGGCCCGCCGCACCAGGTAATCCAGGTGGCCCTCTTCGTGGATGTCCAGCGGATTGCGGTCATCGGTGCAGAAACCGAGAAACGGGGAACTGAATTCACGGATCAGGGGGGCCAGCGCTGCCAGATCTTTTGACGCCGACCCCTCCCGGATCAACACTTGCATGCCTTTCGCCAGCTTCTCCCGCCCCTCGGCGAGGTTAGTGGTCTCGTGACAGTTACGAATACCGCAGGAGAGATAGGCGTTCAGGTTGTGACCGGAAACCAGCGGCGCATGGCCGTCGATATGCTGGCCCTGGAACGCCGCCAGTTTTTCCATGCATTCGGGATCTTTGTTCAGGACCCCGGGCACATTCATGAACTCGGCCAGGCCGATCACCTGGGGATGGTGGCGATGCGGCAGCAG
>Ga0210391_10004503_pt1 | contig 11591 bp, 10 predicted proteins | sample IncBWC12OmetaG_FD_160573 | JGI IMG/M metagenome (GOLD analysis project Ga0210391, IMG submission 160573) | Forest soil microbial communities from Barre Woods Harvard Forest LTER site, Petersham, Massachusetts, United States - Inc-BW-C-12-O ...
CCTACAGCATCGCCGCGATGACGCGAGGGGAGTTCTCTGCGGAGGAGGCGGCCGTTACCGGCGCGCTGTGGCATCAATTGCGGAGGGAAAAACAATGAAATGCCGTAACCACTTGATTGGAGCGATGGGCCTGGCGTTGGTTTGGGGCTCTGTACAGGCGGACGTCAAAGACCCCCTGCCTGACAGTCTGTCTCTGGGCGGTGTCACTCTGTATGCGACCATCGATGTGGGCTACGCCTATCAAAGTCACGGTGTGCCGCTGAGCAGCGAGTATGTCGGCGGCCTCGAGTACCAGGCTTTCACCACCACCCGCAATTTCGCGGGGTCCCAGTCGACGTTCGCGGAAAGCGGCCTGGAGCAATCCAAGATCGGCATCCGCGTGTCGGAACCCATCGTCAACGATTTCACCCTGATCGCGCGAACCGACACGGGATTCAATCCGCTGTCGGGTCAGCTGACGGACGCGTGTAAAGCGCTCGAATCGAACAGCAGCAAGCCCCAGGGAGAACAGACCGCGAATGCCGACAGCAGCCGTTGCGGTCAGGCCTTCAATGGCGTGATCTGGGCCGGCGTCAGCAGCCCCACATACGGAGCGCTCACCATCGGCCGTCAACAGTCCCTGCAGCTCGACGCGCTGGCGCTGTACGATCCGCAGACCCTCTCGTATGCGTTTTCCTTCCTCGGCTATTCCGGCTTCAACGCTGGTTCCGGAAGCACAGAGGCGGCGCGCTTGGACAACTCCGGCAAGTACGCGTATACGAACGGCCCGGTGCATATCAGTGCCATGTACTCGAACGGCGGGCAGGACACGGGCGTGCTCGGCCACTCTTACGGTTTCGATGTCGGGGTGACCATCCAGGGTTTGTCGGTCGATGCCGTTTATCAGAACGAGAAAGGGGCCGTCAATCTGCGCAGTTCCTTCGACAATGCCGCGACCCCGAACCCGGTGCCCACGCCGGGATTGGCCGCCTATATTTCGGACGACAAGTCCTACAACATCATGGGCAAGTACGTGCTCGATCTGGGCAACAAGGACAAGCTCACGACCTATCTGGGCTACTCGCATATCGAGAAGGCGCACGGGGACTATACCGTCGGCAGCGCACAGGACAATTACCCGATTTCGGTGGGCATCAACATCAATAACACCGCGAAGTACGACATGGAATGGGTGGGCGCGAGATACGCCATGAGTTCCGGATTGAACCTCACTGCCGCGTACTATCACATCACCCAGAACAACTGGACCATCGGTCTTGGGCCGAGCGGCAACGACAACCTGGGTTGCAACATCGCCGGGTTGCTCTGCTCCGGCGAGTTCGAAGAGATGTCGTTCGTCGCTGACTACATCATCAACAAGCACTACGACGTGTATGGCGGCGTGAACTGGTCCGAGGTCACCAATGGTCTCGCCAACGGCTTTCCCGGCACCACCGTCGGAACGACCGGAGCCCAGGTTCAGACCACCATCATGTGGGGCTTTCGCATAAGAATCTAAAAGGGGACAATTCTAAGCCGCATTGCCAGAAGGTCGGGCTGCGGCGACCTGCTAATTGAAACAAACGGCGACGGGGAAACACTATGGCGACAATAATGGCGGACTCTCTTCCGCAGGCCCACAAGATGACGGGCGAAGAGCGGAAAGTCATACTGGCCTCATCGGTGGGAACCGTATTCGAGTGGTACGATTTCTACATCTACGGCACTCTTGCCACCATCCTCGCGAAGCAGTTCTTTTCCGGCGTGGAACCACCGGCCGCTTTCATCTTCACCCTGCTGGCCTTCGCCGCCGGCTTCGCGGTGCGTCCATTCGGCGCTCTCCTGTTCGGGCACATCGGTGATCTCGTCGGCCGCAAATACACCTTCATCATCACGATCAGCTGCATGGGTATGGGGACCTTCCTGATCGGCGTGCTGCCGTCATTTGCATCGGCGGGCATCGCCGCACCGGTGCTGCTGATCGCCTTGCGCCTGCTCCAGGGCCTGGCCCTCGGCGGCGAATACGGCGGCGCTGCGATCTATGTCGCCGAACACGCGCCGCCCGGCAAACGCGGGCTCTACACGTCCTGGATTCAGACGACGGCGACGTTGGGGCTGTTCGTGGCGCTGCTGCTCGTCCTCGGCGTGCGAACCTACCTCGGGGAGGAGGCCTTTGCCGCCTGGGGTTGGCGCGTGCCGTTCCTGGTGTCCATTGTCCTGCTGGCGGTGTCGCTGTGGATCCGCCTACAGCTCAACGAATCGCCGATGTTCCTTCGCATGAAGGAAGAGGGCAAAAGGTCCAAGGCGCCGCTGAAGGAAGCCTTTGGAACCTGGCGCTACGCCCGGATTGCGATCCTGGCCCTGCTGGGCGCGACCGCCGGCGAAGCGGTTGTGTGGTACGGCGGACAGTTCTATGCGCTTTTCTTCCTGACCACTACCTTAAGCATCAAGCCGACGATGGCTCAGATCATGATCGCCATCGCGCTGCTGCTCGGCACACCGTTCTTCATCCTGTTCGGCTGGCTGTCCGACAAGATCGGCCGCAAGCCGATTATCTTGGCTGGATTCGCACTCGCTGCGTTGACTTACTTTCCTATCTTCCAGGCCATCACGCATTACGCGAACCCGGATCTGGAAGCAGCCCTCGCCAACTCGCCGGTCACGGTCACGGCCGATCAGGGGGAATGCGCCTTTCAATTCAACCCGGTCGGCACGGCGAAGTTCAAGAGCTCCTGCGACACCGTGAAATCCGGTCTGGCCAAGCTGTCGGTCAACTACCGCAACGTGGAGGCGCCACCGGGCACCACGGCTTCGGTCCAGATCGGCGACGAGACCATCGCAGCCGATGCACCTGATTTCGCCAAGGTCCTGAAGGCGGCCGTCGTCAAGCATGGTTACCCGGCGAGCGCGGATCCCGCCAAGATCAACACTGCCATGACGGTGCTGCTGCTGTGGCTCCTCGTTATCTACGTGACGCTGGTATATGCGCCGATCGCCGCGTGGCTGGTCGAACTGTTCCCGACAAGGATCCGCTACAGCGGCCTGTCGCTTCCCTATCACATCGGCAACGGCTGGTTCGGCGGCTTCCTGCCGGCGACCGTCTTCGCCATCGTAGCCTGGACCGGGAATATCTATTCTGGGCTCTGGTACCCGATCGTGATCGCGGCGGGCAGCCTCGTGATAGGTATGATTTTCCTTCCCGAAACGCGCAACGTCGACATCACCAAGCAGTGAGGTCGGCACGCACTGATCATCGATAACCAGTCCGCATCCGCGGCGTCGCTACGACGCCGCGCGCCGGACCGGATGATCGATGGGGCAGGAGTCGGTCGCGCAGTGGTCGAGAAGTGCGTCCAGAAGGCGGTTCTGCGCCCACTCGATCGGCGTGCACGGGAATTCCCCGGACCATGAATTGAGCGCGTCCAAGACGTCGCGCAGAAGAAGCCTCAGGAATAGCCGCTGGGACCTGTCCAACATCATCCGCCAGCCTTCCGAGCGGCATGCCTCGAGCACCAGGGTCAATTCGAGCCGGAGGATTTCACCCGCGCGCGCCGGGTCTGCTGACGCCGGCACTGCGTCCAGTTCCGCCCACAATCGGCTGAACAATTCGACGCACGCGGCCGCGAACGCTTCCTTCGATGCCATGCAGAACGAACCCCAGGCGGCGGTTAGGTGCGTGCATCTTGTCTATGTAACATGACCGGAGAACGACTCGCTCGTGTCGGTTCCGTGTCACCGCGTCTTGCTCATTGAAGAGCGATGTCGCCGCTGAATTGAACCTTCACCTTGAGCCCGGCAACCTCCAGCGTCATGGTTGCCGGAAATGATTCCGTACCCTTGATGGCGCCGGTCTCCGTGGCCTTGGCGACCGCGTGCTCAATTTCACGCTGCGAATTGATGCCGACCATTTTCAGGAACTTGCGGATGCTGAGGTTCAGCGCTTCTTCGTTCATTGGAATCCCCATTCGGCGGCTACGGTGCCTGCCCATGATAGCGGATTCGACATGCCCCCCAGCGGGGCTGCGTCCGTGCGCAGTCCCCGCGGGCAGACTCCTCATCAGCGTCGATGATCTCCGTCATGGTGACCATGATCATCGTGGCCGCGCCGGTCGTGATGATCGCCCCAGCGACCGCCGCCGGCATAGACCACCGGAGGCGGTCCGTAGTAGCGAGGCGATTCGTACACCACCGGAGGGGGTGCTCCCCAACCAAACGGGTTCAAATCGACGTTGAGATGTACGTTGGCGTAGGCGGCCGTGCTTGCCATCAGCGACAGCGCGACAATTCCAAGCGGCAGAATTCTAATTTTCATAATTGATCCTCGTAGCTGTTGCGGCGGGCGTGATCGCGCCGTCGTCACGGCAAGCAATGATTATTGCTTCGCCACTTTTGCTTCATGGTCGCGATGACTGAATACAGCGTCGGCTTCCTTTTTCTGGTCATCGGACATCACGGCATACAACCCAGAGAAGGCGCCCGCGAGCTTCTTGACTCCGTTCGCATGGGCCTGCGCAATGTCGGCATAGGCGTTCAAATCGTCGACTGCCGATGCATTCGCCTTGTTCGCGGCACGCTTGTCGATGGCTCGATCAAGGTCCTTTGCGTTCTCGCGCATGGTCGCTGCGACGTCGCCCCACTGAGTTTCCTCCGCGGGAGTGATCTTGAGCGTGGCGTGCATTTCCTTGATGTGTTTTTCCACCGCGGCATCGCGCTTGGTGTCGGCAGTCGCCATCGCCGAGGTTTGGGCAGCCGTTTGCGCCATTGCGCTGCCAAAGGCAAACGTGGATAGAAGCACTGCAGCAATTACTTTCATAGAGTTCTCCATAGGGATACGCGATCTCGGGGGATTCAACCATGGGTCAACCACGGTCGTCGGTGCGCTGCCGGACACAGTTGGCGTTGCGCCGACCTACATAAGTCCGCGATCACAGTAGCGTGGGGGTGCCATCGAAGATGCAGGACAAACGCGTCATCGCCCACGCCGTTGCGCCTACACGGAGTGCGAATTCCGGCATTCGGGGCGCGGGCAGGCGGAATCCGGGTGCCGGCGATCAAGGGCGATCGAGGGCGATCGAGAATGACCGTTGTCTAGGTCACCGAGGCCCGGCGCAACGACTGTGCCATGCAGTGAATGCCGCCTCCGGTTTTGGAGATCTCGCTCATGTCGATTTCGGCGACCTCGAATCCATGCGCGCGCAATTGCTGAACCAAGGAGCGGCTCGACTTGGGCACGATGGCGCGCTCGCGCCCGAGCGACATGAAATTGCAACCCAGGTTGATCGTGTCCTCGAAGGGCACGTCGATGATTTGATGGCCTTTGGCCTTCAGCCACGCGACGATGGCGGGGTCGGTGCAGGCGAGACACACGGCGGTGAGCTTCGGCGCGATGGGTACGACCATCAAGTCGATGTGGACGTAGTATTCGTCGAAGAAGGCGAGACGGGTTTCCCAACCCTCCTTCTTGAACCAGCCTTCGACCTGGCGCGCGCCCTCTTCTTGAGTGCGGCCGCCGCCGCAGCCGATCAGCACGCAGCCTTCTTCGATCACGTTGAAGTCGCCGCCTTCGAACGTGCCGGCCGTCACCATGTCGTAAATCGGAATCCCGAGCCGCTCATAGGTGCGGATGGCGGCATAGTTCTCGCCCCGGCGCCACCAGTTGGCCATCGCCGTAATGATCGCGCCAAACGGGGTCATGACACTGGAGTCGCGAGAGTAGACCTGCATGGGCAGTTCCGGCTCGGGCAGATGCCAATGGATGCGCACGCCAAAATGAGTGTAGGCGCTCTGCAGTTCCAAATGCTGCGCCTTGGCGACACGGATGTCCGCGGGGCTCTGGCGCAGGGTCTTGCGGGAGAGTGAGCTCGTGGCCATGTGCCGTAGATGATCCGCGGGCCCGAGCAACACATCCGTCAGTGGATCGGTTTCATTGCGAAACCCCCAGTCGGCGAGGGGTTTGGTGCCGCCCTCGTCGCGGCGGTGCTTGAGCGCAAAGGCATCGTGCACAGCGGTGACTTGTTCCTCAAGCATGGATATCTCCTGTTGGCGGCCCACGGTTGGGCGTCAATTTCGGCTAGTGATTCTTGAACGAATAGTGAAGTTCGAGCCCGACGGTGCGCGGCCGCCCGACGTAGTCGGCGCGATTGTGTATCGGTCCGGGGGTGGTGGAGACCGCCGTCGCCGCCTCCTGGTTGGTGATGTTGCTCACGAAGGCATCCACTCGCCAGGCCTTGGCGAATCCCAATCCCGCACGCGCATTGAGGAGCGCGAACCCGGGAAGATCCGTCGCCGTCGCCGAATGGGGCAGGGCGGTCCAGAAATCGCTGCGGTACGAGGCGTCGAGGTGGGCGTGAAACTCCCGGCTGTCATTGATCGGGACCGAATATTCCACGGCTACGGTGGCCTGCTCCTTCGACACTCCGGGCAATCGATCGCCGGATACGCCGATCAAATCGGGAACCACGCCCCGTTCGAAACTCGACGTCAAGATCGCGTCGGTATAGCTGTAGCCGAGCTCGAGTTTGGTCGAATCCGATACGGGCATGGTCAACTCCGCCTCCGCGCCCCGGGATCGGGCGGTGTTGCCGTTGGTGACGAAGTCGAAGCCGCCGGTCACCGTCGCGGCTTCGATCTGCGGATCTTTCCAATTGATGTTGTAGAGAGTGAACGTATAGCTCGATCCGCCGACCCAGGAGCCTTTGATGCCGATCTCGGTGTTTTGCGCTTCATCGGGCTTGTAGGTGAGCAGCGCAGGGGTCTCGCAGTAGGGGCAATTGCCGGTCGGCAGCGCGTTGACGCCTCCGCGGCGGAAGCCCTCGGACCAGGTCATGTATATCAGCGTGCGGGCCGCGATCTCATAGGAGGTGTTGAGCTTGAATATTTGGTTGCGAAAGCCCTTGGCATTGGAGTCGGCGGTCATGCCGTTCGGGTCGGTGCCGGACTGCGAGCAGAAGGGTCCGCACATGGGCAGGGTTTGCACCAGGCTTTGATCGTAGTGCTGCCAGAAGATGCGCCCGCCGGCGGTGGCCTGCCATTTGTCGGTGAAGTGGTAGGTGGTCTCATTGAAGGCCGCGAGGTCGCTGAAGCTCACGTGCCGGTCGAGCGTGAAGTTCAGGTCGGGATACGGATTCAGGGAGGGGCGGATGCCGCCGTTGTAGTTCTGAATCACATCGCCGAACGTGGGATAGGGGCAGGTCACGGCATTCAGCACGGTGCAGCCGGGCGGCTGCCCCGACCCCGGGATTTCGCTCCAAGTCGCGAAACCCAGAATGGGCTCGACCTGGGACAGCGTCTGCTTGCGATCGCTGTAGTACGCGCCGGTGACCCAATCCCAGGGCCCGGAGTTCTTCGACACCAGTCGTACCTCTTCCGTGAACGCCTTGTCGGTGGAGACGTCGAGGATGGGCGAGAGCGTGCGGGGATAATTTCCGTAATAGGAACCCAGCGATTCGATCAGCCCGGTCAAATCGTACTGGCTGAACGCGGACTGGCTCGTATAAGAAGAAGAGGAGGAGAGGGTCGCGAAAACGCCGTCGTAGGACAGATCGAATGCGCCCAAGTCCGTTTGAAACGAGCCCGGCTGATCCATGTACAGGGTCTGGGCGTATCGATCGCCCGGCCGGGCCTGCGAGTAGCCGCCGGATTGGTCGGTCTGATGCTGGTAGCTCAACGTGAGCTTCAAGGCGTCGGTGGGTTTCCAAAGCAGCGCTCCGCGCGCGTACCAGGTCTCCGAACTATCGATGCCGCGCTTCTCCGCGAATACCGGCGGGCTGGTGAGCGGGTTGCCGGGATCGGCGAGCACCGGCTGCGCGTTGGGCCCGAGCACGGCAACGGACAACGCATCGGTGAAGCCGGCAAGCTTCTCGTAGCCTCCCGAACCTCGAAACGCCATCGTGTCGCTGATCGGCAGATTGCCGATGAAGTCGATGGCCTCCGATGGATTGGCGGCATTCTCCGTGTGCGACGCCCGCGTGGACACATCGAACTCCGTCGAGGTGGGGTCGGGTTCGTTGTGGATCATGCGCACGGTGCCGCCCACCGACCCGGATCCGTACAGCGTGCCCTGCGGACCGCGCAACACTTCGACGCGGGCGATATCGGTCATTTTGAGGTTGGCGAACAGCGGCGTCTCATCCACGTAGGTCGATACCAGCGGCGCCGCAATTTCCTGGCTTTCGGCGTTCACGCTGCTGGCGTTCAGTCCGCGGATGGTCAAGGTATCGTTGATGTTGCTCGCCCGCGGGCCTAGGTCCGGGGCCACCAGTCCCGGAACCATGTGCGTGAGGCCCTGCAGATCGGTGACTCCCGCATTGGCGATGTCGGCCGCGCCGATCGCCGAGATATTGTATGGAATGTCCGAGACCGACTGGCTGCGGTGGTTCGCGGTGACGACGATCTCTTCGATCTCGTCGGCCGCGTCGGCGGCGGCCGGCAGCGCGTGGAACTGCGCGGCCGAGGCGAGGATCGCGGAGATGGCCACCGCAAGATGCGTGCGTGCGGCGGGCGTTGGTGGCACCATTGCCCGATGTCGATCGTTCATCCCGTGCTTCTCTGATTGTGGGTGCACGCAATGAGTATGGTCGGGGGCGGCGCCGCGGCCGTGAAAAGTATTCAGTTTTGAGGTGAATGTTTCTCACCCCATGAAATCGCACATCCCTCCACTGCATGCCCTGAAGGCGCTGGACGCATTCGCGCGCCTGGGTACCGTGTGGGAGGCGGCCGAGGACCTGGGCATCACCCGCAGCGCGGTCAGTCACCGGCTGGCGATGCTCGAAGAGGTTCTAGGCTTCGAAGTCGCGAGCCGCAGCGGCAAGGGAATTGCGCTGACGCCGCGGGGAAAGCGTTACGCACAGGACGTGCATAGATCCCTGGCGCTGCTCGCCGAAGCTCACGAGGAAGGCAGCAGCAAACCGGTCGAAGGCAGCCTTCGCATCTCGAGCACCGCCGGATTCGCATCCATGTGGCTGTGCAATCACATTGCCTCGTTTCAGGCGGAGTACCCGAACCTGTGCCTGCAGATCGTCACCTGCCGCGAGCTCGACGAAGCCGCCGATCGCGACGTGGATCTTTTCATCGCCTTCGGCGAGGGCAATTGGCCGAAACACACGGTGCAACATCTCTACGATGTGGAATTCCTGCCCATGTGCAGCCCGGCGCTGCAAAACATGCAGGGCGGTCTTAAATCTCCCGCCGACGTGCTGCGCTTTCCGCTGCTGCACCTGCAGAAGTGGGACGATTGGCAGCAGTGGCTGGCGGCCGGCGGAGTGGAGTTCTCGCGGCGCGGCGCGGGAATCACGTTCTCCGACATGATGCTGGTGCAGACCGCGGCCATCGCCGGACAAGGGATCATGATGGGAGACAAGATCACCTGTGGCGGTGCGCTTGCGAACGGGCAACTGGTGACGCCGTTTTCGACTAAGATCAAGGCGCGCGGCGGTTACTATCTACTGCGAAGCCGCCAAAAGCGGCCGAATCCGGCCATGCTCGCGTTCACGCGATGGCTCAATGCCCTATTCATGCGCATCGGGACCGAAGTGAAGGGCGGCCCATTTTGAGGGAGCGGCGATGACTTCGAAACGCGGTATCTATCATGGCCACAAGGTCTTGGCCGCGTTGTTTCTGGCGGGCTTCATGGTCTACGGAGGCGGCCTCTATAGCTTCGTGTTGTTCGTCCCTCCCCTGACCCAGGAATTTCACTGGAGCCGCGCCGCGACCAGCGGATTGGTCACTGCATTCTGGCTGAGCGCGCCGATGATCTTGCTGGGCGGCTTCGCCATCAAGCGCGTGGGCGCTCTGCGGCTGCTGCTGGCAGGCATCGTCATCGAGGCGCTCTGTGTGGGGCTGCTGCCGACGGTGTCCAGTTTCACGGAGATGTACCTGCTGCGCGCGGCCATGGGCTTCGGCAAGGTGATGTTTGCCGTGACGCTGCCGTACGCCATCTCGTGCTGGTACCTGCGCCATTATTCGCTGGGGCTCGGCATTGCCTGGTCCGGGTGGCACGTGGGCGGATTGGTGCTCGCGCCGGTGACCGGTTGGATCATCGCGAACTATGGATGGCGGCCCGCGTGCCTCGCGATTGCGGCCGGCCTGCTCACCGTCGGCCTCATTCCCGTGCTGCTCACGCAGCGCTTCCGCTCGCCGCGCGAGATCGGATTGGGTCTCGACGGCGATCCCTTGGGAGCCGCTGCGGGCGGCAGCGGCGGCGGGCCTGAATCTCGTGCCGTGGCCGCCCAGGAAACCCCGTCGGGCTCGCTCGGCGACCTGTTGCGCTCGCCGATGTTTTGGATCATCGCCCTCGTCACGCTGTTCTTTTATTTCACGTATGGCGGATTGCTGACGCAGGAGGCCGCAGTGGTCGAGGGAGCCGGCTTCTCGCCGCGCCTGTCCTCGCTGGTGCTGGGATCGACGGCGGGATTCGCAGCGGTGGGGGGCTTGGGATTCGGATGGATCCTGGACCGCTATTCGATTCGCGCCGCCGGCGTCGCGATCCATCTTCTGTTGCTCGCCGGAGCGGTCTCCCTGCTGCTGGTCGGCCGCAGCCACTCGGCCACGGCGCTTGTTTTCTACGCCCTGTGCTTCGGCGTCACCATCGGCGCCGGCGATCTGTACTTCGTGGCCATACTGCGGCGTCGATTCCCAAATGTCAGCGTCGCCTACAGCTATAGCGCCTGGTATTTCTGCGAGATTCTCACGCTGTTGATCGCGGGACCCGCGGCCGGCCGGGTGTTCGATTTGACCGGCAACTACGATGCAACGCTCGCGCTGCTCGCGGGCGCCGCCGGCTGCGCATTGCTGCTGTCGCTGCCGGTATGGCGCAGGCCGGGACTGGAGAGACTCCCGCAGGCAATTCTCGCCCCGGCCGCAGAGCTGCCTTAGCCGACGCGGCGCGCCAGCGCGCACAGCGCTTCGTCGCCATAGCGGCGGCCCACGAGTTGCAGCGCGGCCGGCAGTCCGCCGGCCGTTGCCACCGGCAGGCTCAAGGCCGGATGTCCGGATACATTGAACTGGCGCACGAATGAGGTGGACATGAGGGCCGCGCGGGCGTCGGCGGCGGCCGCGAGGGTGAGAGGGAAATCGGGCATGGTCGGCAAGGCGAGCGCATCGACCTGCGTGAGCGCCTCATCCACTTCGGCCCGAAACGCCTCGCGTACTTTCTCGGCGGCGCGCACGTCGGCGGGGGTAACCTCGCGCGCCGTCAGCAGCCGCGCCCGTACATCGCTTCCCAGCGCTTCGCAGGCGATCAAGTGGCCGTACGCCGCCCAGTTCTCGGCGCCGATGATGGCAATCCCGGCCGCAAACGCCCCTTCAAAGCAGGGCAGCGTGATGGAGCGCACCGAGATATCCGCCTTCTCCAGCGCGCCGCGAGCGGCCGCTGCGACTTCCGGGTTGGCCTGCACTTGAACCCAACCCACCGTTCCCTGCGCCGGCAGAGCCTGCGGATGAAAGGAGCGATCGAGTGCTTGCATGGCTCGCTCCAGCATCGGGATGTCGCGCGCGAAGGGGCCGACGCAATCGAGCGATGAATGTGCGGGATGGACTCCCGAGCGACTGACCCTGCCGTATGTGGGCTTGAGGCCGTACACACCGCAGCAGGCCGAGGGATGCGGATGGAGCCG
>Ga0210391_10004505_pt1 | contig 11589 bp, 10 predicted proteins | sample IncBWC12OmetaG_FD_160573 | JGI IMG/M metagenome (GOLD analysis project Ga0210391, IMG submission 160573) | Forest soil microbial communities from Barre Woods Harvard Forest LTER site, Petersham, Massachusetts, United States - Inc-BW-C-12-O ...
TCGCATGCCACCATAAAGTTTTATTGGCGGACCAGAAGGGGCAGTCCTTCAGAAATGTTCCCGTCTGAGGGTCCGGTATGGATGTGGCCGGGCTCCGGGATCCGCATAGGGAACAGGCTGCTTTTATTCTCTCAACGGGTAGCTTCAGACAGCGCGAAAGATTCGCTTGGATTCAAGTCGGTTGGCTGGAATGCTTACTGGGTGACGAATCCAGACGAGGAGCCAAACCGCTGGAAGTTGAGAATTGCGACTGAAGTCAGCGATACAACACTGATTATGGCGTCGGCGGCACTGCGTGAAGACGGCTTCGTCGATCTCTTCGGCCAAAGTGAGCCCGAACATCACCTCTACATGGCGCGATTGAGCATTGAGAATTTCGCAAAAGGCAAACTCAGCCCACTTCAATGGTGGTCCGATACTGGCTGGCAAACCGATTCATCGAAACGCAGTCCTGTTTTGCGCAATGCGGGGACGGAAACCAGTATGCAGCGCGATCCCGGTGGAATGGGATTTATTGAAGTCAATAGCGAGGGCTTCGGAGCTTCCACTATCGTTATGCGGCGAGCGCGGAATCTTGAGGGACCATGGAGCCCGCCAAAGATGATCTATCGACCACCAGAATCTGATGCGCCAGATGCCTTTGTGTACGCGGGTAAGTCACACCCAGAACTAAAGGGCGCGGATTTGATACTCACCTATGTGGCAAACGGACCGGACGGGAAAGTTGCTAAAGACACGAGTCTTTACTTTCCCCGATTCGTGAAAGTCGAATTGCATAGCTGGGAGCCGACGCAGTAGCTTCCCAAAGCTTCTGGACAGATTGTCGGCAAACCGGAACTTCTCGACGGGCCACGCGGTCAAGTCCTGGTTTGTCGCGTTATCGGACATTGAGAATTGGCCGGTCGGCACATGTTCGGTAAGGGCGTTAGTCAGGCACTCTTTGGCAGCTTTTTGCCTTTTACTTGCCGGAGCTATTGCACCGCGATGCAGTTGCCGCCTGCCGACGAGATGGTCGCAGTCGGTGCGGCATTCCCCATCACATTCATTGCAAATTTCAGGACGCCTGGAGAGCTGAGAAGATAGACACTTCCTGCGCCATCCACAGCAATATTTCCAAGTCCAACGATCGTAGTTGCCGGACCCGAGATGGTTCGAATTGGTGCGACATTTCCAGTCGAACCCGCGCTGAACTCCAAAATGCTGGGCGTCCCTCCCGCAAGATTAGTTCCGTTTGCCGCTACGTAGATATTTCCAGCGCCGTCTACGGCAAGGCCTTGTATCGAATTCATCGTAGTCTCGGAACCTTCCAGAACGTTCGTGGGAGGCACATTTCCGTTCGCGCCGGAGTTGAAGATGAGGATGGATGCAGCAGTCCCCACGAGGGGCGAGTTCGCGACATAAATATTGCCGGCAGAGTCGACCGCGATCTGCCCCGGGAACTGGATATCTGTAGCGCTCCCGGCGATGACCCTGGTTGGGGCGACATTGCCGTTAGCGGTGGATGAAAAAATAGAAATGCCCAGGTCGGCTTGGCTCAAGGTAGTTTGCGCAGAGACATATATGTTTCCAGCGCCATCCACAGCGATCGCGTTGATCGAATTCGAACCGAGAACTTCCAACCCGGTGGCAGCACCTGATATCGTGCGTGTCGGAGTAGCGGTTCCGTTCGCTCCCGGCGCATAGACCAGGATCTCTATTCCCCCATTACCCGAGTTGTCTGGTGCAGAGCCCACGTACACATTTCCTGCGCTATCCACGGCCAGACCATTGAAAAAAAAGTTCGCTGGCGCTTCGATGGTCGAGGTTGGAGATACTGCTCCGTTTGCGGTTGTGGGAAACTCCGCAATGCTTGAGGCTAGTCCCGCCAACGAAACCCCCGACACGTAAACGCTCGAAGCCGCGGGCCCGGTACCTCCGCCGCCGTTTGCCATGCCGCCGCCACCGCAGCTAGAGGTGAGGACGAGCAACGCAACGGCAAAAACGGAGCCGATGGTGACTTTGCAAGTGTGCATAAAATCTCCTCGACGATAAATGTCTCGGATGCGGGGTCCAGTGGCCGTTTTTGACGGGTTTCTTGGGCGAATTGTAGCATCTGTTTCGCGGTTGAGAATCAACACAAAATACAGAGTTGCCGTCCAGCAATCGGCTGAGTCGTGGTTAGTCGCGAGACTGGACACCGAGAATTCGCAGATCGGCACATGTCCGGTAACGGCGTTTACCGGGACCTAGGCTATTAGTTCCGAACGGCTGACCACTCTTCTTGAATAAAAAAGAAGCGCGAACGGAGATTTCCTAACTCAGACGTACATCAAATAGTGACAGCCAATACTGAAGGGATTGCAGGGCAAAACCGCAAAGAATGAGCCCAATGCCGAATACGCCTAGTCGTCGCTCCGGGAGATTGTCGGCGTAATATTCGATGTAAGGATTCACCGCAATTCCTACGCCGGTGACAAGGCCTGTTACCAGGCCCACGCGAATCGCAAATAGCCAGGCGTGGTCCACGTGATGGATCAACGCGCTACAGATTAACGCTGTGCCCGTGTAGCCGACGGTACGCAGTACCGTTCCCCAAAACTGACGACGCGTAAGCCGTGGACGCCGAGACGCTGCATATTCGGCCGCAGGACGCATTCCGCGAGAGTAAGCAAGGATTTGGCCAGCGGTGACCAGAATGGCAAATGCAATGGCGAATCCGAAGCCCACCATCGGATACAGACCGGCTCCGAAAGCAAATCCTCGTACAGCGGCAAACAGTCCTTCCCAAGGCAATGAGTAATGATCCAGCCCGCGAGATGCCCGGCTGAATTCAATCGACAAGGTAATGCCGCTGGCCAAACCGGAAGCCAGCCCAAAGAAGAGACCCAGGCCAAGTCCATAGCCAATACCGAAGACAACGGCGTACGTTACGGCACGGGTAAGCAGGCGCAACGGACCGTGTTGTCCACCCAACAGGTCGTACGCCAGATAGAGACTACCCAGCACATCAAGACAAGTACCCACAATACTGACGACGGCGACGGTGTGGTGGTCCACGCGATGATTGTAGACCTAAAATCTCAGCTACCGGCACTTGTACGGTAAGGGCGTTATCTCTAACGACGCCGACCGTTTCAAGAGATTTTATTCGTGTTTTTTCTGTGCACGCACACACCTGTCCCGTGACACGCGAATCGCGTCGCTGTGGCCGTATTGTTTTTCACTTGTGTCACCCCAACTAGCTCGGGCCGTTTCCGCTTCATCCATCCGGTGCTGCCCACCAAACATCTCTTCGGTCACGATCGACCATGATGAGTTATGCGAACTCCCCGCAGGGAGGCGGGTCGCCTCATCAATCAGACGGTGACTCTTCGCACCATAACGCTCGCCAGGCATTCCCGCACAGGCATCACCGTTTCTCTGCTGCCTCTGTCCACGACGACAGAACTCGTGGTAATCAATCTGGTCCCGCAACATGATCCACAACCGAATCCCGAGTTTTCGTGCGGCGGCAACGCGGGCTTTCCCCACACCCTTTTGCACTAATTTGCGCCGATAGAACCGACGTAGTTCCGGGTCCCGGCGCACCGCATGTGCCGCCGCCTCACACCAGAGAAAACGCAACAGCGGATTACCTTGCTTGCTCAAGCCTCCCAGCCGCTGTCGCCCGCCGCTGGAGTGCTCTCTGGGAATGATCCCGATGTAACTGGCCAGCGCTTTGCCGTCGCGAAACCGTTTCGCATCGCCCAGAAAGACATCGGTCGCCAGGGCCGTGATCGGTCCCACCCCAGGATGCGTCATCAGCAGCCCGGCGGTGGGTCGTTGGCCGGCTTGCTCCAGGACTCGCTGATTCAGTTGTTCGATCTCCCCTTCGAACCTGGCGTACATCGCCTGCAACTCGCTGCGCCGCTGCGCCGCTGCGCGGTATGGGTGGCCAGCGGCAACGACGCGATGGCCCGTTGTCCGCTTGCGCTCCACAGCGAGCTTCCGCGCCTTAAACCATTCGCCAGCGCGATCGCCTGCAACGCATTCTGTATCCGCGTACGCAGACGCACCCACTGATGACGGTGCAAGAGCAACCCTCGCAGATCCAGCAGTTCCTGGGAGGGCTGCCAGATCGACGGAAAACGGTTTTCTACCAGCAGCTTTGGCAGTAACTCGGCATCGCGCTGGTCATGTTTCTGTCGGCGGGGTTCCGCCGCTCGCATCGTCGCGGGATGCCCGACCTGACAGTCGATTCCCAGTTCTTCCATCAGCTGCAAAAACCACTTCATCGACCCCGTCGCTTCGATGCCTACACGCACCGGACCGGAAAGCGTGGAATAAAACTCCCGCACGCTGTTGCCTTCGTGCGTGAGAGTCTTGTTCACAACTTCTCCCGTCGCGGTGTCTAGCATCGCCAACGTTTGCTGGCGAGCGTGCAAATCACATCCTATAATCTGCATCTCGGCCTCCTTCGGTCCGAGCACTGTTGGGGTGAACACCGAACAGTCTACTCGGGCCGTCGCGAGGCCGACGTCGTTATGACATCAATCAGGACCTAAGTCCAATACCTCAGTTCTCGTTACCAAATCCGATCAGATGCCCTCACATTTGTGTGATAGTTTCAGGCTGAGATTCTTGGAGCTGCGGAGGTGTGAGCTCATGGTCGAGCATTCAAAGACGAGGGCGTCGCCTCGATTCGCGCAATATATGTTTCTCGGAATGCTGGCGGAGCTCCTTTTGTTCGCTGCGCCTGGCCGGGCGGAGGCGCAGGCTCGAAAGATCGAGCTGGGCGACTTCCGGAAAATCGTCGGCGTCACCGACCCGGAGATCTCGCCGGATGGAAAGTCCATCGTCATCGTTGTGTCTCGCGTCGACTGGGACGAGGACCGCCACGACAGCCAGCTTGTGCTGGTGGACATTGCCACGGGTGGGCAGCGGCCTCTCACCAACATCCGCAAAGGATTGAGTTCGCCGAAGTATTCGCCCTCGGGCGATCGGGTCGCCTTCCTTGCGGAAGTTGGGGTAGAAAGGAAAGCGGTCGCTCAGGTCTTCGTGCTGCCCATGAACGGCGGCGAGCCGCAGCAGACCACAACTGCGCCACTGGGCGTCGAGCAATTCGCCTGGAGCCCGGCCGGGACTTACTTCGCGTTCGTCTCGCCGGACGAACCGGCTAACAAAGCGGAAATAGAAAAGCACCACGACCTATTCGAGGTGGGCGACAACGATTACCTCGCTACCTCTGCTCCCACTCCTTCGCACATCTGGCTCGTCTCTGCTTCAGGTGGCACGGCGAAGCGTCTCACCTCCGGCGCCTGGAGCCTGTCGAAGACCGCGGAGTATTTTCCGCCCTCCTCGCTGCTTTCCTGGTCGCCGGACGGCAAGCAAATCTGCTTCACTCGCCAGGCCGACCCGCACTTCGGTGATTCCGATCAAACCGTCGTCGAGATCCTGGACATCAACAGCGGACAAATCCGCCAACTGACGAAGCGCACTTCCTTCGAAAACTACGGCGTCTTCTCGCCCGACGGCTCAAAGATTGTTTACTGGTATTCGCGCGACGGGGATCCAAACAATGAGAACGAGATCTTTGTTACCTCCTCCGCTGGAGGCGAAGGAACGGATCTCACACGCGCGCTCGATCGCAGTGTCCAGCGCGCCATCTGGATGCCCGATGGCAAATCTCTTTTCCTCTGCGCTCGCGACGGCGCGCAGACTGTCATTTGGATCCAGCCGCTCGACGGCTCTGCGAAAAAGATCGATCTCGGCGAGGCCAATCCCGCGTTTTCAGTGTGGGTGGACGCGGCTGTAGGCAAAGATGGCTCCATCGCTTTCGCGGCTAACACGCCAACCCGGCCGACCGAGCTCTACTATCTTCCGTCGCCGGATGCAAAGCTGAGACGCCTCACCGATTTCAACCACGAGATCGCGACTCTTGACCTTGGCCGTACCGATACTCTCGAATGGAACGGGCCGGACGGTTTCGCTGAAGACGGTATCGTCGTTTACCCTCCGGGGTTCTCGCGCGATAAGCAATACCCGCTCGTTCTTGACATTCACGGCGGCCCGCAGTGGGGTTCCACGGTCGACTTCGATTTTTTCTCGCAGCTCTTGGCCTCGCACGGTTATGTGGTCTTCGAGCCGAACTACCGCGGCAGCGATAACCTCGGGAACAAGTATGAGCGGGCCATCGTCAACGATGGCGGAGACGGCCCCGGCCGCGACATCATGGCCGGAATTGCAGCACTCGAAAAGCAGGGCTTCATTGACGAATCGCGCATCGGCGTTTCCGGATGGTCCTATGGCGGTTTCATGACGTCCTGGCTGATCGGCCACTACCACATTTGGAAGGCGGCCGTTTCTGGCGCGGCCCCGAACAGCAGGGCCGACACATACAATCTCTCGGACTATAACGTCATAGAGCGTTTGGCACACGGCGGCTCACCGTGGAAGAAGGAGTACGCGAAAGGGTACGAAGAACAATCGCCCATCACCTATGCGGGCGCGATTACAACACCCACGTTGATCATGCACGACACTGGCGACGAGCGCGTGCCCATCACCAATTCTTACGCGATGTACCACGCGCTCAAGGACAACGGTGTCACCGTGAAATTTATCGCTATTCCCACAGCTGGACACGACCCTAGCGATCCCGTGCACCAGTCAGACATAATCCGCGTCTCGCTCGATTGGTTCGACCAATATTTGAAGTAGTCTCGGCAGCTCGATGCAAGTTCGCGGATCCAGCGCCGACACGGTGGTTTTAGTACCGGTAAACGCGCTGGTGTTTATCGCTTGAATTCCACTTGCCTGGTAAGTCGCGTTACCGGACATCTGGTTTTCAGGGTACAGCCTTCACCCTATTGTCCGTGCACATGAAAATCGCAATCATCTAAAACGGGACGGAGAAGTTACGACTCGACATGGGATTTCACAGATTTCGTTCGGACAGTCTTTTCCACTGGAGGACATCTTGCGATTCGGACCATTCTTAGGTTTGGCGCTACTGCTATTCTTCCTTTGGATCGGCGGCTTTGTATTTTTCCACGTCGCTGGTTTTCTAATCCACTTACTTCTAGTTTTCGCGGTAGTGTTTCTGGTTATCCACCTCTTCGCTGGCGCGAGGACGGCGTAGGACAAACTTAGGGACAGACCTGCGCATACCGCCATGAAATCCCAAAGAGTGACTCGCGTTTCCACCGCGCTTAGTTTTCTACTGATCATTTCGGCGACGTGTGGCTGCGCCCCGAACGAAACGGCCCAGCAGCAAAAAGAACGCGAGGACAAGACTCGGGCCGAAGTTGCGAAAGCGACCGACCAAGCGAAACCGGAGATCCAGGTGGCGGGACGCGAGCTGGGTCGAGTAGCAGACGAAGCCGCACGAGAAGCCCGTGCTTTCGCGGAAGGCGTGCAACAGGGTTGGGTTCAGGGCGGACACCATGTCGTCAACGTAAATTCCGCATCGGAGAGCGAACTGGCGGAATTGCCAGACATTTCTAGCGCGACCGCTCGACGAATCATTAGAAACCGGCCTTATCGTCAGCCGGGTGAGTTGATGTCAAAGCATGTCGTATCGAGCGAGCAGTACGCGAGAATCAAGGACATCGTCAGGACAGAATAAGAATCCAGGCTGCATGAACGAGATACGTTTTGCCCGGAGAGTGCCATTCGAACCGGGAGCGTACCGACCACCTGAACAAAAACCCCGATGGTATCGGAGGTAAGCGATGTCGGATTTAGTCGTGTCCGTGAGTCATCGGCTTTCGCAGGATGAAGCATTGCGACGAATTCAAGCGGCGGTAGCTCATGCGAAGGCGCAGTATTCGGAAAAAATCCATGACTTGCGTGACAACTGGCACGCCTATGTCGGAGCCTTCGAGGTATCCGGCATGGGGCAGAGGGCGTCAGGAAATGTCGTGGTGAATCCATTAGATGTGAGAGTTCAAATCAAGCTACCGTTCGCTGCATTGCTGTTCAAGTCAAAGATCAAATCTGGGATTCGTGACACGCTGACGAGGATACTCGCGTAACAGTCCGTATCAGTAATCTTGGTGAAGAATCTGCGACATGACTGACCTTCGGATCGGAAGGTCTGCGTTTACGGCGGCGGCTCCGGAAGCGCGTCGAAGCCTCCCGTTGTGACTGGCACGTCGGCTGGGAGATATACGGTTGCGGTCGTTGCGACGGCGCGATCCATGCAGGCGACAGACAACGTTCAATTGATGATCCAATGACGTACCGAAATCAATGCGGCGCCGCTTCGCAGGGAATTTTGAACTAGAATGTGCCCGGGTTGGCGTCAAGCCAATCACCCAACAGCGTAGCTTGTTGGAAGGCCCGCGGAAATGCATCGAATGCAAGTCGGAGCGAGTGTATTGATACAAGTCCCGTCTTTGGATGGACAGCGTCGTTTCGCTGAATCCGAATTGAATCGAATAGCGACATCAAATGAATTTCGACACCGTTGAAGTTTCGCTGAATCTCTTTTGCGTCCGCAACAAATTTCCCGATCCAAATTACCAAACCGCCCAAACGCCTCCGATCAACAAGTTCGTTTAATTCCTTCCGCTTCTTCTCTCGTTGAATGGCCTTTAGCAGCGCATCTCCGAGATTGTAGATTGCGGCTTCTGATGCGGCCCCCAACATGACGGCGGCGGCAAGATAAGTTCGGCGATCAAACGAGCGAAGGCCCTCGGTGACATACTGCAACACTACTGGGTCGGGTTGCGGCACGAGTTCTAGTAGATGCTTGATGTATCCGTTTTCATCTTCTACCGGGTGATCCCCAGCTTCTGCCCATTCCCTACCACGTTCGGATACCGCATACACAGGACCATTCGGCGCGTGGCGAGGGAAGTCCGAAGACATCGGGGTAATGAATGCGTTCTGAAGGAGAAATTGGAATGTCTCAGCGGCGACAACGCGCAGTTGGCGCGGGACGTGGCTGTACACGAACGGCTCATTCGTGAAGCTATGTATGGGGTCGGTGCGTACGACCCCATCAACTTTCAACGGCTCCAGCTGCATCCACAGGGCTGCAACAAATTGGGAAAATTGAAATTCATTAACTTGAGTTAGAGCGATTCGCGCAAGGGGGATCGTTTCGCTAAGCGTGTAGGTGTAGGGCATAATGTTAGATGGCGGCCGATTTATATCCCACTAAAACCAAGACTCCCTTGAACCCTGATGGCAATGGCTTCCCGTTTCCGTCTGCGTTAAGGCCAACGTTAATCAACGTGGACTCCACAAAGAAGGCCATGTTATTTGACGCCGACACCCAAATCCCCAGTGGGATCTGCCCCGAAGTTTGTTGCTCGTAGTTTGGAGCCTGTTGCGAAATGACGTTCCAACCCGCATCGTAAAATACATCCGTCAATTGATATACCAATCGCGAGGATTCCCGATCGTGCGGAAAGGCTGCAGCAATCGTCACCGTTATATAGTCTTTTTGACGAGGATCCGCCGCAACTCTTTTCAGGTCGTTGAATAGGCGCTCCTTCTGTTCCGCATTAAGGAACCTGTCTAACGGTGCGCTCTTATCCTCCGCCGCAGGAGGAGATTTCTTCTGGGGTTGGATTTGAATTACCGGAGCTTGCGGCGGCTTAATCTGGATAACCGGAGGGGAAGGTGTTGGCAGTTCCTTTGTGATTAGTTCATACCCGTTCCCTATCAACAGAAAAATCGCAACGATGAGAAAGGCCACGAGAGCACTGCGCCTTGCTAAGATTCGGCCTAATTGCGGGAATTTTTCCTCAAGAAAATCGACTCGGCCGATCATGTCGATTACCCCGAAGATAAAAATACCTACAATTACTATTGCAGCGAAAACATAAATCACAACATGAATCGCGGATTCCATGTGCAGGAGAGTCGCATCAGCATCGAGAAAGAGTCAACGAATTTTCGTTTTCAGCTAGCGGGACTTGTCACGTAACACGCTTGCCGTACAGCGTCACCCTTCCATCAGTCACAACCGCAACGTACCGCCCATCCCGGATAAATTGCATTACCCTTTTCCCGGTCTGGCGGTCAAGCCGGCTATTGCTGGAAGAATTATTCTTATCTTGACTAAATGAGGGATCGACAATAGTGTCCGGCGGTAACAGGAGGTTCCTATGCCAACCTTCAAAACCGTTCGCAGTTGTGCGATTCTTACTCTGCTTTTCGGCCTAGGCCCCGCAACACTTTTAGCTCAAACTCCGCCGAAATTCCCGCCTTGTCCAACACAAACCAAAACTTGTAATGAAGATTTGGGTCACGATGTCAATAACGACAACACGAAAGATGGCTGCACTAAGTGGTGCACCGGCACGCCGTTGAAGTTTACTCCCGACCCTGTCCAAGCGTGCCAGAACGAACCCGTAGTGTTTAATATCCGGGTCGACGACGCAATGGACAGCAAAGGCAATGCGATACAAAACGGCGGAGGCATTGTGGATTGGGGAGACGGATCGCCCGAGCAACAAATCCCAATGCTTAACGGTAACATTCCGTTCAATCAAAATCTCACTCACCCATTTCCCTCAGCGGGAACTTACTATCCGTCTGCCACTGTGGCACAACAGTTCGCTTACACCGGGGCTGGCTCGTGCGGGTATCGATGCCGTTCGCAACAAACAATTATGGCCATCGTGTACTTGGCGACTTCCCCGGAATGCGCAACAGGTAGGTTCGTGGCCACTCCCAATTCGAAGAAAATAGCAGCCGCGGAATCTAAGAAATTCAAAGCGATGTTGACGCGCACAAAATAGTCGCGATATGAATCGCTTGCGACGCGTAGCCGTCGTTCTCGGCTGACGCGCTACGCGTCGCAAACTCATTACTTCGCCTTAGACTTTCCGTATGAAATTACTTTTCCATCGGCGATGACCGCAATGTACCGGCCATCCTGGATAAATTGCATCACCTTCTTTCCTGCCCGCGCCATTGCAGCCCACCGCGATTTGGTTTTGGGATTTTGCTCAATGCCGATAATAGGATTCCCGTCAATGGAGAAGACGACTTGCCGAAGCATCTTGGCTTTGCTTCGCGTCACCAGGTAACGCTCTGAACCCAGCTTTACCACGTCAGCCTCATCCACGAGGGCTTGGCGCCACACGGTAATCAGGGTTTCGTTGAAGGCTGATTTCACTCCCAAATTGTACCGCTGATTCCGGCAGTGATGTAAAATCCAGACCTATGCCAACACAAACGAAAACAAAAACGAAGCCGACGCCGCAAGAAATTGTTGACCTAAAGAATCTGTTGCCGGTCCTTACCCGCCTAGTCGAGAGCGGGAAGATCTCGATCCGTCTTGGGCCGGTCGTAGATGTGAAAGACTGGCTCAACAATTATCAGGCGTTCGAGAAAAGCCCGGTTGTCACGATTGACGCAACGGCTGTTCGAATCGCCGGCGGTGAATTGGAGCTTGATTGCGGTCTCGACGACTACGCGGCCTAAGTAAATGCCCAAATCGAAAGACGACATGCCGGAGTTCCTGCGCACAAGTCCAATGAGCCTGTTGTGCCCAACTTGTATGTCGATGCCGGGGCGCGATTGCATCACTACTTCGGGCGGATCGGCTGCGATCCACGTAGCGAGGATTAAGGCGGCCGCGTTAGCTGACAAAGAGAAGAAGAGCAACGG
>Ga0210391_10004511_pt1 | contig 11582 bp, 12 predicted proteins | sample IncBWC12OmetaG_FD_160573 | JGI IMG/M metagenome (GOLD analysis project Ga0210391, IMG submission 160573) | Forest soil microbial communities from Barre Woods Harvard Forest LTER site, Petersham, Massachusetts, United States - Inc-BW-C-12-O ...
ATCGTACTTCGCGCCTGCATATTATCGCGTCTTCGCGAACCTCGATCCGAACAACGGAGCCCAGCCCAAGGACGACTGGATGGGCACGATCGACCAGGTTTACGCGACGATCAACGACTCGCTCAACAACGGCAACGCGTCGAACGGTCTCGTGCCGGCGTGGTGCAACGACTCGAACGCGGGCAACTGCACGCCCGGCCCGGGCGGGCAGCCGGGGAATTACCAATACGACTCCTGCCGCATCCCCTTCCGCATCGGCCTCGACTGGTGCTGGTTCAGCGAGACGCGCGCGCAGACGTACCTCGGGAAGATCAGCTCTTTCTTCAGCGGCGTCGGTGCGGCCAACATCGTCGACGGCTATGGGCTCGACGGCACGCCCCAGCCGTCGAACATGAACAGCGCAGGCCAGTCCGCGGCGTTCATCGGGCCGGCGGGCGTGGGCGCGATGAGCGCCGCCACGTACCAATCGTTCGTGGACGACGCGTACGGGCTTGTCGCCACCGACAAGCTCCGGATCGGCGGCGCCTACTACGAAGAGTCGTGGACGGTCATGTCGCTCCTGATGATGAGCGCCAACTTTCTGAATTACGCGTCGATCACGTCGCCGTAGGGTGGTCGCCTCGCCGCGATGCCGGGACCGCGTAGTCCGTTGCGCAACGGATCCCACAGAATTGCGCAATGGAATTCCCCCGCGCAGGCCATGTCGCCCGCGCCGCGGTGCGAGAGCGGCGTTCCGCGCGCGCGGTGCCTTCCCTGGCCCGTGGAGTGGCAGTAGGGTGTCGTGGCTCGCATGGAATCGTCTCCCAAGGCCGGTCCGGTGACCGGTCGCGTCGGCATCTACGGATGGGGCGTCGTTGCGCCGGGCGCTCCCAACGTCGCTGCGCTCGAGGGACTCTTGCAGAGCGGGCGTTCGGCGCTGGCGACGAGCCCGCGGAGCGAGCTCGGACCCGGTCTTTTCGCGGTCGGCGAGCCGGAGTTCTCGTTCGACGATTACGCCGCGTTCATCGGCGAACGCCATGGCGAGGCGTACGTCACCCGTCTTCGCGCAAAGACGGGCGAAAACGTGCAGTTCGCGCTCGGCGCCACGATCCAGGCCCTCCAGACCGACCCACGGCTCGAAGGCCTCGTCCGCGAGGCGGACGAAGCGTGCCCCGTGTTCATCGGGTCCGGCGTGGGCGACTTGAAAGAGAGCTACCGGGCCGTCAACTCGTTCGAGCGCGCCACGCGCGCGTGGAACCACTTCTGGGCGCGCCCCGATCGCTGCTCAGCGCGCCGCCGCTACGAGACGGAGCGCGCCCCGCTGGATCCGCCGCCCCCGGTCGATCCCGCGACGCTCACGGCCGACAGCCTCGAGCGAGTCGACGCGCTCGCGACGTGGGACGCCTACTGGGCGGGCCAGTCCGACGAGCTCCGCGCCTTCCTCGAGCGGTATGTCGCGATCGAGCATCTCTCGGCGGACGACGAAGACCAGGAAAAAGCCCACCTGAGCGGCATCCGAAAGCGGCTCCGCGCGTCGCGCGCGCTGCTCGACGAAGTCGGTTGCCCTCCGCCGCCGTGGACCTCCGTCAGCGCAAATCTCATCTGGAACATCCAGAACGCACCCGCCGCGCAAGTCACGATGCTGCTCGGCCTGCACGGGCCTGCGTGGGCGCCGGTCGGCGCGTGCTCGACGTTCGGCACGGCGCTCAAGTGCGGGCGCGACGCGATCTTGCGAGGCGAAGCGAAGCTCGCCATCGTCGGTACGACCGATCCGCGCCCCGATCCCGCGCTCGTGGCCGCTTTCTATGACGCGCGCGTGATGCCTGGGATCGGCGAGGTCAACATGCCGTTCACGTCGCTCCGCGGGACGCACATCTCGGGCGGCGCGTGCGTCTGGATCCTCGGGGACGCGGCGTATTGCGCCGAGCGGGGGCTCCGTCCCGTCGGCGGGTGGGTCGAAGGCGTCGCGCTGTCCTCGGACGCGGAGCACATCATCACGCCGTCGAAGACGGGGCCGAAGCGCGCCATCATCCGCGCGTACCAAGAGGCGGGGATCACCTCGCGCGACGTCGCGCTCATCGACCTGCATGCGACGGGAACGCCGGGCGATCTCAACGAGCTCGATCTCGTCGGCGATTTCGTCAACGAGCGCACGCGCATCACTGCCCGAAAGGGCCAGCTCGGTCACGGCATGTCGAACTCCGGCGGTTGGGAGCTCACTGCGCTCGCGCTCGGCCTCGGGGGGCGCGCTGCACTGCCGACGGGCATCCAAGAGGGGACGCTCCACGAGCGTGTGCGCCGCCCCGAAGCAATCGTCGGCGGCGGGGGCGCGCCGCTCGACGGGTCCGTCGGTGTCAAGTTGATGCTCGGGATCGGCGGAATCACCGCCTGCGTGGTGTTGCGGGGCGCGTAGCCCCGGGCAGAGATTGGGCCTGCCTGTCCAGCGGCCACTCCGCACCATCGTGGGACACCCGACCGGCGCCTCGAAGACCCGGCCGCCGCGGCGCGAAATTCGGGCCCCCGGCGTCTCGAAAGGCCCAGCCCCCGCGGCGCGAAATCCCGTCTATGGGCACTTCGTTGCCATGGCAACGAAGTGCTTATGGGCGGCCAATTTTGGCGCGGGCCCAAGATTGGTTCGGGCTCAAGTGCTTTTATTTTCTAAATAATTCCATAGGTTGATGTTCATGTTGGGCGTGTGGCCGCCGCGAACAGGACCCCGGCCGCGACGGCGACGTTCAGCGATTCGAGCCGGCCCGTTCCGCGGATCGAGACGAACGCGCCGCATTGCGCGCGCACGCGGCTATCGAGTCCCTCGCGTTCGTTGCCGAGGACGATCACCACCGGCCGCGCGAACGCATAGCTCCGCGCATCGAGCGGCCCGCGCATGTCGGCCCCCACGACTTGTATGCCGCGCCCAGCGAGGCGGGCAAGAGTGTCCGCAAGGTCCGTGGTGCGCGCGAGGCGCAAGAGATCTGCGCCGCCCTCCGCGACGCGAACCGCCGTCGGCGCCAGCCCTGGATGGGGCGCGGGGGCGCCCAGCAGGAGCGCGTCGATGCCGAAGAACGCGGCGCTCCGCACGATTGCCCCGACGTTGTACGGGTTCCGTACGCGGTCGAGCGCAATGGCGACGCCCCTTGCGCGCACGAGCTGTTCGGCCAGGTCCTGCATCGATGCCCATTTGCGCGGACGTGCCGCGATGCAGAGCCCTTCGTTTTGGTTCGACTCCGCGAAGCGCTCGATCTCGGCTTCGCTCATTTCATCGCATGGAAGGTGCTGCGCGGCGGCCGTCCGAACGAGGTCGCCGATCTCGCCGCGGACGGCGCGGGTGTACGCGATGCGCAGAACGTCGTCCGGGCGCGCGGCGAAGAGCGCTAGGCCCGCGCGAAGACCGACTGTGAGCTCGGTCGGATCCTGAGCGGCGGGGCGAGCCGGAGGCATGCGCGCGGGAGCGACCGGATTCGCGCCGGCGCCGTGAGCCGGCCTCGTGCCGACTGAGCGCGTATGCGACGGGCCGCCCGCCGGAGGAACTCCGCGAGCGCGTTTGGAGTGGGTCATGCGCTTCGACGGCTCCGCTTCGCGGTCTTCTTCGCCGCGCCCGCTCGCCGGCGGTGCGGGGCGGGCATGTCGAGCTCGGGGTAGTGGCGGAAGATGCCCTCCTCGTTGAAGGCCAGGCGGCGATCCGATGCGAGGTAGCTTGCGATGCGCGGGCGCGCGGCGACGCGGTCGGCCAGCTCCCGGAGGCGCGGAATGCGCGGCGTGACGTGCGTCATGGCGTTCGGAAATGCGTATGCGAGGCCGCGAACGATCTGGAACGCCGAGAGGTCGACGTACGAAACGCGCCGCCCGAAGAGGTACGGGCCGCCGTCACGGTCGAGCCGATGCTCGATCCACCCCAGGAACTTCGGAATGCGCTCGGCGGTGAACGACGCGGCGCGCTGCTTCGCCGCGGGCTTCTGGTCCTCGTAATATTGGCTCCCCGCGATGGGGTGGTGCGTGTCGTGCACCTCGGCCACGAGGTCGGCGATCGTGAGCTGGATGGCGAGCGCTTCGAATTGCGCAGTTTCGGCTTTCGGGACGAGTCCGATGCGCGGGCCGAGATACGAGAGGATGGCGGACGTCTGCGCGATGATCCGCTTTCCGTCCTTCAAGAACGGCGGCGCGAATGGGTGCAGCGTGCGTGTCTCACTGCCCGCGCCGCGGCCGCCGAGCCAGCGCATCATGGCGTCCATGCCGCCGGGCGTGCGCGCGACGTCCACGTACTTCGCGCCGGCTTCTTCGAGCGCGAGCCGTACGAATTCGCCGCGCCCCTGGATCGACGGCCAGTAATAGAGCTCGTAGGTACTCATTGCGCGCAGACTAGCCCCAGTTCGCGCGAGGGTACTCTGCTCCTTCGGGACCCTGTCTCGTCCATGCGGACGCGAACCCCGCGGACGGGTTCGTCTCCCACGGGTGGGGAGGGGCATCGGTCGGGGGGACGGGGTCGCGCGTCAGCCGCCAGCGCTCGTGTAACGTGCGATGGACGCAGTCCACACCGCTCGCGACAGCACCAACGCCGCGGCGGCCGCACCCAACGAGGCGAGCACGGTCGGCATGCGCAACGTTCCGAGCAGCGCTTGCGCCGGATATGTCGTCATGATGCCGAGCGGCACGACGAACGTGAAGACGAACCGTGCGAAGCCGCGAAAGATGCTCACGGGCCACCGCGCCGCGTCGAAGATCGCGTTGAAGAAGTAGGACAGGTTGTCGATCCGCACGACGTAGAACGCCGCGCTGACCGTGACGATCCATAGCGAGTACAGCACCGCCACCGCCGAAACGAGCGACACGACGGCGAGCGCAAGCGCGAACGGCGACGGGCCGCGCCCGAGCAGCCGGAAACCCCACGCGAAGATCCCGATTGCCGTCACCATGTTGATGGCGCGCCAGACGGCGAAGCGCGCGGTCGACACGAGAAACTGTGCGTCGGCAGGCTTCATGAGCACGAAGTCGAGCGTGCCTTTGCGGACGTGCTCCACCACGCTAACGAGGCTCGGATTGATCGCGCCTTCGAGGACGCCCTGCAGGAACGTGAACCATCCCATCACCATGAGCGACTCGGGAAAGGACCACCCCGCGACCGTCTTTCGTACGCCGAAGACCACGAGGAGCGGCACGAGGGTCGTGGCCGTCCAGAAGACTTCGACGAATCCGTCGAGGAGAAAATCGGCCCGGTACTGGAGGCCGAGAAGGATCGACGCGCGGAGCTGCGTCCCGAAGAGCCGCAAGTAGCGCACCGGTCATCCCCCGTAGGCGGCGAATCGTTTGAGTCCCGACCGCCACATCAAGACGGCGACGACGAGCGCGAAGGCGTTCCACATCCACTGCCGCGCCAAGAGATGCAGGGCGCCGGCGAGGGGGTGCGCGCCTGTCATGAGCTCGACGGGGAATCCGATCTGATAGCGAAAGGGGAGCACGTTCGCGAGCGCTCGCATCCGCGCTGGAAACAGGTCAATCGGAATGAGATAGCCGCTGAAGACGAAGAAGAGCACGAGCCACAGGTCCATGACCTTCAGGCTGCTCTCGAGGAAGAACGCGGCGCACCCGACGATGACGTTGATGAGGAGCGTGAGGGCCCACGCGCCGAAGATCGCGGCGACCCAGACGAGCCAGACGAAGGGATCGTGGGAAAGGTGGCGTGCGCCCGTTACCGCGAGCGCGATGCCCGCGACCGGCATCGACACCAGAATCCGCATCGGCATCGCCGCGAGCCCTTCGGCCGCGTACGACCAGATCGGCTCGACCGGACGCAAAAGGCGCATCGCGAGGGTGCCGTTTTTGACTTCGAAGTTCATTTCCCAGAAGACCCAGCAGCCGGTCAGCTGGCGGACGACGAACGTCGACAGGAAGTACGCGGTGAACTGGCCGCGCCCGTAGCCCGCGATCGGCGCGTCGCGCGCGACGGCGGACCAGAGCGCGAGCATCACCAGGGGCATCGTCGTCGAAAGAACCCAAACGAACATTTCCGCGCGGTACGCCACCGCTTCGAGAAAGCCGATGCGGAGAAGCGTGGGCAGCGCACGCACCGTGTTCCGTAGGCTCACGCGCCGGCTCCGTCTCTCGGGCCGCCGTCCGCGCCGCCGCCGTTCGCGCCGCCGCCGTTCGCGCCGCCGCGATGGCGCGCGAAGAGTTCGCTCATCACTTCTTCGAGCGGCGGATTCTCCACCGTGAGATCGCTCACGGGCAGCGTGGACAGCGCCCGGCCCACGACGGCGTTCACCGCGTCCTTATGTACCTGGAGGACGCTATGGCCCGCGTCGTGCGACACGACCTTGCCTCGCTGGACGAGCGCGGCCAGATCCTGCGCGTCGACCGGCTTCGAAAAGCGAAGGACGATGCGCTTGTCGGGGCGCGTCCGCGTCACGAGGTCTTCGAGCGACCCGTCGTGCACGAGCCGCCCCTTGTCGATCACGATGACGCGCGGACACAGGTACGCGACGTCCTCCATGTAATGGCTCGTCAGGATCAGCGTCGCGGCGTTGCGCTCGTTGTAGCGCTTCACGAAGTCGCGCACGGTGGCCTGCATCGACACATCGAGTCCAATCGTGGGTTCGTCGAGAAAGAGCACGTTGGGCCGGTGAATGAGGGCCGCGGCGAGCTCGCATTTCATGCGCTCGCCGAGCGACAGCGTGCGGGTCGGCTTTCGCACGAGATCGCCGAGCTCGAGGAGCGCGGTGAGCTCGCGCAGGGTCTCGTCGTATTGCGGGCGCGGCACGTCGTAGACCGCCCGATTCAGCTCGAACGTCTCGCTCGGCGGCAGATCCCACAAGAGCTGCTGCTTTTGCCCGAGCACCAGCATGATGCGCTTCAGAAATGCGTCTTGCCGGCGCTTCGGCTCGAAGCCGTCCACGGAGACTTCGCCGCTCGTCGGGTGCAGGAGCCCCGAGAGGACTTTCAGCGTCGTCGTTTTTCCTGCCCCGTTGGGTCCGAGGAAGCCGACTCGCTCGCCGGGCGCGATGTCGAAGTCGATGCCGTCGACGGCAGCGACGGTTTTCTTCTCTCGCACGAAGAGCGCCCGCACCGCTGCGGCGATGCCCGGCGCCCGCTCGTGCACGGTGTAGTGCTTTCGCAGCGCGCGCACGCGGATCATCGACCCGTAGCGTCTACACGCTGGCCGCGCGGCCGGCTAGAGCCGTTGCCGTCTCGCCTAGCGCTTCGCCGCGCCGGCGGCGGCTTTGGCCGGGAGCATCCGTTCGACCGTCTCGAGGAGCTTTTCGGGCAGGCACGGTTTGGCCAGAAACGCATCGCAGCCGGCTTCGCGCGCGCCTTGCGAATGCCCTTCGAGCGCGTGCCCGGTGAGCGCCACGACCGGAATGTGCCGCGTGCGCGAGTCGCCCTTGAGCCTTCGCGTGGCCTCCCAGCCGTCGAGCACGGGGAGCGACAGGTCCATCACCACGACGTCCGGTACGAGCGCGATCGCCTGCTCCACGGCTTCCATACCGTTCGAGGCCTCGGCGACGCGGAATCCGCAGTACTTCAGGTACTCAGCGTACATTTGGCGATTGTCGTCGAAGTCGTCGACGATGAGCACCAGGGGCGCGGATTGGTTGGAAGCCTCCACCGTATTCTCTGCACTTTGCCGCGAAGCGCGCGCTTTTCGCCAGTCGTCCGTGTGGCAACTTCACAAAAGGATTAGCGGGCTCTAGCTACCGTTTCGCTCGATGGCTCGGGCCGGCAGCGAGTCCCGTCGACTAGCTCTGCTCTCGTTGTCGGCTGTCGTCCGGCCTGCGCCGGCCCGTCTCGAGTCGAACGGTTCGGTCGGCGAGCGCGGCAGCCTCCGCTTTTTCGTGCGTGACCATGAGAACGGGCACGGCGAGGTCCTTTGCGATCCCGAGCACGTCTTCGAACAGAGCGGCGCGGAGCGCCGCGTCGAGCGCGCTGAAGGGCTCGTCGAGGAGAATGACGCGCGGGCTCATGCCGAGCGCACGCGCGAGCGCGACCCGCTGGGCTTCACCGCCCGAGAAGGTGGCCGGCTTGCGATCGCCGACATGAGACACGTGGAATCGACCGAGCAGAGCCCGGGCGCGCTCGCGGCGCGCCTCGCGCGAGAGGCGCCGGTCCATGCCGTAGGTGACGTTATCCGTCGCGGTTTTGTGCGGAAAAAGTGCGAGCGACTGGAAGACGTACGCGACGCGCCGCTCGTGTACGGGCAGGTCGACGCCGGCGCTCGCGTCGAACCAGGCTCGCGAACCGAGGGCGACGCGCCCGGCGTCGGGGCGCACGAGACCGGCGATGGCCGCGAGTGTCGTGCTCTTGCCGGAGCCCGAGGGTCCGAAGAGGACGGTGATGCCGGGGGGCACGTCGAAAGCGAGGTCGAGCGAGAAGCCGCTCGCAGCGCGGGTGAGCGCGACGCGCACGTGCAGTGTTTCGCTGTCTTTCGCGGCCGCGTCGATCGCCGCGGCTGCGCCGCCGCCCGTGCTCTCGCCCCGCTCAGGAATCATGTTCCGCCGCCGTGAGCCGGTTCACGGCGTATAGGATGACAACGGCCGTCACCGCGAGCGCTGCCGCGAGCTTCGAGGCGGTGGCTTCTTGGTGCTCCTGGATCGCGTCGTAGATGGCGAGCGAGGCCGTCTGCGTTTCGCCTGGGATATTGCCGGCGACCATCAGTGTAATGCCGAAATCGCCGAGGCAACGTGCGAAGGCGAGCATGAGGGCCGCGACGATGCCGCGCCGCGCGAGCGGCAGCTGCACGGTGAAGAACGCGCGCAGAGCGCCCGCGCCGAGCGTGCGCGCGGCCTGGCAGAACGTACGGTCGACGCCTTCGAGCGCCGCGCGCGCCGTTTTCACGACGAAGGGGAGGGACCCCACCAGGGCGGCGACGACGGCGCCGGCGCGCGTGAAGACGATGGGCGCGCCGAACACGGCCTCCACCGCGTGCCCGAGGGCGCTGCGCCGTCCAAGCAGGACGAGCAGGTAATAACCGAGCACCGTCGGCGGAAGGACGAGCGGCGCGGTGACCGCCACGTCGACGAGGTCGCGCCACGAAGCGCGCGAGTTGGCGAGCCACGTCGCGATCGCGACGCCGAGGACGCCGGCGACGAGCGTCGCCGCCGTGGCGATCTGGAGCGACAGCGCGAGCGGTTCCCACGGAAACATGCGCAACCATCCGGCGAAGGTCGGCTCACGGCCGAAGCGCGGGCCCCGGGGGGATGGCGAAGCCGAACTGCGTGAGGATCCCCCGGCTCTCGGGCGTCGCGACGAAGGCTGCGAACTTCCGCCCAGCGGCAGCGCCCGCGCGCCCGCGCGCGCACACGACGAGCGCCTGGTCGATCCGATCGTAGAGCACGGGAGGAATCGGCGACCACGTGTCCGGTGCGGTCGCGACGAGCGACCGCGCGACGAGCGCGGCATCGGCGTTGCCCGACTGGGCGAACTGGAGCGCCTCGTGCACGTTCTCACCGAAAACGAGCTTCGCTTGCGTCGCCGCCGCGACGCCGCTCGTCTCCAGTGCTTGCTTCGCTGCGCGTCCGTAGGGCGCGTGCGCGGGGTTGGCGATGGCGATCTTGCGAATGCGCGGGTCTGCGAGGTCCGCCAACGTATGCGCGGCGAAGGGGGCACCCGGAGCCGGAAACAGCACGATCTGCCCCGTGGCATAGAGGGCCTTCGAATCGGCGAGGCAGCTGCCGCTCGCGATGGCGTCGTCGGCGAAAGTGACGTTGGCGGAGGCGAACACGTCGAACGGCGCGCCTTCCGCGATCTGCTTCTCGAGAAGCCCGCTCGCGCCGAACGAGATGACGACGCTCTGGCCCGTCGCCTTTTCGTACCGGCGCCCGATTTCGCCGAAGGCGTCGCTCAAATCCGCGGCGGCGGCCACATAGAGGGCCTGGACGGGCGGGGCAGCTGCTTTCTTGCATCCGCTGACTGCCACCGCCAGAGCCGCAGCCAAGGGGACGACGAACGGAAGCGTGCGATCCATCTCAGAAACCCCGCTCAGAAATCCCACCACAACGCGGTCGACGGCGCCACGGTGACGCCGGCCACCGTGGCGTGGACCGCGCCGAATTGGCCGTCGATCGTCGCGTAGCTCGCGTCGAGCTCCATGGCGACGTGCACGTGGCGGAAGCCCACCGCGAGGCCCAGGAGGCCTCCGCCCCAGAAGCGCGTCGCCGACAGCGAAAACGGCGTCGGGCCGAGCGCGACGCCGTTGGGGACGCTCGACAGATCGCTGATGTCGACGTGCTCCCACCCCGCGCGCGCGCCCGCCCACACCATGTAAAGGTCGCCGTCGCTCTGGTAGCCGACGAGAAATGGCACGTCCGCGCCGTATCCGTGGAGCGCCCCGAGGTCCACGTCGGGCAGGGGGCTGCCCTGCTGCTGGCCGTAAAGGACCGCGGATCCCCCCGCCCCGATCGAGAGCGCCCAGGTTCGGGAAAGATCGAACGAATGCCGGAGGTCGATCCGGACCGCACGGCCCGTGTACGCGAGGCCTCCTTCGGATTGGGCGCCGATGCCCACGCGCGCGGCGGCGTACGGCGCCAAGCCCGGTGCGACGGACGCCGCGACGAGCGCGCCTTTCGCGAACGTGCTGTCCGGCGCCGTGGGACCCGAGGCGGCTTGCTGCGCGGCGGCGTCGTTAGCGGCGTTCTGGAGCGCGCTGTTGAAGCCTCCGACGGCGATGTTTCCGCTGAATCCGGCCGCGGCGCGTACCTCACCTTGCGGGAGCGTGCGCGCGGGGTGAAGGAGGGGCAAACCGCCGCCGCAACCGACTGCAGGCGCGGACGCAACTACGGCGAGGGACGCAAGCGCGCCCCGCGCACCGCTCATTTCCGAAAGCGCGAGGGAAACGAATCGGCTGCGACGCGCTTCTTCAGCTCTTCGTCGTCGGGGTGAAGGCGCGCGGCGCGCTCGAGGAGCAGACGCTCCTCCTCCCGATGGTTCGGATCAGGAATGCAGCATTCGACGGGACACACGGCCTGACAAGCTTCGTGGTCGTAGAAGCCGACGCACTCGGTGCATAGCTCCGGGTCGATGACGTAGATCTCGTCACCTTCGCTGATAGCTTCGTTCGGGCACTCGGGTTCGCAAGCGCCGCAGTTGATGCAGTCGGAAGTAATGTGCGTGGCCATTTGACGCGGCCCGAAACGTAGGGAGCACCGCGCGCAATGTCAAACGTGGCAAGTGGGGGCGTGCTACGGTCCGCGCCCGCCGATGAGGGCGTACTTGGTGAGGCAGTACTTGGTCTGGACGCTTTCGCCGCTTTCTCTTGGTCGTGGGTCGCTTTGGCTTGGTGGCGCCGGTCATGTCGGCCCGCGGGCCGTTCTTCGCGCTCTCCTCGGCGTGGCCGCCCTCGTAGCGCTCTCGCTCGTGGCAGGCTGCACCCCCAAGCTCGGGGACGCATGCACGCAATCGACCGATTGCTCGACGCAAGGCAACCGCGTCTGCGATACAGCGGAGCTCGGCGGCTATTGCACGATTTTCGATTGCGCGCGCAACTCTTGCCCGGACATGGCCTCATGCGTCGTGTTCAACGTGAGCGTGCCGGGGTGCGGCTACGACGATTACCTCGCGCCCGAGCGCACGGGGCGCTCTCTCTGCATGGCGCGTTGCGAAAGCAACTCCGATTGCCG
>Ga0210391_10004512_pt1 | contig 11580 bp, 10 predicted proteins | sample IncBWC12OmetaG_FD_160573 | JGI IMG/M metagenome (GOLD analysis project Ga0210391, IMG submission 160573) | Forest soil microbial communities from Barre Woods Harvard Forest LTER site, Petersham, Massachusetts, United States - Inc-BW-C-12-O ...
GTCCCTGGCAAATCATCGAGCAGCTTGCTCCTCGCTCGCCCCTCGAACTCTGCTTGCTCCCACCCGTCCTGCTGGATTACTACCTCAATGACTCAGGGGGTTACGATGTCCCTAGACTTCCCTAGAATGCCTGAGAGAGTCCAATGGCACCCGAGACCGGTTTTACCGCGCATTTTCGCTGTGCCCGAGGGGAAGAGTCTGAGATCCACGGGCTGCCCCGCAGGGCTAGAACCGCCCTCGGAGGGACTGAACGGCGTAGTTTGGGCTGTAGAGGATTTACCTGACGGGTAAAATTTCGCGGGGGGTAGAGCATTTTTACCCGGCAGTGGAGCGACAAGCCACTGAAAATACAAGAGTTAAGATTGGCTTCGAGGATGCACTAGTAAAGGCAGTGGGGGAGGCGAACCGAGGATCCCTTTAGGGGATTGAGGGCTGGGCCGGTTCGTTTCTCCCCCCTATTTTTTTATCGCCAAGCAGTGACGCGGAATTCCTTCCAGTTCGTGTCTTCCTTATCAAACTACACTGATAGACCTTAGCCTTGAGGAAGTGTGTCAAATTGAGAACAAGATGGTTGCCGGTAATATTCGACGGGGCACGATCCACTACCGGAGCTATCAGAGCCTTCGAACAACAGAGAAGCTAGCGCACGTCCCAAGAGCGAGTGGCATAGTCGCCCAGAGTTAGCGAGAGCATGATGGCGAGCCAGAAAAAGCCGGCAAAGATAATCAGCTTGGTGCGTTTGGAGCTGTAGTAGGCGTGCATGAAAAAGAGAATGACGAGAATGGCTTTGCAGGTGGCAATCACCAGGGCCACGATAACGTTCAAGCCATGAAAATAATGATTCAGGTCCACTTCCGCCGCTTCGACAGTGGTAAACGTGAGAATCATCAGCACGGCGAAAATCACAAGATAGATTTTTGGCGAAACAATATGTTCGGACACGCGTGCCTCTCCTGAGTGACGCTGCTAATGCCGGTCAATCAGATATAACAACGGGAAAAGATAAATCCACACAATATCGACGAAATGCCAATAGAGACCGACGTTCTCGACGGGCGTGTTGTATTGCGGCGTGAAGCGGTCCGCCATAGATTGCTTGATCAGCCAGAGTAGCAGTCCGGCCCCGATAATCATGTGCAGGGCGTGCAGGCCGGTCATACCGAAGTAAAGAGAGAAGAAGAGCTGGGCGTTTGCATTGACCGCATTCTCGCCGCCCATCTTTTTCGTCAATTCATCCAGTTCAACTTTTTCCTTTGCGAGGTCTTCTGGGCTGATATTGCTGCAAGCACCGGGATTATTCGTGCAGTAGTACATGTCAAAACTGAGCCCAGGGACGTGGTGCTCGACAAACTTGTCGTGATATTCGATTCCCTTGATGCCCAGAAAGACGCTGCCCAAAATCAAGGTGGCGATGAGGAAAAGAGTGACCAGCTTTTTCTTGCCGACCTGGGCGGACCAAACCGACATCGCCATAGTCAATGAACTACCGATGAGAACGACGGTGTTGATAGCGCCCCAGCTCAACTTAATGGTGCGACTGGAAAAGGAGAAAACGTCCGCATAGGTATGGCGGTTGATGGTGTACGTAAGGAAGAGGCCCCCGAAGAACAAAATTTCGGTGGACAGAAAGAGCCACATACCCAGCGTGGCGGATTCCTTCTGCTGCTCCAGCGTTTGAAACTGCCCAGATAGTTCTCCGGTGCGATGCACTCGGCACTCCTCTTTGACTTCAGTTCGGGCCGCGCTGAATGCCGCGGCACGGGCGGGTCGTCGCCAAAGTTCAGGTCCGACGAGCCCTAAAACGAAAAACTAGACCGCTAGTCGTCCCCGTGAGCCGGCGAAAGCGACGGCGCACTCGGTGCTCCAAGCCCAAGATCGGGCCGGTTCTTATAGTCGTATGGCTCCCAATCGACTTCCGGCGTCACATCAAAATTTTCAGTCAGCGGCGGAGAGGCGGTGGTCCACTCAAGACCCGTCGCAGGCCATGGATTCGGGCCGGCCACTTTGCCGTAGCGCATCGACCACGTGAGATAAATCATCGGCAAAAGATAACCGAGCGCCAAGATGGAAGCTCCGGCGGTGGACATAACGTTGAGCACCTGGAACTCCGGGGGATAGTTGTGGTAGCGGCGCGGCATGCCGAGATAGCCAAGAATGAACTGTGGAAAGAAAGTCAGGTTAAAGCCAAAGAACAAGAGGACCGCGGCTACGCGCGCCAGAAACTCTGGATAAAGTTTTCCAGTGATCTTCGGCCACCAGAAATGCAATCCGCCGACATAGCCCATCACCGCGCCACCCACCATGATGTAGTGGAAATGCGCGACGACGAAGTAGGTGTCGTGGATATGAATGTCGAGGCCGAGGCAGGCCAGGAACAGGCCGGTCAGTCCGCCAATCAGGAACAAACCGATGAAGCCGAGGGCGTAAAGCATCGGCGTGTCGTAGGAGATAGAGCCCTTATAAAGGGTGGAGGTCCAGTTGAAAACTTTGACCGCGGAAGGAATGGCCACCAGGTAGCTAAGAAGCGAGAAAGCCAGCGCGGCGTAGGTGGACTCTCCGGTCAGGAACATGTGGTGCGCCCAGACGAAGAATCCAATGACGGCAATCGCAATGCTCGATGCCGCGATGAATGTGTAGCCAAAGATAGGCTTGCGCGCGAAAGTGGGAATAATTTCGCTGATCACGCCCATGGCCGGAAGAATCATGATGTACACAGCAGGGTGCGAGTAAAACCAGAAAAGGTGCTGAAAGAGAATGGGGTCGCCGCCAAGAGCCGGGTTGAAGAAGCCGAGATGAAACATCCGCTCGAGGCCCGCGAGGAGCAGAGTGATGGCGATGACCGGCGTTCCGAGGATAAAGATAATGCTGGTGGAATATTGCGCCCAGACGAAGAGCGGCAGCCGGAACCAGGTCATGCCGGGAGCGCGCATGGTATGGATGGTAACGACGAAATTCAGGCCGGTCAGAATGGAAGAAAAACCGTTGATAAAGATGCCGAGGACGGCCGGCGTCACGGCAGAATTCGAATAGACGCTGCTGAGTGGCGTGTAAAAAGTCCAACCGGTATCCAAGCCGCCGGTGGCGAAGGAATAGAGAACGAAACAGCCGCCCGTAATGTAGATGTACCAACTCAAGAGGTTGAGTTTGGGAAAGGCGACGTCTTTCGCGCCAATCATCAAGGGGATGAGAAAATTCCCCAGAACAGCGGGGATGGAAGGAATCAGGAAAAAGAAAATCATCGCCACGCCGTGCATGGTAAAGAGTTTGTTGTAAGTCTCAGGCGAAACTAGATAACCCGCGGGCGTAAGCAGGTGAATGCGGATCATGGTGGCGAAGATGCCGCCAACGAAAAAGAAGAAAGTGACGGAACCGAGATAGAGCAGCGCGATGCGCTTATGGTCGGTGGTCAGCAGCCAGGAGCGAATGCCGTAAGTGGCATTCAGATAATGCTCCTCCGGCAACTTATACACCGGCGCTTGTAGTGGTGTCGTACTCATAGCTTATTTCTTCCCCGGTACCGTCACGCCCGCGCCCGTCGCAGGCACCGGTTGCGATTGCAGCGACTTGATGTACGCGGTCAGACTCAATATCTGTTCCTCTGTCAGCTGTCCCTGAAACGAAGGCATCAGCGGTTGATAACCGGCGACGATCTTGGCATTCGAAAGCAAGATGGACTCGCGGATGTAAGCTTCGTCAGCGGTGACGCTCGAGCCATCCGCAAGGCGCACCGTGCCGCCATAAACTCCGTTGAGGGAAGGTGCGCGGCCAGTGCCATTGCTCAGATGGCAGGTGCTGCACGCTTTCTCAGTAAACAGTTTTTCGCCGGCCACGACGGGGTTGGCATCTTCGCCGGTAGACCCGGAAAGCCACGCGGCGTAATCGGAGGGCTCCATCACGGTGACCCAGCCGCCCATGACGGCATGGTTCGTGCCGCAATACTGTGAACAGAAAAATTGGTAGCGGCCCGCCTTCGTGGGACGGAACCACATGGTGTTGTAATGGCCGGGCACGACGTCCATCTTTACGCGGAAAGCGGGGACGAAAAAGTCGTGGATAACATCCTCGCTGGCCATCACGAGCTTGACGTCGCGGCCAACTGGAATGTGAAGTTCGTTAATCTCCCGGTGGCCGTTGGGCTGCTGAATTTTCCACATCCACTGTTTGCCGATGACGTAGATGTCCAGAGTGTCTTGCGGCGAGTGTCGGAAATCGACGTAGACGACCGCCCCCCATCCAAACATGGCCAAGGAGAGAATCGCGGGAACCACAATCCACATGACTTCCAGTCGCATGTCGCCGTGAATCGGAACGCCGATTTCGTCCTTGCTCTTGCGGTGGTATTTAAAGAAGAAAATCACAATCGCCGCGGTGATCGCAACAGCGAAGAAGAGAGAGATGAGGATCAGGAACGACATCAACGAGTCTACGCTGGGAGCGAAGTTGGAAGCCTGATCCGGATAAAATGGCAATTGCGCCTGCACGGCTTAGTGGGCTCCTTGTAATTTCGTTCGCGCTGCGGCGATATCGCGGCGGCGGAAGATTAACATTCCCGCGACCAGGGCCAGAATCGTCAGAACACCGGCCAAACGGATAATCTTGAGAATGGAAGCGCTGTAGCGTGCTGACGTAGGATCGTACTGGTAACAGAAAAGCAGCGCGCGGTCGACGGGCGTGCCGATTTTGCCCTCGGAAGCATCCACAAGGCCGAGACGCACATCGCGCGAAGGATACTCGACGCCATAAAAATAGCGGGAGATGCGTCCGTCGGGAGTCAGCAGCATGATGCCGGCGGCATGCGCGAAGAGGTTGGATTTTTCATCGAAGGAATACCGGAAATTCGCCGCTTTGGTGAGGGCGTCGATGGACTCTTTCGAGCCGGTGAGGAAGTGCCAGCCGCTGGCGGTTTCCGGGCGGCGGAAATGGGTCATGGCCAATTCTTTTTTCTGAGCGGCCATGTCCGGACTTTCGCGCGGATCAAAGCTGACGAAGACCACTTCGTAGTCCCGGCCGGGATTGAACGAAAGCATGCGCAGCGTGCCCACCACGCCTTGCTCGGTCTGATCGCAGAGCATGGGGCAGCCGTAATAGACCAGCGCGAGAAGGACGGGCTTTTGCGTAAAATATCCACGGAGTTGGACATTGCGGCCAGTCTCATCCCGGAACGCGAGATCGAGCGGCAAATGTCCGTTGAGCGGAGGCTCGAAACCGACATTTTGCAGTGCTAGTGGCATGTTCTGCGCCGCCGGGCCAGTGCTGCTCGGCACAGCTTGACCGCTAGCTGTGCTGGCGATCAGCAGAAGCGCGAAAACTCCGAAGATGGGGCGCGTCCCGTGCATAGTCTTACTTTTTCTTCTCCGCAACCGGCACAGGCACAGCCGGCAATCCCTTGGAAACGATGATTTTCATGGCTTCGTCCACCGGAATCTGCGCGATACCGGCTTGTTGATTGATCCAGCCGTACTTATCGTTCGCGGTTTGATCCGCTTCCCATTTGTTCCGCAGATCCTGCTGTGGATCATCAGGAGAGTAAGGAACGCCTTGCAAATACGGCCCATTCGGAACAGTCGGCCCTATGCCGCGGTGAACAGGAGCCATGGGAGTTTCGGAGTCAACGGCCATATTTGTCAAAAACCGGAATATGAAAATACTGACGAGGAAGGCGGCCGCGACGGATACAGCCAAGTAGAACAGGTACGCCAAAATCGAACGCGTGTCGATATCCGACGACTCGAACGCTACGTCTGGGTTCGTTGGCTCTTCGCCTGGCTGGCCCGTGTTGTGATGCTCAGTGCTCATGAACTTCAATGGCCTCTTCAAGTTGAGGATCGCCCAGCGGCAGAAGCGGCTGGGTTTTTAAATTTCTCGCAAAGACGGCAAACCAAATTCCGGCTAGGGCCAGAATGGCAGCAAAGTCCATCAAACCAGGGATAGCGTTCGAAGTAAACTCCGGGCGCGTCAGCCAAAAAAGGTCGACCAGGCGCATGAAGATGAGCCAGAGGGCGACTTTGGACAACAGCCTCGCGTTGCGCTTGAGGTCGCGCGAGAGAAGAGAAAAGAACGGCACGAAAAAATGAAAGATCAAAACCAGGACAGCCACGACGCCCCAGGCTCCGTAAAGCCGGCTGCGATAGAAGCTGATCTCCTCGGGCAGGTTTCCAGACCAGATGATGAGGAGTTGGGAAAAACCGAAATAGGCCCAGAGCATGACGAACGCGAGCAGAAGCTTTCCCAAGTCGTGCAGGTGGCGGCTCTGAATGATCCCCTCCATGGGCGCGGTCCGCGAGAGGAGCACGAGGACGACGATCATTAGCGACATCGAGGAGATCAACTGCCCGATCACAAAGAGGAAGCCGTAAATGGTCGAGGCCCAGTGTGGAGAAAGCGACATAACCCAGTCTATGGCGGCGAAAGTCATGACGAAGACATAGAGGATGATGCCGGGACCCGCGAGCATTTTCATCCGGCGGCGAAGGGCGCGGTCTTCACGGTTGACGTCTTGTTCTTTCGACCAGCGATTGAAGATGTAAACTAGAGCCAGCCAAATCAGGAAATAGTATAGCGCGCGGGCTTTGAAACCGAGTATCCCACCGGTGACCAGATAGGATTGCTGGAGATCCGAAAGCCGCCCCTCTCCCGAGGAAGGCGCGTTGAGCCACTCTCCGTAGAGATGTTTCATGCCAAAAATGGCGATGGGAAGGAAGAAGACCGCGACGAGCGGAAGCACACGTGTGGCGGACTCAAGCGGCCTGCGAGTCATGATGCCCCAGTGCCCGCCGGTAAGATGCTGCAGCATGAGTAGACCGAGCGACCCAAGCGACAATCCCAGAACAAACATGAAAGCAATCAGATAGGAATGGAAAAACCGATCGCCGTACTGATCGCCATATAGGAAGAAGCAGATGCCGCAGGCTACCAGGCCGACAATGCCCACCACGGATGCGCGTTGCTGCAGGCGGCCGATGCTTTCGGGCGCCATGTAGTCGTGCGCGGTCATTTCGCGGAGTCTCCTTTGGGCAATTTGTCACGCACGTCTGGGGGCAGCTCACCAGCCGGTGCGTAGTGGCTGAGTTGCAGCGCACGGACGTAAGCAATGATGGCCCAGCGGTCCGCAGGCGGAACCTGCGCGGAATAGCTGAGCATGGCGCCGAATCCGTTCGTGACTACGTCGTACAAGTAGCCATTGGGAACCTGCCGCAGGCGCGGAACATTCGGATCATAAAAGCTGGGCGGACGTTTCATCCCGCGCATGACAATCATGCCGTTGCCGTCGCCCTGAACGCCGTGGCATGGCGCGCAAAAAATCTTATAGCGCTCCTGGCCGCGCTTAAGTAACTCCTGCGTCAGCGGAAGCGGGAACGCATTCGATTCCTTGGGAACGAACAAGTCCTCGTCCGCAATCGAGCCGCGAGCCACGGTATTTTCGATCAGCGGGCGCTCCGAGCGGCCATCGGCGAAAAATGGGCTAGGCGAAAGGGGCGTATTTTTGGGCTGGTCCGCCATATCCTGACGAATCTGGCAGCCCCCTGCCAAAACGCAGAGCATCATGGCGCACATACCTCGTACGATTCGCGAGGTGTTAGTCATCGTGCACCTCGGAAACGTGCTGCGCGGCAAGCCCTTGCAGAAAACGCGCCGTATCGGCGAGATCAAACTTTTTGTCGCGAGCCTGGATGCAGACAAAGAAGCGGTCACTCGAAGCATGCGTGAAACGCGGCGCATTGAAAATTGGGTGATGAGGCTGCGGCAGCCCGTTGAGCGCCAGCATGCCAAAAACGGCCGAGAGTGAAGCGAAAAGAATAGTCAGCTCAAAAGTGACAGGAATAAAGGCCGGCCAGCTATTTAGAGGCCGGCCAGCTATGTTCAGGGGATAGCTATAAACGTTCGCCCAGTATTGGAAGCCAAATCCGGTGAGCCCACCGACGATGCCGCCTATGAGCGTAATTAGCGGCACCGAATTGCGCCGCAAGCCCATGGCTTCCGGCATGCCTTCCACCGGAAACGGGGTGTAGCATTCGTAGTAGCGGTAACCCGCCTCGCGGATTTTCTCGGCAGCGTGAATGAGCTGCTCGGGCTTCTCAAATTCGCCAATCACGCCGTAAATGTGTGACCGGTGCGCTATCACTTGTGTTCCTCGGCCGTTTCCGTCACCAATTCGCGCATTTCGGCAATGGAAATCGCCGGCAGCACGCGAACGAACAGGAAAATCAACATGACGAACATGCCCATCGTTCCAATCAAAGTGGCGTAATCCCACACGGTTGGAGAGTAGCGGCCCCACGCGGAAGGCATGAAATCGCGCGTCAAACTAATGACGATAATTACGAATCGCTCCAACCACATGCCTATGTTCACGATGATGGACATAGCAAAGAGCACGGCCACGTTGGTTCGCATTTTCTGGAACCAGAGCAGCTGGGGAATCAAAATATTGCAGAGGATCAACGCGTAATAGAAATGAGAATAGGGTCCATGCAGGCGCTGGTTGACGAGAAAAACATCAAACTTGTTGCCGCTGTAAAGCGACATGAAGAATTCGAAGAAGTAGCCGTATGCGACGATCAGGCCTGTGGCGAGCATCACCTTGGCCATGTTCTCGAGGTGGCGCATGGTAATGAAATCTTCAAGGTCGTAAGCCTTCCGCAAAGGAATCGCAATCGTCAAAACCATCGCAAAACCGGAATAAATGGCTCCGGCAACGAAGTACGGCGGAAAAATCGTGGTGTGCCAGCCAGGCACAATGGCCACCGAGAAATCGAAGCTCACCACGGTGTGAACGGAAAGCACCAGCGGGGTAGCCAAGCCGGCAAGAAGCAAATACGCGGACTGATACCGGTGCCAATGTCGCGCAGAGCCGCGCCAACCCAACGCCAACATCCCGTAAATGATCTGCTTGGGCTTTGTAGCCGCGCGATCGCGCAGCGTGGCGAGGTCGGGGATCAATCCAACAAACCAGAAGAGCAGAGACACCGTGCCATAAGTTGAAACGGCGAACACGTCCCAGATCAGTGGGCTGCGGAACTGCGGCCAAATTCCCATCACGCTGGGGTAAGGAAACATCCAGAACGCGTACCACGGCCGCCCGGTATGAATCAGCGGAAAGATGCCGGCGCAAGCCACGGCGAAAAGTGTCATCGCTTCCGCAAACCGATTGATCGAAGTGCGCCACTTCTGATTCAGCAAAAAGAGAATAGCGGAAATGAGCGTTCCCGCGTGCCCGATACCGATCCACCAAACAAAGTTGACGATCGCGAAGCCCCAGCCGATGGGTATGTTGATGCCCCAAATGCCGGTGCCCTTCATGAACAGGTAGCCGATAGCGATGTTCATTACGCCGAAAACGCTGAACGCCAGCAGAAAGCCGATGTACCAGCCGATCGACGTCTTTCGGGTAAGAACTATCGCGCTGATCTTGTCCGTCACCGAAGCATAGGTATGCCCCGGGCCGAGGACGGGAGTCAGCCGTTGAATCTCCGGAGAATTGATCGGCGGCTGCCCGGCGCTCATGCCTTCTCCAATTCAGGATTCGGATTGCGAACCGCCGCGAGATAGGTGGTACGCGGGCGCGTGTTCAGTTCGCCGAGAATCGCATAGCTGCGCTCTTGCGCTTTAAGTTTAGCTACGCGGCTGTTGGGGTCGTTGGCATTGCCAAAAACGATGGCTTGGGCGGGGCAAGCGGATTCGCAGGCGGTAACAATCGCGCCGTCCGCGATGGGGCGGTTCTGCTTTTCCGCATCGATGCGCGCATTATTGATGCGTTGCACGCAATACGTGCACTTTTCCATGACGCCGCGGCTGCGCACCGTCACTTCGGGATTGCGCATGAGTTTGAACGAAGGCGTCTCCCAATCCTGGAAGCGGAGAAAATTAAACCGCCGCACTTTGTAGGGGCAGTTGTTCGAACAATAGCGCGTGCCCACGCAGCGGTTGTAGACCATGTCGTTCAGGCCTTCGGCGCTATGCGCCGTGGCACCGACGGGGCATACCTGTTCGCAGGGCGCGTTCTCGCACTGCTGGCATGGGACTGGCTGGAAAAATGTTTCGGGATTATCTAGCGCGTCGCCCTGGTCGGTTGAGGGGTCGTTGGTGGGCGTCTGCGCCGAGTAATAGCGATCGATGCGGATCCAATGCATCTCTCGCCCTCGCATCACCTGATCCTTGCCCACGACCGCAATATTATTTTCCGATTGGCAAGCGACCACGCAAGCGTTACAGCCATTACAGCTGTTCAAATCAATGGCCATGCCCCAGGCATAACCCGGATAGGCAAACTCTTTGTACAGCGACATTTCCTTCGGCGGTTGCTCATCGCCTTCGTGCGCAAACTTGGGGTTCTTCTGGTATTCCGCGAGCGTGGCGGTGGCCAGAATCTTCCGGCCTTCCATGTTGAAGTGATATTGCGTGCAAGCGAGCGGATACTCGTCGCCTGTTTTCTTGATGACATCCGTGCCCGCGGTGACGGTCCATAACGCCGTGGACGCTCGCACGACGTACGCGCTGAACCCTTTGTTCGTCCCAGTGAATCCGGCGTTCTTGCGGCCATAGCCCAGCGGAAGCACAACCGTATCATCAGCTTGCCCTGGCAAAATCCATGCCGCGGCCGTAACTTTGCTGTTCGAAATCGAAATGTCGAGGACGTTGGTGACAATCTGGCCGTGCTCACCGCCGCGAGCCGCGGCATGTTGCGTGAGCTGAAGTTTTTCCGCAAGCCGCGGACTTACAAGCGCCGCGTTATCCCAGGTAATTTTCGTGACTGGACGCGCGAGCTCTTGCAGCCAGCCATTGTTTGCGTAGCGCCCGTCATGTACGTTCGAATCCGGGCGAAAAATAAATTCAAGCTGTCCCGCGGGAGTCGCCTTCGCCGGCGGCAAACCTGCGACACTAAACTTCGGCGCAACGGATATCGGTGCATACGCGGAGTTGGCAACAACTCCGTCATTCAAAGTCTTGCGCCAGAACTTCTCCGGATCGCCGCTGCCTGCCGCGGTCTTAAGGCGGTCGCGAACCGCGTCATAAACCTTCAATCCAGGCTTGTCCGTGAAGGCTGCCAGTACCTCAAAAGCCGAGCGCGTGTGATAGAGGGGCGCGATAAGCGGCTGAATCACGCTGATCGTTCCGTCGAAAGCTCGCGCATCGCCCCAGGTTTCCAAATAGTGCGATTCAGCGACATGCCACTTGCAATATTGGGCCGTCTCATCGAAATGAGTGCTGACCAGCACGGTCGCCTCGACCTTTTGCAGCTTCGTAGTGAAATCGAAGTCATGCGGCGCATCGTACACAGGATTCGATCCGAAAATCAGCAGCGTATTGACCTTGCCCGCGTCCATATCGGCGCAAAGCTCGGTAAACGACTCCAGTTGATTCACCGGGTTGGCTTCAACAGGCTCCGTGTAATAAACCGTCGTGCCCACATTACCGAGCGCCGCGTTGATCGCATGCGCCAAGGCATGCACTTCCGCTGACTGGAACTCTCCGGCAACGACCAGCGATTTGCCGCGATTCTTTTGCAAGTCGCCGGCTGCAGCTTCCAGCCACTTTTCCACGGCTGGCGTAAGCGTGCCGCTTCCACCCAAGCCCAATTTC
>Ga0210391_10004514_pt1 | contig 11577 bp, 9 predicted proteins | sample IncBWC12OmetaG_FD_160573 | JGI IMG/M metagenome (GOLD analysis project Ga0210391, IMG submission 160573) | Forest soil microbial communities from Barre Woods Harvard Forest LTER site, Petersham, Massachusetts, United States - Inc-BW-C-12-O ...
GAAAACTTGCCAGCAGAGCTGCTGTCGACAAGACAAAGACCGCCACGAACAGGCTCAGCGGATCATACGACTTCACCTCGTAGAGCTGACTTTGAATCCAGTGCGCGCCCAGCAACGAGATGGGCACGCCCGCAGCCAAACCCACCACCACCTGGATCAGTGCTCCGCGCATCACCAGGACGGCCATGCGATTCCGCTGTCCCCCCAGCGCCATCCGCAGTCCGATCTCGCGCGTTCTTTGCGCAACCTGGTACGACGTAATCCCGTAGAGCCCGACCGATGCGAGCACCAGCGTGAGCAGTCCGAACAGCGCCGTCAGGCGAGCAACCAGCCGTTCCTGGTTGAAATTGCCGGCAAGCTGTTGGTCGAGAGAACGCAGATCAAGGATGGTCAGGTTGGGGTCGACACGCGCCAGCGCCTCGCGCAAGGTCGCCTCCAGATTCTGCGGAACCCCGCGGAAGCTCATGACGACCGAGGTGATGTAGTGCGTCTGCGTCTCGAGGTTGATCGCCGTCGGATTTTTCAAATTGTGCTGCCACTGCGAAAGCGGGCCGAAGAACATAGCCTGTGCTTCGTTGCGGGGTTGCTTATATTTCGCATCAGCCACCACACCTACGATCTCGTACGCTCCGAAATCTTCACGGTTGTAAACCCCGAAGTGGCGTCCGACCGGGTCTTCGTTGGGAAAATATTTTTTCGCAAACGCCTGGTTTATGACCGCCACAAATGGCGAGCCGGCCGTATCACCCTCGCTAAGACCGCGTCCACGGATCACCGGCTGACCAACGGCCGCAAAGAAGTTTGAACTCACCCGGTTGATCAGCACACTATTATCATCTTGCGGTCCTGGTTTAGGCCTCCCTGGGATGTATGCATCGAAGTTCCAGTCATTCCCATCGAAAGGGCTATAAATAGCCAGCCCCGCGCTCTGCATTCCCGGGATTGCCGCGAACTGCTGTTCTAACCTCCGATTCAGCACATCGAGCTTCTCCGGTTGATAACCGGGCCCCAAAGGATCCAGATGCAGCACATACCGGTTCGCCGTCTGGAAACCAAAATCCTGATGTTCCAGGTTACGCAGACTCCGGGTCAGAAGGCCCGCACCCACCAGCAGGACCAACGAAAGGGCGGCCTGAAAAACAATCAAAGACCTTTGCGGCAGCCCACCCCGATCGCCTGCTGCCCGGTTCACGCCCTTCAATGCTTCTGCAGGATCCCCATGGGAAGTGATCCACGCCGGAACAATGCCGAACACCACGCCGGTGATCAGCGACAACACAAATGCAAATCCGAACACAGCCAGAGATGGAGTTACATTGATTGCGCTGTGCAGGGAGCCAGGAAACGCCAGGGCCACGATCGATCGTGTCCCGGCATACGCAAAGGCCAATCCAGCCAGACCACCCAGGCATGAGAGAAGAGTGCTTTCCGTAAGCATCTGCCGGATCAGTCTTGGCCGTGCTGCTCCTAAAGCCATGCGCATGGAAATTTCGGCTTTTCGTTGTGCGCCCCGCGACAGCAGTAAGTTGGCCACGTTTGCGCACGCGACCAGCAGAACAAACCCGGAGATCGTCAGCAGCAGATAGAGCTCGTTCCCTGCTTTGTCCTGCAGGTCCTGGATGCCTGATCCCCCGGGCGTCAGGATCACATGCAATCTTGGTAGGAGTCTGACAGCCTTTTCTCTCTTGTACTCATCCTGAACCGCGATCCATTGCCGCAGGTGACTCGAAATTTTCTCTTGCAATGGGCCTAGGGCCACGTCCGGCCGGACGCGGCCCAGCGCATACAGCCAGCACTCGTCGGGGTGGTGCAGGATCGAATTTGCCTGCGCCAGCAGCGGCTCAGCGGAAAGCGGTATCCAGAATGCCGGAGGATTCGGGCTGATGCGGTCGCCGAAAAACCCGGGCGGCGCAATCCCCACCACCGTGACCGGGTGACTCTGCAAGTAGAACGTCGTCCCTACCACAGACAAGTCGCTCCCATAGTCCGATTGCCAGGCTTGGTAGCTCATCACCACAGCGGGCGCTGCACCAGGCTGATCGTCAGCGTCGGTAAGGGTACGACCAGCAAACACTCCCACGCCGAGTGTGCTGAAGTAGTTGCCGGTGACAAACTCGCTCGGCTGCGCCAGCGCCGTGTTGTTCCCTCTTCGAACGCTGATGGGGTTGTGGGCCGCCTGCATCGCCGCGAGTTGGGCAAACTCCGGCGTGGACTCGCGCAGCGAACGAAAGAGAGGATAGGAAAAAATATCGAAGTCGCCGCTGTCGCGCTGCATTCCATCGCTAAGACAACAGTCAGCCTTATCGCCAATGCGAATCAGCGATTTGGGATCGCCAACCGGAAGCGACTTCAACAGGATTGCGTGCATCAGCGTGAAGATTGCCGTGTTGGCACCGATTCCAAGTGCAATGGTCAGGATTACCGTCATCGCGAAGCCCGGTGCCATGCATAGCTGCCGAATTGCATACCGGATATCCTGCCCGAGTTGTTCCAGCCACAGAATCGAGCGCTCGTCGCGGTGCATTTGTCTAGCCAGCTCGACGCCGCCGTACGCACGTCTGGCAGCCAGACGCGCCTCTTCCCCGCTCATCCCCTTACGCAGAAAGTCGTCTTCCATCAATGCCAAATGAGAAGTGATTTCGCGTTCCAGCTCCTCTTCCATCTGGCGATTGCGAAAGAGGGTCTTGCACTTCGAAATTAGGCGCGTGAGCGAAATCATGACTGGAAGTCCTCCAGCAGCAGCCGTTCCACCAGGCCTGCCATCCTGCGCCAGCGCAGGGTTTCCTGGTTCAGCGCTTTTTCTCCTGCCTTGGTGATGGCATAGTATTTGGCTTCGCGGTTGCTCTCGGTCCTGCCCCAGGTGCCCTTGATCCATCCGTACTGTTCCAGGCGAACGAGAGCGGGATAGAGCGTTCCCTGGTTCAGATTCAGGAGCCGGTCCGACACTTGCTGAAGCCTGGTCGCAATCTGATAGGCGTGCTGCGCTCCCATGCTGGTCAGAGTCCTCAGAACGATCAGGTCAAGGGTTCCCTGGAGGAGCTGGATCTGCTCATTTTCTTCACTAGGCATACAAGTAGTCTCCCATGCAAACAGGATCACCCCATTTCACTAGACTGTCAAGTGAAGCCTATTTCGGCGGACAAAGCCTTGAGGTATGACTTCTCTCAATATCTAATGTTTCGTACCCTGTTTAGGAGCACACTGAGCGCGCGGGCTTCAGCTGGAATACAATCCTTCTGCCGCCCAATTTGCACATCTCGATCCTTCTAACTTCACCTGCGGCTGCGACGCCGGGTCGGTATGATGCGGCAGTGAGCTGAGAAGTTCGTGATGAATCAGCCGGTACTTCAAAAACGGCAGTACCGCGAAACGCGCCAACCCTGGGTGCGCTCATGGGCACAATACGTCGCATTGATCGCTCTCTTCCTTATCGCCGTCGCCTATCAGTTTCGCACTCTCGAGCTACGTTTCCCGCAGTGGTTCGGAGCCCATTTTATTCAGTGGCCCTTTATGCTCGATGCAGAGGATCAGCCTAACTTCAAGCTCATGTTCCTTGAGCGAAATGCGCGTGACGCGGGTCTGCGGCAAGGCGACGAATTGATCGCGCTCAATGGTGTTTCGGTCCCTTCGCGGTCTGTTTATTCCGATATGCTCTCCGCCTCACAGCCGGGCGACATCATAGACGTAACGTTTCAGAGACAGGGAAAGCAGCCCGAAGAGCATGCCCCTGTGCGGCTAGCGGAGCGAAAGGGTAAAACGAATGCGCTAGCGGTGCTATATTTCGCCGGTATGCCGGCGCTCTGCCTGGGCCTCGGATTTTGGGTGGTTATCATGCGGCCGCGCGACGTGCGCGGCTGGCTGTTGTTAGCCCTGTTGCTAAGCCTTTCTGCGTTCTTCAACTCCTTCACAGACTTCTGGAGTCCTCCGTTTAGAACGCTGGCCACTATTTACTCTCAATTCGCGGCCAACAGCTGGCTCGGCTGGCTATTCCTGCTTGGAATCTTTTTCCCTGAACCCTTTCCCAGCTCGATCCGATGGAAATGGTGGAACTGGATGCTATGGACCATTGTGCCACTATGGGCGCTTTTCGCTTTGGCTAACATGGTCAGCTTCGTCATCGAACTTCATAGCATTCGATCCGCTATACCAATCAATCGATTCTTAGGCCAGACAAGCACCGTGCGACACCTCGTCGGCCTGCTGATGGTGCTTGGTTTTCTTGCTTGTGTCGCGACGAAGTATCGAACGGCTCTCTCCCTCGATGCCAAACGCCGGCTGCGTGTACTGTCTGCCGGAGCTTTAGTTAGCCTCATGCCGCTCATTGTCTTGTTCACCATTTCAAGCCTGAAGGGGTTTGCTATGGAGCAGTATTTCCCGGAGTGGTTGACGGCTTCCGCGTACTTGGCATTCCTCCTATTGCCTTTGACGCTCGCTTATGTAGTCGTGGTCCAGCGCGCGATGGATGTGCGCCTGGTAATCAGACAGGGGTTGCAGTACACGCTGGCGCGGCGTGGTGTGCTCATTTTGCGGGTTCTACTGAGCGCAGCCTTGTTTATCGCGATGGCTTCCCTGCTGACATCGCACGCCATAAAGCCGGTGGGCACGGTGCTGATCATGGCGGCCGGGCTCTGGGGTATTTTTTTGCTGCATGGTGCGACCCAGCGGTTGGCCGTCTGGGTTGACCGGCGTTTCTTTCGCGACGTCTACAACGCGGAACAAATCCTGAGCGAGCTGGCGGAGAGAGTTCGCATGATTGTGGAGACCCAACCGCTGCTCGAAATGGTTACTGAGCGTATCGCGGACTCCCTGCACGTCAAGCGGGTAGCGGTACTGCTGAATGGGAGCGGGCCGTATCGTCCGGCGCATAGCCTCGGCTATAGCCCCCTACCGGATATGGCTTTCGCTGGCAACGCAGCGACAGTGCAAGTACTGAAGAGCGAGAAGCAACCGGTTCGGGTTTATTTTGACGATGAAGATTCGTGGATTTATCGGCAATCCGAGATGAGTGATGAGGAGCGCGGCCATCTGGCAACGCTTCAGTCCGAACTGCTGCTGCCGATTTCGGTTAGAGACGGCCTGATCGGGTTCATGAGCCTAGGCCAAAAGCTTTCCCAGGCACCCTATTCCGGCACCGATCTCCGGCTCTTGAGCTCGGTCGTAGCGCAGACGGGTTTGGCGCTGGAAGTTGCCCGGCTGACAACCGCTATTGGCAGCGAAATTGCGCAGCGGGAGCGCGTGAACCGCGAGTTGGAAATCGCGCGTGAAGTGCAAGAGCATTTGTTCCCTCAGCACTTGCCCTCGGTCTATGGCTTAGACTACTGCGGACATTGCCAACCAGCGCGAACGGTGGGCGGCGACTACTACGATTTTCTCGAGTTACCGAAAGAAAGATTCGGAATCGCGATTGGGGATGTGTCTGGTAAGGGCATCGGCGCCGCCCTCATGATGGCCAGCCTCGGCGCTTCGCTGCGGGGTCAGGCATCCGTGGTCCAAGACATGGCAGAGCTGATCAAGCGAGTAAGCAATCTGGTCTACGGGGCTTCGTCGATGAGCCGTTATGCCACTTTTTTTTACGCTGAATACGAACCACAAAGCCGCCGGCTCTTGTATGTGAATGCGGGTCATAACCCGCCCTTCATTGTGCGCGAATCCAGCAACGGCCGCCAGGTTTATCGTTTAGAGCCTGGCGGTCCGCCGGTTGGCCTCTTACCGGGCTCCTCTTATGAGCAGGGCTCTGTCCCGCTGGAACCGGGAGACCTCGTCGTGCTGTTTACCGACGGTGTTTCCGAATCGATGAACAGCAGTAATGAGGAGTGGGGTGAGGAGCGATTAATCGACCTCGCGAAGACGTGTGCGGACCTGTCGGCGCTGGAAGCGATGAATCGCATCATGGCGGCTGCGCAGACCTTCGCCGCCGGTGCGCCCCAGTACGACGATATGACGGTAGTCATACTTCGTGTTCTTGTCCCCACAAATAATGCGTTGCGGAAAAGCACGACAATTTCAACCGGCCAAGGCTGAGGAAAAAGTCGGCCTTGACTCTAGTCAGGCCGCACCATGCGGTCGAAATATTCAGTCCCTCGACGACCTAGATTTGACAATACTGTGACTCACCCGTGACATCGTTACGGCGGCGGGACGGTATGGTGAGAATGAGAGCGGTAAAGGCTAGAGCTCGCAACAAGCAATCTGCTGATGAACGCCACCGCTTTCTCCGGTCTATCTGATTGCAAACCGGGGCTCGTGGTTCGATTGCCTGGAGCGTCTGACGAAGATCTCTGCCCGTCAGATTAGGATCCGCCACCAACCTCCTCGTCCATGGGGACAAGGTAGAAAGGGCCGTCATGGCAACAATGACATCTTTACCGGCACCGTTAGAACTATCACCGCAGTTCGAATGGTGTTCTCTCTTTCTGACTCATCTAAATGATTTCGCAGCACTCGCATGGTATTTGGTATCGGACGGCAAGCTTGTCGAATGTATCGTAATGAACACGCTCAAAAGCCTGGAGAGTATTCCATTCGATGCCTCCCAACCCCTGCTCACTTATAACCAGGCCCGTGGAATGCTGATCACTGAAGGAATCGCCGCGCTGAACCTGGAGCATCCCGGGGCGAGGTTTGATGACAAGTTGCCTGCTCGTGACCTTCTCGATCTGCCGCGCCTGGCATCTCGCGTGGGTCAGCGTCTGCTCTTTTCCGCGGACACGGGATCTTATGACGCTTAGAAGGTGACTGACGCCGGGTTCAGTCACTCAGGCCGAGTAATCGGTAGACACACTCAACTGCTTCCACTGTTGATCGGACGCGAGCTTCTCCAGTGCGCTCTTTTCCGCCGCCGAATAACTGTCGCTCCCGAGCAACAGGCGAAGGGGCGGCTCCGTCAGTGAAACGACGTGCAAAAGAACAGCGGCCGCCTTCGCCGGATCCCCTGGCTGTCTTCCGTTGTAGTTCTGTTGAAAGCGGGCAGTGGCTCCCACAGTGGATTCATACTCAGGCCGGCCTTCACGAAGCTCTGTGGACGAGCCCGCGAAATCCGTGCGGAAACCACCAGGCTCGATGATGGTGACCTTAATACCAAGGGGGCCAACCTCTTTCGCGAGCGACTCTGAAAAGCCTTCGACTCCAAACTTTGCCGCGGCATAGGGCGCGCGTCCGATGGGGCCGATCCGGCCGCCGATCGACGACACCTGGATAATATGGCCGCGTCTTTGCTCACGAAAGTGAGCAAGCACAGCCTTCGTCATAATGATGACACCGAAAAGATTTGTCTCGATCTGCGCGCGAAACTCCTCGATAGGCGTATCCTCGACCGGACTGACATTTCCGTATCCTGCATTGTTGACAAGCACGTCCAAGCCACCGAAGGCATCCATCGCCGCCTCGACCGCCCGTTTTGCCTGTGCTTCGTTGGTAACGTCGAGCGAAATTGTGCGGATATTCTTACCGAACCGGTTCTCCAGGTCAGCCAATAATTCCGGCTTCCGCGCACCGGCCACGACTCTATCTCCCGCTTCCAGTGCTGCCACTGTGAACGCGCGACCCAGTCCCCGGGAACTCCCTGTAATCAACCATGCCTTTGACATCCGACCTCCGCGTCGATAGAGAAGAGATGCAGCAAGACCTTGATTTGATTTCAATATGGACGGTTTAAGTGAAAAGGGCCGGGTTTTATTGTCTGTAAATAGTCCGACCGGTCGGTTTTAGTGAATCCCAACCTAAAACCATTCATCCAATCCACTCAGGAGGGCAATCATGCCTGGCGATAAGAAAGTAGCATTCATTTCCGGCGCGAACCGTGGAATTGGCTTTGAGACGGCTCGTCAACTTGGGCAAAAAGGAATCACCGTGATCGTTGCTGCCAGAACACACCGGGCGGCGAAGGATGCCGCGGACGAGCTGCTTGCGGAGAACTTGGAAGCTTACCCCGTGACTCTGGATGTAACCCGGGATGAGGACCGCAAAGCCGCAGCCAGATTCGTGGCGGAGAAGTTCGGCAAACTGGACATTCTGGTGAATAATGCCGCCATCGGGGGCGAGGGCGGACTTCTGAACCCGCGCACCATCGAGACAACAGAATCAGAACTTCAGTCGGTCTTCAATACCAATCTCTTTTCAGTGGTTGCGGTCACACGAGAGTTCTTACCACTGCTTAAGAAGAGTCCGGCGGGCCGCATCGTGAATCTTTCAAGCATTCTCGGCTCACTCACGCTGCAGGCGATGCCTGGAAGCCCGATTGCTTCCATGAAGGCATTTGCATACAACGCATCGAAAACAGCGCTGAACCAGTTCACGGTGCATCTTGCCGCTGAACTGAAGGGTACCAACATCAAGGTAAATTCGGCTCATCCGGGATGGGTGAAGACCGAGTTAGGCACGCAACACGCCCAGTTGGAAATCCCCGAGGGCGCTAAGACCAGTGTTGAGCTTGCTCTGATCGGACCGGACGGCCCCAACGGAAAGTTCATTCATAGTGGCCAGGAACTGCCCTGGTAAGTTCTCTTATTCCTTAGGTCCGCGATGGGGGCGGGGATTGCCCTCCCCTATCTAGATTTGATGTCGCAGGTCTACCGGATCGAATTGCTCGAGCAGGCCGCTTGTCATGTAAAACCGTGGTAGACAGGCAAGTCAGGATCGGTATGAGTAAAGGAACGGAAACCCGCAAACGGATTATCGAAAGGGCGGCCCCCCTCTTCAATCGTAAGGGCTTCGAGGGTTGCTCCATGCAGGACATTGTCAAGGCAGTCGGCCTGGAGAAAGGCAGCCTTTATGGCCATTTCCCAACCAAAGAGGCGCTTGCCGTTGCAGCCTTTGAATACGCGTGGAACGAAACCAGCGCCGCCCGTATGGCCAAGGTGGATACGGGTAAGAATGCAATCGAAAAGATGAAGATCCACGTCAACAATGTCGTGTCATTGCCTTCCTTTCCGGGTGGATGCCCCCTGCTCAACAACATCGCCGACAATGATGACGGCAATCCAGCGCTCAAAAAGATGGCCCGCGACGCCCTCAAGCAATGGCGGTCGTATCTTCAAAACATCCTCAAGGAAGGTCAGGACCGGAAGGAAGTCCGCCCAGGAATCGAGCCGGAAGAGGTGGCCGCGTTAATCATCTCTCTGCTTGAGGGAGCAATGGCTCTAGACCGAGTGGACAGGAAATCGGGTTTCCTCGAAGCAGCCGGAAGGCATCTCAGCTTCTATCTCGATACGATCGTTCATCAACCGGTTTAGTCTATCCTGGCAGAAAAACGCGGTGTAAAGAAGAGCAAGTATACCGGGGTGCGGACCGCTACGGGAAATTGGCGCGCCGTCTGAGTTCATAAGCCGATCCTTTTTGCTGCTGAGCTACGCAGCCAGAGCTCCATCACAAGCGTGTTGAGGGAGAAGCCGATCCAGAAGGCGATGCCGAAGAACTGTCGCGGTGTCAAATGCGTGAGAAGCGCAGTGGCAAAGAAGACCCCCATGATGGGCCGGGTGGTGGCGATGCCGAGCAGAATGGCGACCGCGCGAAGTGTCCATCTTCGCTTTGAATATGCATCGCCGCGCCGAAAGCAGAAAAAAGCCTGGGTCAGCGAGCCGACAAAGAGCGTATTGAAAAACAGCACGGCTGAACGCTCCAGCCACCCACCCACCGCGTAGACGCTCATGGCATAGGCTGTTGCGGCTACTGTGAAGCCGAGCAGGAAGAAGCCCTGCTCGAGAGCACGCGAGCGGCTGGTGCGGCTCCAAAAGAGAAATGGGAGCAAGACAACAAAGGCCAACGCGCAGAGAATGTGCGTCCAGGTAAGCCCGGCCTGGGAGGCGAACCATGCGTCAAGACTGGCTAGTTGCGCGGGTGCGCCCGGCGATGGGGGGAGCAACAAAGCCGCGGCACGACGCAACACCGCAGCCACGGCGATGACGATGCAAACCCAGAACGCGATCCTGAGCCATAAAGGAAAGCCCGGAGCAGCCCAGGCCGTGGGCCTGGGGAGTGCACTCACCGTTGAGGAAGGCTGCGCGCGTCCAGTATCAGAAGCCCTCTCCATACCAAATTCCTCATTCAGTGAACTCTAAATATTCACTTTACACGTTGTCAAATCATAATTGCCGGGTAGACTCTTAACCGTGGCCACTAAGAACACCGAGGAACCCCGGCGCCCCTATGAGCTTGGCAAGCGGCTGGAGCAAATGGAAGAAAGCCGCGCTGCCATTCTTCGCGCCGCCAGATCTCAACTGGAGGCGAATGGGTATCGGCACCTGACGATGGGATGGCTCGCGGCCGAGAGCGGGGTGACGCGGCAGACCATCCACAATCTCTTCGGAACCAAGGCCGGCGTGCTGGATGCGCTCTTTGACCTCATTGCGTTGGACGGCGGGATGGAGAGCATGCGAAACGTCATGACTCTGCCCTCCACTGAGGCAATGCTGGAAGGGTTTGTTGAAGTATTTTGCCGCTTCTGGTCCAGCAATCGGATGCTTCTGCGGCGCATCCATGGAATCGGCGCGATCGATCCGGAGTTTGGAACGGTGATCGAAGCGCGCAATGCCCGCAGATACGGCGCAGCGAGGCGCATCGTGAGCCGCATGGGCGGCGGGGATCTCATGGAACGAGCTTCCGCGTTGACCGCGCTGACCTCATTCGAGTTTTTCGATGCACTGGCGGGCAATCTTCGAGACGAGAAGCGCGCCGCAGCCGTCGCACTGGATCTGGCTCGAAAGATGCTCGGAGGGTAGCGAAAAGACTGAGCGGCCTAACAGCGACCTGACGGCTAATTGATCGGACCTGTCCGGCTGCTCAGCGGCTTCACCGTACCGGCCGCGATTGCGAGAATGCGTTCGCGCACCACCTCGTAGCTGGGCTGCCCGGTAAAAAAGCCATAGGTGTAGTGAGTCTGGATGGTTCGGCCGTCGGCGCTCTTCTGGTCTGGGGCGTAGCCATCAAGGCTGTAACCGCGCTGCCCGGCTGCAGCTTCCGCTGGGTGTTCCTTTGCAAACTGCGGCTGATCGAAGTCATTGCTTTCCAGGGTAATACGAAGGCCGGGCTGGCCCGCTGCATCGAATGTGCGGGCGATGAGGTGAACATGGTACGGACCCCACGGCGTGAACGCCGGATAGAACTGGATGGTCTTGTCACCCTGGTGAACGGTTTCAAGAAGGAAGTCCCGTAACTTACCAAGCTGTGAGTTCGGATCCTGGTTGTGTTGCTTGGTAACCAGCGCAATCTCTTCGTCCCGCTTTTCCGCATGGTGTGGATCCTTAACCATCTGCGCGTAGGCGCGAGCAAGAAGAAGATGAGTCTGCCAGTCGTCCGGCTGGGCTGCTTCGATCGGTTGCAGTGTTTGAACAACAAAATCGGCGTCGCCCTGATTGAGAGCAGCCTCGGAAGCGAACTTCTTGTAAACCGGATTCTCTGGCTCTTCACCCATGAGTTTTTTAAAATCCGCCAGGGCGATGTCATAGTGTTTCGCCCGGAAAGAACTGACCGCCTCGTCGAACTCGGCTTGGTGAGGATTAGGAACAGAAGGGGAACTTTGCGCCGCCCGCCCCGGCACGGTCAAGAAGAGAACCATCCCGCACACGGTGACTCCGAACACAC
>Ga0210391_10004515_pt1 | contig 11576 bp, 12 predicted proteins | sample IncBWC12OmetaG_FD_160573 | JGI IMG/M metagenome (GOLD analysis project Ga0210391, IMG submission 160573) | Forest soil microbial communities from Barre Woods Harvard Forest LTER site, Petersham, Massachusetts, United States - Inc-BW-C-12-O ...
GGCCTCCATGCAGGTGCCGGCAAGCGCCACCACCGGCACGCCGCGCGCGTTGAGCGCCGCCTCATAGTCCAGCGCCTTGAATCCCACCTTGGCGGGCACGCCGATGCGCTCGCCCAGATAGGGGAAAGTCAGCACGGCACCCAAGACCTTGCAGTCAAAGGGCTTGCCCTTGTCCGGGGTCGCAGAATCGCAGATGCCGAGCACGCCGCCGATGTTCAGCATTTGAATCACATCGCCCGGTTTGAGCTGCTCGGGAATGTGGCCCGAGTAGCCAAACAGCGCCTTGCGATGACCCAGCGCGCCCACCACCACATCGCCGCGTGCCACTTTCGCCATGCGGCCGCTGGTCAATTCGAGCGTGTTGTAGGTCGACTTGTTGTTGAGGATCTCCACCACCAGCACCAGCCCCTCCTCGCAGGGAATGTCGGCGGCAATGCGAATTTCGTGCGACAGCCCGCAGGCCTGCGTCACCGAGGCGATCTTGTCCACGACCACCGTGCGCATGCCGCTCATGGCTTGTCCTCTCCCGCCGCCGCATGCGTTCCGGCGCGCCGGTAGAACACCCCGGTCAGGGCGAGCATCTTCGAGTACCCCAAGGCGTCGGCCGGAGTCCATTCGCCGGCCGCTTCGCCGTAAACGCCCTTCGATGCGGCCATCAGGGAATAAGGCGAAGTAACGCCTTCCACGAACGCGGACCCGGGCCGAAACAGCAGTTTCACCTCGCCCGTGACCCGCGCCTGAGACGACAGCAGCAGCGCTTCGATGTCGCGGCACACCGGATCCAGATGTTGTCCTTCGTGCACCAGATCGCCGTAGGGTTGCGCCACGGACTCCTTGATGCGCGCCTGCTTGCCCGTCAACACCAGTTTTTCCAGTTCGCGATGCGCCGTCAGCAGCACTTCGGCCGCGGGCGCTTCGAAGGCGACCCGTCCCTTGGTGCCGATCACGGTGTCGCCCAGGTGGATGCCGCGGCCGATGCCGAAGGGGCCCGCGAGCGCTTCCAGCTTTTCGATAACCGCGACGGCCGGCAGTGCGGTGCCGTTGAGGCTCACCGGAACACCCCGGCTGAAACCCACCGTATGGCGCTCCGCGGGGCGCGGCGACGAGAAGGCATCCTTCGACAGCACCCAGGCGCTCTCCGGAATGCTGCCCTCGGAGGTGAGCGTTTCCTTGCCGCCGATGGTGACCCCCCACAGCCCGCGGTTCACCGAGTAAGCGGCGCCGAACGGCGGAATCGGCAGGCCATGGTCTTCGAGGTACTTGAGCTGTTCCGGCCGCTTAAACGCCCGGTCGCGCACCGGCGCGATGATCTCCAAGTCCGGCGCCAGTGCCCGCAGCGCCACCTCGAAGCGCACCTGGTCGTTACCCGCCGCCGTGCAGCCGTGAGCCACGCTCGTGGACTTGAGCGACAGCGCCATCTGCGCAATGGTCTGCGCCTGCAGCACGCGCTCCGCGCCCACGCACAGCGGGTACACGCCGCCGCGGCGTACATTGCCCATGATCAGAAATTTGAGCACCTGCTCGAAGTAGGCGCTGCGCGCGTCGATGAGATGGTGCTCGATCGCGCCCAATTGCTTCGAGCGAACCGCGAGCGACTGCGCCGCGGCTTCGTCGATGCCGCCGGTATCGACGGTCACCGTGATCACCGGCCGCCGATAGGTGTCCTTGAGCCATGGAACACAGAACGACGTGTCGAGGCCGCCGGAAAAAGCCAACAGTATGGGCTCTGCGCCCTGCGTTGAAGTCGATGTCATGGGGATCAGCGTCCGAACAGGGCGAGAAGGCGGTCGGCCAGCTTGCGCTGCTCGCGCGCGCCGGCGGTGGCGATGAATATGGTGTCATCTCCCGAGAGGGTGCCGACGACCTCGGGCCATCGGGCGGTGTCGATGGCAACCGCCACGCTCTGCGCCGCGCCGACGGTGGTCTTGAGCACGGTGAGATTCGTGCCGGCGGTCAGGCGCGCGTTGACGAATTGCTTGAGGTTCGCGAAATCGCTTTTTTGCGGAGCCGTCGTCTCAGGCAGCACATAGCGGTCGCCCATCTTGGCCACGCCCAGCTCGCGCAAATCCCGGCTCACGCTCGATTGCGTCGCAACATGCCCATGCTTGCGCAACATGGCGACCAATTCGTTTTGCCGGCCGACGGCCTGCTCGCGAATGAGCTTCGCCAGCAGGGTGCGGCGCGCCGGGGCGCTATTGTGATCGACGTCGGATCGGAGCATATCGACTCTGCATAAAGTTGCGCGCATCCTGCATAAAAATGCAGTGTCTGTCAATGGGGCGGCCCGCACCTTGATAATCCCATTGGCGGCACGACATCCGCAGCTGCAAAGCGCCCGGTCCAAAGCGGTGACTTCATGATTCCTTTTTCCATACTCGACTTGTCCCCTGTGGCGATGGGCAGCAATGCGGCGCAGTCGCTGCGCAACACCCTGGATCTGGCGCGGCACGCGGAAGCCTGGGGCTACCGGCGCTATTGGCTGGCCGAGCATCACAGCATGCCGGGGATCGCGAGCGCCGCCACCTCGGTGGTGATCTGCCATGTGGCGTCGGGAACGTCGACCATTCGCGTGGGCGCCGGCGGCATCATGCTGCCCAATCACTCGCCCCTGGTGATCGCGGAACAATTCGGGACTTTGGAAAGCCTGTTCCCGGGCCGCATCGACTTAGGACTCGGCCGGGCGCCGGGTTCCGATCAGCTCACGGCGCGGGCCCTGCGGCGCAATCTCTCTTCCGACCCCGAGCAGTTTCCGCAGGACGTCCTGGAGTTGATGAGCTACTTCGCACCGCCGGCAGCCGATCAGCGCGTCATGGCCATCCCCGGCGCCGGATTGAAGGTGCCGATCTGGGTCTTAGGCTCGAGCCTGTTCGGCGCGCAGGTCGCCGCAGCCTTGGGGCTCCCCTTCGCGTTCGCCTCGCATTTCGCCCCCGCCATGATGATGCAGGCCCTGGAAATCTATCGCGCGCGGTTCCAGCCGTCCGAGCAGCTCGATCGGCCCTATGTGATGCTGGGATTCAACGTGTTCGCCGCCGAGACCGACGCCCACGCGCGGTTTCTTGCCACCTCGATGCAGCAAGCCTTCGTGAACCTGCGCAGCGGCCGGCCGATGCAGCTGCCGCCGCCCAGGGACGGATACGACGCGGAGCTCCCACCGGCGGCCAGGGCGATGCTCGCCGACGTGCTCACCTGCTCCGCCGTCGGTGCGCGCGAGACGGTCCGCCATGCGCTCCTGGCCTTCATCGAGCGGACGCGGGCCGACGAATTGATGATCACCTCGCAGATATTCGATCACGCCTCGAGGCTGCGCTCCTACGAGATCGCCGCCGAGTTGCGCGACAGCCTGCCCGCCTAAGGCCTGTTCACCCCGGCAAGCCGAGAAAGGCGCGCATACGCGCCACTTCCGCCTCGAGGCCGGCGCGGAACGAAGCGCTGCGCGGCGCGCGGCCGCCGACGTAGCCGAAGGAAACGCGCAGGCCGTTCGCCGTGGCGGTCGCATTGCCCCACCCGATCACGCGATCGCGCCAGAGCAGGGGCAGCGCGTAGTAGCCGAGCTTGCGCTTCGGCGCGGGCGTGTAGGCTTCGAAGCGATAGGCCCAACCCCAGAAGAGCTCAAAACGGCGGCGGTCCCATACGACGGGGTCGAAGGGCGTGAGCAGGCGCACGTCCTCGTCCGGCTGCCAGCGTACCGACCTCGGACTGTCCCCGGCCGGCCAGTACCAATCGATGCCGTCCGTGCGCACATGCGGCAGGCGCGCTTTGGCGCGGGCGAGCGAGGGTCTGCACTCCGCGCTCCACTGCGGCGCCGCGCCGCGCAGGCGGTGGACCAGCTGCCCCAAGGTGGCGGCGGGAAGCGGCGCATATTTATGAACGATCAGGTCCACGAGTGCGTCCATGCGCGCACTCGCGGCCGCCTCTTCCGGCCGCGCGGCGCCGGCCGTCGTGTCCGCCGGCAGCGCACGCGCCGAGTACACCCGCGTGCCGCCCTCGCGGCGCGCGACACGCAGCATGCCGCGATAGTGCATCACGTCGAGCAATTCCGTGGTCGCATTCGACGAACCGCCGAACCAGTTGGTCACCTTGCCATGCGCGAAATGCGCGTCCACCTCACGCGGGTGCACCGCCCCATGCTCGCGCACGAATGCCAGCACGGCCTGCGCTTGCTGGGCACGTGCCGGCGTCCACACCGTTCGGGCGGTTCGCGGATGCATCAACTCATGGTTCTCCCGCGGCAAATATCCGTAGTTGACGAAGAAGTCCTCCTCCAGCGGCAGCTTCGGATAGCGGCGCTCGAGGTCGCCGGCCTGATAGTTCGCCACCCGGTGACGCAGCGTCAGGTCTTGCGCGCGGGCGGGCGCGCGGATGGGGTCGGCCTGCACGAATCCCAGCTTGCCGATCGCTCTTCCAAGGGTGGTCGGCTTGAACAGCGAGCGCGCGACGCCGTAACGGCGCAGATGTTCCAAGGTGACGGGCATGCCGCGAATGATACCCAATCTACGCCGGGGCAATTTCCCTGGAGCCTGGTACATTGTTGCCGATGCTGGAGACCATCGAAGTAGAAACCGCGCCAACGCCGAATGCCGCCATCATCTGGCTGCACGGCCTCGGCGCCGACGGACATGATTTCGAGCCCGTCGTTCCCGAACTCGTGCGCCGGGGCGAACGGGCATGGCGCTTCATCTTTCCCAACGCACCGGTACGCCCGGTGACCATCAACGGCGGCATGTCCATGCGCGCCTGGTACGACCTCAAGGGGTTGGACCGCAGGGCCGCGGAGGACCTGGCCGGCTTTCGAGACACCGACGCGCAGATCCGAGGATTGATTGCGAGGGAAGGCGAGCGTGGCATTACGCCAGGACGCATCGTGCTCGCCGGTTTTTCTCAGGGCGCAGCCGTGTCGCTGTATACCGCCCCGAGATACCCTACCGCACTGGCCGGAGTGATGGCCCTGTCGGGCTATCTACCCGCGGAGGGCTCGTTGCGCGCCGAACGCGCGCCGGCCAATGACGCCACGCCGATATTCATGGCGCATGGTCGGGGCGACGCCGTGCTACCCATGGCCTTGGGAGTGGAATCGCGCAAATACCTTTCGGCCCAGGGATACACCGTCGAATGGCACGACTATCCGATGGCCCACGCCGTGTGCGCCGAAGAAATCGCCGATATCCGCGATTTCCTGTTCCGTGTTTTGCCGACACCCAGGTGACAGGCTTGGGTCACCGGGACTAAGCTCACCGCCCCTCCATTTCTTTAAGCGAGATCGCAACGTGGCCACATCCGCTTCAACACAAAATCGCGCGAAGCTGGCTGCTGCGGCGCAACGACTCCATTCGGATGCGGCGCAGGCCGCCGCCCGAGCCGAGACCGCGAAGAAACAGGTGCGCCTCGCCAAGGCCGTACTCAAACGAGCGCGAAAACTCGCCAAAGCGAGCAAGAAAGCCGCCAAACAAGCGCGCAAAAAGGTCAAAGCGGCGCAAGCTGCCTTGCAAGCTCCGGCACCGAAGGCGCCCGCCACGCCGCAAAAATCGCGGGCTGAAATGAAGGCTCGCGCCAAGCCCGCCGTTCGCAAGCCTGCACGGGTCAAGGCCGCCAAATCCAAGACTGCGAAGCCATCGCAGCGTCGCGCTGCTCCCGCGAAGGCCGCTCCCGTTGCCGTGAAGCGGCGCGCGGCATCTAAGGCGGCCGCGTCCCCGGCGCCGAGATCGAAACCGAAGCCGAAGCCGGCGACGAAGCCGGCCGCGCCGCCGGCCGCGACGCCGGAGCTCCCGGTAGAGGCAGCCGAAAACTCCCCGCCTGCGCCCAACGTCACTGCTGCGGGATGAAGCGCAGCAGGAGTCCGGGAAACAAAAACTCGACCCCCAAGGCCAGGAGCAGCGATGCCAGGAAGCCGATGATCTGGCCGAGCACCCACAGTACGAAAGCCTTGCGCGTTGCGAGGCCCTGAATTTCGCTGAAACCCATCACCTGCAGCACGATGCTCCAGATTAGGAGCAGGACATACGAGATGAACTGCAGATGGACGAGCAGCACGACAAAGCCCTCGGCATCGGCACGTGGAGTCTCGACGAAGGCTGCCTCTCCGGCGAGCAGCGCGGTCAGCACCCAGATGACGAGCGAGGCGGCCAACGGTACGCTGCCGTAGGCGAGGACGTGAATGACTTGCGGGGTGGTCGATTTGCCGCCGGCGCGAGCACCCAGGCGACGGTAGATGACCGCCATCAATAACAAGCTCAGGATGCCCGCAACGGCACCGTAGGCAAAGGAATTGCCGAGGATTTCCGCCACGTCGCGATGGGCGCCGGCACCCTGAGTGCGGTACAGCGCGAGGAAGTTGCCGATGCCCTGAGCCGCGGCCAGCAAGTAGTCGACGAAGCCCACGGGCCGCGCCGCCATATCGCGAAATACGCGCCGGGGTCTGAGCCAGACATCTTGCAAGGGTCGGATGGGTTCGGTCGGCAACACCCGAGCAGCCTACGCAATCCATGTTACTGACTCCAGCACCACACACAGATGACAGCAGACTTTTTCGGGGCTACTCTCACAACGAGTTCGTACGATCTCCCAGGAGAAGAGTGACCATGGCAAAGAAGAGCAAGTCGAAGAAACGTCCCGTGGCAAAGGCAAAGCGCCACGCCGCCAAGAAGAGTGTCGCGAAAAAGAAAGCACGACCGGGCAAGGGAAAAGCCAAGAAAACCGTCAAGGCAAAGGTTGCGAAGAAGGCCGTAAAAGCTGCGCCCAAGAAGGCCAAGCCCAAGGCCAAAGTCGTCGCCAAGAAAAGTGCGCCCAAGCGACCCGCGCCGCCCCCGATGCCGGCGCCCGTGGCGGCACCGCCCGCAGCGCCGGTTGCAGAGACGCCGACATCGACGACTCCCAGTACAGAACCGTTGGCGTTTTAAAGATTCGCCGGTGGGTTCAGGCGCGCATCAGCCCCTGAAGGGGGCGCGCGCCGCTACTGTCGGGGAACACTCGGGTGGAAAGAGTCCGCGCATCGACGTGCATGTGCTCGTCGAGCACGGCTTTGAACACGCTGCGCAAGTCGAGTGTCGGCCGCAAATCGCGGTCATCGAGCAACGCTCCGCGGCCCAAGCCCGGCCAGTCCGCGATCACACGGCCGCCGCGAACGGCGCCGCCCGCGAGAAAGGCGCAGCCGCCGGTCCCGTGATCGGTGCCTCGCGTGCCGTTCATGGCGGCGGTGCGGCCGAACTCGGTCACGACGAGTATGGCGGTCTGCGGCCATAGGGGACCCAGGTCCTCCGCCAGCGCCCGCAAAGCCCCGTCCAGTCCCGCCAGCCGCGACGCCAGCGTTCCCTGGGCGCCGCCCTGGTTGGCATGCGTATCCCAGCCGCTGGCTTCGATGACCGCCACCTCGGGACCGCCTTCGCTGCGCATCAAGGTGGCCGCCATGCGTGCAGCGCCCCCGACCCGATCCGGGGCGGCCGGTTTGACCGCGGCCGGCTTGACCGCGTCGCCTGCAGTCGCCATGGTCGGTGCCGTGTCGCCCCCCTCGTCCGTGAGCTTCCCGGTCTGCACCGCCTCGCTCAATCGGGCCGAAAACCAATCATCCTTGGAGTAGAGGTCGGCCAATCGCGAGAGTAGTTCCTCATCCACATCCGGGGTGGCCTGGGGCGATTTGGAAATCACCGGCGCATCGCCGCGCAAAATCAGCGGAATATTCTGGCTGATCGCGACGGCGTGCTCGCCCGCATTACCGGCACCGGCACCCCCGCTCAAGGCAGCGAGTGCGCGGTTGAGCCAGCCATCGGCCGTCCCCAAGGGCTTGGTCAGCCCATTCTCGAGCACGTTCTGTCCGTCGAAATGCGACCGGTCGCGGTACGGCGAGGCGACGGCATGGAACACCACGACCTCGCCGGCGAGGTAGCGCTCGTGCAAGAACGCGAAGGAGGGATGCAGGCCGAAGGTGCCGTTCAGGGCCAGCGCACCCTTGGGTGCACCCGGGGCGGCGATCGCGAGTTCCCGGTGCAAGTCTGCGTAGTGAGGGTCAGCGTAGGGGGGCACGGCGGCGAGACCATCCAGTGCACCGCGCAAGATCACGACCACGAGTCGCGCAGACCCCCCGGTGTGGGCAAAGAGTACCTTGGGCAGGGCTGCGCTCGCCGCCAATGCGCCTGCACCCAGCAGGAAGCGGCGCCGATCGAAGCTCGCGTGGAAGGGGTGCATGGTTATCTCCGCTGAAATTCGGGACTCATGAGGAGCAGTGCCAGCGCTTGGGCGGAGGAGGAGGCCCGCCGCAGTGCCGTCACGGTCTCAGGGCGCGCATAAGCCCCCAAGCTCGACGCCGCGACGTCCACCGGTTCGAGACCCTGCTCGTATCGGTCTGCCACGCGCGAAGCCCACAGCACCCGGTGCATGAGGGCGTCCGATCCGTCCCAGCTCTTCGAGGTGTCCGGCCAGCCCGCGGGTGATCCTGGCGTGTATTGGCGCTGCCCCAGAAGATCGAAGCTGCGCACGATTTCTTCCGGCCGGCTGGGCGATATGCTCAAGGACCGCAGTGTGGAGAACACGAAATCCTCCGGCGTCTTGAACTTGCGGGCATCGGCGTCCCAGGCCTCCGGCGACTCGATCAACGCGGCGTACACCTTTGGCAGGTCGCCGCCGGATTTGAGGAAGGTATTGGCGACGCGCTCGACGGCGGCCGGCGGCGGGTCATCGGAGATGAAATGCCGCACCAGCTTGGTGGCAATGAAATGCGCCGTTGCGGGATGGCGCGCCAGATCGGAAAGCACGGCCTCACCCTGCGCACGCCCGTTCTCGCGGTAGGTCTTACCGAGGAAGGTCTTCGCGCCCGGCTCGTGCAGGTTATCGCGAAAATAGAAACGGCCGGGGGTCCCGCCGGCCAGTCGCCCCTTGCCGCCGCCGATGGACCACCCGGTGATGATCTCGGCGAAGCTGGTGACGTCCTTTTGCGAGTAGCCGCCGTCCACGCCCAAGGTATGCAGTTCGAGAATTTCGCGCGCCAGGTTTTCGTTGATGCCGAATTGACGACCCGCCTTGCCCGAGGCGTCCGCTCCGGGGTGCGCAAATGCCCTTCGGGCCTGGCGCCAGGCGGCCAGTTGCGCGAGTTCAGAGTCCTTGCCCACCGAATTCTGATTGTCGAGAAAGGCGATCATGGCGGGGTGTTGCTCCACCGCCGTCAGAAGATCGATGAAGCGGCCGCCGACATGCGGCCGGATCGCCTCATTCTCCAGAGTGCCGGCGATGCCGGTAATCGCCCCCTTGTCCGCCGACACGGCAAAGTGATTGGTCCAAAAGTGCACCAGGCGTTCCGCAAACGGCCGCGCGGTGAGGGCGGCGCTCTGGGCTCGTGCCAGAACTTGCGCCCGGTAGTGCGGCAGGTACGCATCCCGCACCGGATTGAAGGGCGGTACGGTGGTCGGTGCGCCGGCGGCAGTAGGGGCCGGGGCTTCCGCCGCCTCGCGCTTCATTTCTTGCGCGTAGTCGCGGGCCGCCTGCACTTCGGTGAAAATCTGATCGGAGCGCGCCAGCGGCGTATTTCCCGCAAGCTCCACCGCCCCCCGGATTTGTGCCATCAGCCAGGCGCGCGGATCGCCGGCCGCGGCGGCCAGATCCCCTGGCCGGGCGCCCAGCCCAAAACGCAGCACGGCTATTTCGGTTTGCATAGGAAGACAACGGCACAGTACCTGGACCGTTGACCCTTAAACTGCCGATCAGCTCACAGGGGGCGGCTGTCCGGCAACTCGGGGCAACACCTCATCGATGCACGCCCAGCTTGGCGCTTGGGAGGTCCAGATGGTGGCCGCGGGCCGGGCGATCTCGGGATCATCCAGGGTGCCGGCGCGCACGAAAATGAGGTGCGGCCGTGCTTCCGCTTGGCTGAATACCTGGGTGCCGCACCGGGGGCAGAAGCGCCGGTGCATGACGTTGCCGCTGTCAGCCACGCTCTCGAAGTCGCGAAGCTCGCCTTCCACACTCACCTTATCGCTGGGGAAGCAGACGTTGACCGTGCCGCTGCCTGCGCCCAGGTATTGGCAGAGCCGGCACCAGCACACGCGGGCGGCGAGCGGCGGAGCGGCAATAGAAAAGCGCACGGCGCGGCACAGGCAGCCTCCGGTGATATTCATCTCGATCTCCTCTACTGAATGGGCCACAAAAAATGCAGGGCGAACACGACGGCGATGACGGCAATGATGACGTTGAGGGCCACGCCGACCTGAGTCCAATATCCCGGGGGTACCACCGCCGGGTCCAGGTCTTTCGCTACCTGGCGAAATTGCCGCGCGGAAATCAGTGCAACCGCCGCTCCCAGCAGCAGCAGCAGCACTCCGAGGCCGAGCGAGAAGCCGCGCTGCGATCCCTCCACAGGCTGGTGCGCCACCATCTGCAGAAACAATCCGAAGCGCTCGACGACGAAGCCGAAACCCATCAAGGCGATCGCGCTGCGCTGCCAGGCGAGAAGAGTGCGTTCGGCGGCGAACAGCACCCGAGGATCCGCGGTATACGACATACATTGCCTCCGCGTCCCGGCTGGTGATCTCCCAGCGAGGGCGCTATTCTTGAAAGGCCGGCGTACTCGTCAACGGCGGGATACGCAAGCCGTTTGGTTACCCATCAATACTAGAATACGTGGTTGCCATCATGAATCAGCGCAAATGGTCGAGTGCGGCACTGACATGCGGACTCGTGCTTTCAATGACCCTGGCGGCCTGCGTGGTTGCTCCCGATCAACAACATTATGCCGGCGGGGTGGTCATGGTTGCGCCTCCGGCACCGCGGGTCGAGACCATCGGTGAACCGCCGACTCCGGGAGTCGTATGGTTGAACGGCTATTGGGGCTGGGTCGGCGACCGCTACGAATGGACGGCGGGCCACTGGGAAGCGGGCCGCCCCGGACGGCACTGGGTCGCCCACCAGTGGGTGCGGCAGGGCGACGGCTGGCGCATGAAGCCAGGACACTGGGAGCGCGGCTAAGCTGGCGCGGCTAGGCTGGGAGCGCGGCTAAGCCACACCCCTGGGTTCACCGGCCCTACCGTGGGACAAAGGCATCAGCACCGGTCTTGAGTATCAATGCGATGACGATGGCGATGAATGCGACGCGGACGAATTTGCTGCCGTGCTTCATCGCGGTATTCGCTCCGAGCACGCTGCCGGAGGCATTGCAGACGCCGAGGGCCAACCCTAGGGCCCAGTGAATATCGCCGTGAATGCCGAAGAACAACAGCGCGCCCGCGTTGGTGGCCACATTGATGGTACGGGCGCCTGCCGAGGCGTGCAGGAAATCAAATCCATACAGACGGATGAACAGCAGCATCAGAAAACTTCCGGTGCCCGGCCCGAAAAATCCGTCGTAGAGGCCGATGCCGCCGATGGATGCCAGCGCGAGGTAAGCGCGCCGGCGCGAAAATTCGATGGGCGCATGGCGGGCGCCCATGTCTTTGTACCGCAGCACGTACAGGAGCACGGCCGTCAGCATGAAAGGAACGAGGGGCCGGAACAGTGCCGGAGAGACCGCGCTCACGAGCCGCGCGCCCGCGAGCGCCGCGACGAACGCGACGGCCACTGCAGGTAGCAGCGGGCGCCAGGGAGTTCGCACCACACGCCGG
>Ga0210391_10004516_pt1 | contig 11576 bp, 7 predicted proteins | sample IncBWC12OmetaG_FD_160573 | JGI IMG/M metagenome (GOLD analysis project Ga0210391, IMG submission 160573) | Forest soil microbial communities from Barre Woods Harvard Forest LTER site, Petersham, Massachusetts, United States - Inc-BW-C-12-O ...
GCGGTGACGCCCGAAAAGCGCGGGCACGGGTTCGGCGGCGAGTTCTGCCGGCGCACCGTCCTGCACTCGCGCGCTACCGACGGAGCCCGCTTGCCGGTAGTCCTCGAGATCGACTCGGATCGCGAAGCGTCGACCGACCGGGCGCTTCGTACGCGCCGGGCCCACTTCTACCGGCGCCTCGGCTGCGTGAAGATCGCCGGCCTCGAGTACTCGATGCCGCTCCAAGGAGCGGGTGCGCCGCCCGAAATGGACCTGATGATTCACCCGGCGGAGCCGCCCGAGCCGCTCCCTCGCAGCGATTTGCAGCGATGGCTGCAAATCATCTACCGCGACGTCTACCGCTGCTCGCCGGACGATCCGCGGATTGGCGCGATGGTCGCGCCGCTGCCCGATCCCGTCCCAGTCGAATGACGGCTCGAATGACGTGTAGAGTGGCCCGGAAAGGAAGACCGACATGGCCACTGGTAACGCGGGCGCCGACGTTTTGCTGGCGTGGACCCAAGCAGGCGTTATCGCCCAAGCGCTCGGATCGATCGGCATCATTCTGACTCTTTGCTACTCCGCGTGGACGTTCGCAACCACCCTGCGGGAGCGAAACTACGCCGAGCTCGACCGAGCCTATTTCGACCTCCTGAAAATCGCGCTCGAACGGCCGTACCTCTTGACCTCGCAGCCGCCCGCGGATCCGCTCAAAGCAAGGGAGTACGACGCCTACGCGGCGATGGTGTGGAACTTCCTCGAGACGATCGTGGACCGCTGCGAAGGCACGGCGGACAGGCATTTGCGGGACACGTGGTATCCGATCGTCGCGACCGAGAATGCCATGCACCGGACCTGGTTCGACATGCCGGAGAATCGACGCAAATTCAAAGAGCGTTTCCGGCGCTACATCGAAAAGAACTACCCGGTTTCGGCCGCGCCGTCAGTTGCAACCGATGCGGCTCGTCGATAGCGCGACGTCGTCGAACCACAAAGTCATGGCCTGGCCGAGACGAGTGCCGTTCAGCCAAACTTCGATATCGCCCGAAGCCGCGTCCGTGTGAAATTCGAAGCACGTCCACGTCTGCGGAGGAATCGTCATCGACTTGAAATTGTAGAGGGTGCTGCCGCCATCGCTCGATCCGGTGCTGCCGCTCGTAGCGCCGGACTGGGCACCCGAGGTCGCTCCCGAAGAGGCTCCGGACGCGCCCGCGGCACCGGAGGCACCCGCGACGCCGGAGGCACCCCCCGTCCCAGTCGTGGATCCGCGCGATCCTTCCCTCGCGCTGCCTGACCATGACCCGCTCGTCATGGACCGGCGCCGAGTCATGCCGAACGCGCCGCGATCATGCCGTGCACCTGGCCACTGCCATATGGAAGCGTTAGAGCAATATCTTCAATTGCTTCTTCTGTAGCCCTCATTTTGCGTTGTTTCGTCCTCCGCAATCGAATCCGTTTCGGCAATTTCTCGTTTGCGTTTCAGTGGATCCGCGAACTCGCCGATTGAGACTGGGCAATGGACGGCGACGACCGGGCTTCACGAAATAAGCTGCTATTGACCGCGGCGGACGAATGTGGTCGCTTGCCGCCTGCATGACCGGACGACTTCGCGTCGCTGGATAACCTCGAAGATCGATTCAAGCGTCGGACCCGTAGGCCTCGCATCCTCGCAGGCCGGAGCGAGCGTCTTGCCTAAAGCTCCGACGCAATTGTGGAAAAGGGAGCATTCGCATGTCGACGACACGGACGATCTACAAATTGGGTTTCACGACCCTCACTGTCGTGGGACTGAGCGTCGGAGCGTGCAGCTCCGACGACAACAGCGGCGGCAAGACCAATAACAGCGTCCCCGACGCCGGCAGCACTCCGGACGCCAGCACCACGAACGAAGCCGGCAACGGCAACCCGGGCGGCTTCCAAATCACGAGTCCTGCCTTCACCGCCGGCCAGCCGCTGCCGGATTCCGCGACGTGCAAAGCGCAGGCGTTCGGCGGTGGATCGTCCCCCGAGCTCGATTGGACGAACGGGCCGGCAGGCACCCTGAGCTACGCGATCGTGCTCAAAGACTTCAGCGCCGTGGAAACCGCGGTCCCCGATCACGCCTATCACTGGGCGGTCTGGGACATTCCCGCGTCGTTCTTGAAGCTTCCGGCGAACCTCCCCGCCATGACGCCGACTTTGTCCAGCGTGGGCAACGCGCAGCAGTGGGAGGGTGGACCCAGCCCGACTGCGACTTATTTCGGCCCCTGCCCCGCCTGGATGACTTTGTGCAATCCGGCCATGGCGGCGGAAGAGGATAGCTACGCCTTCATCGTCTACGCCATTGGAAGCGCGATGCCCGCCGTCCCAGCCATGCCCACGACGGGCAACTACGTGCACATGCTGGACGATTACTTCCAGAGCGTCGCGCTCGGGTCCGCGGAACTGCATTTCACGTCCGATGCCGTTCCTGCGTCGGTTCCGGCCGGCTTTTGCCCGGCGCCCTCGGACGCGGCGGCTCCCACCGACGCGACGAACGACGTCGCCGTCAGCGACAGCGCTGCGACCGACGCCGTGGCGACCGACGCGGTCGCGAAAGACGCGGAAGACAGCGACGCCACCGACGCCGCGCACGAGTAGTGCTGAGCCCGTTCTGACGCGGCCGAGCGGAACGAGTGACCGCGGGGCGGCCTCGGCTGGCCCGCGGTCTGGTAAATCGAACGACGCGTTGCCTAATTTCGGGCGCCCTTGCCCATTGTAAGGGCTGTTAACGAATTGGAGGCACGCCGAATGGTCAGAGTGAAAGTTTACGGATTTACGGTCGTTGGACTGGCTGGCCTTGTGGTCGGCGTGGCGTGCGGCTCGAGCAGTAACGGGGGCCCGAGCGGTTCTTCGGGTACGTCCGGGACGAGCGGCACGTCCGGAACGACGACCGGTGCTACGGGCGGGACCGGCTCCACGGGCGCGACAGGAACTGGAACGGGCGCGACGGGGACGAGCACCGGAAGCTCCGGGAGCGGCGGCCTTATGTGTGGCGGGTCCCTGACGTGCTCCGGAACGACGTCGACGTGCTGCATCACGAGTGACTCCGCCGCCGACGGCGGCTTCGACTTTGCGTGTGCGGCGGACCAGAGCTCGTGCCCGTCTGGGTCCACCGTGATTGCCTGCGGTGCGGCCACTTGCTCGAGCGGCGACGTTTGCTGCGGCACCGTCAGCGGCATGACCTACAACGCGGCGTGCACCCCCGCCGCATCGTGCACGGGCACGCAGGTTTGCTCGGCCACCGGTGGACCGGCGTGCCCGAGCGGTCAAACCTGCAGCGTCTATGGCGTCTGCGCTACGCCGTTCGATGCGGGTCCAGCGTGCTCGACGTCCGATCCCTCGACCTGCCCGAGCGGAGACACCTGCTACGGAGCGCCGGACGCCAGTACCGGTAGTTGCTTCCCCACCGTCGTGACCTGCTCAGCGTCCGATTCGTCGAGCTGCTCGAGCGGGCAAACTTGCTTCACGTACGGCGACAGCGGGGCGGGCATTTGCGTCCCGTCGTATGACGGCGGCGGCGGCGGCGGAACGAGGAACGATTCGGGCACCACGCCCCAAGACTCGGGGAGCCCCACCGGGAACCTCGACGCGGGCACCGCGGCGGACGGCGGCTGACGGGACGCGGCGCTCGCTTCGCGCCCCATCACGGCCCCCGACGCGCTCGAAAGGCACTCGGGGGCCTTCACTCCGTGGTCTGCTGCGGAGGCAACCAGTCCGGCGAGATCGGTGCTGGGGCGTCGCTCCCGGTGCCCGCCCTGGGGTGATGCGGATCGAACGAGGCAATCGGCCAAGAGCGCCGCACGACCGCATCGATCGACACCCCGAGCCGCTCCGCCACGCGCAGTTGGTAGCAACGCCACAAGGTGTAGAGCACCGGTAACACTTCGAGCGTCAGGAAGGCGCTCGTGACCAGACCCCCGAGCATGGGCGCGGCGACCCGGCGCATGATCTCGGCGCCTGCACCGTCGGCCCAAAGGAGCGGCAGCAAACCCGCGGCCATGGTCGTGATCGTCATGATCTTCGGCCGGAGGCGCTGCACGGTGCCCTCGGCATGCGCCTCGATGACGTCCTCGCGGCTCCGGAGCCGGCCCTCGCGGACGCGCCGGTGGAAGGCTTCGTCGATGTAGACGACCATCACCACTCCCGTCTGCATCGCGAGGCCCACCGTCGAGAGCAATCCCACCCAGACGGGGGCAGACAGCGGATAGTGGAGCAAGAACAGCGTCCATACGCTGCCGACCAGCGCAAACGGGACCGACACGAGCACGATCAACGCTTCGGTGAGGCTCCCGAACTGCCAGAAGAGAAGGCCCACCATCGCGACGGCCATGAGCGGCACGATCCAGCGAAGACGACGCTCGCCCGCGGCGAGGAGCTGCGATTGTCCCGTCCAGTCGATGCGCTCACCGGGTTGCAGCTGGATGTCCCCGCCGGCCTGGGCGCGCGCCAGTGCGTCTTCGCCGTGGCGCGCGTAGCTCTCGACGTCCACTCCATCCAGGAGATCGACGTAGACGTACGCCACGAGGTCACTCCCCTCGGTGCGAATGACGCCCGGCTCGGTCACGTAGACCGGCTCTCCCAGGAGAGCGAGGGGCACCGGTAGCCCCGACTCTGAACGCACCGTGACCTCCCGCAGATCATCGGCGTGCTCGCGCCCCATGTTCATCTCGGCGGCCACGCGGACGCGGTACGGCTTCCGTTGCGGCGACATCTCCGCGATCGCCTCGGGGTCGGCGTGCGCGTGGTCGTGCTGGTAGGTCATCCCCGTGCCGTGCTCGTGGGCCGTGTGCGAGCTGGCCCGCCGCGCCGCGAACGCCCGCACGGACAGCTCGAGCTCCCCGACTTGACCGCCGGTGGTCATCCGATCCGTCGTGTCTTTGAGGACGTTCGGGTCGACTCCGTAGCGCGCCAGCGCCTCCGGGTCGGGACGAAACGTGAGCCACGGCTCGCCGCCGAGTGACTCGAAGGCAGCGCTGCGCGTGCCCGGAAGCCGGCCCGCCCAGGCCTGCACCGCCGCACCGAGGTCGTTCAAGCGCTGCGGCGTCGCCGCCACGATGCGAATTCCGACGGGCGTTCGTACGCCGTTCGTCGACATCATGTCCATGCGCGCTCTCGCCGGCGCGGTCCACGCGCTCGTCCAGCCGGGCAAGCGACTGGCGTCGTCCAGCTTCGCGACGAGCTCCGCCACCGTCTCCGGCGTTCGTTCGGGCCACGCCAGTCCGAGCACGGGCTTGATCCACGACGGCGCCCAGCTCGAGTACCAGCGGGACCGCGGCTGGAGCGGCCACTCCGCAGGAGGCTTCAGGCGAATCGTCGTCTCGGCCATCGAGTACGGCGCGGGGTCGGTCGCCGTGTCGGCACGTCCGACCTTCCCGAACACGCTTGCGACCTCGGGGAACTGGGTGATGATTCGGTCTTGCCGGCGGAGCTCCACGGCGGCTTCGCCCTCGCTGACCCCGGGCAACGTCGTCGGCATGAACAGCAAATCCCCTTCGTCGACGCGCGGGAGGAACTCGCCGCCCAGGCGTGGCAAGAGAGGAAGGCACGACGCCACCGCAAGCACGGCCGTGATCAGCGTGAACGCCGGTCGCTCCAGCACGAACGTGACGAAAGGCCGGTATGCGCGCACGAGCCGGCTCGTGATCGGGTTCGCGAACTCGCCGCGAACACGCCCGCGCAGGAGGCGATCGCGGAGCGCCGGAGCCACGGTCATGGTCACGAGCGCCGCGGTGCCGATCACGAGCGTCTTGGTGAGGGCGAGCGGACGGAGGAGGCGGCCCGTCTCACCCGAAAACGCGAACACCGGCAGGAAGCTGAGCGCCGTGATCACGAGGGAGGTGAGAATCGCGGGAACGAGCGTCCCCGCCGCCGCGAGCAGCGCGGCGCGCTTCTCCTCTCCAGAGGCGTCCGGACGTAGCTTTTCGAGATGGCGATGGCAGGCCTCGAGCGCCACGACGTCCGCGTCGATGGCCATCCCGAGGGCGATCCCGATCCCTCCGAGGCTCATGATCGTGGCGGGGACGCTCAGGAGGCGCATCCCGATGAACGTGAGGAGCACGACGAGCGGCAGCGTGAGGAGTGGGACCAGCGCGCTCCTCCCGTGGAGCAGGAAGAGCACGATCACGATGGCCACGACGGCGACTTCTTCGGCCAGCGCGCGAAGCAGCGTGTGCTCGACGCGGCCCGCGAGATCGAGCCGGTTGTACACGGTGTGGAGCGTCACGTTGCGCGGCAGGCGCCGGCGCAACTCGTTCAGCTTCCGTTCCACGGCTTCGATGACGGCTCGCGGATCCGCGCCGCGCTTCGCGACGACGATCCCTCCCACGGTCGCTTCGGCCCCGTCGAAGTCGGCGATGCCCAGAGGCATGTCCGCATTGATCGTGATGTGCGCCACATCGCCGACCTTCGCAGCACCGTTCACCGCTCGTGCGAGCGGGACTTGCTCGAGATGCGTGTCCTCGCCGTTGCCGCGCGCCACCGGAGCGAGCGCGGACAGGACGTCGCTCACGGCGACGCCCCGCACGCGCAGCTCCTCGGGAGCGGCGACGACGAGCAGCTCGTCCACCGGCTCGCCGACCGCCGCGACCTCGGCCACCCCGGGAATCGCTTCGAGCGCCGGCCCCACGAGGATGTCCTGGAGCTGCCGCAGGGCGGGCGACGCGCCACGAACGGTCGGGTTCACGAGAGCGTATTGGTAGATCCACCCCGTGCTCGACGCCGTGGGTCCGATCTGGATTCGGACGTCCGGCGGCAGTGCGTCCCGGCACCGATTGACGCGGTCCTCGATCTCGTAGCGATGGCGATCGAGTCCAGACGTCGAGTCGAAGATGACGTCGACGTAGGCCGTTTCCGACATCGACGAACTGCGGAGCGCCGTCGCGCCGTCCACGGACTTCAGCGCCTCGGTCAGCACCCGGGTAACGCGGGTGGCGACCTCGGTCGAGGGATGGCCCGACCAGTCGGCGAGGATCCCGATCTGCGGATCCGAGAGGTCGGGCACGGCGTCGCGCGAGAGGCCGCGACGCGCGATCTCCCCGGCGACCGCCAGGACGAGGCCCAGGCCGATGACCACTGCGGCGTGACGCGTGCACCATTCGACCAGGCGGGCCATCATCGGGCAGCCTCCTCTCGCGCGACCCGGGCGGCCTGCAAGCGCCGCTCTGCGTCGACGAAAAATGTGTAACCGGCGACGACGGACTCGCCTTCGTTCAAGCCCGAGAGCACGACGACGGCGCCGGTGTCGCTACCGGTGTGCTCGCCCACGTACCCCGAGTCGAGGATTCGCCCGACGTGGATCGCGCGCTTCGCGAAGGGCTCGCCCTGCCGCGACGAGGCGAGCACGTACGGACCGGTCCCGGAGTAGAGCACCGCGCTCAGGGGGACGACGAGGAGCTCACGTGCCCGCGCCGCGATCTGAAGCGAGCCCACGTCGACGCCATGGTCGGCTCCGGCGGGCGGCTCGTGCGGCTCGTCGAGCCGAAAGTGGACGGTCACCGTGGACGGGTCGATCGGAGATCGCGAATCGAGAAGAAGGTGGGCTTTGATGCCCATGTTCGGCGAGACCCCGCCGAAGAACACCGCCGGTTCTTGCGGGCCCAATCCGATGAGATCGTCCTCGTAGAGGACCGCCGTCCCCTCGCCGTCCGCCGCGACCGAGGCCGCCGCCCGGACCTGGGAAGCGACGAAGCGGCGCTCGGCGCGCGCGATGATTTGCCCTTGATCCGCCGAGGCCTTGCCCGGCGTCCCATGCTCGGGCACGAGAGCCATGTTGCAGATGGGGCAGTCGCCCGGCGCATCGCGGACAATCTCCGGATGCATGGGGCACACGTAGCGACCCACGGTCGCCGCGGCACGCGAGCCCTCCCGCGCGCCGGGCCGCAGGAGAGGCAGAGCAAGGGCCAGGGCGAGCGCCACGGCCGGAAAGAGGAGGAGCAGAACGCGCGCCACCACGACGAACGGCGGCACCCTCTTTTCGAAGGTACCGCCGTCGGACCGAGGCCGCGACGACCTCTCGGCCGTCGCGGACGCGGGCGCCTCGCCGTTCATGCGCGGACCACGCTGGGGGCGCGGACCATCAGAACGCCGAGAATGCAGCGAACGAGTTGTTGCCTGCCGTCGTTTGAATGCAGTAGCCGTTGTGGCGCATCGGAGGCAACGGACTGTTCCAGTTGCCGTTGAGCGGCTCCACGCGGCCATTGACCGTCAGCTGACGCCCGGCGGCGAAGCTGCTGCTCTCTCCCCCCTGGATCCGCGACTGGGTCTCGAAGCACGTGGCTCCGGTGCCCAGATTTCCAGACTGGAAGTTGCTTCCGTCGGCCACCGTGAAGACGACGGGATTGTTGCAGAGGCCCGAGCACGGTGTCGGCAGAGTCGTCGCCAGGCAGTCGGAGGTGCATTCCGAGATACCGACGTTCGGCGTTCCGCGTTCGCCGCTACCGATGGCGCCGAGGCACGTGGCCTCGTTGCCCGCCTGGCCTGCGGCGAGGCATTGCTGCGCGAACGGCAGGTTGTTGCCCTGGCAGAATTGGGCGAGCTGGCCGCACGCGGTGTTGGGGAGCGCGGTCCAGAGCGCGGGGTTCGCGGCGGGCGTCTGCCCGGTCTGCGCCTGGAAGACGGAGCGGGCGGCATAGAGCGCGCCGTTGAAGAGAACGCGGTCGTTGACCGCGTAGCGCACCTGCGGCGTCCACTGCCCGCCGTTCGTGCTCGCCTCGTTGTTCACGCGATCCCAGAGGGCGAATTGCGTGTCGGGTGTCTGACCGGCCACCGAGGTGTGCGCCGTCGTCACGCGAAAGTCCGCGTTGTTGAACGCGACGACCGTGCCGACCTTGTAGCTCACCCCCGCCGCCCAGGAATTCACGATGACGAGCTCCCGCATCATGTCGTGGTCCTCGTGCCCGACGAGGTGGCAGTGCCAGACGTAACCGGGGCCTGCGACCGGATCCGGGAAGGCGGTCGGGTCGAAGGGGAACTGGTTCTGGCCCGGCTGAACACCTCCCGACGCGGTCGCCTGCGGCGCCCAGCGCACGAGGATCCGGGTGAGAAACCCCGTCGGAGCCTGAACGGTGTCTTTCCAACCCGTCTCCACCGGCGTCGGCAGAATGACCGGCCCCTGCAGATAGGGTGTCGGGTCGAGCGTGATCTGGCTCGTGATCGGGTTATGACCGTTCAAGAGGGCCCACTGCTCGCCGTAGGACGCCGAGTCGAAGGCCTGGCGATTCAGGACCTGGAACTCGAGCAAGTGGATGTGAATCTGGTGGGTATTGAGGTCCGAGTCACCGGCGAACTCGGTCCCGGGGCCGCCCGGGAAGACCGTGAGGAGATCCCACTCCTCCGTGGATCCCACGAGCGCAAACTCGGTGGGCGGAGTGTCGAAGTCCAGGCCGTCGATCGAGCGCTTGTCGAAGGTCGCCGACAACGGGTCGTCGTCCACGAACGTCCGGAGCACCTTGGTGCGCTTGGGCGCGTTGGCCGTGAGGACGGGCCGCGGCGGGAACAACGAGGCCGAGAGCGTCGGCGGAGTGACGGGCGTGGTGTTCTGGACCGTGAACTGCATCACCACTTCGGTGGTCCCGGAGGGCTGTCCCGCGTGGCCCGTCGTGTTGATCATCGCGATCTTCGTGCCCGCCGCCAACTTCGAGAAGTCGATGAGGACGTCGGCGCGCTCGGTGATCCCGATCTGGACGTCGTTCGACGGGAGCGGTGCGGGCAGATACCCGCCGTCCGAACCGATGACGGTGAACGGCACGAGCGTGCTGTTGCACTGTGCGCTGTTGCCGTCGGCCGAGACGGTGACGAGGCTGTTCGTCCCGTCGGCGTTCTGGGCCGCATTCCAGTCGCCGACGCAGAGCTGAAAATCATAGAGCTGTGCGTTCGATCCGGCCAGCATGCGGAACCGGTACTCCTGCCGGTTCACGTTCAAGTTCGGCCACACGCTGCCGTTGACCATGACCTCGTCGGCCGCCTCGTTGTACGACCAGTACGGCTGATTCGGCGGCGAGTCGCCCCCGTTCAAGTCCCCCGCGTTCGCGGAGTTCAACGTTCCGCGGTCCGGTGGGAAGTCGAGGTTACCGTCGGTGTAAAATCGGCGGTTGGCGAACGCGAGCGGAATCTCGAATTGGCCCTGGGGCAGCGGCGAGGTCGGCGCGTCGAGGGCAGTGCCCGACGGATCGCGGATGAAATCCGCGCTCCCGACGACACCCGAGTAGAGGCCGATGCGCGTCACGCCCATCACGTGGTCGTGATAAAAGAGTTGCGTCGGCGACTGCTGGTTCGGCTGTAGATACACATTGGTCACGAAGCTCGGGCCCTTGTAGGTCAGACCCGGCGTGAACCACTCTTCGGCGGTGCCGTCCATCGTCGGCGGAACGGCCAGGCCGTGCGTATGCGTGACGTGCGCGACCGGGAAGAGCGACTTGGCGTAACCGGGCGGAAAGAGGTTGAAGGGCGGGGTCGGCACTTCGATCGAGAGTGGGTTGGCCCAGTGGAGCGTCGGGTCCACCTCGAGGAAGGCGGGCTGTTGGATGTTGTCGATCCACGTGATCTGGCTGGGAATGCCTTTGGTGTTTTCGAAGACCGCCCCGGGCGTGACCGTGAGTGTCGAGCTCGTCGTCGAGCCCTTCGGGTGGGCGGACCCTTGGTAGCCGAGCACGACCGTCGCCGGGAAACCCGGGGGCAGCATCTGCGACGTCGACTGAACGACCGAGAGCGAATAGTTCTCCTGGACGACCTGGCCATTTTTGGTCACCGGCGTCGGTGTCCAGATCTCAAGCGCCGGTCGCGGATCCGGCTCCGGACCCGGTCCATCGCGATGTTCCGGGTGACCGTGGCGGCCCAGACCCAAAGCGGACTTTCGCCGCGATACACGCCTCGATCGATGGCGGTGATGAGGCGCTCGAGCGCGCACTGGACCAGGTCCTCGAATTCGATATCGTTCGGGCCGAGGGCGCGCTGCAGCGTCGCCTCCACGACGGGACGGAGGTCGGCGATCTTCGCCATATCGCCTGTGATGCAGCAGCGAGCCATGGCGTCCCCCCCGGGGCCCGAATTCGCGACATATCGCCGCGTCGACCTTCAACGAGCCTATTCCCGCATGCGTGCAAAGCGCAATAGTCCTTTCGCGTCCGCGAGAGGATCATTCGCGTTCCACCATGCGGAAATATTTCTCGATATTGTCGAAGCTGCTCCCCGCATCTTTGGTGATGCGTGACGCGGATGGCCCGTGCCGTAATCGCAATTAATTAAGGAGTGGAGGAGGCGGCACTTTCGGCGCAATTTGCCATGCGATATTTGGCAATTAGCGAAGGACGCGACACGCAGGCTCTGTCCCGCCCGGCCTGGTAGGGGGGATGGCGGACGCGACCGATCCAATGGGCCGGTCGCAGTTACCGAGTTGTGCGAGCTCTCCCACGCCGACGTCGGCCGACGTCCGTCGCCTCGGTGCGCGACCGTTGGGCGCATGGCCCATCAGCACGGCGAGGTGGCCTGGCCGATGTCGCACTCGCGCGTATGCCCGACTCGTTCAAATGTAGCCGATGGGCGCGACACGTCGTCCACGAAGCACGGCTTTGCCGACGCGG
>Ga0210391_10004517_pt1 | contig 11575 bp, 9 predicted proteins | sample IncBWC12OmetaG_FD_160573 | JGI IMG/M metagenome (GOLD analysis project Ga0210391, IMG submission 160573) | Forest soil microbial communities from Barre Woods Harvard Forest LTER site, Petersham, Massachusetts, United States - Inc-BW-C-12-O ...
TGTCTTTCACCGCTGCGACGAAGAAGCTCTAAAACGCGCACAATTTCGGCTCCGAAGGCAAGCAGCTCAGCTCGGGTTTCAAGTCATCCCCCTACAGAACGGGTGATGTTCCTTGGGAGTCGGCTAGGGAGAAGTCATCCCTAATCGCTCTTGTTCTTTGCTGACTATCCTAAAGAGCAATCCCAAGCGGTATGTTTAGTGTATGCCGCTGAACGTTCAGGAGCAGTTTGGACAGATCGACATCTATGTCTTCGATCAAATTCTTCGAGGGAACATAACCCAAGAAATGTGTGTGCTAGACGCCGGATGCGGATATGGGCGCAATCTGGTCCATCTTCTGCGACAAGGCTGTGAAGTATTTGCTTTGGACGCGGATCGGGATGCCGTCGAGCATGTTCGTCAACTCTCGTCTTCCCTCAAAACCGGGCTACCAGCAGAGAATTTTCAGGTTGGGTTCATTGAGCGGATGCCTTTTCCAGATGCATTTGCCGATGTCGTGCTGTGCAATTCCATACTTCACTTTGCCCGAGATGAAGATCACTTCGGGAAGATGTTGTCGGAGTTGTGGCGTGTTCTCAAGCCCGGCGGAATGTGCTTTTGCCGCCTGGGTTCACGGATCGGAATGACTTTCGAGCGTGTGCAGGGCAATACCTACGTCCTTGGGGACGGTTCCGAATGGTTTCTGGTCGATGAGGAGATGCTCTTGGATCTGGGCGAGAAGATGAATGCCGTTTTCGTCGATCCTCTTAAGACTACGATCGTTCAAGACTTTCGTTGTATGACGACATGGGTACTACGAAAGCGAATCTAAACGTTCGAACTCGGTTAGGCTGACGCATTCATCGCGACGGATCCGGAGGCATTCGTTCCGGGTCGCCATCGCTTCGTACTGCACCGATCTCCCGGCCGTTCGCGTCTCCCGCAGCGGGCACGGCATAAAAGTGCCTGAACAATTCGTAAGTCCCGTCAATCAAGTGCACATCCATGGAACTCGCCTCGGTCGTCTCCGACCTTCGTCATCATAAACACCTTTCGTTTGGGCAAAAATCTTCGATCGACCCGCATACGTTTGTAGAGGAAATGCGAACCCGATGCCCCGTCTCCGTTGTAGTTGTGTGGCAAAGTGTTTTTTCACGTGGCTGCTGCTCTCCCTCATGGCCAACTTTACCTGGGCACAATCCGAAACTGCGACAGTTTCCGGTCAAGTTGTGGACCCATCCGGGCTGAATGTAACGGGTGCCCAGGTAAAGCTTGTGGACATCGATCGAGACACCAGTACTAGCGTGAATACCAAAAATACTGGCTTATATACGTTTCCGAGCGTCCGGCCGGGGCGCTACAGAATGGCAGTTACGGCCCCAGGCTTCAAGGTCGTCAGCGTCACAGGCATCACGGTAAACGTCCAGGATCATCTCGAACAAAATTTCAAGCTGGTGGTGGGATCGATTTCTGAGTCGATGACGGTTACGGCGGATGCCTACGACGTAAACACTACCGACGCAACGGTCAGCACCGTTGTTGATCGCAATTTCGCAGAGAATCTTCCGATGAATGGCAGAAGCTTTCAAACGCTGATCGATCTCACTCCGGGAGTCGTCCTGACCGCCAGCAATAACGCGGACAATGGACAGTTCAGCGTCAACGGCCAGCGCGCTGTTTCGAACTACTGGATGGTTGATGGTGTAAGTGCAAACGTTGGTATCAGCTCGACAAATCAGACCGGCAATGGGCTTTCGGGGGGGATGCCCTCACTTAGCGTCCTAGGCGGCACAAATAATCTCGTCTCTGTCGACGCGATGCAGGAGTTTCGCATCCAGACCTCAACGTATGCACCAGAGTTTGGGCGCACCCCTGGAGCTCAAATTTCGATTGTCACGCGCTCTGGAACCAATCAATGGCATGGAAGTCTGTTTGATTATCTCCGGAACGATGTTCTGGATGCGAATGATTGGTTCGCGGACAACTTGGGCTTACCGAAACCAAAAGAGCGGCAGAACGATTTTGGAGGTACATTTGGCGGGCCAATTGTGAAGGACCGAACCTTCTTCTTTTTCTCCTATGAAGGACTCCGCCTCCGCCTACCACGGGTCGCCACTTCGAGCGTCCCTGATATCAGCGCACGCGAAGCTGCCGTATCGTCCATGCAGCCCTTCCTGAGCGCGTTTCCCATACCTGACGGGGTAGACGATGTCGCTGCCGGAGTGGCGCAGTTCAATGCCAGCTACACCGATTCCGCGACACTGAATGCGTACAGCCTTCGCATAGACCATAGACTTAGCAATAAGGTCAACCTCTTTGCGCGGTATAACTACTCGCCATCGACACTCGTTCAGCGCGGTGGAAGTGGATTTGCCCTGAGTCAAGTCTTTCCTGCCAACATTAATATTCAGACCACGACAGCAGGTGCCACATGGGGTCTTTCTCCAACGATAATTAATGATTTTCGGTTCAATTACAGCAGAACAGTCGGCAATAGCGGTTCATATTTCGACAGCTTCGATGGCGCTGTTCCCCTGTCCTCGCTTCCATTCCCCAGTCCATTCACTAGTCAGAATGCGGCACTATCCATCTACACGATTTCTCTGTTTACCCAAAACCCCAACGCATTGAATGTTGGCCCGCAAGGCAATAATTTACAAAGACAAATCAATATAGTGGAGAACGTTTCAACACAGAGATCCTCGCATAGCCTGCGGTTCGGTGTCGATTTTCGACGACTCTCGCCTGTTTATGGAAATCCTCAGTATCAGCAGGAAGCAGTGTTCTTGGATGTACCTTCGATGGAAACCGGAGCCCCGTTTATAAGCTATATATCGTCCACCAGGACTGCGAATCTGTCATTTAATAACCTTGGCGCTTTCGCACAGGATACGTTGCGCGCGGCGCCTAGACTGACTCTCACATATGGTTTGCGGTGGGATGTGGATTTCGCCCCATCTGGCAATCCAAACTTCGCGGCTATAACTGGGTTTAGTTCGAGTGACTTCTCCAACATTGGACTCGCACCTTCTGGAACGCCGCCATTTAACACAACCTATGCCAACATTGCGCCGAGGGTTGGGATTGCTTGGCGGCTTTCGGGAGAGCAGGAGCGTCAAACTGTAGTGCGAGGTGGATTTGGCATTTTCTATGACCTCGTAACTTCAGAGGCGGGCAACCTCATTTATTACTACCGCTACCCCTTTGGGGCACAGAGTACGGTCTCCGGTGGTAGCTTCCCTTTGAGCTCGACTGATGAGGCTCCGCCGGCAATCAACGTGGATAGCATCGGTGCGTCAGGACTGTTCGCTTTTGCTCCAAACGTTAGGCTTCCGTACACGCTGCAGTGGAGCTTGGCTATGGAGCAGAGCTTAACTAAGCAGCAAACGGTTTCGATCTCATATATTGGATCGAGAGGCCACCGGCTGATCCAGACCGCGGATGCGCCCACTTCGAATCCCAATATTCCATTCGCCAATATAACACTAAATGCAGCCACATCGGACTACGACGCGTTGCAACTTCAATTCCAAAGACGTCTATCACATGGTCTTCAGGCGCTCGTTTCCTACACATGGTCACATTCAATCGATGACGCTTCCGCGGGTTCGCTTCTAGGCAATACCGCCAACGCATTTCTTCCGGGCGTAGCGAATGAAAATCGAGGCCCTTCCGACTTCGATATACGCAATGCATTTTCTGCAGGGTTAACATATGAAATTCCCACTCTGAGGTCCGAGTCATTCGCCGCTCGAGTCGTCCATGGCTGGGCTCTTCAAAGTTTCATCTTCGCTCGGTCTGCGGTGCCGGTGAACGTCTTTGACGGGGCTTTCTTCTTCTTAAAAAACGATTATGCACAAATTCGCCCCGACTTGATTCCGGGCCAACCACTTTATTTGTTCGGCGCACAGTGCACAGCCGCATTAAGCGTGCCGACTTGTCCTGGATCGATGGGGTTCAATCCATCTGCGTTCACACCTCCTCCAACAGATGCCATGGGTAACCCGCTGCGACAGGGTGATCTTGGGCGAAATGCCCTCAGGGCATTTGGCGCGACGCAATGGGACTTTGCCGTTCGCCGTCAATTTCCAATATACGAGTCTTTGAGCCTGCAGTTTCGCGCCGAATTCTTCAACGTGCTAAATCACCCAAACTTTGGATCTCCGGTAGCCGACATCACGAGTTCACAATTCGGCCGTTCGACGCAGACGCTTGGCCAGTATCTTGGCGGAGGCAATGTGGGACAAGGTGGGCTTAGTTCTCTATATCAAATCGGTGGACCTCGCTCAATTCAATTTGCTATGAAACTCATCTTTTGACTTCGGCTTCATAAGGATTCGTCCTGACGCCGAGAAAAAGGCTCAGAGTATGTCTGCGAAAACAGTTCAAGACAGAAGGTCCAATTCGAACTGGTCTGGCGTGCATTGTCTCCCCGGTCTAATGCCGGCATCAATTGTCCGCCGAACCATACTAGTGAAACTGATCAGTCTGTTATTGTATGGGGTTGCTGCAGCCCAAGGTGGGCAAGGCGACGCTAACCGCCCATTCACCGTCAAGGATTCCATCGCGATTTCCTATATCGTAAGCTCCGAAGCGCCGACGGACTTCGAGTGGCGCGGCGGGAATCTGCCTGACGGGGTCCCAGCCATCTCTCCCGATGCCAAGCATTTCTTGCTGATAACTCAGAAAGGTATACTTTCGACCAACAAGATTGCCGCCACTATTTGGCTGTTCGACCGAGATGCGGTTCGCGACTTCGCTTTCAATAGATCTGGCGTCAGCCCTCTTCCCAAGCCTCTGGTTACGGTGGATGCGAGTAGCAATTCGCCCGTGATTTCAGATGTGCGTTGGCTAGATCCGCATAGAATATCCTTTCTTGCTAAGAACAGTGAATCAAACCAGCAACTGTTTGTCGGGGACATCGAGAGTAGCAGTTTCTCCGCGACTACTCCGAATGGTGTGTATGTTACGGCGTATGCGATCAGTAATGACATTGTCGCATACACCGGTCTGTTAGACGCCAAGCGATCTCAAAGCGGCGACAGTGCGCTGATCGATGTAGCAGGTAAAGATCTAACAACGCTACTCTATCCAACGACTCACAAACTCGATGATATGGGCGAAGCTGAGCTGGAGAGTCTGCCAAGTACCTTGCACATCCAACGCGACGGACAGGAGCTGCCATTATCTTTTGCAGGGGGCAAACCGCTCAAGCTATTTCTGCCAACATTGGCGCTTTCACCTGATGGCAGGTATCTGGTCACAGTGGCGCCAGTCCACGAGGTTCCGCTCGGCTGGGAGGACTATCGGCCAGCCGTAGATGACCCGAAGTACATGGGATTTCTGCGATTGAGGCCTGGAAATCAATACGCGCTCGCGGAAGAAAACCGATATAAAGCATCCGAATGGGTGCTCATTGACCTTCACAACGGCCAAATCTCATCCCTGGCAAATGCCCCTGCGGGCAGAGGCCTTGCCTACGACATGGTAACAAAGGCCTTTTGGCTGAGCGGGGGAGGGCGGGTAATTGTGTCCAATACCTTCCTCCCTCTCGACGGCCTACACAGGGAAGTGGATCGAGCCAAGAGACGACAGGGCCCGGCCGTGGCCCTTGCGGACATTACTAACCACACGATCGAACCGATTACTTATCTCCAGCAGTCGGCTTTGAGCGCCCGAGTGCGGTATAAGGTCAGCGATGTTATGTGGAACGATGCTAAGAATGAACTCATCTTGCGCTACAACCACGCCCCAGACCCCGATAGAGTGGCAGTACCCCCGGTTGAGACTTATCACCTGAGTCCGACCGGATGGACAAATGTACCCGTGCCGGCGTCGCAGCCAAAGGACCCCTCAGAGGACCTGGAACTCTCGGTCGAGAAGGATCTTAATCATCCCCCCGTTCTGAAAGCGTATGTCCATGGCCGCTCTGCGTCTATAGATGTATGGGACCCTAATCCCCAGCTCGAACGTGTCAGTATGGTGAAAGTATCGGTCTATCGCTGGCATGACAAGAACGGTAACTCGTGGTCTGGTCTCCTGGCACCTCCCACCAATTACGATCCGAAGCGTCGTTATCCCCTCGTAATTCAACTCTATGGGTATGACGCCGATAGATTCTTTGTTGACGGAGCTTTCACGACTGGGTTCGCAGCGCGGGCGTTGAGTGGGGCGGGAATTGCCGTTCTTCAAATTGCGTGGCCAACCACATACTTCCGCACACCCAAAGATGGTCCGTACCAGATTGACGGATTTGAGTCGGCAATAGAGCATCTCTCGGAGGATAAGCTGGTCGATCCCGACCGCGTTGGTATCATCGGATTTAGCTATAGTACCTACCATCTCCTATATGCCATAACCCATCGACCCAAGTTGTTTGCGGCAGCTGCGTTCACCGATGGCAACACAGTCGGCTATTTACAGTATCTATTAGCTACAGATACGGAAGGAAGTGCGCAAGGACTCTTAGAGGAGACGAACGGCGGCGAACCCTTTGGCCTTGGTTTGACCAAGTGGCTCAAAGACACTCCCTGCTTCAACCTCGACAAGGTTAAGACGCCACTCTTGATTTCATCGCTTGAGTCTGGTTCTCTTCTGTGGCATTGGGAGCCCTACTCGGGACTTCGTGCCCTGAAGAAGCCAGTTGATATGGTCTGGCTACCGCAAGGCAATTGGCCCCATATTCTTGTCCAGCCCACTCACCGATATATTTCGCAGCAACTGACAGTGGATTGGTTTACCTTCTGGCTGAAGGGTGACGAAGACACCGAAATCACAAAAGCCCAGCAATACACACGCTGGCGAGCATTACGCAGCTTGCAAGACAGGAGCCATAGGATAGCAAAGAACATTTCCAAATGACGAACTCACGACATTATCCGGACAAGCACATTCTTGTGCGCTCATTCTCGTCATCGGTGCCGGGAATTCCTTTGGGGTTGGCGAAATCCTCATAACTCTCCGCTGTCAGGGACCACACGTGATAACCTCTCCTCCTGGCCGCGCATACGGCCAGGAGGGGATTGCTGAGCAACGAGCAACAGATTGTTGGCCGTTGCGCTTTACTCAATCGTCTAGCTCGCAGTCTGTCACACCAATCGGCAGACCGCCTGGATCGCCGGACCCGGCCTTCGAACCTTGGATCAAGCTGGCTGCTTCACCCAATATTGCAACTTCGGGTTTGCTGTAGGTCATCTTTCTCACCTCCTCTCTTTTTTGGGATCGCCTGCTCCGCTAGCAGGAGTAGGTAAAGGCATTGCTCTCAACAGCGGTATCTCGTGGCCATACCCACCGATGTATACTGTCCACCAGGTTCCTGCTCCGCGGCCGACAGAAGTCGAGGGTCAATTGCCACCACGTTACGGGACACGGTGTCTCGAAGCCAGAATTCAAAGGAGATCGCCTTGAGCAATCGCAAGAAGTGTGTTGGTACTTGACCATTTTTCATACGGACTAGCGCTTCTAAGAGTCGGCCATCGTTGACATAGCCTATCCGCGAACTCAGCGAAGACACAAAAACACGCTCTAGCCTGTTCCAGTGTTTCTCAAGCGCCACAGAATAACAACGCCCACCCAGACGAGATTTTGTGTTCCGTCCCAATACTTCCGCAGGAAGGATATCTGCGAGAGCCCGTCGCATGAGAAACCGCCGCTGTCCTGGACGAAGCAACTGATCCTGTGGAATAGTCGTGAGAAATTCGACAAGATCTTGATCAAGATAGGGGTACCGCTTTTCAAAGCTTTGAGGTGCAGTGTCATTCAGCATCCGAGAGAGGGTGGAAACGGTCTGCATGGCATCGCGTACACTCGGGCGCGTGAGCCACAAACCATCCAAAGCTTCCAGTTGGCGAGCAGACATCCTGTGCTTTTTTGCAAACTGCGGGATTATCCAGGGATCGACTTTCCCTTGCTCCGTCAGAGGTGCACGTACTGAAACTGGCATGACCTGAAGCAAAGTTTGAAGGAACAATTGAATCCATGGCCGCTTTCTGATAAGCAGGCTCCAGGCCGTTAGTTGCTTGGCCATTTCAACGAGACGGCCCTCTACGAGAAGGTCCGCCATTTGTACGCGGGGATCCAGTGCCTGCGCGTTCATCTCATCTCCACCGGTTCCAGATAGCATGACCCGGTACTTGCCTTGCCGAATAACTTCCGTTAGCACAGCACCGATCTCTGCTCTATTGCCGAAGCCAGGCCTGGCAGCAAACACGGGATACTCAAAATGAAGTGAAGCTCCCGAACCCTGCAAATCTGTATGAAAGCCCTTTCCTCCACGCTTCCCTTTAACGCTGGTAAAGTAACGAAAATCATTATCCTCCGGTTCATTCGAGTCATAAAACGAGAAAGTGTCTATGCTCGCCAGTTCCGGCCGCTCTTTGGCCGTGATGTCGTCTGCCATGCAGACAATCGCAGAGGAATCAAACCCCCCACTCAGTTCTGCCAAAATGTCTGAATCCGAGCGGAGCCGGCGTCGTACGGCTTGGCGCAAGAGGTAGCGATAGCGCTCCTCGTAATCGGCGTCGGTCTTGTAGCGAGTCTTGATTCGCCAGTCGAAAGTCCAATACTCATGATCTGCTATCTTATGATCCTGGATACGGGTGAACGAGCCAGGTGGAACCGAGTGAATTTCGCGGTAAGGGGTTAAGTGTGCGTCCGGATAGAAGGCCAAATAACCCGCGACGTACTCGGGAGAGAGTGTGAACCTGTCACCACATAGCGCGAGAGGAGATAGATGACTACACCAAGTGACGCTGGTAGATGTTGGATAGTAGTAGAGGTGTCTAATTCCGATATAGTCTCTCGCGAGAAGCAGTTCTCCTGCCGAAGGGTTCCAAATAACGACGGCCCAATCGCCCCTGAACCGTCGGAAAGCGCCGGTCCCGCACCGATCAAACGCTGCTGCTACTATCGCAACATCTGTCGGACTATCACCCAGGTCATTGCGGAAGTCACGAAGGATTTCATCCCGGTTATCAAGTCGGCCATCCCACGTGATCACTACCCCAGCGGAAGAGATATGGGGTTGACGTTCACCGCGTGATTCGGCCGTGGTATGGAAGGGCTGATAGAGAAGCGTTACCGAACCGTCCGCATGATATGATTCGCCGTCTGGACCCTCGTGTTTCAAAGACTTGCGGAGATCCGAGAGAAGCTTGTGGTCGACCGGTCTTCCGTCGAAGTTCCAAATCCCAGCCTGTACGCTCATACAGCACTCCTTGCTAGCACTTGTCCCAAACGGCGTATCTGGCCTGTACATTCGATCTTTCGTTGACGGCACGCCCGTCAACTTCAACCCAAGCGTGGGTCCTGAAGGGTAATTTCTGAGCCCCCAGAACCATCTGTGCTGCGACGCCACAGTTTCTGAGCAGGTAGGTGGTGACGAAGGATCTCTGTAGGCAAAGGGCTTGTTTCGGATAACAAACGCAGGCGTAGTTGACCGCCCTGCAGACACTATCGGTGACGGCCGATGCCTCAATCTTGGTGTTCACCTTCCAGCCTCTCACTATGGAGTAAATGGTCTGAAAACGGCAAACAGCGTTCAGAATGTCGTACGCCAAAAGCATGAACAACGCCTTCAAGAACAGCATCATAGGGATCCTTCCAACACCGAGTATGCGAGGGAGAGATCGTGCTCAGAGATCGCGGCGATAGAAACAGCTATTGCTGTCGAGTTCTGGCTTCCACACTGAATTGGGTCGACCAGGACAGTCTCCGGCCCGAACAATCGGTCCCTCATGACGAAGACAGGCTGCTCTCTGTCTTGCTGACGCTTGAGGAAAAAGTAGCGGTCGCCGACATTCCAAGGTTCGGAGATAACTTCCTTTTGAGCCACCAGCTCTCTAACCCGCATCCTAATTGGTTCTCGATTCTGTATCCCTGCAAAATATGCGCGCGTGTATGCAGCCTGCTCTTCGAGCCACTTCCTCGTTCGCGGGGAGTTCTGATCTTCGAGCCAGCGATATGGATCGGTGATCTCGACGCCGTGCAGGACTTCGGTTACGGGTTCAACTTGTGTTGGCGGAGGTGCATCTACTGCGTGAGCCATACGCTGACGCTCCCGAACATTCAGGGCTACGGAGGTAGCAGGTCTAGGACTGGGCTCAATCCCACGTCTGAGCTAGACGATGCGTGCACAGTAAGGCCACAACGGAGTCTTTCTTAAAAAATTGTTTTCATGTACGAATTCGCGCAGGCGAACTCTATTTGAGGGAAGCTGGGAAAGCATTATTTGGAACTGAAGGTACGAGATTGAAACATCATGAGCACTAAGGAGTTGACGAAGCTAGGGAACCCCGTGGTGACTGGGGTATTAAAAAGAACTAGGCATTCTAGGCGATCACAACGATTTAGGTTCGATCCTGGCGGGTGCACGGAATTGCGCAAAGAATGGTCAAGCCGAAGGCAACAACTCGGACCTGTAGAAATGGCGACGTTCGAAGAGAGATACCGGGAGTTCGAAGATCTGAGTGTCGCTACCTTCGAACGAGAACTCCCTGCCACATTGGGGGACTGTACAGGTCGTGTTGAGCGTCGCCGTTTGATCGTCGATGCCACGCGTGCCGCTCCCGCGCACCACAATCCACGCCCCACACCCCGGACAAGTCACGCACGAGCAGGAATGCACTGTTCCATTCAAGAATTATAAGGCGCGCCACGCGGCAGTTCCGGCCTGAGTTCAATTTCATCCACTGATAGCGAACTCGTTGAAGGCATCTCGTCATCCTGGAATTTCCCTATCTTTCGATATGCTTCACACCGGTCGATCAGTTCCCGATGTTTTCCAGAGTCGGCGATCGCGCCATTCTCCACCACGAGGATTCGGTCGGCCCAGAGAATCGTCGCCGGCCGGTGGGAGATCACGACGAGCGTTCGCCCGTGGCGAAATAAATCGAGCCCCTCAAGCAGCCCGGCGGCACTCGGTGCATCCAGGGAACTCGTGATTTCATCCACAATCAGAATCTTTGGCTGCTGCAAAAGAGCACGTGCCAGCGCCAGTCTTTTCCTTTCGCCTCCGGAAAGACTGTTGCCGAGCGGTCCCAGTGGTTCATCCAGTCCTCTCGGGAGTCTTTGCAGAACCCGGTCGAACTGCGTAAGAGCAGCAACCGCATCCAAGTCGCGGCTGGTCGCACCTGGGTTCCCGTAGAGAAGGTTTTGCCGGATCGTTTCATCGAACAGGATCGGATCTTGGGGGACGAGCGTTATGTAAGCGCGGAGGTTTCGGCGATCGACATGGTGAATGTCCCGGCCACCGATCAGGATCGATCCAGCATTTGGCTCGTAGAGTCGGGTCGCCAGCAGGCCGATCGTGCTCTTTCCCGAGCCATTCAGGCCCACCAGTGCCACTGTTTCCTCGGCCTCAACGCGAAAGCTCATCTCACGCAACACTGGCCGGTCCTTGTTGTAAGCAAACCACACCGAGCGGAATTCCAGTTCGGGCCTGATGTCCTGTCGCAACGGCGTCGCGTTCACTCGCCCGTCCGTCTTTTGCTGGCTGTCGGCGATCTCGTCAATGCGCCGGATGCTGGCGCCGACGCGCTGCAGTCGCGATTGGAGATCAATCGCGATGCTAACCGGCGCAAACAGGCGAAACACGTAA
>Ga0210391_10004519_pt1 | contig 11573 bp, 6 predicted proteins | sample IncBWC12OmetaG_FD_160573 | JGI IMG/M metagenome (GOLD analysis project Ga0210391, IMG submission 160573) | Forest soil microbial communities from Barre Woods Harvard Forest LTER site, Petersham, Massachusetts, United States - Inc-BW-C-12-O ...
CTTCAGCAAGCCTTCAGTCTGCATCGTCGCCTCGATGCTATTGAGCACGATGCCGATGCTGGAGGTCAGCTGATCCAAAAACGCCAGATGCGAGGCGGTAAATACGCTGAGCGATGCCAGTTCGATTACCGCCTTGACGCGGTCTTCGAAAAGAATCGGCAGCACAATCACGCTGCGGGGTACGGCCTGGAATAAACCGGAGCGGATCGGCACGGCATTGGCCGGCACTTCGGTAATCAACATGCGCTGCTTTTCCGCGGCACACTGGCCCACGAGCCCGTTGCCCACGTGCAGACGGCTGGGATGCCCGTCCTGATCGCCATCAGCAAACGCCGATAGCAGCACCATAATTCCCGATTCTTCCGACTCCATTTGATAGATCACGCCTTGTTGCGCGCTGACCAGCGGAGCCAGCTCGGACAACAGGCTGCGTCCTACCGTCGTCAAATCGCGCTGCCCTTGCAACATGCCGGTGAAGCGCGCCAGGTTTGTCTTCAACCAGTCCTGCTCGTTATTGCGGTCTGTGGTGAGCCGCAGGTTGTTGATCATGGTGTTGATGTAATCTTTCAGCTCGGCCACTTCACCGCTCGCCTCGACTTGAATCGAGCGAGTCAGGTCGCCTTTCGTGACCGCGGTGGTTACTTCGGCGATCGCGCGCACCTGGTTGGTGAGGTTGTCGGCGAGCAGGTTCACGTTTCCGGTCAAGTCCTTCCACGTGCCGGCGGCTCCCGGCACGTTCGCTTGACCGCCCAAGCGGCCTTCCACTCCGACTTCGCGCGCGACGGTCGTGACCTGATCCGCAAACGTCGCGAGGGTATCCGTCATGTTGTTGATGGTGTCGGCGAGCGCGGCGACTTCGCCTTTCGCATTCACGGTGAGTTTTTTCGTCAACTCGCCGTTCGCGACTGCCGTCACTACTTTCACAATTCCGCGCACCTGCTCGGTGAGGTTCGCGGCCATCACGTTCACGTTGTCCGTCAAATCCTTCCAGGTGCCAGCCACGCCCGGAACTTGCGCTTGGCCGCCCAGCTTGCCGTCGGTGCCGACTTCGCGAGCCACGCGCGTGACTTCGGCGGCGAATGCGTTGAGTTGGTCGACCATGGTGTTGATGGTGTTCTTTAGTTCCAGGATTTCGCCCTTCACGTCCACGGTGATCTTGCGCGAGAGGTCGCCTCTGGCAACCGCCGTCGTCACTTCGGCGATGTTGCGTACCTGGCCGGTCAAGTTGCCGGCCATGGCGTTCACCGAGTCGGTGAGGTCCTTCCAGGTTCCGGCAACGCCGGTGACGTTCGCTTGGCCTCCCAATCGTCCTTCGCTGCCTACTTCCCGCGCCACGCGCGTGACTTCTGCAGCAAAGGAGCGCAGCTGCTCCACCATCGTGTTCAGAGTTTCCTTCAGCTGCAGAATTTCACCACGCACGTCCACCGTGATCTTGCGCGAGAGGTCGCCGCTGGCGATCGCCGTCGCCACTTCGGCGATGTTGCGCACCTGGCCGGTCAAGTTGCTGGCCATGAAGTTCACGTTGTCGGTCAGATCCTTCCAGGTGCCGCCGACTCCAGGCACTTCCGCTTGGCCGCCCAATTTTCCTTCGGTGCCGACTTCGCGTGCCACGCGCGTTACTTCGCCCGCGAACGCGTTGAGCTGGTCCACCATCGTGTTAATGGTGTTCTTCAGCTCGAGAATTTCACCCCTCACGTCTACGGTGATTTTGCGCGACAGGTCGCCTCTCGCCACTGCGGTGGTCACCTCGGCGATGTTTCGGACCTGGCCGGTCAAGTTGCCGGCCATCGAGTTCACCGAGTCGGTAAGGTCTTTCCAGGTTCCCGCGACGCCCGGCACGTTCGCCTGCCCGCCCAAGCGGCCTTCGCTGCCTACTTCGCGCGCGACGCGCGTTACTTCGCCGGCAAACGCGTTCAGCTGGTCCACCATCGTGTTGATTGTTTCTTTCAGCAGCAGGATTTCGCCGCTCACGTTGACCGTGATCTTTTTCGAGAGGTCGCCGCTCGCAATCGCCGTCGCTACTTCCGCGATATTGCGCACCTGGCCGGTCAGGTTGCTGGCCATGGAGTTCACCGAGTCGGTGAGGTCCTTCCACGTTCCCGCGACGCCCGGCACCTGCGCCTGGCCGCCCAGCTTTCCGTCGGTGCCGACTTCGCGCGCCACGCGCGTGACTTCCGAAGCGAACGCGCGCAGCTGGTCCACCATCGTGTTCAGCGTATCTTTGAGTTCGAGGATTTCGCCCTTCACGTCCACGGTGATTTTGCGCGACAAGTCGCCACGCGCCACGGCCGTCGCCACCTCCGCGATGTTGCGCACCTGGCCGGTCAAGTTGCTGGCCATGAAATTGACGTTGTCGGTCAGGTCCTTCCAGGTTCCCGCGCCAGGAACCTGCGCCTGGCCGCCCAATTTCCCTTCGGTGCCGACTTCGCGCGCCACGCGCGTCACTTCGCCCGCGAACGCGTTCAGCTGGTCCACCATCGTGTTGATCGTATTTTTCAGCTCGAGAATTTCGCCCTTCACGTCCACGGTAATCTTGCGCGAGAGGTCGCCTCTGGCTACGGCCGTCGTCACCTCGGCGATGTTGCGGACTTGCGCCGTCAGGTTTCCGGCCATGGAATTCACCGAGTCGGTCAAGTCCTTCCAGGTCCCGGCGACACCCGGCACGTTCGCCTGCCCGCCCAGCCGGCCTTCGCTGCCGACTTCGCGCGCCACGCGCGTCACTTCACCCGCGAACCGGTTCAGCTGGTCCACCATCGTGTTCAGCGTTTCTTTCAACTGCAAAATCTCGCCGCGCACGTCCACCGTGATCTTGCGCGAGAGGTCGCCGCTGGCGATCGCCGTCGCCACTTCGGCGATGTTGCGCACCTGGCCCGTCAAGTTGCTGGCCATGAAGTTCACGTTGTCGGTCAAATCTTTCCAGGTGCCGCCGACTCCAGGCACTTGCGCCTGGCCGCCCAGCTTCCCTTCGGTGCCGACTTCGCGCGCGACGCGCGTCACTTCGCCCGCGAACGCGTTCAACTGGTCCACCATCGTGTTGATCGTGTCTTTCAGCTCGAGAATTTCGCCCTTCACATCCACGGTAATCTTGCGCGAGAGGTCGCCTCTGGCTACGGCCGTCGTCACTTCGGCGATATTGCGCACCTGCGCGGTGAGGTTGCCTGCCATCGCGTTCACCGAGTCGGTCAGGTCCTTCCAGGTTCCCGCAACACCCGGCACGATCGCCTGTCCGCCGAGTTTCCCGTCCGTGCCCACTTCGCGCGCCACGCGCGTCACTTCCGAGGCGAACGATCGCAGCTGGTCCACCATGGTGTTGATGGCTTCCTTCAACTGCAGAATTTCACCGCGCACGTCCACCGTGATTTTGCGTGAAAGGTCGCCGCTCGCAACTGCCGTTGCCACTTCGGCGATGTTGCGCACCTGGCCGGTCAGGTTACTGGCCATCGAGTTGACGGAATCGGTGAGGTCTTTCCAGGTGCCGGCGACTCCAGGCACCTGCGCTTGGCCGCCCAATTTTCCGTCCGTGCCTACTTCGCGCGCCACGCGAGTTACTTCCGCCGTGAAAACTCCGAGTTGCTGAATCATGGTGTTGACAATGGTTGCCGAGCGCAGGAACTCGCCTTCGAGCGGGCGCCCGTCCACGTCCAACTGGACCGTCTGCGTCAGATTGCCCTTCGCCACCGCCGCGATCGCGCGCGTGACTTCCGTCGTTGGTCGCAGCAGATCATCCACCAGCGTATTGACCGAGACTTCCATTTCGCCCCAGGCCGCCTTGGGCAGGTGAAAACGCATCCGCTCTCGCGTGCGGCCCTCTTTACCCACCACTTGTCCGACTCGTTTCAGTTCCTTCGCCATCTGCTGGTTGGCGGTGACGATATCGTTGAACGTGTCGGCGATTTTCCCGGCCAGTCCCGTCCAGTTCCCCGGCAGCCGCACGGAGAAATCGCCGTCGCGCATGGTCTGCAGGCTCGCCAGGATTACGCTCAGATCCGCGGACACCGGCTCGGATTCCAACGCAGTTCGCCCGTTGCTTTTCGCGCCGGGGCTGGGAATTGTGGTCGCGGTTGTTTTAGTGGGCTCGGTTCGTTTCATCCTCTTCTCCGCCGTGCAAGGTCAACTGGCGCCGTCGACTTCCGCGCTAACGGCGCAAACGGGACGACATCTGAATTTGCATTGAGTGTGCAAGGCAAATGAACTTGGAAATGGACGCACAACACCGCTACGGGGACGGATCGAGCGTCATTTCCAACGAACGGAAATTGATACCATAAAGCCGTTACGCACCATCTACAGTAATCAATGTATATGCGGCGAAGCGTACCGACTCGCAAACCAGAGGCGAAGCTCGGTTTAGGGCGCTAATGCTTGATGGAAGGCGGGTTGCAGCGCCTGGCCCGGCGCCGCACGATGCGCCTAAGGCCCGCCTAACGGCGGTAAGGGCGGGTTTTACACGGATGCGTGTATTTGCGCGGCGCGCATTCTGGACTATAAAGATGCTTTGGGGGACGGCCATGGATCTCAGGATAATGGTTGTCGAGGATTCAGAGACCACGCGGCGCATCATTCGCGCGATCCTGGAAACGCGCGAATGGAGGATTTGCGGCGAAGCCAAGAACGGTCAGGCGGCCATACGGCAGTTCCGCAAACTGAGGCCAGACGTGGTAATTCTGGATTTCACCATGCCCGACCTCAGCGGGATTGACGTCGCGGCCCGCTTGTCGAAGATCGATCCTTTGGTGCCGCTGATTCTATTTACCATCTCCGAAGTGGAGCAGCTCTATGACGCCGCCAGCGGCGCGGGTATTTACGCTGTCGTGTCGAAGGCCAGGGCCTGGGACCTGATCGGCACGATCGAATCCGCAATCGCACACCTGAGCGACCTTGGTCAGCCTATCCAGTAGTTTGTAGAAGTTCCAGGGATGACTGAAAGCAAAGCAGCACCAACCGGCGGAAGACTCGCCTCCACACACTTTTCCCGCACTTTGCAGCGATCGTACAGGTCATCACACCAATAAGATCCGGAGCGCGATCTTCGGACACAACAAAATTCCTTCCGAGCGTGTTGCCACGCCCGGAAGGAATCAGGTCAATCTTGTTGCTAACCCGCCTACTGCCCCTGCTGAATCACGTGCTTGGGGGTACGGGCGTTCAAGGTTGCGATCAGGGAATGCGCTGACGGGGGTACCGTCGTCTCGTGACGCAGCACGATGTCCTTGGCCGAGATCTTCTCACCATAGATACGCTCGTTCGCGTCGTTGTCCGGGCGGATGGTCGAACCTTCCAGCGAGACGCCGGCAAACACGCCGCGGGCGCGGGAGTAGCTTAGTATCTCCGCGCGGAGGGAGACGTCGGTTTCGGCCGAAGCGTCTCTGCCTACCGGCCCAGCGGCTACCGACGCATCTCCTCCCAGCTTCACTTTGCTGCTGAGGATGCCGTTGGCGCCGCGCTCATTCATCACCAGCAGGACGAAGTCTGTGGCTTGTCCGCCGATCTGGAAGCCGACGCTACCGCCTTCCAGGGCCATCATGGAAGGCGCGCCCCAGGGACCGTTGAAGTTCGGGCCTCTGCGGCAAGTCATCGCACCGCGGCCATAGCTTGCGCCGACCACGAAAGCGGCTTTGAGCACTGTCGGGAAAACGACTACGCAATCGGCCTTATCGAGCAGGTCTTGCGGAATGTCGTCTGGAACATTCAGGATCTCGTGCAGCACAGTGCCAGAGGTTTCCAGGCGATCCTGATCCTTCTCGGTATCGTCTGCCCAGCCGCTGACTGCCACCAACAACAATGCGCTCATCGCGCATGCAAACAACATCTTCTTCATCTCGATCTCCTAGGACACATGAGTTGTGCGGAAATACCGGCCGCACTTTCCGAACAGCAACTGGAACTAATTCCGAGCGGTATCGCCGCGTAAGACGTGCATGAGTAGCGTGACGAGAAAAACAGCCAGGAATATAAAGAAGAGAATCTGGGCAATGCCCGTCGCGGCAAAGGCGATGCCTCCGAATCCCAGGAAGCCCGCGACCAGGGCGACAACCAGGAAAACCAGTGCGTAATAGAGCATGTCTCCCTCCTCGCGCCAGCGAATTCAAGCGCTGCGATACTTCCGCGCAGCAAGAGAATAGGCTGAAGGAGTTTATCGAGCCATCGGTCGAAAGCTGTAAAGGTCCGGGGATTTTCCCGGTACCTTGCGAAGAAACTTCCGAAAATCTACTGATCAGAATGGGCCGCTGATGAGTGTTTTCAGTGGTTTGCGTCGTTTTCTAATAATGGAGCACTTCTGGTCCGGAATGGGACTCGACCCCCCTATTGGCGGGCAGGGCTGCTGCGCAGCGGGCAGTTGCGGGGCGGAAGAAATGACCTCCGTCCGGGTGGCGGGATGAGTCGAGCAACCGGGTTCGCTCAGGTGATCGGTCGCGGACGGCGTCGACAAGAGTAAATTCAACGGCAGGAGCACAGGATTGGATCTGCTACCTCCCCAACAGCTGGTTGCGAACTAGGGGAGCTACCTGCGTGCCCAGGATTTCTATGGCGTGCAACATTTTCTCGTGCGGAAGGGTGGAGACGCCCATTTGGAAGGTGATGCGCGACAGGCCGCCCAGAGCTTCGTTTACGTAGAGGATTTTTTTTGCGACGGTTTTGGCGTCACCGATCAGCAGGGCGCCCGTCGGTGTGCGCTGTGCATCGAATTGGGCGCGGGTGGTGGCGGGCCAGCCGCGTTCTTTGCCGATTTCGGTGAAGGTGTGGGCATAGCCGGGAAAAAAAGTTTCGGCGGCCTCGTCCGTCGAGTCTGCGAGAAAGCCGATGGAATGAACCCCGACGGTGAGCTGCTGGGCAGAATGTCCGGAGCGACGTCCGGCTTCGCGGTAGAGGTCAACGAGCGGGCGGAAACGGATCGGCTCGCCGCCGATGATGGCGACCATGAGGGGAAGCCCGAGCATGCCGGCACGAACGAAGGACTCGGGCGTGCCACCAACACCGACCCATATCGGGAGAGGATTTTGCAGCGGGCGGGGATAGATGGCCTGTCCGCTGAGGGCGGCGCGATGTTTGCCGGACCAACGTACTTCTGTGCTGGCGCGGATTTTTAAGAGCAGATCGAGTTTTTCGGCGAAGAGTTCGTCATAGTCTTCCAGGCGCAGGCCGAACAAGGGGTAGGACTCGATGAAAGAACCGCGACCGGCAACAATTTCGGCGCGGCCGCGGGAGATGAGGTCGAGCGTAGCAAATTCCTGAAAGACACGAACGGGGTCGGAGGCGCTGAGAACGGTGACGGCGCTGGTGAGGCGGATTTTTCGCGTGCGCGCGGCGGCGGCGGAGAGGATGACTACGGGAGCGGAGTCCAGGAATTCGGGGCGGTGATGTTCGCCGATGCCGAACAGGTCGAGGCCGACGCGATCGGCTAGCTCGATCTCTTCCAGCAAATGGTGCATGCGATCGAGGGGGGCGAGGGTTAGACCGGTGGCGGGGTTGGAGATGGCTGCGGCGAAACTGTCTATGCCGATTTGCATCTGCGTGGCTCCTGTGGGGTATGGGATCAGGATTTGCGCTGCTGCTCTTGGAACAGGGCTTGGGGATCATGGGCGGAGGCGCGTCCGGCCCAGATCCAGGCATAACGGCTGCAGAGAGCGCCGACTAGGAAGCATGTCGCGGCGGCGCGGCGGCCGTTGGCTTCGGCGTGCCAGAGGATGCGGACGATGAGTGCAATGGGCCCTTCCAGCGAGCCGGCGATGCGCATGGTCCAGCCGGATTTTCCGTGATGGAGCGGTGCGGCGGCGCGGGTGTGGCGCAATTCGAGGATGACTCCGATCACGGTTTCGATAGTGGCGGCGGCGAAGCCCAGCACTTGGGTCGCGGGAATCAGGAAGCCGGCAAGTTCCAGGATCGCCGAGCAGCCGCCCAGGCCGGAGGTGAGAAAGTGCGCGGGGAGGAGTTTGCGATTCTGGTGCCAGACGGGGATGGCGGTAGCACCCAGGAGCACGCCGGTGTAGCTGGCTAGGAGGAGGCCGGTGAGTGCGGCGGCGAATTCGGCAAGCCCATTAATTAGGGAGAGGAATGGGAAGTGGATGCCGTAGAGGGTCAGTTCACTGGTGGCTAGCGCGAGAAAGGCCGCGCCGCCGAACGCGGAGAGGATCCAGGAACCCATGGACATCGCGGAGCGCCATTTGAAAACGCGGAGCATGTTGAGGAAGCGGAGGGGGCGCCCGAGGTCTGAGATGAGAAGCGCGGGGCAGAGGCCTGCGCCGATCAGCGGAATCCAGAGCGCGAGTCGGAGCATGCGCGGGTCGGCTTGGAAGAGATGGCCCACGAAGGCGATTACTGAGGAGACGCCGGCGATGCCGCCGATAAAGAAATAGAGAGGTACTTCCCAGGTCCAGGTCGGGGGTTTCAGGACTGGGAGGTTGTAATAATCTGCGGCGCCGGGGATTGCTGCGTTCGGGCCCGGGCCGGCGTTCGTGTTTGCATTGGCTTGGCTTGCGCCTGCCCCGCTGACGACTTTACCGCTCGAGCCGGCTTCTTCGCGGATCGCGTCCAGACGCGCTTCGGAAGCTTTGGGCCGCCGGGGCGGGATGGGCGGTTTGTCAGTTGCTGACACTTGTTCCGATTCCTTGAATTTGCTTTTGCGGTCGCGGTCCCGCAGCTAAAGCTTGCGCGGTCAAAATAAAAATGCTGCGCAGACGATCGCAGCGAGCACGGCGGCGGCGATTAGCGCGGACGTCCACGCACTTTTCAAGTAGATGGTGGGCACTTCCGGAGCCGGGGGCAAATTGTAGGCTTCCGCCTGACCCAGGATCACGAACATCGCGTGAGTGCCGGCAACACTCGTCTGGAGCGGGTCGTAAACTTGTGCGTCGCTGTAGCCGCGCAGTTGCAGTTCTGCGACGCGTGCGTCGCCTGCGGCGCGGAGTTCGGCGAGCTCGCCGAAACGAATTGATTGCGTGGGGCAGGCTTTGGCGCAAGCGGGAATCATGCCGGCGTTTTGGCGGTCGTAGCAGAAGGTGCATTTGAAGGCGCGGCCGTCGGGGTGGCGCTTATCGACTACGCCGAAGGGGCAGGAGACAACGCAATAGCCGCAGCCGTTGCAAACGTCCGCTTGCACGAGCACGGAGCCAACATGGGTGCGAACGATGGCGCCGGTGGGGCACGCTTCCAGGCAGCCGGCATTGCCACAGTGTTTACAAACGTCGGAAAGGAAAATCCAGCGGAAGGGATTTTCCATGTCCACTTGCTGGGGACCGGCGACTGCGGGCTGTTCAAGGAACATCACGTGGCGCCAGGTGGATGCGCCGAGGGCTTGCGTGTTGTCGTAGGAGTAGCCAGTCCAGATCATGCCGTCGTCGGGGACTTCGTTCCATTCCTTGCAGGCGACTTCGCAGGCTTTGCAGCCGATGCAGATGGTGGCGTCGGTCAGGAATGCGGCCTTCGTCACGTGGTAGGTCGCGGGATAGGTCACAGAGTTCGTCATGCGGATTTGCCTTCGGCGATGGAGTGATACTCCTTCAGCCTATCGACATTGTTGGCACGCCTGCCGACCAGCAGATTGCAGAGCAAGCCTTTGGTTTCCATGATGCGGACGTTGGGCTCTTCCGAGATGGCGATGAGGTCGTTAGCAATGTCGCCTTTAACCAGGCCGTTGTAACCCCAGTGGAAGGGGACGCCGATTTGGTGAACCAGGCGGTCGCCGATTTTCAGCGGGCGAATGCGCGAGGTGGAAAGTGCGTGTGCTTCAATGGCGCCGCGGGCAGTTACCAGCGTCACCCAGGCGCCGTGCTCGATTTTCAATTCATCCGCCAGTTCGGACGAGATTTCACAGAAAATCTCCGGTTGCAGTTCGGCGAGATGCGACAGAGTGCGCGACATACCTCCGGCGGTGTGATGTTCGGTGAGGCGATAGGTCGTCAGCACGTAGGGAAAACGTGGGTCGGGAGAGTGGGCGTATTCATTGCCCGGGCGCGCTCGATCCAGGCCGACTGGATTGGCCTGGCGCTGCGGATACATGGGATTGGAGATGGGAGATTCAAGCGGTTCGTAGTGCGTGGGGAGCGGACCGTCATTCAGCCCGACGGGAACCCAAAGCCAGCCGAAGCCATCGGCGTGCAAGATGTAAGGTTTGTCGCCCGCGAGCGCGGCATCCCCTTCGGCTCCGGGGGGCGGAACGTAATGCGGGGGTTTGGTCGCGGTGAAATCGGGAACGTCCTTGCCGGTCCATTTTTTCGCGGCCTCGTCCCACCAGACAAGTTTTTTACGCTCGCTCCATGGGGAGCCGTCGGGACGCGCGGACGCTCGATTGTAGATGACGCGGCGATCGGCGGGCCAGGCCCAGCCCCAGCCATGGCCGTATTCGTCTTTTGGGTCGCGTTCGTTGGCGCGGTTACGGCCTGCGGAGGGGTAGACGCCGGAATAAATCCAGCAGCCGCACAAGGTGGAACCGTCGGCCTTGAGTTCGCCGAATCCAGTAAGGAGTTTGTGGTCGGCGACCGTCCAGCCGTTAATTTCTTGCAGAATCTCGGGAGACGCGGGCTCGCGGTGGTCGCCCTCAAGCGTGTAGTTCATGGTTAATGCCAGCAGGCCTTGGTTGCGCGGACAGGGATCAAGCTTCGCCTTTTCCACCACGCGGCGCCAGAGATGGTACATGAACCAGTTCTCGCTGCGGGCGTCGCCGGGAGGATCGATCGCCTTCTCGCGCCACTGCAGCAGGCGCTGCGTATTGGTAAAGGTGCCTTCCTTTTCGACGTGGCCTGCGGCGGGCATCAGAAAGACTTCCGTTTCGATGTCTTCGGTGCGCAGCTCAGAACGCTGAACTTCGGGCGACGCATACCAGAACGACGCCGTCTCTGTTTCCACCATTTCGCGGACCACCAGCCACTTCAACTTTGCAAGGCCGCGACGCTCCATGCCGGAGTTCGGTCCGGCGACCGCGGGATTTTGGCCCATCACGAAGAGCCCGTCCATTTTTCCGTCGAGCATGTCGAGCCAGTAGGCTTGATGGGAGTGATCGCCGGTGAGGCGTGGCAGCCAGTTGAAACCGAAATCGTTTTCCTGGGTGGCGGCGTCGCCGTAGTAGGCCTTGAGGATGCTGACGATGTATTTGTCGAAGTTGTTCCAGAAACCGGTGCGGGGCTTGTTCGCTTTGATGAAGCTGGCGAGGTCTTTCGAGGCAGGCCCGAACTTGGGCATGCTCAAATAGCCCGGCAAGGAATCGAAGAGCGTGGGTATGTCGGTGGAACCCTGAATGGAAGCGTGCCCGCGCAACGCCAGGATGCCGCCGCCCGGACGTCCCATGTTGCCCAGCAGCAATTGTAGAATCGCGGCGCAGCGGATCATCTGCACGCCGCTGGAATGCTGGGTCCATCCGAGGGCGTAGCAAATGGCCGCGGTTTTCTCGGGACCCGACGCGCCGCAATAGAGGTTCGCAACATTGAGAAACGCTTCCTTGGCAACGCCGCAGCAGCGCTCTACCATATCCGGCGTATAGCGGGCGAAATGGCGCTTCAGGATCTGATACACGCAACGTGGGTGCTGCAGCGTCAAATCCTGTTCGTAGGTGCTGAGGTCGGTGCTGGAGTCAACGCCAT
>Ga0210391_10004520_pt1 | contig 11572 bp, 10 predicted proteins | sample IncBWC12OmetaG_FD_160573 | JGI IMG/M metagenome (GOLD analysis project Ga0210391, IMG submission 160573) | Forest soil microbial communities from Barre Woods Harvard Forest LTER site, Petersham, Massachusetts, United States - Inc-BW-C-12-O ...
CGGTTTTGTGGCTCGGATAAAGGCGCTGAAGAATTTGCCGTCGGCTTGCGGCGCGATCGTGCCCATATCGAAGCCCTGGCCGGAGAGAAAATCGCGAGCGTCTTCGACGTGATAGATGCGCGTGGGCTCGATTTCGGCTTGTACGAATCCCGCGCCGGTGAGTTTGCCGAGATAATCGTTTTCTTCAAGCGCTCCTGTGACACATCCGACCCACATCAAAATGCTCTTGCGAATTTCAGGAAGCATTTCGCCACGGGTGACAACGTCAGAGACCGCGAACCGGCCACCGGGCTTCCACACGCGAAAAGCTTCGCGGAGGACAGCGTCTTTGTCGGAGGAAAGATTGATCACGCAGTTAGAGATGACGACATCGACGGAATTATCGGGCAGCGGAATGTGCTCGATTTCGCCTTGCAGAAACTCGACGTTCTCGACTCCGGCTTTTTTCTTGTTCTGGTTGGCGAGCGTGAGCATTTCGTCGGTCATATCGAGGCCGTAGGCTTTTCCGGTGGGACCGACGCGACGCGCAGAGAGCGGCACGTCTATTCCGCCGCCTGAACCGAGATCGAGGACGGTTTCGCCGGCGTTGAGCTTGGCGAACGCGGTGGGATTTCCGCAGCCGAGCGAAGCGAGCATCGCTTCGGCTGGAATTTCGCCGGCTTGCGCTGCATCATACAGATTCGAGGTGATGGGATCGTATCCGCAGCTCGCGGAAGCCGCCGTTGCCCCGCAACAGAAGCTGCCACCAATAGCCGCGCGGAGCGCCGCCTCGCCACATTTTTCCTTCACGGCATCTTTGATGTTTGCTTCGGCCATGTGTCCCTCCCTACTTACAGATTTGGATTACGTCGCGCGGAGCGACAGCTTTATTTCGTGTACAACACTCGGCATAGAGAAATTGCAGAACTTCCTGCAGCGCCTCGGTATTGGCGCAGTAGCGAAGGAAGGTACTCTCGCGGCTGACGATGACCAGGCCTTCGTTCCTTAGTTTGTCGAGGTGATGCGACAGCGTGGAATTCGGAATATCAAGCTCGGACTGGATTTCGCCAACGACCACGCCTTCGGGATGCGCCGAGAGAAGCAGCTGCATGATGCGGAGACGCGCTTCTGTGCCCATGGCGGAGAACATGTCGGCAAATTTGGCAATCTGCTCTGTGTTTTTCTTCGATGATAAGCGGAGCATATTTCGATGATTGCAGAAATATGGAGTTCCGTCAACAACTAAAGAACGCCAGAGTCCCGATTAACGACCTATGAGGACTTGGGAATGTCACTGATCGTTGCGCTGCGAACTTAGCCACCGACAACGCGGATTCTTGAAATGTTCAGCAAGCAACCAGTCACATAGTAGACCAAAATTTGACTTGTACCAGCCCGTTGTCCCGGGGTTTTTTCGAAGTTCGAAAGGCTAGCTACTGAACCGTGAGAGTGATCGTTCCGTTTGCTGTAAGCGTCCCTGACGAGCCGGTTAGGGTCACGGTGTAAGTTCCGGGTGTCGTGCCCGGCATGCTGGCGCCACCTCCGCCACCGCTGCTTTTACCGCCGCCACAACCGAAAACTCCCATGCTGAGTATCGCGAGACAGACAAGTACGCCGAGTCTGCCTCGCCAGAAATTCCGCCGCCAGGGCCATCCAAAGGAGAGCATGCACGCCATCACGGATACGCCTCCCAGAAGACGATTCTGTCGAGCTGAGCGTTTATGTAACTGAGAGCTGTTGCTCGGCGCTGTCGTCATGATCGTCAGCGTGGCGCTGGCTGCCGAAGCGCTGGTAACACTCACGGGAGTCGTCGATCCGAAGCTCAGGGTGGGCATATTCTGCGCACCGGCGGGACTGTTTGAGATGACGGCCGTCAAGGCCACGTTTCCTGTAAAACCGCTGACGGGAGTCACGGAGATGGCGGACGTGTTTCCCGTCGTCGCCCCAGCGGGCACCGTTACGGGTGAGCCGCTTACGGAGAAGCTGGCAGGCGACGTCGCCGTGATGGTTACGGTGGCGGCGGCGGACGTGGATGCCGCGAAGTTTGCGTTTCCCCCGTAAGCTGCGGTAATCGAATGAGTACCTACGGCAAGACTGTCTGTAGAGAAGGTTGCGACACCGGAAGCATTCAGCATTCCTGTTCCAAGTTGGTTCGTGCCGTCGAGGAACGTCACGGTTCCAGCTGGCATCACAGATCCTGAACCGGGTGTGACCGCAGCATTGAGGGATACGTTGCTGCCGATTGGGGCACTGACGGGGGTAGCCGTGAGGGTCGTAGCTGTGTTCACAATGCTGACCACGGCGCTGAGATTGACGACCACCGCGTATTGAAGTTCACTGCCGCTGGTAAACAGGATGTCTGGAATTCCGTCGCCATTTACGTCTGCAAGTTTCAGGTGTTGTGAAGACACTCCGGTGGTGAATATGCCTGACGTCGTAATCGTCCCGTCTCCGGGGCCCGTCGCGAATATCTGGTGGGCGAGTCCGCAACACGAAGTCATGAGGACGACGGGTCGCGCTCCACCTTTTATTTCGGCCACTTCCAGACCCGTAACGCCGGTCTCCGGCAACTGGAAAGTGGACGCGGCCTGAAAGGTTCCGTTCCCATTCCCCAGCAACAGTGCGATCAACGGATTGCCGCTGGAGTCGACGGTGTACACCTCTAGGTCGGGATGACCGTCGTTGTTGTAGTCGCCAATGGCTAGGGCGCCGGGATACGTGCCGGCGGTTAACGATGTCGGCTTTTGAAACGTTCCGTCTCCATTGCCCAAATAGATGAGCAAGTTTCCCGGGGAATTGGTGAACTGGTTGCCCGTGGAGACGATGAGATCCGGTTTCCCGTCGCCATTCAGGTCGCCCACGGCAAGCCCGACAAGGTTGGCCTGCATATCCAGTAGCTGCGCCGCCTTGAATGTTCCGTTGCCATTGTTCAGCATGGCGGTAATGACGGTTTGTGTTGTAGTGCCAGAGGTGGATGGATTGGCGAGCATTACGATGTCGGGTTTTCCGTCGCCGTTGATGTCCGTCGACACGAGTGAGTAGATGGCTCCAGCAGGTACTGGATAGTCTACTTGGGGCTCGAAGGTACCGTCTCCGTTGCCCTGCGCGAAGGAGATCGTGCTGGTACCGGCGCCGCGGTTCGCAACTGCAAAGAGGGCGTCTTGTGTAGAATCGCCGTTGAAGTCCGCCGCAACAAGAGCCACCGGAGTAGATTGCCCGGTGAGCAGCCCAGGCGAATTAATGACGGTCGAAGCGAAATCGGCAAACTGACCCTTTCCCGTTCCTTTCCGCACTCGAAGTATCGGGGTTGTGTTCGTCGGGTCGACATCCACACTGACCATGTCCGGTTTCCCATCCCCGTTGAAGTCGGCAACATCGAAGACCGTGCCGAACAGCATCGCATTGCTGTTCGTCATGTAGGCGTCACCGCCGCTCGTGAAGGTGCCGTCGCCATTACCAACGGCGGGCTCATACAACCCGATCGTCCCCACATCCGACATAAAGATCCCGCCGGAAGCCGTGCCGACAAATAGGTCGACTATTCCGTCGCCGTTCATATCGGAAGCCGCGATGCTGCGCGCTCCGTAAAGCGTTGCATACGAACTCTTGTATCTGAACGTGCCATCACCATTACCCAGATACGTGTCGACAGTCGAAGTCAGGCGATTCGTTACCGCGAGGTCTATGACACCGTCCCCGTTGAAGTCGGAGGCGACGATCCCCCTGCCAGGAGCGGGGTCACCACCGTTTGGCACGACTGTAGAAAGAGTTCCACTGAGCAAATGCAATGTGCCATCGCCATTGCCCAGAAGAATCTCTCCGCTCGACAAGGCCACATCTCTCTTGCCATCGTGATTGAAGTCCGCTGTCACAGCCGCCAACCCCTCGGCGTCGCTCGGGCCGTCAATCTCCGCGCCGAACGTTCCGTCCCCATTGCCAAGCAGGACCGCTACACCGGGCGACGACACTCCCGTGACCACGAGGTCGGGTTTGCCGTCGGCATTCATATCGTCGACGGTCACATTAGTGGCTTGCACATTGATGGGTATCGTCTTTGCAGCCTGGAACGTGCCTCCGCTCTTCCCGAGAAGAATCGATACTTCGCCGGCGGAGCCCGTCGCGGCATTCAGTACGCTTACTACCACTATGTCATTGATTCCATCGCCGTTGAGATCGGCAACGGCCAGCGTACTGGTGATGTAGGAGGAGGACACCACCGGGTAGGTCGCCAGGGCCATGGGCTGGCTGGTTCCCGTAGTGATAGTTCCCACCACGACGTTCTGGCCGTCAGAACCTGGAAACGTAACGCCTAAATTAACCGCCGCCAGTGTCAGCATTCCGTTGTTCGGCGGCTGAACAGCCTCCAGTTGCTGCGAGGCAATCCCGAGGGTTTGCTGAGCGCAGCCATTAGGCCAAGTCCCGTAGGGCGTGGTGAGGTTGCCGGCTTCTTGCAGGAAGGTTTCGTAGTGCGGAAAGTTCGCGGCGGTCGTCAAAGTGAAGGTGCCGTCGAAGACTTCGCGGGTCAACGAACAGTCAACCTGCCGAAACACCACAGGAATGAAACCGGTAGCAGAAGTGATTGCCGGGACGACTTCCGGCAGCAGCGGAGGACCGGTGAACGGACCTGGTAGTTCTGGATCGCCAAAAGCATTTGTGGTCCACGGATCGAGTGGGGGATTGGGTATATCCCATGGGTTAAACCCAAAATCATCCGGATCCGGGATATCCAGGCCAGGTCCGTTCGGAGGGATTGCGCTGGAGCCCAAACCGCCAGCGCGGACTCTCAGCGGCAGCAAAATGAAACTGAGAGCAACTCCAGCAAGAAGGATGGCCATTGCGAAGCAGCCAACCAGTCCAAACGACAGCCCCGTCTCCTGGAAACTCTTCGAAGCAGAACGAACATTTCCATGTCTCGACTGCCGAAAACGGGAAAATGTGCCCACGGCGTCTCCTCTTTAATCACTGGTAACTCTAATGATCTGGCGCCTGCGACATTCAGACGTGCAGGCACACGAACTGCTCGCAATCAAGCGGATTCCAGTCTTTACCGGCCTCCTTTTATAGCGTGCTTCGTGGGCGAGGTGCAATTGGTACCCAACCCAAAGTCCCGATTAACGCGCTAATCGTCCATGTGGATTCAACCTTCCGCACGACTTATCAGGAGTTGGCTCGCCTCTCATGAGGCAGGTCAATTCAGCGGCACAGGAGTTTTGGAGGTCGCAGTTCGGGAAATTGGGCGATTAACGCGGTTACCAGAGAAGTGGAATACCCAACGAACAACTTGACGGTCTCTTTGACCACGGCTAGATTTGGCGCGAGAGGGGGCGGCAAAGAGCCGCCACCAATAATCGGCTAAGACGCGATAGCAATCTGTGGCGGCGCAACTGGTTCCTAGAAGTGAAAGGGGGACTCCATGGCCAAGAAGGGATATTGGATAGTGAGCTACCAATTGGTGTCAAACCCCGGAGCGGTTGTCGAATACGTGAAGTTGGTAAGGCCGGTGTTGGACGCGCTCGGAGGTCGCGTGATCGTTGCGGGCAAGCCTGCGAAAACCCGTGAATTGGGAGTAGACCAAACGGTTGTGGTCGTCGAGTTCGAGAACTTGCAAAAAGCCATCGCTGCGGAGGAAAGCGACCAGTACAAGGCGGCCTTAAAGGTGTTCAATAACGGCGCGCAAAGGGATTTTCGCGTTGTTGAAGGCGCGTGATCGGGCGAACGAGAATAGCGTAACTAAGGGTCAGCCGATTGCGCTCGCGAGTCACGCATGATGAATATGCCTTTTAGCAAACAGTGGTTGGGTTTCAGTACCACCGCACACCAAACAATTCGTAATGTTAGCGGAGATTTCGGTTGCCTACACCTTACCACCCGGCCATTACACCGTTGGCGAACGGCAAGGAGTGACGAAGGGGCTAGGTATTTTCGTTCCGTCGCGTTAGTTCGACGATCCTGACATATCGAACAGCGTCCTCACGCCAGCGCGCCGGTTAGCGGCCGCCCCGCCTATTCTCAATGTCCGATAAGGAGATGACCGGCGGCTGGAGGGATGTCATTGAGTTTTGTTGAAGGGACCGTAACCCGGCGCCGGTTCAGTGAAGTCCAGATCCTTGCAGATAGTGGCTGCACGGGTCAATTCTTTGGGTGATATTTGCGGATTTGTTTATAAGCCGCACACCTTTTACCGCTGATCGGCACGCGACTTTGTGAGAACGATGTGTATCACCCCGGCCCTGCCTTCAGATGCCCAACACGGCGCGAGTGTTTATAGACTTCCGCTCGTAATTGACCATAATGACGCCTTTCGAGGTGACTGTGCTTTCCGTCACTTTGAAAGCCGCCGGGATCGTGCCATCGGCAAACAATCGTTTTCCCCCGCCCAATGTAATCGGGAATATCTTCAGCCACAACGCATCGACCAAGTCATGCTTGAGGAGCGTCTGAACGAGATTTGCGCTTCCATAAACGTGCAAGTCCGGCCCATCCTGTTGCTTGATTTTGGTGATTTTTTCCGCAATATCGCCGTTTAAAATCACCGACGGCTTCCATTCGTGAGACGTCATACTATTCGAGGCGACGTACTTGGTCGCTGTGTTGACGGCCGGCCAAATGTCATTTTGTTGCGGCCAGAATCCTGCCCAGATATCAAAGGTTTTCCGCCCTAGCAGCAAGTCAAAGGGCATGTTCATCTGCTTTCTTATGGCCGTTGAAGAAACAGTGTCGGAATGTGGAATTATCCACCCGCCATAGGCGAAGCCGCCGCTGGTATCTTCCTCTGAGCCGCCTGGCGCTTGTATCACGCCATCAAGGGAGACAAATTCAATCACATTAACTTTTCTCACGACTGAGTTCCTTCGAGTCCTATCTGATTTTGCTTAATTTGCGGGTGTCCCCAGTGTTCGATGAGCTTCTTTCAGAAGTCAGGGACGCCGGTGCTCCAGAACACAAGCTTCCGAATCGCAGCGAGAATATCACGACTTCTGGTCAAGTCCTGGGAAACGCGCTTCCCGTACAACTGCCGGTCGCTGAGATTTTAGGTCTACAATCATTGCGTGGACCACCACACCGTCGCCGTCGTCAGTATTGCGGGTACTTGTCTTGATGTGCTGGGTAGTCTCTATCTGGCCTACGACCTGCTGGGCGGACAACACGGTCCGTTGCGCCTGCTTACCCGTGCCGTAACGTACGCCGTTGTCTTCGGCATCGGCTATGGACTTGGCTTGGGTCTCTTCTTTGGGCTGGCTTCCGGTTTGGCCAGCGGTATCACCTTGTCGATTGAATTCAGCCGGGCATCTCGTGGGCTGGATCATTACGCATTGCCTTGGGAAGGACTGTTTGCCGCTGTTCGAGGATTCGCTTTCGGAGCCGGGCTGTATCCGATGGTGGGCTTCGGATTCGCCATTGCGTTTGCCATTCTGGTCACCGCTGGCCAAATCCTTGCCTACTCTCGCGGAATGCGTCCTGCGGCCGAATATGCAGCGTCTCGGCGTCCACGGCTTACGCGTCGTCAGTTTTGGGGAACGGTACTGCGTACCGTCGGCTACACGGCCACAGCGTTAATCTGTAGCGCGTTCATCCATCACGTGGAACACGCCTGGCTATTTGCGATTCGCGTGGGTCTGGTGACAGGCCTTGTCACCGGCGTAGGAATTGCGGTGAATCCTTACATCGAATATTACGCCGACAATCTCCCGGAGCGACGACTAGGCGTATTCGGCATTGGGCTCATTCTTTGCGGTTTTACCCTGCAATCCCTTCAGTATTGGCTGTCACTATTTGATGTACGTCTGACTTAGGAAATCATCCTTTCGCGCCTCTTTTTTATTGAAGAAGAGTGGTCAGCCGTTCGGAACTAATAGCCTAGGTCCTGGTAAACGCGGTTACCGGAAACTGACTCTCATTGTCCGGTGACTAACCAGGCATGTTCGATGACTTCCGGTTAGCTCCTGATACTTTCGCAGTGGGCAACGGCAAACAGAGAAAGCCAAGGAGCGCTGACAGAGAGTCGCACGACTATTGCGGGAGACCCGTTTTATAGAGAATAACTTTGTGGCGCGGGTCAGGGCTGTAGGGGTCGTATACTGGAGCGCCTTTACATCGATAACTGCTCGCCTTTAACAGTGGAATTATTTCGTCAGCTTGCCTTTTTCATTCTGAGCCGCAAGCCCATATCGTATTGCCGCTTCAAGCGTATCGATGTTTATATCCCTTAGAGCTTTAAACCGAATGCAATATCCGGTCACGCCGGCCTTGCCTAGTTTTTTTCCATACGTTTTGGCTAAGTACTTCTTATCTTTGAGACCAAGAATATAGACAGAGATTCCGGTTTTGTTTCCGCTCACACCGATTTGAAAAAACTCTCTACTTTTTCCATTGGCATATTTTATTGTGTGAAATCCATATCCAATCGTAGGGTTGGAAACAGTATGATTTTTACTGTCTTTACCATCGAAGAACCATAATTTGCATTCTGGTGACACTTGAAGTGTGAGCCGATGCAACTCTCGCATGTCACTGCGTTTTGGCTCCGGTTGGCTGGTAATATACTTCTTGATTTGTTCTTGTATGTTCATATGTTCTGCTCCCCAGTTGCGCGCACGAGATTATACGACGCTTAGTCCTTTCGGATGCAATCAGATGGATTCCAGGGGTCCAAATAGTCGTAACGGGGCTTCCAGCGGTGGTAGATCCTGGAGCGGGGATGGCAATGATTACTTGAACTGCGCCCATACGCTGCCGGCATCGAGATACTGCCTCATCAGATCGATTCGGCCGCCGTCATCCAAGTGGTAAACGAAACACTGAGCAACTCTGTACTTCTGTCCGATCAGGCTACTCGGATCCTTCGGGAACGGCCAACCCTGCTTCTCGCCGAATTGAATCAACTCCTTAGTGGTGGTCCCGACGTTCCAATATTCGAAAACACCCCATTTGCCGATCAGTACGTTGTTTATGATTTCAGGTTTCTTCTCAGATGTCGAACCGGCTTTCAGCCATGTCATGACATCTTTCTTGCCCTTCACTTTCTGGTTGTAGGGCATCTGATGCCACTCAATGTCGTCGGAGAGTTGAGCTTCCACTGCTCCCATGTCGCCCGATGCGACTCCGAAAATCAGAGTTGAAAGCGGAGTTGCGCGTGGCCCGACTTCAGAGTTGTCGTTTGGGGGTTGAATTTTAGACATGGCTTTCTCCTATATCCCGGGACGATACACTACATTGGTTTTTAGTTTCACTGCCTGATTAACGCACTAACAGCTTGTTGAAAAAAGGCTTCTGAACTCGCCATTGCGAGCGCAGCAAGGAATTCCTCCTCGCTGAAAGCCAACGAAAAGAGAGATTCCATGTCGCCGCGCACCTCGAAATGACGACCCGAAAGAGTATTTCAACAAGCTGCTAATCGGGACTTGGCACAGGCTTCTCTGTCGCTCTTTCCCGAATTCTTCTGGCGATCTGTGCAGCGTTTTTTTTCGTGAGATCACCCTTCAGCGCGCAGCGTTCTGCCGCCGTCGCTGTCCGCATGCCTTCATCACTTCGTTCAAGTCCGCCGCTCAGTTGCTAGTCGGTTGCCGGATTGAAAAAGATCTCTCGCACCTCGACCTGCCCCCGAATGGCGGCGACGCCTTTGCGCGCCCATGCCACCGCCTCGTCCATGTCAGCGCATTCCAATATCCAAAAACCGCCGATGTGTTCCTTGGTCTCAAGGTATGGCCCGTCGGTGATGAGGACTCCGCCATCGGCCTGCGCTCGCAGCGACTTCGCGGACCCAAGGCCGCAAGCGAATTTTCTGACGCCGGCAGCAATCAGCTCTTTATTGAGCGCGTGGATCGCGCGTCCCGTCGCTTCGTCCACTTGGGACGGGTCGAGGTCGTCGGGGCGGTAACCAGCAATCAAATATTGCGGCATGGTTTCTCCCTTTTCTGTAACGAATGATCTTCGGGCCGGGCGTTTGCCCCGCCTTCACAATATAGTCGAACGGCCGGACCGGAATTCGACAAATCGTCCATGAAAATTTCCAGCCGCTGCTGCAATACCTAAGCAAACGGGTCTGGTTTAATGCAAAAGTCCTGGTAAACGCCCTCATCGGAAAAGTGGATTTCGGCATTTGCTGCGGGGGAGTCCCCTATTCAAACGCGGAATGATCAGCCCCAAACTGTCGAGTGGCTTTTTTGCGATAGGCTATTTCCCGGATGAGCTTTTCGAGTTTGCGGATGTAGCGCTTCTGTGCCTTCTCTGGATCTTTCCCGGCCTCGACGGCCCGAGCGGTTTCCCACTCTGTTTCTAAGAGCAATGCACCAAGAACGTGTTCGGCGTGATGGGTTGTGGTCCCAGTGGCCACCAACTTTTCAAAGGCGCCCCTTACCAAAGGATCTTGCTCAAGCTGCCCTTTGACGGCTGCATGAGCAGCGACGTGGGCCAATGGATTCACGGCTTCGCCTGCCACTGTGATCTCGAATTGCGCACCTTCGCGCAAGTCTGCGAACTCAAGGGCATTGTGGACGTGTGTTAAGTGCATGTGTTCTTGAATCGCCTGAGCGTGGAGCTGGCTCTCATGCGGGAGTTCGGCCACTCTTCCCGTCTTAATCGCCTCGAAGATCAGCTTCTCATGCTGGCCGACGAGTCTGCGAAGTTCTGTAAGTTCAGCATCGTCCATTTCCGCCATCCTTTCATAGGGGCCATGCTACTACGTTATAGCTGGTGGTGCCGCACGGGGCGCTGCGGTCTAGTCGCTAATCGGTATTCACTTCTCCGATTTCGACTTATCAGACAAGTGAAATTCCACTAGTAAACACAACCGCGTTTTACGTTACTTATGTGTCCTCGCGCAGTTCCGGTAGTATTGGGGTGAAGAAGTCACTTGAGCTTTACAAGAGGACTCAATCATGACGAATAGAGAAGCCGGAATCAATGAAGTCCGCGAAATGATGGGCGACCAGGCGGCCGCAGAACTCAGCGCTTCCGCTGACTCAAACACCTTCGGTGCCCCGATCGCTGCCTACGCGGTCGACCAGGTCTTTGCGGATATCTGGACTCGTCCCGGTCTGGACAGGCGCTCCCGCAGCCTAGTTTCGATGTCCGTCATGATTGCCATGCGTCAGCCCCACGAATTCGCCATCCACATGGGGGCCGGGCTCAATAATGGCCTCACATTGAAAGAAATCGAGGAAGTTCTCATCCAGGCGCTGCCCTACGTTGGCTATCCTGCCATCGCAACAGCACTGTCTGCCGCTGCCGAGGTTATCAAGGAGCATGGTCTGGACGTCGACGAAAACTACACTGGCCACCGCGGCCTGCTATGACACCAAGGGGGTCCGCTCACGAAACGGAAATTTATGCACGCTTAGTGAAACTCGAATTTTCGACCGTCGTAGCGGCCTAAATCGACCGTTTGCCGCCGATTGGCATGCCAGACATATTCTCCAGTTAGGTGATTGTGCTCCCAGGATAACGGTGAAAGATTTCCGAGCAGAGCAGGGTTGACAGTTTGTCGGGATCTCGATTTGTTACTGGACACCCGGCTAAAGCTAATGCATCGAAACGACTCCCTATGCCGATGCGGGCTATTTTGCTCGCAACCTTTGTGCCATTGAAGTCCTCG
>Ga0210391_10004521_pt1 | contig 11568 bp, 6 predicted proteins | sample IncBWC12OmetaG_FD_160573 | JGI IMG/M metagenome (GOLD analysis project Ga0210391, IMG submission 160573) | Forest soil microbial communities from Barre Woods Harvard Forest LTER site, Petersham, Massachusetts, United States - Inc-BW-C-12-O ...
CGTGAAGCGGTTGAGCACCAGCGAAATAACCAACCCCGCCACTGCAAGTGTCGATAGAAAGGCCAGGGGCAAGCCCCAACTCCCCCCTTCTCCCAGGTATTCCTGGATGAGGTGGGCTGTATAAGGATAAAGGGAGAAAGCGGCCACAACGCTCAACAACAACGCCAGCAGGCCGAAGGCCCCGTTGATGAACCCCCGGTTATACCCTGCCACCAGGGACACGAACAGGATAAGGGCAAAGAGCAGGTCTATATAATTCATAGGTTGACAAATTCAAAGTCCATTCCAAAATTATTAACGCTTCAAAGGCGCGTTTATTATCTTTATAAGGCTATGGACGGCCTGCAAAGGACCATACACCTCACGGAAGATGGCTCTCATACCATCGCTCTCTCCGACAAGCGGTTGACTTATCACAGCATCCACGGGGCCATCGGGGAGAGCAGGTACGTCTTTATCGAGACAGGCCTCCAACCGGTCCTAAAGAAGTCGGGGGGGCTTCCCATCAATATCCTTGAAATGGGTTTCGGCACGGGTCTCAATGCCCTCCTTACTTTAAAGGAAGCCATCCGGAAGGAGATCCCGGTTTACTACGAAGGCATCGAGCTTCATCCCCTCGTCCCTTCTGAAACTGCCGGCCTGAACTACACCCACCAGCTCGGGGACATCTCTACGGACGCGGAATTCTACCTGCTGCACGCGGCACGCTGGAATGAACACGTACCCTTACACCCCTTTTTTACGCTGCACAAGCGGCAGGTGTCCATGACGGAAGCAGAGTATGAACAGCGCTTTCACCTGATCTACTATGATGCCTTCGCGCCGAAGGACCAGCCTGAGTTGTGGACCCGTGACATCTTCGAAAAGCTCCACCGGAACTTGTACCCCGGCGGCATCCTGGTCACTTTCTGCAGCAAGGGCGCCGTTAGACGGGCCATGCTGGCCGCAGGCTTCCGGGTTGAAAAACTTCCCGGCCCTCCCGGCAAACGCGAAATCCTCCGCGCTACCCGCCCAGCAACCGCCTGAACCGTCCCACATCCGCACCCCCCGTGATGGGCGAACCATGCACCAGGTGCTCGACGAGTTCATGCGCAAAATAAGGCGCCAGTGACGATCCCTTCGTCCCCAGGCCACCCAGAATACCAATCGAAGGAAAACGAGGATGCAACCCTACAAAGGGCTTTTGCTCCACCGTCGTCGGTCGTACGGCCGCCACGTGATCCACGACCTTAAAAGGCACGCGGAGCCAATCGGTCAGTGCCCGCACGCTACGCTCCCGGAAGGCCACCGTAGGCAAGGCGTCGGTAAAGTTCCATTCATACGAGGACCCTCCCCAAAACAACCCGCCGGGCAACGGAACCAAACTCAAACCTGATTTAAACACCAAGCCATGGGCCAACTCCGGAATCTCCAATATCAGCGCTTCCCCTTTGCTTGGCGAAAAAGGAAGAATATCGAACCATTTACACGAAACGCCGCAAAAGATCACATACGTTGCCGATACATCACGGTAACGCACACCCGCGGGCAGCAACACAAGGTCCCGTTCCTCGAAAAATTCATTCCGCACCGGCAGTGGAGCCGCTAAAAACGCCCGCAGGTCCGCAATATAACATGGCCGGATAACCCCACTCCCAAAAGGAATATTAAAAAACCCGGACCAGTCTTCTCCGGAGGCCGACAAGTAAGGCGACTTTCGTTCTAAAAATTCCAGGCGCGCCGAGGGCGAAGGAAAAAAGTGAACCGTGGACGTTTCGCGGATCAGCGGCCCGTAAGCCGAAAGGGCAAACGGCAAAAGCCTCGAAGCCATCCATGTCTCCACATAACGCTTCCCCGTCACGGGGTTGATGAGACCCGCGGCGACCCGCGAAGCGGATGAGGGCTGCGCGTCGTCGATGACCAGCACCGACAGTCCCGCGCGCAAAGCATACGTGGCCAGGAAGCTCCCGCCAACGCCCCTCCCTACAATGAGCAAATCTACGTTCAAAGGTTCCGCGGATTTTTCCATCCCTTGGCGAGGCGCTCGATGGTACCCTCCACCCGGGAGAGGCGGGTTTCCTCGCGTTTGGCGCTGACGATCCACTCCAGGTATTCCCGCTTATTGGTGAAAGAAAGCGAATCAAAAAATGCCCGCGCCCCCTTGTTCCCCCGCAACGCCTTGTCCAAATCCGGCGGCAGCCGCACCTCGCGTGTAACCGGGTCGGCAAAAGCATCCGCCGGACGGCTCGCGCGCACCGAAGACCCGGCGCCGTTCGCGCGCACTGAAGACCCGGCGCCGTTCGCGCGCACCGAAGCGTCGCGGGGCTTCTCACCCGCCTCCTTGAGGCGCATGGAAAACGCCGACCATGTATCATCGAAGGAAATGAGGACGAGGTGCTGCAAATTTTTATACGCGAGCAACGGATCCCATCCCTTATCGCGTGTAAGGTCCGTCTGTATACCCGAGGACCCCTTAGGATAGTATATCCAAACCATCACCCCCGGGGTAAGGCGCCCAATCACGGAAGTCGCCTCGGCGTGGAGTTGCGCGCTATCCCGCACGAACCAATGAATCTGGTCGAATGTTTTCAGCCTGGGCGAAGCCTCAACGTCAGACGGGGCGCCCACCGAATCCAGGAACCCAACAGGAGCGTGCAGGGTCAACAGGCGCATCCCTTCCTTGATGCGCAGCTTTTGTGCTAAAGTCTGAGCCATACTAGTGTGTTGGCGCCAAAGCGCCCTAAAACAAATGTAGCGCTTTGGCGCCAACACCGCTAATGATTGCCCTTCGGCGACCTTCGCCGGCCGCCACTGGCGGCCGTCTCGGTCCGCCGCTATGCGGCCGCCTCCGGCGCGTCCGATACAGCAATTTCCCATTCCTCCGCCCAACCCCCCAAATTGCCCCTCTAAACATTTTTTTTGGTGGGTTGGCTCTTAATTTCCATAATTTTGGCGATTAGTTGGGTGCAAGTCATCACCAGGCATGTAGCTTGGTATGGACCCCCTATTTACCACGGCTAGTATGAAAGCAATAACCATTCGTCTAAGGGGGTTCCTATTCTTATGGCTTCCTCCCCGCTGCAATGCAAAGCTTCGCCCAAACCGACACCGCACAATACACCCTGGACCAATGTCTCCATTATGCCCTGCAGCATGAGCCCACGCTCAACGAGGCCATCATCGGACAGTCGGTTCAAAGGGCCAGTAATGCGATAGCCCTGGCAGGCTGGTTACCCCAGGCCAATGCTTCGGGCAACCTGACGCACTACCTGCAATTGCCCACCCAGTTCGTAGGCAATCCTCCGGTCAAACAGCGAACGGGAGTGGTCAATACCTTTATTCCAAACCTTTCGGTGACGCAGGCGATTTTCAGCCCGAGCCTCCTATACGCCGCGCATGCGTCGCCTTTGCTGAATAAAGCAGCCGCACAAATCACGGACAGCTCTCAGATCAACGTGGTGGCGACGGTTTCCAAGAGCTTTTACGCCCTGTTGCTCACCCTGGAGCAGATCAACGTGCTCCGGGAGGATACGGCGAGGCTGAATAAGAACCTGAGCGATACCTACCACCAATACAAGAGCGGTATCGTCGACGAATCGGATTATGACGAGGCCAGCATCGAGCTCAACAATTCGGTGGCCGAGTTACGGCAGGCGGAGTTGACGGTAACGCCCAACTACGCCACCCTGAAACAATCAATGGGCTATCCCCCCGATTCGAATTTCAACGTCAGTTTCGATACGTCCCAAATGATGAGGGACGTGGCTTTCGATACGACCAGGCCTTTGCAATACGATAAGCGAATCGAATGGCAACAGCTGAAAACCGCCAAGGATTTGCAGCGCGAGCAAACGCGGTATTACCAGTCTGCTTGGCTGCCCACCCTTTCCTCCTTCTTCGATTATAATTACGAGTTCCAAAGCCAAACCGCGGGCGACCTGTTCAGTAACGCCTATCCCAATTCCTATGTGGGCCTGAGCCTGAGCATCCCGATATTCACGGGCTTCGCGCGGACCCAGAACATCCACAAGTCCCGCCTGGAGGAACACATCCTGGACTTTGAAGAGGTCCGCCTGACCAATGAGATATATTCGGAGTATGCCACCGCCCTGGGCAGCTATAAAAGCAATTTCGTCCAGTTGGACCTCATGCAAAAGAATACGGATTTGGCCCGGCGCACGTATAATATCGTAGCCCTGCAATACAAGCAGGGGGTGGTCCCTTATCTGAATGTCATAACCGCGGAAGAAAACCTGATCACGTCCGAAATAGGCTATTTGAATGCTTTGTTCCAATTGCTTTCCAGCAAAATCGACCTGGAAAAAGCCATGGGATATATCAATACCAAACCTTAAAGTATGAATCGAGTTATAGCGCTCCTTTGCTTCTTCGTTACCGTCGTGTCGTGCAAGCCCAAACAAGCGGCCCCGTCTGCCGTCGTACCCGTCAACGTGGACACGGTGAAAGCCCGGCACGTTACGTACTACGACAGGTATCCCTCCACCACGGTGGCCCTGAGCCAGGTCAACCTGAATGCGCAGGTGACGGGTTACATTACGGGGATCGACTTCGTCGAGGGCACCCACGTGTACAAGGGGCAGAAGTTGTACGAGCTGGACCAAAGGTTGTACCTGGCAGCCGTGGATCAGGCCAAGGCCAACCTCCGTGTGGATTCGGGAATGTTGTTGCAGACCCAGCAGGACGCGGACCGCTATACGTACCTGGCCAAGTACAACGCCATCGCCACCCAGGTGGTAGACCACGCGCTGATTTCCCTGCAAAACGCCAAGGATTCGGTCAAGGCCGCACAGCAACAGTTGAAAACGGCGGAAACGAACCTGACCTACTCCTACATACACGCACCCTTCGACGGGACCATCGGGATCAGCCAGGTCAGGTTGGGGAACCTTATCACCCCCGGCACGACCCTGCTCAATACCATTTCAACGGACAACCCCATGGGCGTGGACTTCCTGGTGAATGAGGCCCAGCTACCCCATTTAGAAGATTTGCAGAGGACCAAGCAGCATGAAATCGATTCCCTGTTCACCATCCTCCTGCCTAACGGGGATGTCTATCCTTATGAAGGGGACATCGCCATCATCGATCGCGCGGTGGATCCCCAGACGGGAGCCATCGATGTCCGCCTGAAATTCCCCAATCCCAAATATGACCTGAGACCGGGCATGAGCACCGTCGTCCGGATCCACAACCAGGACGTAACACCCCAGCTCGTCGTACCCAGTCGCGCCGTGGTCGAGCAGATGGGGGAATACTTCCTGTTCCTCGCCAAAGACACGGTATATAACGGACGCAACGACACGACCAAGGCGAAATCCGACACCGTTGAAACACCCAAACTCCGCGCTTTCCAGGTGAAGGTAAAACTGGGCCAAACCATCGGCGCCAATGTCATCATCAAAGGCGGCATCAAGGAGGGCGATGTGATCGTCGTAGACGGTGTCCAGGCCATCCATGAAGGATCCGAAATAACGACAGCGAACCCCAAACGGTCAAAATGATCGCCAACACATTTATAAAACGCCCGGTGACAGCGATGGTCGTATCCATCGTACTGGTTATTGCAGGCGGTGTATGTATCCTGAACCTACCCATTGACCAGTACCCCGACATCACGCCTCCCATCGTCCAGGTCAACGGCCAGTTCACAGGCGCAGACGCCCAAACGGTGGAACAGACCGTGGCGACACCCATCGAGGAGCAGGTGAACGGGACGCCCGGCATGGAATACATGCAATCCAACAGTACCAACAACGGGCTGATGTCGATGAGCGTCACCTTCAACATCGGGACCAATATCGACATAGCCACCCTGGACGTGCAGAACCGCGTGAGTATCGCAAATCCCTTGTTGCCCGCGGTGGCCAGCCGGCTGGGGATCACTGTTCGGGCCATCAACCCGAGTCAGTTGATGATGGTGGCGGTGTACGCGCCCAAGGGGACGCACGACATTACCTTCCTGGACAACTATACGAATATCTTTATCCAGGACGCCCTGTTGCGCGTACCCGGCGTGGGCAGCATCGCGCGCTTCACCGACGACTTCAGCATGCGCATCTGGATGAACCCCCAGAAGATGGCGTCCTATAACCTCATGCCTTCGGACATCATCGCCGCCCTGAATGCCCAGAACGTTCAGGTGGCCGCGGGTTCCGCAGGGGTGCCCCCCCAGCGCACCTCCCAGGCCTTCGAGATCGGCATCCTGGTGAACGGGCGTCTCAGCACGGTCCCGGAGTTCGAAAATATTATCGTCAAGAATAACCCGGCTACGGGCGAGTTGGTTTACATGAAAGACGTCGCCCGTGTGGAATTAGGAAAATTCACCTTTTCCTCCAATTCCTTTGTCGATGGACATCGCGCGTCTTTCCTGCGCATCTATCAAGCCCCCGGGAGCAACGCCCTCGAAACGGCCAAAGGCATTTATGCCCAACTCGCTGTACTACGGCAATCCTTCCCTGCAGACGTAGAATACTCGGTCCCCTTTGAAGCCGTTACGGTCGTCAAGGTATCCATGTCCGATGTGGTCCGGACCCTCCTGATGACCCTCGGTCTCGTGGCTATCGTGGTGTTCCTGTTCCTCCAAAATCTGAGGTCCACGCTGATCCCCGTCCTGGCCATCCCCGTGTCCATCCTGGGGACCTTCATCTTCTTCATTCCTTTGGGCTTCACGATCAATACCCTGACGATGTTCGGCTTCGTGCTGGCGATCGGCATCGTGGTGGATGACGCGATCATCGTGGTGGAGGCCGTGCAACATTATATCGACAACGAACATTTATCCCCCAAGGAGGCCACGTACCTGGCCATGAAGGACATTTCCGCGCCCGTGGTGGCCATTGCCCTCATCCTGGCGGCGGTGTTCGTGCCCGTGGGCTTCATCCCCGGTATTGTAGGCCGCCTGTACCAGCAATTCGCCATCACCATCGCCATCAGTGTGATCCTCTCTGCGTTCATTGCGCTCTCATTAACCCCTGCATTGTGCACCCTCCTCCTCAAACCCTCCAAGCCCAGCAGCGAGCGCCACGGCCTGGACCGCATGTTCGACCGCTTCAACCACTGGTTCGACAGGGTCACCAATCACTATGGCAACGGGGTCAGCTGGAGCATCAAACGCGCGGGCCTGATCGTGGCGACACTGGTGGGAATTTGCCTTTGCGCCTACTGGTTGTTCAACGTCAAGCCCACGGGCTTCATCCCCTCGGAAGACGACGGGAACCTGTACGTGACCTTTCAATTACCCCCCGCCTCTTCCACGGTGGAGTCGGTAAACGTGATGAACCGCCTCATGAAGGTGGTCACGGAAACCCCGGGCGTCGCGCACTACGCGGCCCTGTCGGGATTGAACGTCGTCAATAACGCCACCAATTCCAATGCGGGCACGATCTACGTGCAACTCGATCCCTGGGAGGACCGGAACACGTCCGACAAACAGGTCCCGGGCATCATGACCGTCATGCAGCATCGCATCACGGACGCGGGCATCAAGAACGCCAATGTGGAAGTGATCCAGCCCAGCCCCATCCCGGGGATCGGCGAAACGGTGGGCTTCTCGGTTCAATTGGAACAGCGCAGTACCAACGACGACCTGCAAGCCTTCCAAAAGGTAGTGCAGCACTTCATCGACGCCTGCAACAGTTGTCCCGCCATATCCAACGCCTTCAGTTTCTATACCTCGAACACCCCCAGTTTCAACCTCACGGTCGACCGGGAAAAGTGTGAAAAGCTGGGTGTAAATATCGGAGACGTATTCACCACCATCCAGGCTTTCATGGGAAGCCTCTACATCAACGACTTCACGACCTATAACCGGACCTTCCACGTGGTGGTGCAGGCCGATACCGCTTTCCGCCAGCTCATCACGGACATGGACAAATACTATGTGCGCAATTCGGACAGCGCCATGGTCCCCCTGGCCACCCTCGTGACCTACGCGCCCACCGAAACCGCGCCCCTGATTTCGCACTTCAACATCTTCCGCTCCGCGGAGGTGGACGGGGCGCCTGCTCCGGGCTACAGCAGCAACCAGGCCACGGACAGCCTCATTGCCATCGCAGGCAGGATCCTTCCCGAAGGATATAACTACGAATTCTCCGGCCTCAGCTACGAGGAAATCCGCGCAGGTTCAACAACGATCTATATCTTCTTATTCAGCATCACCTTCGTATTCCTTTTCCTGGCTGCGCTCTATGAGAGCTGGTCGGTTCCTTTCTCGATCCTCCTGGCGGTACCCATCGGAGCCTTCGGCGCCATCTTCACCCTCTGGCTGGTGCCAAGCCTAACGGATAACGTATACGCGCAAATAGGCCTGATCACCCTCATCGGCCTTGCCGCCAAAAACGCCATCCTGATCGTGGAATTCGCCAAAGTGCGCGTGGACCGGGGAGAAGAACTGATCGCTTCCACCCTGGAGGCCGTCAAGCTCCGGTTACGCCCTATCGTGATGACCTCCATGGCCTTCATCCTGGGGGTACTCCCCCTCGTGCTGGCCACGGGTGCGGGCGCCATCGCGCGGCGCACCATCGGATTCACGGTACTGGGTGGGATGACCGCGGCGACGACGCTCGCGATTTTCATCGTGCCGGTGTTGTACGTCCTGATCACGAAGTGGTCGTACGGTAAACAAAAACTCGCATGGCTCCAGGAAAACCACGAAGCCCTGATGGAAAAAGCAAAGAAAGTCGAAGCCCAGGATATTGACGCCGAGCTGGAATACGAACTCGAAAAGTCGCGCCAGCAGAATCAGCGCCCCGATGCACCCGGCGGCCAACCCGCCTCCTCCGGTCCCGCCACCGGCCAAAACCCGCCCTCCGGCCCGCAAAACCCTGGAAAATGATCGCCAACACGTTCATAAAACGCCCCGTCACGGCCATCGTGATCTCCCTGGTGTTGATCATCTCAGGGGTGATCTCCATGTCCACCCTGGCGGTCGACCAATATCCCGACATCTCGCCTCCTACCGTATCGATCAACGGCTCCTATACGGGCGCGGATGCCCAAACGGTGGAACAGACCGTGGCCATCCCCATCGAAGAGCAGGTGAATGGTACGCCCGGCATGGAGTACATGCAGAGCACCAATACCAATTCGGGGGGTATGAGCATCCGCGTGACCTTCACCATCGGCACCAATGTCCATATCTCGGCGCTCAACGTCCAGAACCGCGTGGGCATCGCACAGCCCCTCCTCCCCGCGGTGGTGAGCAGCCTGGGGTTGACCGTCCGCGCCAGCAATCCCGACCAGCTCATGCTGGTGGCGATCTTTTCCCCGAACGCAACCCACGATATCACCTTCCTGGACAATTATACCAACGTCTTCATCGAGGACGCCATCCTGCGCGTACCCGGCGTGGGGGATGTGCAGGCGCGTACCGACCAGTTCAGCATGCGCATCTGGATGAACCCCGACAAGATGGCAACCCTGGGACTCACGCCTGTGGATATCCGCACGGCGCTCCAGGCCCAGAACGTATACGTGGCCGCGGGAGCCGCGGGAGCTCCTCCCCAGGCAAACAGCCAGTCGCACGAGATCGGGATCCTCGTGAACGGGATGCTGAACAGGGTTTCGGACTATGAAAAGATGATCGTCAAGAATAATCCTAAAACGGGAGAGCTCGTTTACCTCAAGGATGTGGCCCGCGTGGAGCTGGGAAAGTTCACCTTTGCCAGCAACTCCTTCGTGGACGGGAAGCGCTGTTCCCTCCTGATGATCTACCAGTCGCCGGGAAGCAACGCCCTTACTACGGCGGATAACGTATACGCGACGCTGAACCAGTTGAAGAAATCCTTTCCTACGGACGTAGACTACAATGTCCCCTTCGAGTCCATCACGATCATACGCGTCTCCATGCAAGAAGTCGTGGGGACCCTGATCAAAGCTCTGATCCTGGTGGCCCTCGTGGTCTTCCTGTTCCTCCAAAACTGGAGGAGCACGCTCATACCCATTTGCGCCATCCCGGTATCCATCCTGGCGACCTTTATCGCTTTCATCCCACTTGGCTTCACGATCAATACCCTGACCATGTTCGGCTTCGTGCTGGCCATCGGGATCGTGGTCGACGACGCGATCATCGTGGTGGAGGCGGTGCAACATTATATCGACGAGCAGCACATGTCCGCCAAAGAGGCGACCTACCACGCCATGAAAGAGATTTCGGCGCCCGTGGTGGCCATTGCCCTCATACTTGCCTCGGTGTTCGTGCCCGTGGGCTTTATCCCGGGCATCGTGGGCCGCCTTTACCAACAGTTCGCCATCACCATCGCCATATCGGTCATCATTTCGGCCTTCACGGCCTTGTCCCTGACACCGGCTTTGTGCACACTCCTGCTCAAACCGACCGACCTGACGAAAAAGAAAAACCTCCTCGACCGTTTTTTCCTATGGTTCGACCGGAGGTTCGACAAGTTCACGCTCCGCTATACTAACGGCGTGCGCAGGAGCATCAAGTACTCCAGGTTCGCGGTGATCATCCTGATCTGCATTTGCGTGGCCACGTGGTATCTCTTCAAGATCAAGCCATCGGGCTTCGTTCCCGTAGAAGACGGGGGACGCCTGTTCGTGACCTTCCAATTGGCCGACGCCAGCTCCACCACCGAATCGGTACAGGTAATGCAAAAAATGATGAAGGTGATCGGCTCGACCCCGGGTATCCTTCACTACACCGCCACCTCGGGCTTCAATATATTGAATGGGGGGGCCACTTCAAACGCGGGTTCCTTCTTCATCATGCTGACCCCCTGGGATCAGCGGACGACGCCCCAGACGGCCTTTCCGGGCATCATGAACGTCCTGAAACAACGGATTGCCGCGGCCGGGGTAAAGAACGCCACCGTGGCTGTCATCCAGCCCCCGCCCATCCGCGGGATCGGCATCGCGGCGGGCTTCGCCTTTCAGATCGAGGAAGGGAATTCGACGGACGACGTGTACCAGTTCGAAAAAGTCGTGAATAAATTCGTGGCCGAGGCCAAGAAAATTCCCGCAACCTCGACGGCCCTTTGCTATTTCTCGGCGCATACGCCCAGTTACGACCTGACCGTGGACCGGGACAAGTGCGAAAAACTGGGGGTCAGTACCACGGACGTGTTCACCACGATGCAGGCGTACATGGGCAGCCTTTTCGTCAACAACTTCACCCTCTACAACCGGACTTACCATGTCGTGATCCAGGCCGATACGAATTACCGCGCCCAGATCGAAAACATCAAAAAATTTTACGTGCGCAACAGCGCCGGGCAAATGGTCCCCCTGAGCACGCTGATTTCCTACAAGGAAACCGTCGCCCCTCCCCTCGTGACGCACTTCAACATCTTCCGGTCGGCAGAAGTGGACGGATCCATCCCTACGGGGTACAGCAGCGGGCAAAGTCTCGATTCGCTCAAAGCCCTGGCGGCCCGGGTCCTGCCCAGGGGATACACGTATGATTTCTCGGGGCTGAGTTATGAAGAAATCAAGGCGGGCTCGATGACGGTCTATATTTTCATCTTTTGCATCATTTTTGTATTCCTTTTCCTGGCCGCCTTGTACGAAAGCTGGTCCGTGCCTTTGGCCGTGATGCTGGCGGTGCCCATCAGC
>Ga0210391_10004523_pt1 | contig 11563 bp, 10 predicted proteins | sample IncBWC12OmetaG_FD_160573 | JGI IMG/M metagenome (GOLD analysis project Ga0210391, IMG submission 160573) | Forest soil microbial communities from Barre Woods Harvard Forest LTER site, Petersham, Massachusetts, United States - Inc-BW-C-12-O ...
CGGCACGGGTTCAGCCGCTGCCCCGCAGCGGTTCCCGAACTACCATTCCGCCACACCCCCAGATAGCTGGAATCAACCGGTGCCAGTGGACATGCACGTCGGAGTAACCGGTGTGGAACCGCACGGGGTCGCATGGAACCTCGCGGGGTTGCAAACAGCACTCATGCGGAGTAATATGGTGCCAGTCGCGACGTTGTTTCCCCTGCGGCTGCATGTCGTCACGGAGTTCAATTTCCCAAATTATCGGAGTAGCAATGCGCCCTGCGCAGGATTTTCTTCCCCTGCTCCACAGCAAGGATGAAGCCGCGCGTATTCTCGGCGTCGGCAAGCGTACGCTTCACGAATTGATCGCGGACAAGAAGTTGTGTGTAGTGCACGTGGGGAGGCGCGTGCTCGTGCCTCATGCGGAGTTGGTGCGATTTTGCACCGCTGGCAAAAACTGAACCAAGGATCAGAACCACCAGCACGCGATTTCGCGAAGTCCAAGGAGCACCAGCATGCCGATTTGCTTCTAAATTTGTCAGAAGAAGGTTATTTCAGTATGAAATTTCCAGCAGATGATTCGAACGACACCAGTAAGAATGATTCTGTCCCAGAACAGCCCACGGCAGCGAAACCAGAGCCTTCAAGTCCCGCTCCTGCTGATCCCTTCGATCCGATGAACCTGGGCATTTCCACCGATTATGCCGCAGCTATCAACGTGAAACCGTCCGCCAAACCATTCGAACTGCGTAAGCCGAACGATCAGGAATACGTTCGCTCATCTCCGCGGACAGAACACCATCTCGTGGTTGGCGCTATTGCAGATAAGCAGGACATGGGCAAGATTTACGTCGTCTCCCCAATCCTGCTCGATGCAGTTAGATCTGCCTTCCCGAGAGCTGTTCGCGCCGTAGAACTCGTCCTCGCGCAAACCGTCGTGGGAGTGTCAATTGTGTGGCCCGTTCCCCTTGCGGAAGATCGCGGCGGAAAGTGGAATAGCAGCCAACGAGTCGCCTGCGAAGAAAGCAAGAAAAAATGGACAAACCTGGTGTCAGGCCAGGGCCAGTACGACTCAGAACCGATCAACAATCCTCGGGTGGTTGATTGGGATGCCTTTCCCCCATTCCGCGACGTTCTGCGGCAGGCGGCTTCCGAGCGGTTGATCGATTCGCTGGACCACCCGCTGCTGAAAAAGCTCCGTGGAATACTCGAATAGAACGATAGGCGCAACATGCACGAAGTAATGTCTACTCTGCGGCCATATGGGTTCAATCGTGTGATCACAATCGACACAGAATTCCGCCTCGACGAGGACTATCGCCAGCATGTCGTATGTCTCGTGGCACACGATTGGCCCAGTGGCTGCATCTCCCGGCTCTGGTTGGACGACAACCAGAACCAAGCATTCCAGCTGCCCTGTGACGAGGACACGCTCTGGGTGTCCTTCGTCGCAGTAGCGGAATTGCGTTCGATGCTGGGGTTGCACCACCCACTCCCGAAACGCGTGCTTGACCTTTATGCTGAAAATCGCTGGCTTTGCAACATCCAAGAGTCCCCCAGCGAGCGGGCACGGAAAAAGGATGAAAATTCTTTCAGTCTCGTGGCAACTCTCCGGCGATTCGGCTGCGATTCGATGGCTGCAGAGGAAAAGGAGGAGATGATCGAGCTTATTCTACGTGGTGGTCCGTACGCCGCGCAGCAAGAGCTGGATATCCTTGATTACTGTGAAGCCGATGTAAATGGTCTGGACGCGCTGCTTCCGAAAATGCTGCCGAAGATTGATATTCGCCGTGCTATCGCCCGCGGTGGCTACATCATCGAAATGGCAAAAATCGAGGACCGGGGAGTTCCAATTGATGCTCCAAGACTGGAAACCATCCGTGCCCGTGCGGATGATTTGATACGAGACCTCATAGGTCAGCAGCCGCACATCGATGTGTACGACGGCACGACATTCAACCAGAAAAAGTTCGAAGCCTTTCTGGCCAGAAACGGCCTGGCGAATCGTTGGCGGAGAACTACAACGGGTATGTACACAGCCGACGATGGGTATCTGGAAGAAATGGGCGAGTATTTTCCAATAATCGAAGAGTTGCGCCAGCTGAAAAAAGTCGTCTTGCAGCTTCAGCGACACCGCTTTCAGGCCGGTGCCGACGGTCGCGCACGTTGTCCACTGTGGCCCTTCAGCTCGATCACGGGCCGCAATCAACCCTCTGCCGGCAAAGAGCAGAAAAACGGATTACGTTCTCAGAGCCCTTACGTTTTCGGCTTGCCGAAGGCTCTGCGCTTCCTGATACGGCCGACGCCTGGAATGGCGCTGGCCTACATTGACTGGGAGCAGCAGGAATTCATGATCGCCGCGCTCATGTCTGGTGACAAGGAGATGCAGAAGGCCTACCGGAGCGGTAACCCTTACCTCGCACTGGCCAAGAAACTTGGCGCAGTGCCGCAGAACGCAGCAAAAAACACGCATCCAGCCGAGCATGAGAAATTCAAGGCAGTCGTGCTCGGAGTTAATTACAGTCGTACTAAGTACAGCCTTTCGAAGGTTCTGGGACTGCCAATCAACGAGTGCGCAAATCTCATCCAGGGCTACTGGAAATCCTTCTCAACATATGCCGACTGGAGGAGAACTGTCCGTGTCTTGATGCTTGGATTCGGCAGGTTGTGGGTGTGGGACGGGTGGCAGTGCTTGCTCGGAGTCCAACCAAACATCAGAGCGGTGCTCAATTGGCCGGTCCAGTCAACTGGCGCAGTTTTGCTGCGCTTGGCAATTATTCTTGCAGCACGCAGGGGAGTTCGAATAATTGCTACGGTTCACGATGCGATTATGATTGAGGCGCGCGACGAGGACATTGAGGAGCATATGCGTTTGGCGAAGGAAGCTATGGATGAAGCATGCCGCACGGTCTTGGGGGACGTGATTCGCACTGAGTGCCAGGTAATTCGCGCCAGTGGGCGCTATTATGATGCGAAAGGTGAAAAGCTTTGGAAGATAATCTGTAACTTCATGGGCTGGGAGCAGCCACAGTCAAACGAGCCGGAGAAGGTCGGGCACGCCGTCTCCAGCTGAAATCGAAGTTTGAAGCCAGCGGTATCTGTCGCACCTAGACGGCAGGGGTGATTCAGAGCAATCCTGCATTGGGTAGGCAACTACCCCAGACGACTACCTGCACTGACTACCCCCCCAACTACCTCCACGACCCCCAGCAACCACTACCCCCAAGAGAGGTAAATACAATACATAAAGAAGGAAAGAATAAGGATTAGGGTATTCCCTGCAACCTACCCATGTTGCTCCCAAACGGATATCGGCGTGATGGTGAGCTGTATTGAATCATTTTTAGCCGTGGGCGGAGCTGAAAGTAGGCATCACCCTTCGCTAGTCCTTGAATTGCTCAAGCCGTGCGCATCCAGGGCGGTAATGCTAAGATAGTTCTAGATACGGATTCGATATCACACCGTCCTCTCAGCACGCCGAAACGTTAGGAAATCCAGTTCAGAGGCAGCGTGCATGCCGCAAAATACTTCACAAGCAGTCCACCCGAATGGTTCCGGCACCCACGCGATAGTGCGGTCGAAGCGAGCGCGTTGGGAGCCTCCACCTAACAAAAGTCGCCATTCTGCACCACCAATAACCAAAGTGGCGTGTCCGCGCATTCCAGCGCCGCAAATCGAGCGCATCAAGCAACGGCACATCATGGGCCAGAGTCAGAGAGAAATCGCACGCGCAGAAGGGCGGTCCCGCCCGACAATCGCACGAATCGTTAAAAGTGAGGAGATGCTGGCATACGTTCAAGAAATGCGCGAAAGATTTTTCGGTTTGGCTCCCGACGCACTGGCAACAATTGAATTCGCACTTCGAGAACAGAAGGACGCCCGAATTGCTTATGAAATCCTGCGAGATGTCGGTGTGGTTCCGCGCAAGGGAGAGCCGCTGCAATTGCCGGCGACGACGCCAGAGGATGGCTATAGTCGTCAAGCTATAATGATTGCGAACGTTATGCTCGAAGCGCGCGATCAAATGGCCGTTGAACTGCCGCCGGAAATCGAAAAGGCGTTGGCGAAAGACGCACGGGAATGTGCGAACGCCGCAAAATCGTCTGAAGCAAAACTGCCGCGCCGCTGATTAGCACCTCGACGGCAATCGAGTACCAGCGGGATTTTTAGGCCATCCGCGGTTGCACAGCCAGCCCTGCATGAAGAGACGTGACCTCCAGCGTTTGAATCTGGTCGCCGGTTCAGTGCAATCCCACAGAGTGTCGCACGGATTCGATCAACTTGGCCGAATCGTAACCGACTCCATCTTTGAAGACGACCTCTACTTTCTCGACGTCGGCGATATTCGACGATGGATCACCTCTGATGACCACGAGGTCCGCCTGCTTACCGGGAGCGAGCGAGCCAATGCGCTCGGATTCTCCAAGGAACGCGGCGCCGTTCGCGGTGGCGATGTGAATGGCTTCGAGAGGTGTGAAGCCCCCCTCGACGAGTAACTCTAATTCGCGCTGGTCGCCGAATCCGGCTACGTTGCCGCCGTTGCCCGTGGGATCTTCGCCCGCCAGCAGCAGGCCGCCCGCTTTCACGAAATCGCGCTCGAATTGCATTTCTTTACGGAGGAGCTCGGTCCACGGGGACTGCCGCCCTTCTTCATTCACACGCGCGCGAGCAGCCAGGTAGTCTGTGCGCGAAGCAGGTTGCAGTACCTCGAGGACACGGGTTTGAGTGGGCGACCGAAAAGGGACGTAGGTTTCGAAGACGGGCAGCGTGGACGTGATCGCGACGTGATGGCGGACGAGGTCGCGGATCAGCTGTTGCACGGGAGCGCTATTGAGATCGAGCTGAACCAGACTTGCGTTAATGGACTCCCGCGCCGGGCAGACGTCGGGGGCTTTGCCTGGTACGAATTCTGAATCCTCAACCAGACCGTGCTCGAGGCTGTCAATCCCGAGGGCCACAGCTTCGCGAAAACCAACCGCGCAAAGATGTCCCGCGACCGTGAGACCGCGCTCGTGGGCCGCCTGGATTGCGGCAGCCAGCGCGGCGCGGGTGATGTACATATAGGCTTTGAAGGAGGTCGCGCCTTTGTCCGCCCACTGCTCAACACCCTTTCTTGTTTCCTCGGGAGTGGAATTTGCGTTCATATACGGCCCGGCGACATGCATCTTGGGCCCGACGACCCAACCGGCGTCAATTTGAGCCTTCAACCGGAGATCCGCTGACAGATCCACGGCCCCCGCAGTCCGAATCGTGGTTACACCAGCGGCGAGATAGAGGCGAGGAAAGCTGAACCCCATTTCGCTCACCGCAAAGCCTGAAGAGCCAAACAGGTTCTTGACGCCGCCATAAAACATGTGGTCGTGCATACCCACGAGTCCAGGAACGATGCTGTAGCCTGTGAGGTCAAGGACTTGGGCGGCGCGGGGTACGGGAGTCGCCGCTGCATTACCAATGGCCTGAATCCTGCCGTTGGAAAGGACAACGGTAGAATTTTCGAGAGGAGGAGCGCCCGTGCCGTCGATTACGCGGACATGCGTGAGCGCAACCAGTGGAGAGTTCACACGGATGTACGACCTAACGCCGTATCCCGGCCAGGCCGGCAGCGATTCCCGCCAGATGGGCCACATGAACAGCACTGTTGCAATGATCACTGCCAGCATTAAAGGGATGTTTTTCCGCTGCATGTTGCCTTACGCGCCCGGTATTATTGAGCGAGAGCGACGGTGACCTTCCCCGAATGCGCACGAAACATATTAAGAAATGAAGTGCTGGAACGACATTCGTCCGGCACTCGACTATACGCCAAGTGGCAGACGGCCAATCGGGATTTCGGCCAACGTTCGACTACCCTCGAACTGAGATTATTCGGTATTGATCCAGTGTTTCGTTCGACCTCTAAGCTTCACAGAATCTTAGGCAGTGCTCGAATTCACGTCAATACGGGCCAAGGAGATGGACAAGTTAACCTTTTTGTGATATAGGTATATGTCAGATGAGCGGCGTTTCGACACGAGAGGCTGCAGGAAAGCTGGGCATCAGCCTAATCAGCCTCCAGCGGTATATCGCCGCCAAGAAGATATCCGCACCCAAGCTGCAGAGAATCGGCGGTGTGCGCATCCGCCTGTGGACAGACCGGGACATCAAGCGCGTGCGAAATGAATTGCCCGGAATCAAGAACGGACGGAGTAAGCGAGGAAAGTCGTGAATCCAAGGAAAAAAGCCGCGCTCTATTGTCGCGTTTCGACTGGAGACCAGCATCTCGAAAACCAGTTGCTCGACCTGCGCGAAATGGCCAAGCAACGCGGTTACGAAATTGTGCGCGAATATACCGACACGATTTCTGGTGCGAAATCGAAGCGACCTGGACTTGACCAACTCATGGCGGACGCTCGGCGCCACCGCTTTGATATTCTCATCGTCGCAGCATTTGACCGCATCGCCCGAAACGTCCGGCATTTCTTGGATGTGCTTGACGAACTGAATCAGCTCGGCATTGAATTTCTGAGTAAGCGCGAAAATATCGACACGGGAGGCCCGCTCGGGCGTGCCATGTTGACAATCATCGGCGCAATTTCGGCTCTAGAATTGGATCTTATCCGAGAAAGAATTTTGGCGGGAATGCGACGAGCGAAATTGGAAGGCCGGAGAATCGGTCGTGCTCCGTTGGATATCGATCGAACTCAGGTTGTGGCAGATCGACGCTCGGGAAATAGTCTGACCGAAGTTGCGAAAAAGTATCGCATCTCCCGAGCTACTGTCTGCCGTCTGGTCAACGAAGCTCGCGGACTGAAGCCGCACGCAGGTAACCTAGAAAAAGCAGTTCCTCTCACCGAAACAAGCAATTTGCAGGCTGCTGCCTAGCCTGAGAGTCCACGCTATGGTTGGTTGCCTGCGTCCTCGTTCCTGTGGAAATCCAGTAGAAGGGTACTGGAGATGGTGCTCAAGAGTCAGTTTCCGATTAGCGTTTACCAGGACTTGGGTCCGAGGCCTGGCAAACACGCCTCCCGAGAGTCATCAGTCAACACTGGCCGACTTCGGGAGTTAGCAATGGACAGCTGGCGATAAGACCGTCCAGCGGATTACCCATCTCTGCACTGTGCGATGGGAATTTGCTAGACAATCCAACACTTGAGCGTCATCTATTGTGTGGCCGTCGGTGGGGCCGCTTCAGTCGGCGGTGTGACCATTAGAATGGTGTTGCCGGGAGTCCCTTGAATGTATCGAGATATTGCTTTTGCGCTTCGGCAGTTGAGGACGAATCTTCGCTTCAGCCTAATCGTTGTGCTCACGCTGGCACTGGGTATCGGGGCCACAACCGCGATATTCAGCGTCGTGAGCGGAGTCTTGCTGCGAGCCTTGCCGTTTCCGGAGTCAGAACGATTGGTTTCGCTGCAAACTATGGTTTATCCGCATGCCGAAGCGGAAGGGAAAGAGGCAAGCGACGGAACGGTCGATGACGTTTCGTTTCCGGATTTTTTTGATTGGCGACAACAGAACCAAACGCTCGAGGCGGTCGCTTCATATGCATACGGAACGACGAGAAAGTTCACCCCCGCTGGAAACGAACCACCGTGGCTAATCGAGGCGGAGTACGTGTCGGCGGATTTTTTTCGAGTGCTCGGCGTGGCGCCGATGCTAGGGCGTTCGTTTACGCTGGACGATGAAAAGGACGAAAGCCGTCCGATTATCTTGAGTCACGCATTCTGGGTGGCCGAGTTTCATGCTTCGCCCGACATCATCGGCAGGCACATTACGCTGAGTGACCGGCTCGCGACCGTCGTCGGCGTGATGCCGGCGGGATTCAGCTTTCCTGGTCCTAGTGAGGCGCCGAGTTTCTGGGCAACGTTCTTGCGGGCGAGCTACTCAGGCGTCAGTCCGAGTGGCATGCCGCAGAAGGAAACCGTTAGTCCGGCGTCGCAACGGAGCGACAGAACCGTTCAAGTGATCGGGCGGCTTAAGCGTGGCGTCGGCGCGGCGCGGGCACGGGCCGAACTGAATGCGATCCAACGAAGCCTTGCGGAGCAGTATCCGGAGGATCGCAATGCGTTTGGAGTCGAGGTTCGACCGCTGCTCGAGTACGTGAGCGGAGATTATCGACAGCCGCTGTATCTACTTTTAGCAGCCGTGACTGCGGTGTTGCTGATTGCGTGCACGAATGTCGCGGGGCTTTTGCTTGCTCGGGGATTTGCGCGAGGGCATGAATTCGGCATTCGCGTTGCGCTCGGTGCCAAGCGCTCGCACATCGTGCGACAAGTGTTGATCGAGTCCACAGTGCTGGCTTGCTGCGGCGGGGTGATCGGCATCGCGCTAGCGCTAGCACTGCTGAAAATATTTGTAGGACTCGCTCCGGGGGATATACCGAGACTCGCGCACGCGCACGTGGACGGGATCGTGCTGGCGTTTGCGTTTCTCGTGTCGCTGCTGACAGGCGTTGGATTCGGATTGTTCCCGGCGTGGAGCGCGTCGCGCTCGGAATCGTCGGGGCTGTGGCGCGGGGGCCGCGGAATCAGCGGCGGGCGTGGTGAGCATCGATTGCGCGAAATGTTGGTGATTGCGGAGACCGCGATCAGCCTGGTGCTGCTGGCGGGCTCGGGATTACTGATCCGCAGCTTTGTGGAAACGATGCGCGTGCCGCCGGGATTCGATCCGCATCACGTCCTGACGTTGCGGCTGGGAATGTCGGCGGTGGAATATCCACCGGACAAGGCGGCGCTGTTTTTTCGGCAGTTGTTTCCGCTTCTGGCTGCGATTCCTGGCGTGGGGGCGGTGAGCAGCGGCTATCCGATTCCTTTCAGTTACGACAACACGAGCCGATTCAGCATCGCGGGCAGGCCCGTCGATTTGAACGACATGCCGGTGTCGAATCGGGTTACGGTCGCGCCACTCTACTTCGAAACTTTGCGAATTCCTTTGTTGAAAGGGCGCACATTTGACGTACGCGACGATTCGAACGCAAAGCGGGTCGTGGTCGTGAATCAGGAGTTCGCGCGAAAGTTTTTTCCGAACGAAGATGTGTTGGGCAAGTCGATTCAGCCGGATTTTGTCGAGTACGGAGCGACACCAACCTGGTATGAAATTGTCGGGGTCGTTGCGGGAATCCGGACGACCAATCTTACCGAGGCGCCCCTACCCGAATTCTTCCTGCCTTTCGAGCAGGCACCCTATTGGCCGCAGGGCGTGATCTTGCGCGTTTCGGGAGAGCCGCGGGCGTATATGAATTCGGTGCATTCGGTGGTTATGGAGCTCAATCGCAATCTGCCGATCTTTGCAGTTAACACGATTGACGAACTTATCGTGGAATCGACGGCGTCGGCGCGTTTTGAAACCGACCTGCTGACTTGTTTCGCGGCGTCGGCGCTATTGCTTGCTGCGGTGGGTTTATATGCGGCGCTTTCGGAAATGGTGGCTCGGCGCACGTTTGAAATCGGAGTACGGTTAGCGTTGGGCGCGCAACAGGGTGATGTTTTCTGGCTCGTGGTGCGGCGCGGGCTGATTTTGGCAGCGACTGGTTTGGTGGTGGGACTGGCGGGATTCGCGATTTTCGGGAGAGTCGTCGCCGACATGCTCTATGGAGTTCGGCCGCTTGATCCTTTCGCAGTGGCGACAGCGTGCGGGGTGCTTCTTCTGGTGGCGCTGCTTGCGAGCGCGGCACCGGCGTGGCGCGCGGCCCGATTGGAGCCTACCGAGGCCCTGCGAGAGCAGTAGAGACGATTATTCCGAAACCGGTTTCAAGCGAAGCACCCACCGACGAACGCCCCCTTTGCGCCTTAACTGGCAAACGCGCTTGTGTTTGCCGATTGAATTCCACTTGCCTGATAAGTCGTTACCGGAGAAATGAAGTCGCACTTCACTTGTCCGGTTTATGCGGCGTTAAGATGAGGCGACCTTGCTATGGTTTTTTGGCTAAGTTGAGATTGAGTTTTTCTACTTCGGCCTGATGTTCTTCAGGTAGATCCCAGAAGTTGTAGCTGAGAATCATTTCCACCTGCCCGCGAACATCCCGGTTCACAAAAGCTGACCCTTCCGGTATCCGTCCATCAGAGGCCTCTGGACCGAGATGAAAAGTGATCTCAAAATGCCATTTCTTGGTAACAAAATCTATGGGAACACTGAATAGCACACCTGCGCCCGGCAGTATTGTTTCTGTCGAGACAACGTCGGAAGAGGGATACCCCGCGGGCATGCGAGGTTCGTCATCTGCAGTCGGCTTTGCTTGAGGTTTAACGTTTGTCGGGTTCTTGCGATTTGGCGGCTGGCCTGGGTCTGTCAGCGTCGTAGGAATCACCGGAGAATCAGGTTCTACCTGAGAGTCGAGAACCGACACACCGTTGCTTGGCGGATTGAGTCTTACCACATTGTCAACATAGATTTCGCCCTTTAGGCCACCCTCCACCTGCCCCCCGGCATCTACCACGATGGGTAAGCGGCAATTATTAATCAGATGCAGCCAAATGCGGGCGGAGGGTTCCTGATCGTTCATCCGCGTGCCTTGCCCGATGTGATCGAACTTCAGGTAAACCAAAGGCCGATGAGGATCGAGCCTAAAAGTTTGGGCGGTTTGGTCGGCGGGTGTGCCCTGTTCTGCCTTCTGTGCCTGAAGGCACGTTGCAACGACGAACCATAGCAGAAGACCTTTAAGCGGTCTCATAGCCCGCAATCATAGCACTCGCCTCATGCGACAGAGTAACTGATTAGCCGTAACCGGACATCTGAGAGTCAGTTACCGGTAAGCGTTAACCAGGCACCAAGCGGCGAGTTCGGCGGCTCTTCAATCCAAAATGAAACCTTCTGTCCAGCTATCGCGGTTTATCTTATGGGGATGGATCTGGAATCCGTCCGGTGCATCCACAAATCCAGGCTTATCTTTGAGGCGTCCGATTGCGGCCCGTGCCTCTTCCTCGGTGCTATATACGCCGATCAATAATTCATCTTCATCGTCGGTGTCCGGTGCACGGAGATACCAAAGCAGAAAAACTGAATCCACGGATAGTTCCTCTTGGTGATTATAAGGGAATGTTGGTGTAAGAAAAGTAGTGCCTGGTAAGTCGTGCCAGCTCAACCGGTCGATGCAACACCATCCAGTGCATTGATTCAACGACGCTTCCGCGGAAGAACCATCTCTTTGACTACGCTCGCTCAAAACATAGCCAGGGCAGCGTTTCGGCTGGTCTAACCCTGACGAGCGGTTTTGGCTTTTGTTTTCAATGCCAGGTGGGTTCGAGCTGAGTGTTGCGTCGACCCATTGAGATCACCGCGTTATACGTCCAAGTGACTGGCACGCTGCGCCGAGTCGACTAATCCTAGACTCGCTTACGCGCATCGATTAGTCTCCAAATATGAATGATGTGTCAAATGCAATCAGAGTTAGAAATCTGTTGGCCGGCGTCGGAGCATATTATTTATCGTGGTGGGTGGGCGGCCCCTTGGCGATTGGTTTCGGAAAGCTCATCCGCTTTATTGGCATTAGATACTATGGCAACTTCGCGGGTGGTATTGCGATGCCAATCGTCCTCGCACTACCGTATGCATTCGTCGCCGCTGTTGTCGGTGCGTCGGTCGCTTGGATAGTTGAATCCGACCG
>Ga0210391_10004525_pt1 | contig 11560 bp, 10 predicted proteins | sample IncBWC12OmetaG_FD_160573 | JGI IMG/M metagenome (GOLD analysis project Ga0210391, IMG submission 160573) | Forest soil microbial communities from Barre Woods Harvard Forest LTER site, Petersham, Massachusetts, United States - Inc-BW-C-12-O ...
CTCGCGCTCAATGTCGTTTCCTCCTGGTGGCAGCAGGAAGCCAAAATGTACGGCGTCGCCTTCGACAAGCACGACGACCGCTACGCCCGCACCTCCGAATGGCTCGACGTAGTCGATGCCGTCTGGTCGCAGCCGACGTACTCCCACACCGGCCGCTATTACACGCTCGAAGACACTGTGCTCGAGCCCAAGCCGGTCCGCAAACCGCGCCCGCCCATTTATGCCGGAGGCGAATCCGACGCCGCCAAAAACCTCATCGCGCAAAAGTGCGACGCCTACGTGATGCACGGCGACTCGCCCGACGACATCCGCGCCCGCATCGACGACATGCGCGCCCGCCGCGAAAGCTTCGGCTTGCCTCCCATGCAGTACGGCGTTGCAGCCTATTCCGTCGTTCGCCCCACTGAGCAGGAAGCCCGCCGCGAAGTCGAACGCATCACCGACGTCCAACAAAACGCTTCCGGCTACGCCAATTACCAGCAGTGGCTCCAGGGAACCCAACTGGAGCGCGCCGTGTCCGTTGAAGAGTATTCAGTCTCCAATCGCGGCCTGCGCTCCGGCCTCGTCGGAACCCCGTCCCAGGTCCAGGATCAAATCGACCGCTTCACCCAGGCCGGAGTCGACCTGCTCCTCCTCCAGTTCAGTCCGCAGCTCGAGGAAATGGAGCGCTTCAGCGAGGCCGTTATCTCCCAGTTCCCTGCGAACTGAAATACCTCGCTTCAGCGTGAAGTGAATTGCAAAAACCAGCGCCCCGCAAGCTATCATCGGGACTTGCCTGCAAAGCGGAGCCAAACCCAGACCTCATGACCCTCCCTGCCCTCGACTCCAAATCCCAACTCCGCAAGTCCATGGGCTTCTGGGATGTTCTGCTCTTCAACATCGCTACTGTCCTCGGCCCTCGCTGGATCGCCGCCGCCGGGCACAACGGCACCTCTTCCATCAGCCTCTGGGCTCTCGCCGCCGTTTTCTTCTTCGTTCCCGGTGCCTTTGTCATCAACGAACTGTCTTCGCGCTTCCCTGAAGAAGGCGGCCTCTACGTCTGGGCCAAAGAGGCTTTTGGCCCCTTCCATGGCTTCGTCGCCGGCTGGACCTACTGGATCTACACCGTCTTCTACTTCCCCGGCCTGCTCCTCGCCAGCGCCTCCATGTCCGCCTACGTCTTCGGCGGACACGGCGCCGCGCTCGCTCAGGACCGCAACTTCCTCCTCTGGTGCTCGCTCGGACTGCTCGTCGTCGCCGTCGCTCTCAACATCGTCGGCCTCAACATCGGCAAGTGGCTCCAGAATGCCGGTGGCGTCGGCACCTTTGTCCCGCTCCTCATCCTCGTCATCATCGCGGCCTTCGTCGTCATGCGCCACGGCTCGGCGACCCACTTCACCATCCACAACATGATGCCCATCTGGAACTGGGATACCGTCAACTTCTGGTCGCAGATCGCCTTTGCCTTCACCGGCCTCGAACTGGTTTCCGCCATGAGCGAAGAAGTTCGCGACCCGCGCCGCACTCTGCCCCGCGCCGTCTATGCCGCCGGCGCTCTCATCGCCATCATCTACATCTCGGGAACCTTTGCCGCCCTTGCCCTTGTCCCCGCCGCCAACCTCGATCCGCAAAGTGGCGTCTTCAGCGCCATCGCCGTCGGGTCCATCGCTCTGAAGGTCGGCTTCATCGGCATCCTGGCCGCCATCCTCGTCACCGTCGGCAACGCCGGTGGCGTCGGATCAACCGTCGCCGGCATCGCCCGTGTTCCCTTCGTCGTCGGTATCGATCGCTACCTGCCCGCCGCCTTCGGAAAAATCCATCCGAAGTGGAGGACGCCGTGGATTTCCATCCTGATCCAGGGCGGAGTCTCCGGCGCGTTCCTGTTGCTGAGCCAGATCAACGACACGACGCGCGGCGCCTACCAGTCGCTGGTGGATATCGCGATCATTCTCTATTTCATCCCCTTCCTCTACATGTTCGCCGCCATCATCAAGCTCAGCCGCAGGAGCGACCGCGCCGCCAACCCCCACGCGATTCTCGTTCCCGGCGGACGGCCGGGGGTATGGATTTGCGGGATCCTCGGATTTTCCATCGTTGCCATTGCCATCTTTTTCTCGATCATTCCCCCAGGCGACACGACCAACAAAACTCTCTTTTTGTTCAAAGTCCTGGCGACCACCATCGTCTTCATTGCCATTGGCCTTGCGCTTTATTGGCGCGGCGTCCGACAGAAGAACGCCGCAGCCTAGTCAGCCGTTACACTGAATCCGGCCCTGATCCCATGCACCCCTTCCTGTCTGGCTACGCAAAATTCCGGCGCGACGTCTTTCCCCACCAGAAAGATCGCTTCCGGCTGCTCGCCGACCGTCAGGCGCCCGACGCCCTCTTCATCACCTGCGCCGACTCCCGCGTTGTCCCCGATCTCATCCTGCAAACCGAGCCCGGCGACCTCTTCGTCTGCCGCACCGTCGGCAACATCGTCCCGCCCCACGGTCAAATGCCCGGCGGCGTCTCCTCCACCATTGAATATGCTGTCGAAGTCCTCAAAGTCAGTCACATCATCGTCTGCGGCCACTCCGACTGCGGCGCGATGAAGGCCATGCTTGAACGCCAAAAGCTCACCCGTCTGCCCCTCACGTCGAAGTGGCTCGGCTTCGTCGAGCCAGCCTGGAAACACCTCGAATCCGGCATTCCCGACGATCCGCGTACCCTGCACACCGCGCTCATCCACGCCAATGTGATCGCTCAGTTTGAGAATCTGAAGACGCACCCGGAGGTGGCGAGTGCACTCGCCCACCAAACCCTCCAGATCCACGGCTGGTATTACGACATCCTCACCGGAGCCATCGAATCATACGACGAACACAGTCGCCGTTTTATCCCCTTAGAGGAGTCAACGACCGTTCGCTGACCGGTTCTCCGCTGACCGCTTCTTAGCTATCGATCAATGCACGCCAACCGGCGCCTTGCCCGGCTTCGCCTTCTTGAAGAACCACACCAGCACCACGCAGGCAAAGCAAATCAGCGACATCCATCGGAATACATCCACAAACGCCCACAGCAGCGATTGCTGCCCCAATTCGTTGTACAGTGCCTGCTGTGCCGCGTGCTGCGCGTTGGGAGCCGCCGTATGCCGGCTCAGGTAACCGGTCAGTGCGCTCAACTGCTGCTCAAACCAGATCTGCGTCTGCGAAACGTAATTGATGATCTGGTTTTGATGCACGGCGCTCCGGCGAACCAACATCGTCTGCGCCACCGAGATCCCAATCGAGCCGCCAATATTGCGCAGGAGATTGAAAATACCGCTGGCATTCCCGATCTGATCGTTGCGCAGCGTGCTGTAGGCCTGCGTCGTAATCGGCACAAACACAAAACTCAGCGCGAAGCCCGTCGCCACGATCGGCACCAGCAACGTCCATGGACTAATGCCCAGTTCAATGTTGCCGAAAAATAGCGACATGATCCCGAACCCACAGAACCCAAACGTCAGCAGGTATCGGGGATCGACCTTATTTCCGAGATAGCCGATTACCGGCATTCCGATGATCGATCCAATACCGCGCGGGCCCACCACCAAACCGGCCGCAAACGCTGTGTACCCCAGCAATTCCTGATAAAACAGCGGCAGCACCGTGATCATGGAGTAGATGCACAGCCCAAACATCATGATCAGCGCGCATCCCAGCCCAAAATTCCGGTTCGTCAGCGTCTTCAGGTTCACCAGCGGCGTCTTGCTTGTCCACGAATGAATTACGAACCAACTGAAGGAAACGATCAGGAAGAAGAGCGCCCACCGGATCCACGCCGCGCCTAACCAGTCATCCTCCTGCCCCTTGTCGAGGATGACCTGCAGGCACCCCGTCCACACCGCCAGCAGGCCGAATCCCAGGCCGTCAAACTTGCTGGCTTTTGCCTTCTTGATGTACTCCGGATCGTGGATGTACCGGCTGATCATGAAGACCGCCAGCGCGCCGACAGGAATATTGATGTAGAAGGCATACCGCCAGCTATACGTGTCGGTCAGCCAGCCGCCCAGCGTCGGACCCAGAACCGGGGCCACCACCACCCCAAAGGCAAACAACGCCATGGCCGCGCCACGCTTCTCCGGCGGAAAGCTCTCCAGCAATATGGACTGCGATAGCGGTTGCAGCGCTCCACCGCCAGCTCCCTGGACCACGCGGGCAATCAAAATGAACCCCAGCGTCGGTGCCGCCCCGCAAAAGAAGGAAGCGATGGTGAAGATGATCACGCAGGTAATCAGGAACCGCTTGCGACCAAATCGCAGCGAAAACCAGTTGCTGGCCGGCAGAATTACCGCGTTGGCTACCAGATAGCTGGTCAGCACCCAGGTTGCTTCGTCGTTCGAGGCAGACAGAGAACCGGCAATATACGGAAGCGCCACCGACGCGATGGCCGTGTCCAGCACCTCCATAAAGGTCGCCAGCATCACGGAAACCGCGATGAGCCAGGGATTGACCCCGAAATTCTGCGCCTGCTGACTGCGTGCGTCCGCCATGCACCTCTGCCTGGATGGAAAAGTGAGAAAGGGGACCGATTGCTGAAAAAACCTCAGAGTCGCCCTGGAAGCCTGCTCCGGAACTCTCGTTCTGCGTTTTGGATACGCGATAACCGGACAGGGATGCAGAAGCGCCTGAGGATTTCGTCATTTTGCCACAAACCTGCCTTATAAACGACTCGTTCTAAAAGATTTCCCAAACCTGAATCGCCACCTCTGTATTCTGCATCAGATAGATTGACAATAAGTCACTCAAGTGCCATCCTACCCAAGCACGGCACTTCATCAGGAGCAGGATTCAAATGGCAAAAATTATCGGCATCGATCTCGGAACGACCAATTCGGTCGTCGCCGTTATGGAGGGTGGCGAGCCCAAAGTGATCGCCAACGAAGAGGGTGGGCGCACCACTCCGTCTGTCGTGGCCTTCACGAAGTCCGGCGAACGCCTCGTCGGCCAGGTAGCAAAGCGCCAGGCCATCACCAACCCGGCCAACACCGTTTACTCAATCAAGCGCTTCATGGGCCGCCGCTACAACGAAGTCAGCGACGAAATGAAGATGGTCCCCTACAAAGTCGTCCAGCAGGGCGATCACGTCGCCGTTGAGGCCCAGGGCAAGCTCTACACGCCTCCGGAGATTTCAGCGCTGATCCTGCAGAAGCTGAAGAAGGCCGCAGAAGATCACCTTGGCTCGTCGGTCACCGAAGCGGTGATCACGGTCCCCGCGTACTTCAACGACGCGCAGCGCCAGGCGACGAAAGATGCCGGCAAAATTGCCGGTCTCGACGTCAAACGCATCGTCAACGAGCCGACCGCGGCCGCGCTGGCCTATGGCCTCGATAAGAAAAAGGACGAAACGATTGCTGTCTATGACTTTGGCGGCGGCACGTTCGACATTTCCATTCTGGAAGTCGGCGAAGGCGTCATCGAAGTGAAGTCCACCAACGGCGACACCCACCTCGGTGGCGACAACATCGACCAGCGCATCGTTGAGTGGCTCATCGAAGAGTTCAAGAAGGATGAGAGCCTCGATCTGCGCTCCAAAGGCAACGAGATGGCTCTGCAGCGGCTGCGCGATGCGGCGGAGCGCGCCAAAATCGAATTGTCGACGGCGCTCGAGACCGAAATCAATCTGCCCTTCATCACCGCGGATGCGACCGGGCCGAAGCATCTGGTCAAGAAGCTGACCCGCTCGAAACTCGAATCGCTGGTGGAAGACATCATTCAGCGCTCGGTCGAGCCTTCAAAGAAGGCTCTCTCCGACGCCGGCATCGATGCCAGCAAGATCGACGAAGTGGTCCTCGTCGGCGGCCAGACGCGCATGCCGCGCATCCAGCAGCTGGTAAAGGATCTCTTCGGCAAAGAGCCGCACAAGGGCGTGAACCCTGACGAAGTGGTGGCGATCGGCGCTGCGGTGCAGGCGGGCATTCTCGGCGGCGATGTGAAAGACCTGCTGCTGCTCGACGTGACCCCACTGACCCTGGCGATCGAAACGTATGGCGGCGTGGCAACGCCGATGATCCCGCGCAACACGACCATCCCGACCAAGAAGACGGAGACGTTCTCGACGGCCGCGGATAATCAGACCGAAGTCGAGGTGCACGTGCTGCAGGGCGAGCGTCCGTTGGCAGCGCAGAACCGGACGCTGGGCAAGTTCAAGCTGGGCGGCATTCCGCTCGCGCCCCGCGGCATGCCGCAGATCGAGGTCACCTTTGATATCGATGCGAACGGCATCCTGAACGTGCTCGCCAAGGACAACGCCACCGGCAAGGACCAGAAGATCACCATCACGTCGTCTTCGGGCCTGAGCAAGGAAGAGATCGACCGCATGGCGAAGGAAGCCGAGGCGCACTCTGCCGAGGACAAGGCCAAGCGCGAAGAGATCGAGGCCCGCAACCAGCTCGACTCGCTCGTCTACAACATCGAGAAGATGTTGAAGGAGAACGGCGACAAGGTGTCGGGCACGGAGAAGGCCGACGTCGAAACAGCGCTGGCCGATGCGAAGAAGACCCTCGAAGGCAGCCCAAGTCCGGTTGAGTTGAACGAGGCGCGGGAGAAACTGACTGCGGCTTCGCACAAGCTGGCGGAGGCCATGTACAAGGCCAACGCAGGCGCTCCTCCGGCCGGCGGCGGTGTGCCTCCCACGGATGGCGCCGCGGCAGCATCCGGCACGACGGAACAGAAGAAGGACGAAGGAGTCATCGACGCCGAGTATGTCGACGTCGAAGACAAGCACTAAGCAGCAGGCGGGTCCGTTCCGCGATAGAGAACGGCCCGCAAGCCGCTGGTTTCACAGGGATTGTGGGGGTATGCCATGGAAGCACTCCCCCACCCCGGCTTTGGAGGCGCGGAACAGCCAGCATGCGCTTCGCGTACGCATTGGGGTGACGCACGGGAAGGACATGATCATGACCAACAGAGTCTGGAAATGCGAACAGTACCGCGCAGGGCAGGTGACTAACCGCGTCGTCTTTGATACCGAAGAACTGGCCAACCAGTTTGTCGCTCAAATGCAGCGCATGGAGCCGGACATCTTCTGGCGCATGGAGCCAGTCGACGCCAACATGGTGTGGAACTAAACTCCCCAGGCGAATTCCCTGGTGAACCGCGCCGCCGATATTGATACGGTAGTAGTAGTAGACGACTGATGCCACCGACCCAGCACAAGGACTATTACGCCACCATCGGCGTAAAAAAAACGGCCACCACGGAAGAGATTCGCAAAGCCTTCCGTAAGCTCGCGCGCAAATATCATCCCGACGTCAATCCGGGCGATAAGAAGGCTGAGGAGAAGTTCAAGGAAATCTCCGAGGCCAACGACATTCTTAGCGACGAGAAGAAGCGGAAAATCTACGATCAGTTTGGCTTCTACTCCGACCAGATCGACCCGGCCGCCGCAGAAGCAGCGGCGCGCGCGGGATCGGCGCACGGCAGCCGCGGACAGAGCCAGGGCGTTCCCTTCGACTTCGGCGGATTCGATTTCTCTGAAGAAGCGCAGCCTGGAGCGTCCGGAGCCGGATGGGGCAGCTTCCGCGACATCTTCTCCGGCGTCTTCCATCGCGATCGCCCGAGTGCTGACGGTCCGCAGCCGGGAACCGATCTTGAATATCAGGTCAACGTCGACTTCTGGACGGCGATCCGCGGCGGCACTGCCCGTCTCGAGATCCAGCGCCAGGAACTTTGTCCCAGCTGCCACGGCCGCGCCTCCACCGGCGGCTCTCAAACCTGCCCCGAATGTCAGGGTACCGGCCAGGTAACGCAGATGGGCGGCCGCATGAAGTTCAACATCCAGTGCCCGCGCTGCGGCGGCGCCGGCAAAGCGCAGAATGCCTGCGCGACTTGCCATGGCGAGGGAACGGTCTACCGGACTGAGCCGCTGGAGTTCCGCATCAAGGCCGGCACGCGCGATGGACAGCGCATCCGCCTGGCAGGCAAAGGCAATGCAGGAGTGAGCGGCGGCGCGGCCGGCGACCTCTACCTGGTGATCCGCACCGGCACGCACCCGGTGTTTACGCGTCAGGCCGACGATATTCTGATCGCGCTGCCCGTAACAGTGGCAGAAGCCGCACTGGGCGGACGCATTGAAGTGCCCACCATCGACGGACGCGCGCAGTTGCGCATTCCGCCCGGCACGCAGAGCGGGCAGAAGCTGCGCATGCGCGAGCGTGGTGTCCCTTCCGCCACGCGCGAGGGCACCCGTGGCGATCAAATCGTGACGGTGGAAGTCGCCGTGCCCCAGATTCGCGACGAGCGCTCGCGCGAAATCCTGCGCGAGTTTGCCAAACTCAATCCCGACGATCCGCGCGAAGCGGTTTGGGCGAAACTGTAAGCGTGATCCGCCTGGAAACTCCGCGCCTGGCTCTGCGCGAACTCACTCCTGAAGACGCTCCCGCGCTGCACGCCGTGCTTGGCGACGCCGAAACCATGCGTTGGTATCCGCGCGGATTCACGCTTGAAGAAGTGGCGGAGTGGATTGCTCGGCAGATCGCCCGCTATCCGTCAGGGACCGGTCTGCTGGGCCTGGTGCTCAGGCAATCCGGCGAGCTGATCGGCGACTGCGGACCGGTGTGGCAGGATGTGGACGGACCGGCAGAACTGGAAATCGGCTACCACGTCCACGCCAACTACCGGAATCGCGGGCTGGCAACGGAAGCCGCACGCGCAGTGCGCGATTACGCGTTCGCGACGCTGGCCGTGGACCATGTCATTTCCCTCATCCGCCCGGAAAACCTGCCCTCGCGCCGCGTCGCCGAAAAGAACGGGCTGACGCTGGACCGCACCGTCTTCTGGCGTGGATACGACCACTGCGTTTACCGCCTCGCAAAGCCCATCGTATGAAAGCTCCTCTGCCCCGCGAGTTTTATCTCGATCCCCCTGAAGTAGTCACGCGCCGCCTGCTGGGCAAGGTGCTGGTGCGGCGCCATGAAGGCCGGCGTCTGGCTGGGCGCATCGTTGAGGCAGAAGCCTATTGCGGACTCGACGATCCCGCCTCGCACTCGTTCATCGGCAAAACCGCGCGCAATGCAGTGCTGTTTGGGCCGCCCGGCTTCGCCTATGTTTACTTCATCTACGGCATGCATTTTTGCATGAACATTTCCTGCGAGCCGGAGGGCCAGCCCGGCGGGATACTGCTGCGCGCGCTGGAACCGCTGGAGGGCCTCGCCACCATGGCTGCTCTCCGCGGCCTCCCTGCGAACGCCAATCCGCGCCTCCTGACTTCCGGGCCCGGACGTTTATGCGAAGCTCTCGGCATCACGCGCCCCCTGCACAACGGAATGGATCTGACGCGCCCCCGCTCCGAGTTGCGCATCGAAGACGACGGTTTTATAGCGGACGCAATCGACGCGTCCCCGCGCATAGGCATCCGGAAAGCGGCAGATTGGCCGCTGCGCTTCGCGCTTTCTGGCAATCGCTTTGTCTCCCGATGAACGTTTCTTCATCCACCTACAGCACGATGCAAAGCTTTTCCGCGCTTGTGTAAGATGAACCCAGGATTCGCCGCTGTCGACTTTCAGCCCCCAGGAATAATAAACGATGCAGAGCCGGTTGTTCGCTGCAGCAGTCTTCGCCCTCGCCCTCTCTACACATCCCCTGTTGAGTCAGGACGCTGCGCCGTCGACCGGCCAGAGTCAGCCGGCTGCTCGTCAGCGCCGGCCGCTGCCCAAGCCGACGAACCTGAAAGTTCTCCCGAAAGACATTGCGCCTGAAGAACTGGTCAAGATCATGCGCGGCTACGCCGGTGCACTCGGCGTGGAGTGCAAATTCTGCCATGCGCCGAGCCCGCAGGGTGGACGCCACCTGGATTTCGCTTCCGACGCCAAGCCCGACAAGGCGATTGCGCGGACGATGATCCAGATGACCCAGACCATCAACGAGACGTACATGAGCCAGGTGAAGGACCCGGACGCGATGCCGGAAGACAAGCACGTACAGTGCGGAACTTGCCATCGCGGTCATGAGATGCCGGAGCATTTTGCTCCGCCGCCGGAAGAGCATCACGCTCCGCCCCAGCAGGGCGCTGCGCCCGCGCAGTAATTTCAGCGCCGAGCGATCAGCACATTGTCGATGAGCCGCGTGGTGCCGATCCATGCGGCTACGGCGATCAGCGCACCCGCGCTCACGTCAGCTACATCCTCGAGCGTGTCGGGATCAACTATTTTCAGGTAATCCAGACGCGCCTCAGGCTCCTCCGCGAGAACTGCGAAGCCGACGTCGATCAACTCCGCGGAATCGATGAGCCCCGACGTGATCCGCTCCTCGATCCGGCGCAGCGTCCGGTAAAGCACGATCGCGTGCTGGCGCTCATCCGGCAAAAGATAGCGATTGCGCGAGCTCATCGCCAGCCCATCCGGTTCGCGAACGATGGGGCACACCACAATCTCCACGGGGAAATTGAGATCGCGCACCATGCGCCGCAGGTTGGCAACCTGCGCTGCATCCTTTTGCCCAAAGAAGGCCTTGTCAGGCGCGGTGATGTGGAACAACTTTGCCACCACGGTCGCTACGCCGCGAAAATGACCTGGCCGCGAAACGCCATCGAGGCGATCGGCAATCTTCTCCACCTCGACGATCGTGGTCGCGTCCGCGGGATACATTTCGTCGACCGACGGCGCGAAGAGCAGGTCGACGCCGGCTGCGCGCAGCGCCTCGCAATCCGCTTCAAAGGTCCGTGGATACTGGCTAAAATCCTCGTTCGGCCCAAATTGCGTGGGGTTGACGAAAATCGTGGCGACGACCGCATCGCAGCTGCTCCGCGCCGCGTTCACCAGCGACAGATGGCCCGCGTGCAGCGCGCCCATGGTCGGCGCCAGGCCAATGCAGGCTCGCTCTTTACGCAGTGCTGCAAGCGCCGCGCGCGTCTCGGCAATGGTGGAAACAATTTGCATCAGGCGTGGCGCGGTGCAGGAATCTCCAGCGCGGCGGCGGCTTCTTTGGGCAGGTGATAGCTTTCGCTGTCGCTGGGAAAGGCGCGGTCTTCCACGTCGTGCCGGTAGCTTTCAATTGCATCGCGGAAGAGCCCGGCTGCGTCGCCGTACTGGCGCGCAAATTTTGCCGGCGGCGAAAAGCTCAGATTCACCAGATCGTGGAGGACGAGAATCTGTCCGTCGCATTCCGGGCCCGCGCCGATACCGATCGTAGGAATGCCGATTTCCGCGGTGATCCGCGCAGCTACTTCCCGCGGCATGCCTTCGAGAACGATCATGGCCGCTCCCGCGGATTCGAGCGTGTGCGCGTCATGCAGCAGCTCGCCGATGGCTGCGGCGGATTTGCCCTGGACCTTGTAGCCGCCCATGCGGTGGACGGACTGCGGTGTAAGACCGAGATGGCCGATGACGTTGATTTCGGCAGCAGTGAGACGCTCCACCAACTCACCGCGGTTCGCCCCGCCCTCGACTTTGACGGCCTGTGCCCCCGCTTCTTTGACAAACCGGATGGCGTTAGCAACCCCTTCAGCGACGCTCAACTGGTACGAACCGTACGGCATGTCAGCGGCAACGATGGCGCGGCGAACGGCCCTGCGAACGGCGCGCGTGTGATGCAGCATCTCGTCCACAGTGACCGGCAGC
>Ga0210391_10004526_pt1 | contig 11560 bp, 9 predicted proteins | sample IncBWC12OmetaG_FD_160573 | JGI IMG/M metagenome (GOLD analysis project Ga0210391, IMG submission 160573) | Forest soil microbial communities from Barre Woods Harvard Forest LTER site, Petersham, Massachusetts, United States - Inc-BW-C-12-O ...
TCGCTAGGTCGGAATCGCCGCGGATATGGATCCTGTTTGAAGCCCAGAGGAAATCGCGGCCCTGGCCGGATGAGCATTGTAGGCCGTTGCAAAGCCTGAGAGCATGGCCGTACGGGTTTGTAAGGAAATGGAATGTTGTTCACACCGGATTCGCCCTCACTTCTCAGGCCGCCCACTATTTTCTTGATACTTGGGAGCATCTCATTTTCCCTGGCTGTGGTTTGGAACTGCATCGGAAAAGCGAGAACACGCTTTCATGGTTGGGTCTACCGCGCCGAAGTGCCGAATCAGTTTTGGTTTCAAGTCGCGATGTACTGTTTCGTCGGTGCTGGTCTCATGGGATAGTTCTTGTACAAACTTTCACACGGAGACACTACCCGGCTTTTCCAGTAAGCGCGCCCGTCAGGCCGGACGTCGCCTTCCCTTCCGTCCCCCACGCCTCTGCCAACCTCCCAGCCTGAGCGCAACACTCTCACACGCACCGCGAAGTTCGTCCGCAACCTGTCGGTCGTCCAATGCCCGCGCCACAACCATTCCGCCCACACATAAGGCGGCCACCGCCTGTGCGTTTACCCGGCGCCGTGTCCCACCTTCGTTCGAGCTTCGCTGCAGTACGCTCACCATTGCCTTAAACACCGTTTCGAAAGCGCGCTTCGCCCTTTTCCCGCTGCGCGTCACATAGGAAGGTAACGCCGCCATGGGGCACGAATTCTCCACGTCCTCAAAATGTTCCCGCGACAAATATGCCCGCACCACTTGGGGCCCCACGTCCGCCGACTTGAGGTCCACCTCCACGCCTTCCCAACAATTCTTCCAATTCGGATCGGTGAAGAAGCATCCCAGCACCTCGCTATACAGATCGCTCTTGCTCCCGAAATAGCTGTAGAAGCCGCCATGCGTCAGCCCGGCGCCCGCCATGATCTGCCCGATCGAAACATTGTCGAATCCATGGCGATTGAACAACCGCCGCGCGCTCTGCACGATCTTCGCTTTTACGTCAGCACGGTGTGCCTTGGGATAAGGCATCGATCCTCCACGTTTCTATTGAGCCGCCGTATGCCCACATACTTGCACCCCGGACAATATTATGTTGAACATATTTTAACCCCATGGTCCTATGCGGAGAGTTCTGAGAATGCAAATCGAGGAGAAAGCAGAATGATCCGAAAGATGAATCCGATCGAATTCGCAAAATCGCCAACCCGCCGCCAGTGCCTCGCCGGAGCGGCCGTAACCCTGGGCGCCCTCATTACTTCATCAGCGCTCCCAGGAAAGCCGCAGCAGGCCATGACTGAAAAGCAAAGTACTGGCGCCGACGCAACGCGCACATATCTCCATCAGGAAGTCGATCTGGAAGCCAGCCCGCAAAAAATCTACGAAATCCTTCTCGACTCCAAACAATTCGCCGCTTTCACCGGCTTGCCCGCGGAAATCAGCCGAGACCCGGGAGGCGCCTTCTCCATGTTCGGCGGCATGATCGTGGGACGAAACGTCGAGCTTGTCGCCAACCAGCGGATCGTTCAGGCTTGGCGCCCTGCCAGTTGGGCCCCCGGCGTTTATTCGATCGTCCGGTTTGAATTAAAGGGTGATCGTGCGCAGACCAAACTGTTTCTCGATCACACCGGCTTCCCCGAAGGCGATTTCGAGCACCTCGATTCCGGCTGGTACGCGCGCTATTGGAACCCGCTAAAGAAATTTCTAGCCTGATCGCTGCCGGGTGACCCTTGGAAAGGTAAAGGATGAGGCCAGGATTCTAGTGGTTCACGGCATTAGATCTGTGTAGGAACCCACCACGTTCGGCAAGGAGTCGGCGGAAAAGCGCCGGGGTCGAATGGATTCGGTTCGTCACGCTTCGCGTGCGCGACCGGTTCAACCAAGATTACGCAGTCTCGCTTCAGGCGTTCAGCGCACGCTACTAGATAGACCGCGAACCGGCGATGAGGATATCCACTAGCCGCTTGGCGCTTTGCTGCCAATTAGGGCCGGTCGCAACATGGGAGACGCCAACAAGGGCCTGGAGCAGATCGATCGGGTCGAGATCTTTGCGAATGTCGCCGCTTTCAACGGCACGCTTCACCAGCGCGCGAATTGCTTGATGCATCTTCGCGTGAGAGTCTTCGAACACCTTTTTGGGATCGCCTAGCAGAGTATTCAGCGCGGGGGCGATGAGCTGCTTGGCCGCAATGGCATCCACGAACAACAAAAGCCAAGCGCGTAGCGCTTCGATGGGCGGCATGGTTCGAGCGAACTTTTGTTCCGCTGCGGCCAGCTTTTCGAGCTCCGACCGATACACCGATTGCAGGAGTTCTTCGCGCGTCGGAAAATGCCGATACAGCGTCCCGGGACCTACGCCCGCCTGTTTGGCGATGTCGTCCAGGCTGGCTTTTGCACCGTCGCGGGCGAACGCTTCCTTCGCTACCTCCAGAATCCGTTCGCGGTTCCGCTCGGCGTCCGCCCGGGGCTTTCGCGGAGGATGTGACCTTTTTTTGAGCATTTTAAGAAATCACTTGCAACCGGAGACATCCTCCGGTTATCTTATCAAGTGCGGAGACACTCTCCGTTTTATTCGAGTTGCGGCGGCTTGTCAATAGCGACCTCCGGGACTAATCTGGGCGAGCCGCCCGAAGGAGAAACAATATGAACACGGTGGATGTGTTTGGAGCGACTTCGACAACGGACGAAGTTCTGTCTGGCGTGAATCTGCGCGGTAAACGAATCCTCGTCACAGGGGTTTCGGCGGGTCTGGGCGTTGAGACGGCACGATCGCTGGCTGCGCATGGTGCAGACGTGGTGGGCGCCGCCCGCGACCTGAAAAAGGCGGAAGGCGCCACCGCCCAGGTACGTAGGGATGCTACGGTAGCTGGCGGGAACCTCGAGCTGGTGACGCTTGACCTGGGCAGTCTGAAGAGTGTTCGTGCCTGTGCAGACCAGCTGTTGGCCAAGGGGCGGTTCTTCGACGCGGTTATTGCCAACGCGGGTGTGATGGCCACCCCCTTTGGCCATACGATGGACGGATTTGAGACGCAGTTTGGCACCAATCATCTTGGCCACTTTGTCTTCATCAACCGGATAGCGCCGCTCCTGCGGAACGGCAGCCGGTTGATCAACCTTTCTTCCGCGGGTCATCGTTTCTCCGATGTTGACCTGGACGATCCCAACTTTGAGCGCACTCCATACGAGCCCTTCCTCGCCTACGGCCGCTCCAAGACCGCGAACGTTCTTTTTGCTGTCGCATTTGACCGGCGGCACCGTGGACGCGGCGTGCGTGCGGCCGCTGTGCATCCGGGAGTGATTCAAACCGAGCTGGGGCGCCATATGGACCCGGCCCACCTTCGGGCGATGATCGACCAAATCGCTCAAGAGCGGGGTGCGGAGGGAAAGGAGCCTTTCCAATGGAAGACGGTTCCTCAGGGTGCCGCAACATCGGTGTGGGCGGCGGTCGTAGCTGCAGCGGAAGCGATCGGTGGCAAATATTGCGAAAACTGCCACGTGGGCGAAGTCGTGGCGGACTCCGCGGCCATCAGCGCCGTCAGCGAAGGCGTGCGCGGCTACGCGCTTGATCCAAACAACGCAGAAAGGCTATGGACGAAAAGCGAAGAAATGGTTGGAGAGAAGTTCTAAGAATCAGCAGGAACGAACAACGAAAGTAATTGTCACAGGAGCTGCGGGTTCATCGGTTCAGCGATTGTGCCGGAACTCATCCAAGCCCGCCATCAGGCGCCCGGACTGGCGCGTTCAGATTCGGGCGCCCGGCCTGTCATTGCCGTCGGAACGGAAACGCATCGAGGGGGTCTTGCGAGACGCCACAGGTTGACGCCATGCCGGATTGGCGCTTTCGTTTCGCGAATGGGGCATGGACCGCGAAATCGTCAAACGGGAGCAGAACGAAGCTCGCGCTGTATTTCTCGCCGTGAATCGTTATTTTGAATCGAAAGGGCAGTCTTCAAACCGTTCCTGGCAGTATTTCCAGGTACTCCACTCATCGATATGGCCAGCCCGGATGCGCCGCAGAGACCAATCCGTGCTGCACGCAACGTTGTACGCACAGGCGTCTGAAACTTCCGGGTGCCACGCTTTATTGATTTGCCACAGGCCTCGGCTCGTCCCTCCATCTCCGGTCGCCTCCGGATGATGCCGCGATTCATGCGTAACGATCCATTCGGCCACCTGAGGATCTACGCCTCTCGTTCTGGCGGCGCCTTCCACATACGTCCGAATCCGTAGTGCCACTTGCGGATGGGAGGTCATCTTCAACACGGCAGACGAGGAAGGAGTTCGAGTTCCGGTGACTTCGTGCTCAAAAGCGTAGGCCAATGACGTCCAAAAAATGGCCACGACGTAAACGACGAAGAGAGTCTTGCAAAACCAATGAGTGGGACTTTTCAAAATCCACCCCCAGGCAGGGTCGAGATGTTGCAGCACGCGAATCATACACCAAAGCGAACAAAAAGCGAAAGTGGAAAGATCGTGACCCGCATTTCTGTCCGTGGACCTACCTCTTGGTACCGTATTTCGGGGAGCAAAAAACACGCAATCGGGCAGACGCTGTATGTGCTGGCCAGGTGCCGGTGTCCCCCCCGGATCCGCAGTGATTCGCCCGTGATCGGGGTCGGTTCCGACGGCCGAATTGTCCGTGTCTTGACACCTTCCAACAATTACTGACTCAGGCCCATTAGACAGGACGATCCGGATAGACTGCTCTCGGAAAGCGAAAGTGAATCAGCAGAGCAACGAGAACGAGAGTGAGCAGCGTTAGGACGCTGCCTTCCGGTCCTGCGGACCCTCCCGTCAGCCAAGTCGGACCCTGGACGGAACTGTTGAGGAATCGGCCAGCGCCGAGAAGTCCGCTGTTGGGCGTGCCGTAGAAATAGGTCTCGGCCCAGTCCCAGGCACCGTGGAAGCCGACGGCGAACCAGAGATTGCCGGTACGCCGGAGAGTCAGGCACATCAGCAAGCCAAACTCAATAACCTGCAGAATCCCGAGCGCGTTTTCTCCGGGATTGGGTAGGTGAGCAGCCCCGAATACAACGGAGATCAACAGGGCTCCTCGCCAGAAACCCATACGCCGGGAGAAAGAGAACAGCCAGTATCCGCGAAAAGCGAATTCTTCGCTCCAGGACACCGCAAGAAACGTGACCGCCCAGGCAAGCGCGAAACGAAAAACCGCGCTGCCGGTGAGAGCAACGGAGTCCATTCGAAAGTAGCCCGATGCGCGCAAGACCAGCAAGATGGCGGAAAGCATGGCGAAGCCCCAGACAGAGCCTTCCCAAAATCTCATTCCGAGTGCCTGGCCCATCGGAATGCCGTAATCGCTGAGCGGGCGTTTCTCCATACGGGACACGATCCACGTCGCCAGTAAGACAAAAAACACCGCGACGGCTTTCGCCGGCAATTCTGTCTGCACCGTGTCCAGGGAACTGGCCCGGCCGGCCCGCAAATGCGCTGCGAACAAAAAAGGAGCCGGGGCAAGCAGCGCGATTCCGACCCAGATGAGCAGCCTGTTGCGGTCGGTGCGGCCCCACGCCGGAGGTTGCCCTGCGGGTGTCGTGACCTGCGGATTCGCGCCATCGATGGGTGCCATCTGGCCTCGCCGAGTCCCTTGGTCAAGCAGGAATCGGATTCGTCCCGCCTGCCGTTGGCAAACTATCGCGATGTCGCGCCAAATTCAACCGGTGAGCCTCTCGCCGAATTACGACGCCTTGGTCGAAGACGGGCAGGACAACATCCTCGTCGCCATCACCGGCCAGACAGGAGGCGGAATCGCCGTTCTGGATTTCAGCTCAATCGCGGAACCTTCACCCCTGAGCTATCCCGGCGCTGATTTTTCAAAGGTGAGATTGCGTGAGGGAACACCTTCGAGTTCCGCGGAGACGTCTCCTTCGCCTCGCGAGGGACACTCCGCCGCCGCGCGACCGCTTCATTACGTGATGAATCCTCGCCCGCCTCGAATTCGCTAGCACGACGCCATCTGCGAACGGAGTTGTGCCGGAATCAGCGTTCTCGACTCCTGATTTCCGACTCGCGCAGCGTTCATCACGGAGTCGATTTCGAGGCCCGATGCAGCGTGCGGTCCACGCGGTCCCGTTGGCTTGCCACCGCGTTGGAAGGTCGCAGCGAACCTGACAGACTCCCAAGGCTTCTGATGTAGAATTCAGGCCTTTGGTATGACCTTAAGCTCCGGCTCGCGCCTCGGTCCCTATGAAATTTCCGCTGCCATAGGTGCGGGCGGAATGGGCGAAGTATACCGCGCCCGAGATACGCAGCTTGGACGCAATGTCGCCATCAAAGTCTTGCCCTCGTTTCTCTCTGCCGATCCCGACCGCCTGAGGCGCTTCGAGCAGGAAGCGCGCGCCGCGGCCGCGCTAAATCATCCCAATATCCTGGTGGTCTTTCAGTTGGGGACGCACGATGGCGTTCCCTATCTGGTTTCCGAGCTGCTCGAAGGCAGCACACTCCGGGAGCACTTGCAGCGCGGGGCTCTGCCGATTCGCAAAGCGGCTGATTGCGGAGTGCAAATCGCGCGCGGCCTGGCGGCGGCGCATGAAAAAGGGATCGTGCACCGCGATTTGAAGCCGGAAAACGTGTTCGTGACCAAGGACGGGCGGGTGAAGATTCTCGACTTCGGCCTGGCCAGGCTCCTGCCACAGCGCGGCGAAGTCGAAGGCAACGCGCCCACTCTCAGCAATCTCACCGATCCGGGCACGGTCATGGGTACGGTCGGCTACATGTCCCCCGAGCAGGTGAGCGGAAAACCGGCTGATCATCGCGCGGACATTTTCGCTTTCGGCGCGATTCTCTACGAAATGCTCACGGGAAACCGAGCGTTTCAGAAGCCCACCTCCGCGGAAACCATGACCGCCATCCTGAACGAGGATCCTCCGGGCGTTGCGCAGCTCGTGCCTCTGTCGCCGCCAGCGGTGCAGAGAGTGATCCACCGCTGTCTCGAAAAGAATCCGGAGCAACGCTTCCAATCGGCGTCCGACTTGGCCTTTGCGCTCGAAGCGCTATCGGATTCCGGCTCCGTTACCGCAGCAGTTCCCGCTTCGCCGGCTCGCGCGAGTCAATTGCGCCGGGGCGCCCTGGCTGTAGGACTCACCGTCGTCGTGTTGCTGTTGGGTGCCGGCCTGATCTTCGTTCGCACCCGGAAATCGCCAGGCCCCGCTGCCCCTGAATACCTCCAGCTCACCAACTTCGCCGATTCGGCGGTGGCCCCGGCGCTTTCTCCGGACGGCCGCATGTTGGCTTTCATCCGTGGGGACTCCACGTTCGTCGGACACGGCGAGATCTATGTCAAACTGGTGCCCGATGGCGAGCCAGTGCAGCTCACGCACGACGGTCTCGCCAAAATGGGGCCGCTTGCATTTTCTCCGGACGGCTCGCGCATCGCCTACACGGTGGGCGTTGCGGACTCCTGGACCGTGCCGGTCCTCGGCGGAGCTTCGAGCCACTGGCTCACGGTGGGCACCCCCAGTTGGATAGCCACGGGCGGAGGCCAACCGCGAATCATGTTTTCCGCCGGAACGGGCGAAGGCATCCACATGGGTATCTTCACTGCCACTGAGAGTCGCGCGGACCAGCGCCAGGTATATCTCCCCAACGATGTGACGGGCATGGCGCATCGCTCGTATCTTTCGCCGGATGGGCGCTCCGTGTTGGCGGTGGAAATGGACATCAGCAGCTGGCTGCCGTGCCGGCTCGTACCCTTCGACGGCGGAGGGCCCGGAAGGCGAGTCGGTCCGCAGCCGTCCCAGTGCACGGACGCTGCCTGGTCACCGGACGGAAAGTGGATGTACTTCTCTGCCGACACCGGAGAGGGATTTCACATCTGGCGTCAAGGCTACCCGAACGCTTCGCCCGAGCAGGTCACCTTCGGCGCGACCGAGGAACAGGGAATCTCATTCGCGCCCGACGGCCGTTCTTTCGTCACGTCGATCGGCGAGAAGCAGAGCACGATCTGGCTTCACAACTCGCTCGGAGATCGCCAGATTACATCGCAAGGGTACGCGTTCCTGCCCTCGTTTTCTCCAGATGGCAAGCGCTTGTATTACCTTCAGCGCTCTCGCGCAAACCAGAGATTCGTCAGCGGCGAACTCTGGGCCGTTGATCTCGAAAGCGGCGCTCGCGAGCGCCTCTTACCTGAGTTCCTCCTCGAGCACTACAGTCTCTCGCCAGACGGCAAGAGCATCGTCTACATCGCCCTGGACGATGAGGGACATTCACCCGCTTGGGTTGCACCGCTCGACGGCAGCTCGCCGCCCCGCAAGTTGACATCGCTCGACTGCGTGCGGGCGCTCTTCGGCGCCCAAAACGATGTGTACTTCGTCGGTGGGGAGACGACCGCCGCGCCCTTCCTCTATCACGTCAATTCGGATGGCAGCGCGCTGCGGCGCGTCGTTCCGGGTCAAGTCTTGTTTCTCTATGACGTTTCTCCGGATGGGAATTGGCTCGCGGTTTGGGAACGTAGCGCGGTCGTCCTGTATTCCAGTGATGGCGCGACTCGCAAAATGATCTGCGACCACTGCGCATCGGCCGGGGGAGAAGAGCGCGGGGTCACTCCGCCGACCGTCAGATGGTCAAGAGACGGAAAGCGCCTCTACCTCCACGAAAATGCCACCCGTCACGGGATCGAATTGCCCAACACGACCTACGTGATTCCGCTTCAGCCCGGATGGATGGCGGCACTACCGGCTGCCGGTTTCACATCCATTGATGCTGCCGCAGCGGCTCTGGGAAAAGATCTTGTCCTGGGAGATCGAGTTTTCCCGAGTCCGGATCCGTCCATCTATGCATTCCCGCGTCTCTCCTCACATCGCAACATTTTCCGTATTCAAGTGCAGTAGGTTGATCAGTCTGAAGGGTACGTGCTTCTTGACTCGTGTTAATCGGATTGCCGGTAACCTGGGTAGGGGGATCCGCTTTGCCGGTTGGCGCGTTCATGAGATCTTGGCGGACGCCTCCAGACGAGTTGGCAGACTGGGGGCAAGTGAAAAAATCGAAACGCAACGAAGCTATGCCTTCTTTGACGTTCTTGTTGATCTTGACATCATCAAGCGACGCGTCCGGCGGCAATAAAGACTTATTCTCTTCAAAGAACGCCTTCACGAGTTCGTAGTTGAATACGTCACCCGGCTTAATCATGGATCGCAGAGTGCTCTCTGTCTTCGGATCGAGGCCGTCCACTTCGACTTGGTCAATCCGGAATTGCTTGTTCTGGTCGAGCTCGAGGCTCAGAGAAATGCGCCGATCCGCGTCGTCGACATCAAAATCTGGCACGGCTGAAAAATCGATATAGCCGTGAGCGGCGTAGAGCTGCCTGTACGCGTCCAGAGAATTCCGGATCTTATCGGCGTCGAAAAGGTCTCCTTCTCTCAGCGGATATACGTTGCGCAGCACTTCCTGCGTAAACACGAGGGGAGCATCTCGATCCACACTTAGAATATTGAGCCTGCCCTGAAAATACTGCAGTCCTTCCTCCACGTGAGCTGTAAGCGCCACGTGCTCGTGCAGAGCATCACCCCCGATATCCCTTGCAGTCGCCTTCGCAATCACTTTGAAATAGCCCTGGTCCTGCCAGGCGCCTCTTAGCGAGACCTCCGCCACTTCATCGAGCCACTTCGAATCGGCGTCAAACTCGTGCCGCTTCAAATCGTCCACGAGCTTCAATCGTGCCGGTTCCGGCAATGTGATTGGCCCGTCGAAGTCGACCGAATCGATCACGACCACCTTCTTGGCTGCTGCGTTGTTCAGCTCCGGCTTTGAGAACATCGCGTCGACTTCTTGCGCATAGGTCGGATACGGTAGGCAGCGCTCGACTCGTTCAGGCAACTGCGCGTGACTGGCGGGAGCAAGGACGAGAATCTGGGCTGCGGTGAGTACCAGAACCGGCAATACTCCGCGTGGACTCATGGCTCGAATATACGCCGGCGAGAAATTTTGTTGCAAGCGGCGCTAACTCCCCGTGAGTCGGATTTCGGGACAACCTGGTCCCAGTGCCCACCTAGGCGATACCGGCGTTGATCAGGAGTTCCTTTGGAAAAAGTGTTGGCGGCGGCAGCGGAGTGGACGGGGAGTCCTCGTCGGAGAACTGAGGATACGCCTTTTTTCGTGCCAGTTTTCCTGAAGCAGAACCGAAACCAGCCATTGGCAACATCCTCTCGTCGGAGGCAGCGTCAAGGTCATCCCCTTTCCGCTGCTGGTTCAAACGACCTCCGAAACAATCCGTATTACACCTTTTTCACACATTCGAGACACGCGCGAAATATGAAGGGATAAAAGTCAGTGCTTTGGAAACTGTCGAACCACAAGTCCAAACTGGAGGAATCGCGTGAAAACGATCGGCGGAAGCTGTCGAGCGGCACTGCTCATGGGAACAGCCGCCTTGTTGCTGGCATTTGCGGCTGGTGCACAGGCACAGAATCAAAATTCACAGGGTCAAAACTCGAACGGCAACCCGAGTTCCAACGACGATGCGTGGCCGTACGCCACGAACCCAGCGACGGGTAGAACGCCTGTGCTTGCGGTCGTTGGCGACGTCGCTTGCCAGCCAGGCGAGGAGCCAGCTGGTGAGAAGGCGGGTGAAAACTGCAGCGGGGACACCGCTCAGAATCTGGTCCTATCCCAGGCGGCCACTGCGCAACAGATTGAGAATATGAAACCTGACCTTATCGCGCTGGTCGGGGACGAGCAGTACCAGGTAGGCCAATATTCGGACTTTGAGAACTCATATGAGTTGTCGTATGGCGCTTTCAAGTTTCTCACGCGGCCCGCGCCTGGCAACCACGAGTTTTATACCGAGCATGGCGCGGTCGGCGTTGCCGGCTACGGCTACTTCTCCTACTTCAACGGCGTGCAGCACAATGCCGACGGAACCGTGATGACCGCCACGATCGCCAACAATCCTGATACCGCCGGTACCTTCACCCAACCCGTGCCGTATTCGGATGGACAGGCGGGGCATTTCGAGGAAACCGGCGGACTCGGAAATACGGTACCGGCGGGAGGCCCAGTCGGGGTCGGAGATGGCTGGTATTCCTATAATCTGGGCGGGTGGCACCTGATCTCGCTCAATATAGAGTGCGAGACGCAGCCGGGTGGCTGTTCCGCCATGGGCCCATGGTTCGCCGCCGAACTGGCATGGCTGAAAAGTGATCTCGCCGCAAATCATTCTGCGTGCACAGCGGCCTACTGGCACCAGCCCACGTACAGCGCTGCCAACGGCCTCGGCGAAGAGGGCATTACCGCTCAGGCCTTTTGGCAACTGCTCTACGAGTACGGAGCCGACCTGGTGCTGAACGGTCACGACCACCTCTATGCCCGCTACCGCCCCCTCGACGCTTCCGGGAATTACGATCCAAAGAAAGGCATACGCGAATTCATCGTGGGCACCGGTGGGGAGACACTCGACGCGGTCGTCACTACCGACACGACAACCGCCGATCCTAGCGGCAACCAGAACTTCAACGCACAGAATCTCGAAGCGGCAACCGGACAGTTCTGGGGCGTGATGGGCCTGACGCTCGCTCAGAATGGCTACGCGTGGGATTTCGAGTCGGCATTGAAG
>Ga0210391_10004528_pt1 | contig 11556 bp, 7 predicted proteins | sample IncBWC12OmetaG_FD_160573 | JGI IMG/M metagenome (GOLD analysis project Ga0210391, IMG submission 160573) | Forest soil microbial communities from Barre Woods Harvard Forest LTER site, Petersham, Massachusetts, United States - Inc-BW-C-12-O ...
ATGGACTATCCCAATCGCACTCATTCGATTTCCGAAGGACCCGGCACGTCGTATCACATACACAGCCTGATTGCGCGATATCTGGAAGAGAATGTTCCGGCGGGAGGAGTTGCTCGTTAACGGTAGAGCTTGCGCAGGACTGGTTCCTGGAGTAGCAACCTTCTACCTGCTCGTGGAGGGCAGCATCCACATATGTCCGATGACACACCGGTAGGCGAGTATCTTCTCGTGTTTTTCTCCTGCACTAAGGCTTGTCTGCTCGATGGACTGCGCGCCGCAGCCGCCGCATACTGGGCAGCGTGGCATGCTCAAGATCACGAGGTCATTTCGAAGCCTCAACGCCGTGGCACACAATCGTTGGCAATGCTCACGAAGCTTTCGTGAACGCTCGAGAATTTGAGGAACCTCATCATTTTCTAGATACACGACCAGCTCTCATGGATTGCCGCGACCATGCAGTTGAGATGCCGTCTTCACACCAAGAGTGATCCTCTGGCCATGTTTTGTCTCAATCTGTCGATGCAGACAAACGGAGAAGAAAGCGACGGGTTATTGCTCAGCTACGCTTGGTCGGCTTTTTCGAGCTTTTCTTCTGAGTGTTCTTTTTGGATTTTGCGGCTGCGTTCTTTGTTTGGCGGGGTGGAGACTCTTCGAACTCGTTAAATGCGAGGACACTCAGAACTACTCCGTCGATGCGGTTATCCGCCGTGCGATAGGGGGTCAGCCGCAAGTCGCACCAGTTGCCATCGGCGTCCTTCACACGGTGCATCGCCGTTTTGACCTCTGCGATGACATTGAGCATCATCTGTTCCAGATTCGCGACGTCCACCTTGAGCCGAAGCCGCGTGATCGGCCGGCCGACATCGGTCGCCGTTAGCCCCAACACCTTGGTCGCCTGCGGGGTGAAGCGTCGGACGCTGAGGTCCGGACCAACCATCACCATCGGAAGATTCACGCTGTTCAACAGGTTGGTGAGATCGTTGTTCAACTGCGTGAGTAGTTCGTTACGATGCTGCATCTCCTCGTTTACGGTATGCAGTTCCTCATTGGCCGATTCCAGCTCCTCCTTTGAGGTCTGCAGCTCCTCGTTGGTGCTCTGCAACTCCTCATTGCCGGATTGAATCTCTTCGTTGGCCGATTGCAGCTCCTCGTTGGTGGATTCCAGGGCCTCAATGATCGACTGCAGATACTCCTTACTCGCGGCGAGTTCCTGCTTCAGCTGCGCGATCTGCTTATCCCTCGTCGTGCGCTCATCGTCGCTGAGGGGAGAGACAACCATATCGGTGGCCACGGGAGCGGATTGGCCATCAGCCGGCTCAAAGGAAATGAGGAAACTAGATTTGTCCTGAACGGGAGTCTTGAAAGGCGTAACGCGCAGACGAATGAAAGCGGCGCCCCCGTCACCCTCCACCTGGACATTAGACCGTACCGCATCGATGCCGCTCTTACGAGCCTCGTCGATCGCATTTTGCAGTTCGAAGAGCAATCCCGGCCGCGCCATTTTCAGCAGATTCAGGCTCACTTTGCCGGTAGGCAACTCCAGGAAGGCCCCTGTATGTCCCTTGGTCTGCACGATCTCCAGTTGTTCGTTCACGACAACCGATGGGGGAGCATAGCGAGCCAGCAAAAGGCGGTCGGCTTCGCGTTGCAAATCGACCGGAACACGGTGCGGCTCGGTTGTCTTCCCCGCAACAGGAGGCACTGGATTTTCAGGATTTCGTTCGGCCATGTGTACGGAAAACCTAAAGGTGGCTGGAGTCGGAACCGCGCGTTTGCGATAAATCTTCTGCTTCTTGTCCGCCATTTCGAATAGGTCCGGTCCCGAACCAAGCAGGCCTTCGGTATTTCCGATCATCAGAAATCCTCCGGGATTCAAGGCATAGTGAAAGACCGGAATCACGCGACGCTGCAAAGCCTGGCTGAGGTAGATCATTACGTTGCGGCAGCTGACCAGATCGATGCGCGAGAATGGCGGATCACTGAAGACGTTCTGGGTTGAGAAGACGCACAAATCTCGAATGGTCTTGCTGATCTGATATCCGCTGTCGACTAGGTGAAAGAAGCGCCGCAGACGTATGGGCGAAACGTCAGCTTCGATCGTCTCTTTATAAAGGCCGGAACGGGCACGTCCAACCGCCGTGTCACTCAGGTCGGTACCGAAAATCTGTATGGGAATCTCGGTACGCTCTTCACCAAGGAATTCCATCAGCGAGATTGCGTGGGAATAGGTTTCTTCGCCTGTGGAGCAGCCGGGAACCCAGATGCGTATGGGCGATATGGTGTTCTCTCGATCCTTGAGCAGATCCGCGTAGACCACCCTTTTCAACGCTTCGAAAGCCTCCGGGTCGCGGAAGAAACTGGTGACGTTGATTAGCAGATCCTGGTGAAGGGCTCGGATTTCGTTCTTGTCCCGTTGCAGCAGGGCAACATAATCGGAGAGCTTCTCGACCTTGTGCAAGGCCATACGTCGCGCCACGCGCCGGCCGATCGTCGGCGGCTTGTATTCGGAGAAATCGACTTGTGTGGCTCGCCGCAGCAAAGCGAAGACTTGCGCCATCTGCGCTTCCTTAGTCTCGCCGATCTCTTCCTCCAGCTCGATTTCATCGCCCGAAACATACGGATGCCCGGCAATTCGGGTAAGTTCATGAGCAATACCTTCGGGAGGTAAGACCAAGTCGACCGAGCCGGAAGCAATAGCGCTGGTCGGCATGCCGTCATATTTCGCAGAGCTGTCCTGGGCGAAGGTGATGCCGCCTTCGCCTTTTATGGCAGTGACACCCATGGTTCCGTCGGAGGCTGTACCGGAAAGCACCACCCCAATGGCGTTCCTGCCGAGGTCGGCAGCCAGAGAACGCAGGAAGATATCGACGGTCATATGCACCGAACGCGGCTGTTCACGCTGGGTGAGATGTAGCACCCCTCCCGAAGTCGTCATTTCGCAGTTGCGAGGTATGACGTATACGTTGTTCGGAGCAATTTGTATCCCGTTGGTCGCGTCGAGAACCGGCATGGCGGTGGAGCGGGCAAGGATCTCGCGGAAGGCGCTCTCCCGGGAAGGGTCGAGGTGCGGTAGAAATACATACGCCATCCCCAGATTGGCGGGGAGCTCTTTGAGTAATAGCTGGCAAGCCTCAAGCCCGCCGGCGGAGGCTCCGATTCCGACTACCGGGAAGGTCGTACGAGCAGGCCGCAGCCCCGGGTTTGTCTCCCGTCGGCTGTCTGTATTTGAGGCCCCTGCTTCTTTATCGGTCATGGATCGCCCTTTGAGATGAACCAAAGCCGCGGCTGTTCTTTGGCCGCCCGTCCAGGTAATCTCCGTGACGCTTGTTTACCGCTGGCACGTTAATTCGGCTCGTTGATTGGCGCCATGTTTCGAGCAAGGGACTGGCACTCTGCAAACGTCGTAGACAGGGAGGCACGCACGTCCTCCAACAATGCTCGAGTGGCCTGGCGAAGGATCGCGGATTGTTGGATGTTGGCGCGAACAGTTCCCACACACTCTGCAGTCGAGCGCGCGACAGTAAGATTGGGGAGAACGTTGGATCGCTGTGACCATTGGACTTGAAGCCACCGGTCCAATTCCCCAGGATCGGCTCGAACAATGCCCTTCGACCGTTCATTGGGGCGAAGCACCGGCAACCCGAACTGCTGCTCCCATCGCTGCACGGTGCGAACCCCTTTACCAAGATAGCTCGCAATCTCTTTCCATGATGTCAGGAGCTGCGGTTGCGCAAGATCGTGCAAAGCCATACTTCCCACCCCCAATGCTGACTTCATAGTAGATGCCGCGAGGCTGTCCTGCAATGTAACCCCACGACTCTTATGAGAATGATGCGCTTGCCGTCAATGTATTGCGTATGGGGGCGGAAATCCACGTAATTCCGTTCTCCATCGCAGCGGGCCGGTGGACACGTGCCACGGTGCTCGCCGTGATTGGTGCTTGCGCCGACGGAATCGAAGCACTGTAAGTCAGAAAATCAATTCTGGACAGGTCGCAGATTCCGACAGCAGCTCCGGTTGATGCCACTCTGTAACCGAGGTAAATTAACCGGAAGTCTCGCAAGGCCTATACACAGCGATCGTGATTTGTACAAGAGTGTCGCCCGTTTGGGCGTAGAGTCTGAACGTCAAGAAAGCAACCGTCATCGGTCGCATTTCGGCAAAGGGGGACGATCATGGCGAACCTGGCTCAGCTTCCCACATCCGTTTTGAAATGCCGCATCCGGAGAACAGCCTTCGCACTGGCATCGTTCTGCGCGCTGACTACATTCACAATCCACCCCGCGCATGCGCAGACGTTTACTGTGCTCCACGTGTTCACAGGCGCAGGAGACGGGAGCAATCCTACTGGCGCTTTGACTGTCGCCGGTCCAGGAGCCCTTTACGGGACGAGCTCAAGCGGCGGAAACAATGGATCTGGCGTAATTTTCAAACTTGTACAGTCGGGTTCTGGCTGGTTACTGAATCCGCTTTACGAATTTGCTGCGACGAGCGATGGACGTTATCTCTACGGCGGGGTTGTGGTCGGGCCGAATGGCGCGCTCTATGGAACGACTGCGCAGGGCGGCGGTGCAGGAGTTGGCACAGTTTTTGAGCTGCGGCCGCCGCTCACAGTGTGCATGGCAGTCGTGTGCTACTGGAATGAAGCCCTACTTCACTCCTTCACGGGAAGCCCGGACGGAGCGATCCCCACATACGGAAATCTCACCTTCGATCAAGCCGGAAACATCTACGGCACGACGTTGGCGGGGGGTGCGTCCAATGACGGCGTAGCTTTCGAGTTAGCACAGTCCGGCGATCAATGGACGGAAACCATCCTTCATAGCTTTGGTAACAACGACGGTGTTTCTCCAGAGGCGGGCGTGATCTTCGATGCGGCTGGGAACCTGTACGGCACGACGCTCCACGGAGGAACCGAACAAGGCTGTCAAGGCGGTTGCGGCATAGCGTATCAACTGACTTCCTCAAACGGTGCGTGGACAGAGCATACCCTCGTGAATTTTGATCCGGAAATGAGCGGGGGCAAGCCATATGGCGCATTGATCGAGGATCGGTCCGGCAACCTCTTCGGCACTACTTCCATCGGCGGAGGTGGGGGCGGAGGAACTGTATTCGAGCTGACCCCGTCAAATGGGAGTTGGATGGTTTCGACTCCTTTTGGCTTCGGCATCAACCCCGCGTGTAACACGCACGCCGGCGTAACTATGGATGCCGCGGGCAACCTGTACGGGGCCTGCTATGACGGAGGCCTGCATGGAGCCGGCATGGTTTTCGAGTTAACGAATTCCAGCCTCGGGTGGATGCTCACCGACCTCCACGATTTTCAGGGCAATGATGGCTCCAACCCTTGGGGCCCCGTGGTTCTTGACGCAAGCGGAAATCTGTACGGCACGACATATGGAGGCGGCAATCTAGTTAATTGCAACGGTGGTTGCGGAGTGGTGTGGGCGATCACACCTTAACTGACTGTCCTTGCCATTCAACCGCTTGTTTGCGGGTCATAAATCGCGCTTACACCTGTGGTCACGGGCCCAGAAGTTTCTTTGATAGTAGCAAGACGACCAAAACTATCATCTAGACTAGGTTCGCTAAGTCATCTATTCTCTGTACTCACCCCCTTCAGATTTTCAAGTACTGTCACTACGGAATGAGGAGATTGTTGTGTCTTGTGGTAGGCGGAGCCGAATCTCCTGCGCAATTTGTGCCATCCCTTGGCTCTTGTTTTTCTTTCTGCCCCTAGTGGCGAAGAAGCCAGCAGTGGCGCAGATGCCGACTCAGGCGGAATATGGCTTCGTTGGGAATTTGAGTGAGGCGGGTGAGATTATCGAGCCCGATCTCCCCGACGATCCCAGTCACCGAATTTCCTCAGAACGCATTTCCGGCAACGACCGGCTGTCGAGCAGCGATTCATCTTCGACGTCGGGGTCGGCGGCCGTAGTGCTCGCCAAACCGGCTCCTCCGCCAGAGAAGTTTCACTTCTGGCAGGCGACGCTTCAGTCAGTGAACTTCACCCTGACCAGCGATGTGTTTCGGGTCGCGACCGATTCCGGATTGCAATACAGCCTCGAGCACCTGCCGTATTTCCACGACTGGTTCGTATCCTACGACGGTTATAACTTGCATCGCTGGGCCGATGGAGACGACTTCATCGTCAATGACGTCGGCCATCCACTGCAGGGCGCGGTATTCAGTCGCATCTTCTTCCAAAACAGTCCGCGAGGTCGAAGCGCAGTCATAGGGAAGAATCGCGATTACTGGATTACGAGACTGAAGGGCGTAGCCTGGGCAGCGGTTTGGGAGGCGCAGTGGAAGGTCGGGCCGTTTAGCGAAACTTCCATCGGAAATGCCGGCGGCTTTATCTACTTACCGGGTTGCGGTTATAAAGCGTCCTGCTTAACCGACCCGCCGAAAGGGGTCCATAAACCGCCAACCAACAATACCGGACTCAGCGACTGGGTCATGACACCTTGGGGAGGAATGTTGTGGGTTATGGGCGAGGACACGCTGGAGAAATACGTTGTGGTCCCTATCGCCAGAAACCACAGAATTCTAGGAGGCAGAGTTCTGCGCGGAATCTTAGAACCCAGCAAAGATTGGGCCGCACTTTTCATGGGCAAACTCGTGTGGCAACTGCCCAACGAAAATAACAATTTCGTCATGCCGGCGAAGAAGCCGAAGGTTCACAAGGATGACGAGCCTGCTCCGGTAGTCGACCATTGGGAACTTGGTGCGCAATACACCAATGTCAGCTTGCCAGTCGTCACCAAGGATTGCCTCAATTGTCGCCAGTACAATTCCGGTGTAGGGGTTAACTTCGTCTGGAGTCCAACTCGCATCTTTGGAGTCGATAGCACGATGAATGCGCTTCCGGGGCAAGGTGGCGCCCGTCCGATGGCCGAAGGTTTGTTTGGGGCAAGAATGGGTGAGCGCTGGAAGAACTGGGCGTTATACGGCAAGCTACGGCCCGGCTTCATCTACTACGATGACGCCGTGCAAAAGCTGGGTGATTCTAATACCAGCAGCCTTACACGCTTCGCCACCGATTTTGGAGCCGTCGCAGAGATCTACCCCAATCGCAATTCGACGTTTCGCTTTGATGTCGGGACCACGCTAGTTCGGTATCTCACCGATCGAGATAACACCAGGACTCTCTCCCACTTTGGCAGTCTTTTGTCCGATGAAATCATTGTCTCGCAGGGCAACTTTCAAATATCGACTGGCTACTCGTACCGCTTCTAATAGCCGAAGAACATAGCGGCTACTAACATTCCTATAGCACCTCCCGACTCGCTTGCGCTCTCGCACCATTTCGAGTGAAGCATTAGACGAATCTTCGGGCCTACTGAATGCCGCTCGCCACGAATAACGTCGAAAAGATGCGCTGCACTACGTAGAGTACGTGGGCGCCGTCTTGAGTGATGATGGGGTGGCGCAAGGAAATCATCGCGATCTTGTCAGCCGGCGTGAAGTGCGACCAAAGCTTACTTTGTCCGGTGGCGAGATTCAGATCGTAAATCTCGCTGGTGTCCGTGCCGATCAGGCGCTCGAAAAAAATGTTCTGGGAACCGTTGTGCCACTCCAGCGGCAGGTCGCCAGGCGATAACCCCTTGATCGGGCTGGGTTCGCCGCCATCCGTCGGCTGCACCCAGAAATGTTTGTCGCCATCGGTGGTCATAAAGCTCTTGCCGTCGGGCGAGACGCTCCCCAGACCTTGCTCGCCGACCGTCCAGAGATAACTGCCTTCGGTACCAATCTTTCGCGCCGCGCCCGTCTGCACGTCCTGTAAATACGTTGCGGGCGGCTGTCCCGGCGCGTTCACCGCCACCAGGATGTGTTTGCCATCGGGCAGCCAGGCAGCGCCCACGTACTCGGTGCCCGCCGGAGACTCTAAGGTCCGAGCTTCACCTACTCCGGTGGGAATCACTCTCATGTGTTTCAAGTTGAGCGGATCCAACGCCAGTACCCATTTGCCGTCAAACGAGAAACTGAGTCCTACGCCCTGCCCGATCATCGCCGGCGCCGAACCGTCGGTCCGCTGGGTGTACAGGTTGTAGTCGGAATTGGCTCCGGTAACGTAGGTGTTCAGCAGCAGCGATTTCCCATCGGGCGAAAACGCATCGGTAATCTGGAAGGGGAACGAACTGATGTCCCGCACCTTGCCGGAAGCGGTTTCAGCCAGCAACTGTTGGTCGCGATAGTCATCCACGCTCAACAGAACATTTCCGTCTTTCGAAATGTCCTGCAACCTCAGCTTGACCGGCGAGGAAAGCAGCACCCGCTCCTTTCCGTCGACGGTGACGGCGCGCAGAGAATTGGGCTCAGTATTAACCGATCCCGTGAACCAAACCTCGTTTCCCTTGGACGGCCATGCCAAACCCTGCACCGAACTGAACTCGCGGGTCAGCACCGTGCGGTGACCCTGGAGGTCGACGACTTCCACCGTACCGCGATCGTCGCCGAAGATCGCATGGTCGACGAAGGCGATCTTGTCCCCCGCTGGCGAAAAACAAAGGTCACTGATGTAGCCGTCGCTCTGATACAGCGTTTTGCCGGGAGGAAATTCGAGCTGGAAGTGATGTCCGACCTGCCGGCTCACCGCCAGGGCGGAACCGTCCGGCGTCCAGTCGGCATCGGTCACCGCGTCCAGCAATTCGCGCGTGGAGCCGCCTCCCAGCGGCACGCGCGCCAGGCGACCGGTAGGAGTGTATTTCGGATCGAAAATCGTATCCAGCGTGACCGCAAGTTCGCCGGTCGAAGAAATGCTTAACAAACTCGCAAGAAGGTTCAGCGACTGCGCTTCGATCGTGTCCGTGCGGGTAGAGAACAGCTCGGTGGGCTTGCCGTCGGTAGTGCTGTCGTAGACGACCGTGCGTCCGTCGGGAGCGAAGCGCGCGTGGCGGACATAGGCAGAGCGAAAGCTGATCTGCGTGAAGCTCGGTTGGCTCACCGCCGGACGATGCAACGCCCAGGCGGCAATCGCGCCGATCGCCAGCGCTGCCAGCAGCAGCAAAGGTATCAGCAACCGCGAGCTTTTTCCCTTTCCGTCCTGTACCGCCCGCAAGCTTCCAGTTGAAGTGCCGGCGTTGCTCAGCGAATCGAGGGCGAAACCCAGGTCGCTGGCCGACTGAAAACGCGCTTCGGGCTTCTTCTCCAAACACCGATGCACGATTCGCTGCAGCCCAAGTGATACATTCAGACCGCTTTCGCCGAGGTCCAGCGGCTCCTGTTTCAGGATCGAAGTCATCACCTCGACGCTGGAGTCTCCGCGAAAGGCGCGCTGGCCCGCGACCATCTCGTACAAAATGGCGCCCAGCGCGAAGATGTCGGAACGAGAGTCGACAGCTTCGCCACGCACTTGCTCGGGAGACATGTAGCCCGCCGTGCCAAGGACGGTGCCTGCCGACGTACGATTCGGGCTGGTCATGGTCGCGTCGGGTGTGACGGCCATCGCTTTTTGCTTGGCCAGTCCGAAGTCGAGAATCTTCACCCGGCCATCGCGCAGGACAAAGATGTTTTCCGGCTTCAGGTCGCGATGCACGATGTTCTTCTCGTGCGCGGCGGCCAGCCCCTTGGCGATCTGCAGTCCATACTCGATCACTCGGCGCTGTGGAAGCGGTCCTGCGCCCAATCGGTCGCGCAGCGTCTCTCCTTCGAGGAACTCCGAAACCAGGAAGTGCATTCCATCCTGCTCACCGACGTCGTAGACGGCCATCAGATTCGGATGGTTGAGAACGCTAAGGATGCGGGCTTCCTGCTGGAAGCGCTCCAGCCGTTCGCGATCGCCGGCAAAGGACTCCGGCAGGATCTTGATCGCGACAATTCGATCGAGGCGCGTGTCGCGAGCGCGATAGACCTCGCCCATACCGCCGGCGCCCACTGACGCAATGATCTCGTAAGGGCCCAAGCGGGTTCCCGGGGTCAGAGCCATTTTTCACCTGAAAGGCAAGTGGCTCATTCTACCGTGATTGATCTAAATCCGGGAACGCGGAATTTTAAGCCGCGGCCGCGCTTCTCTGGCTCATTCGAAGACCCCAAATGAGGTGGTGCAGGCTGAATCGTACGAGCGAAGCGCTTTTTCTCTCGTTAGCACTGCAAGTTTCCCTGGCAGATTCGTTCCATTCCTGAACGCAAAGATAGTGAGCGAAGGCGAAAGCGCTCCGCAAGCGGCCTTAAGGGAGGCCTCATGAGTAAGCGTCGGAAGGTGTTGTGGGCGATCGTGATTCCGCTGTTGGCATTTATTGCAGCCATTAGCCTGTCCATTTTGAAGAGGCCGCACCCGGAGGGACAGCAAGCTTCCGTCTCCCGTCGTTGGGCAAGCGCGTCGCCGAATGCGCTGCTTTTTGCGGCGCAAGAGAATACCGACCTCGCCCAGGGTAGCGAACCTCCCGACAGCACAACCCCGGTCCCCGAGAGAAAAGTGATACATAACGCCGAACTGGGACTAACGGTCGCAGACGTTCGTGCGGCCGCCGAACAGATTCGGAGAATTACCGAAGCGAGTCGCGGCGAAGTCGACAATCTGGACATCACCGAGGGCGGCGGATCCGTCTCTGCGACCCTCGTGGTCCGCGTACCGGCGTCCGTCCTGATAACTGCGCTGGCTCAATACAAGAAGCTCGCGGTGCGAACCGACCACGAGCAAGTCAGCGGGCACGATGTCACGCGGGAGTTCTACGACAACGAAGCCCACATGCGCAACCTGAGAGTGGAGGAACAACAGTACGCGACGATCATGAAGCAGGCACACACTGTGTCTGAGATCCTTGAGGTATCGGGAAAGCTCAGCGATGTGCGCGACAGGATCGAGCGTTTGCAGACGCAAATCCAGGTCATGACCCACGATATCGAAATGTCGGCGATAAGTGTTTCGCTGACGCAAGAATCCGACACTCGAGTGCTGGGCATCGGCTGGCGGCCCTTGTACAACGTTAAAACTGCGACACGCGAGCTGCTGGCCGGCCTGGGCGAGTGGATGGACTGGGTGGTGTCCTTATTTATCAAGCTGCCGCTGGTCCTTCTGTGGGCGCTGACCGTCGGTGGGCTGTTATGGGTCATCTGGAGGATTGGCCGGGCAGTATGGCCGCGGTTCGTGAAGGCAAAGAAGCCAGGCAGCACAACGACTCAGCTTTCCGCTCCTCCTGCATCTCGAACCGGCGTCGAGCCGATACCCTGAATTACGAACATCAGATCCAGGGAAGGTTGACTTGCGATTTCAGGCGGCGGCAAATTTCCGTCCAGTCGCAGTTGGATTCTTGTGCAGTGAGCATGGGCATGCGAGGCGGCGCCCCACTGTTCACACGCGAACACCTATTACCAGCAGCGAACAATTCCATCCGGCCTGCGCTAACCAAATCCATGGCATAAAAGTCAGTTAGCACCAGCGGCGACGGCATTCCGATTGCCATACTTCCAGTCGGGATGGTCAGCGTAGCTGCATCCTGCACGAAGAAAGTGAGACCAGCTGAGTGAAGCCGACTCTGCGATACCTCGCTGTGCTTGTCGTAATCTTACCCACATTGTTGCCGGCCGACTCCTCTATGTTTCGAGCCAACGCCG
>Ga0210391_10004530_pt1 | contig 11553 bp, 9 predicted proteins | sample IncBWC12OmetaG_FD_160573 | JGI IMG/M metagenome (GOLD analysis project Ga0210391, IMG submission 160573) | Forest soil microbial communities from Barre Woods Harvard Forest LTER site, Petersham, Massachusetts, United States - Inc-BW-C-12-O ...
CGCCCGGCACATGATCAACGACAAGGGCGAAGTTGGAGTTGAGAGCGTGAAGCCCGGCGACACGGGCTTTGCTCGCGCCGATCTGCGTTTCAGCCACGAATACGTCACGCCCATGGCTGCGATCTTTTTCGAGCGCTACGTAGGAAAAGATGCGAAGGTGAACGACGCTTCCAGCATTATTTTCTTCCGTGACCACCTTACTTTCCTCGATGAAGTGATCTCGGAAGAAAAGAAGAAAATCGGCCTGCTCGACCTCGCCACCCAGCTCAAACTCAAGCAGCAGGATTTCGCGGCGAAGCAGGGAATCAAACTGCACGGAGAATTGAAAGACCGCAAAGGCTCCGAGGGCATTTGCCACTCCATTGTTTTGGAAAGCTACGCTCTGCCCGGACAGTTGAACATTGGCTCCGACTCGCACACGCCTCACGTAGGCGCGATCGGCTGCGTTGCTTTTGGCATTGGCACCACCGACGTGTTCAACAGCTGGATCACAAAAGACGTGCGCGTCAAAGTGCCGGAGTCGGTGAGGATTGTGATCCGCGGCAAGAAGCACGAGAACGTTACCGCTAAAGATTTCATCTTGAAAATTCTCAGCCTCGACTATGTGCGCAGCGGCAAGGCGCTGGCGAAAGTCATGGAATACGCCGGTGAGGCGATTGAAGAACTCAGCGTGGATGAGCGTGCCACCATGACCAACATGGCCGCCGAGATCGGCGGATTCACCGGCATCGTCGCTCCAGATAAGAAGGCGGTCGAGTTCCTGGTCGAACGGCGTGGCATGGACCGTGCCAAAGCTGAGAGCATGATGCAAGGCTTGTACAGCGATCCCGATGCGCAGTATGCGCACGTGATCGACCTCGACGCAGCGGAGATTACCCCGATGGTGGCGACGCCGGGCGATCCGGGCAATGGAAAATATGTTCGCGAGCTGAATACGCCCGTGCCGGTTGAGATCGCGTACGGCGGCACTTGCACGGCAGGCAAGAACGAGGACATGGATATGTACGCCGCAGTGCTGGCCGATGCCCTTAAACACGGCAAGCGCGTGGCGGAGTCCGTGCAGTTCTACATTCAGTTTGGATCGCAGGAAACGCGCGAGTACTGCCTGCGCAAGGGTTACCTCGAAGTGTTTCAAAAAGCCGGCGCGCATGTGATCGAACCGAGTTGCGGAGCCTGTATCAACGCCGGGCCGGGAGTTTCCACGCGTCCCGATCAGGTGGTGATCAGCGCGCAGAATCGCAACTTCCCCGGCCGCAGCGGTCCGGGCCAGATGTATCTGGCTTCGCCGTTCACGGTCGCGGCGAGCGCCGTGGCTGGGTACATCGTGGAGTACGAGCCGAGCGCCGAACTAGTGGGAGCGTAAGCAGCTTTGTCGGAGCGTAACTGATCGAGCTGGTCCGTAGCCCACCGTAAGTGGCTGAATTCAGGCAAAGTGGCCGAAATCAGCCACTCACCAGCCTGCAACTTTTCTCCGCTTTCCGAGTTCAAATACATAGGCAGTTAGATTGAAATAGAATCTGAAGGCCGGCAGATCCTGGGGGAAATGGCGGATCTGAGACAAGGGGGATCACATGCGGTACATGAAATATTTGGCTTTGGTGGCGGTACTGATGCTGCCGCTGGCTTATGCTCAGCCTTCTCAGGCACAGGTTGCGGTGGGTATTGGAGTTGGCGGGCCGCCGGTATGCGACTACGGATATTACGGATATTACCCTTACGCTTGCGCTCCTTACGGATACTATGGACCTAGTTGGTTTGCTGGTGGCGTATTCATTGGTGCCGGTCCGTGGTATGGCTGGGGACGCCCGTGGGGCTGGGGTGGCTGGGGCCGTGGATTCTATGGCCGCGGCGGCTGGGGCTACGGTCGCGGCTTCTATGGAGGTCGTGGCTTCGGAGGTGGACGCGGTTTCGTAGGCGCACGCGGCTTCGCGCATGGTCCGGTTGGCGGCTTCCATGGTAACGTCGGCGGCGGATTTCACGGTGCAGCCGGTGGCGGGTTCCACGGTAGCGCGGGTGGATTCCACGGTGGCGGCGGTGGACACGCCGGAGGCGGACATCGGTAAGATTCGCTAGTCCACGCCCTCAGTTACACAATCGAAACGGCCGGCAGCGAACCAGCTGCCGGTCGTTTTCTTTGTTCACGAGGCCCTCACAGCCACGCAGTCTCAGAGTCTGCTGAGAAGCAAGTCCCAACGATCTAGATCTGGGGCCGGCAATTTAGTTTGTATCGCGCCTTCGCGTTTCTTGCTAGAATGTGCGGTTCGTGGGAGAGAACTGCGACGGCGTAGTAAAATATCGATATAGATTTTAGGAGACTCACACCCTTATGACCTACGTGATTGCTGAGCCTTGCATTAACACCAAAGACACCGCATGCGTGGATGCGTGTCCGGTGGATTGTATCCATCCTAAGAAAGACGATCCCAAGCACGCGGCGGAACCTTTGCTCTATATCGATCCGGTCGAGTGTATCGACTGTGGCGCGTGCGTGCCGGTGTGCCCGGTCTCTGCCATTTTCGCGCTCGACGATCTGCCGGAGAAGTGGAACGAATTTACGGCGAAGAACGCGGCGTACTTCGGTCGATAGCGGAACAGCTGATCCTTCTTGGCAGCTTGGCCGATTTCTTTAAGGGCGCAACACCACATGGCGTGCGCCCTTTTCCGTTCGCGCAAGCAGAGGGCAATCTTAAGTTCCTCTCGATTCGGCTAGCATCATCCCCTCGTATCGACCTACGGAATCCGCTGTATTGTGCTGTTCAACCCCGAGCGCTATCTTGAGACTGTAAGTTCCTAGTGGTTGAGGCGGTCATGGGTTAGTGTTTGCGATGCAGGTCGCAACGTTCGAGCCCTCACGATCGCCTTTTTTGTTGCTCCTTACCCACCTCGACATCCCGTTCGTCTTTCCGACATTCAAATCCGTCTATTACAATCCATCCATTGTTTGATCTGAACTTCTTTTCGATTTGAACCTATTGGCTTTCTATGGCGCTTAAAGAGACGGAAGCGATCGTCATCCGCACGTATCCGCTGCGAGAAGCTGATTTGTTGGTCACGCTGTTCACGCGCGCGGAGGGCAAAGTGCGCGGAGTGGCACGCTCGGCGAAAAAGTCGAAGCGGCGCTTTGGCGGCGCACTCGAACCGCTGACTTACGTGCGTGCATTTTACGAAGATCGCGAGCGGCAGGAACTTGTCCGGTTGGATGCGTGCGAAGTGCTGGAGTCTCCGATGGCTTCAGAAGTCAGCTACGCGCGGGCGGTTGCGCTGGCGCACGTGGCTGAGTTGCTGGATGAGCTGCTGCCCGACCGTGAAGCCAACGATGCCGTCTTTCGCCTCACGCTCTCGGTGTTGCACGTCATGACCGGCCCCGATGTGTGGATGCCGGCCACCTATTTTGAATTGTGGCTGACGCGGCTGGTCGGTTTTTTGCCGGAGTTGACGGAGTGCGTCGTCTGCGGCAGAAGTCTAAACGGCAGCCGCGCCTATTTTCATGCGCTGGCCGACGGGTTGATGTGCATCGATGACAAGCGCCTGGCGTCGTCGGAGATTTCCAGCGAATCGCGGTCGCTCGCCGCGCAGATATTTCGTGCGCCGGTAGAGAGCTTCTCCGCGATGCCATGGCCCAAGGCACAAGCGGCCGATCTGCGAAAACTTCTGATCCAAATTCTGCAGCGGCATATTGAGAAGAAATTGGTGACGGCGGGGATGCTGGAAAAGGGTGGGTTCTAGTGATGTGGCTGCAGTTGTGTCGCTCGCTTGATGCTTGATCACGGCCTAACTCGCGGCTTGCCCGAAGTTCCGCATGCGCTATCAGTTTCGTGAGAGAACGTTCCACGCCCAGTTGTCCACTATCAACTCCGCCACCACGTGTTTCAGCTTCTGGTTCTCGTCTTCCAGTTGCTCTAGCTTCTTCGATTTACCGTTTTCCCTCCCGCCGTACTTCGCCTTCCAGCGGTGGTAGGTCTGCTCCGTGATCCCGTGCTGACGGCACAAATCCGCCGTCGTTAACCCGGGCTCCCGTTGCGCCAAGATCGAGATGATCTGTTCTTCGCTGTATCGTGCGCCTTTCATGGACGTTTCCTCCTCCCTGGCTTTGGAAAGACTCTCATTCTTGCTCGGGCGACCATTTTCCGAATGGACTCGATGGTGATCTTTCGCGGTGCGAGTCCACAAGATTTCAACATCCGCTTCGCGTAAGGCAAAGTAATTTTCGTGCCTATCATCGCCGAATACACAACCAGCCAGTCCAGCGCGAGCTCGCGCCTGTTGGAGGGAATATTCTGCGCCACATAAAGCGCGACGTCATCCGGGATGGTGGCTTTTAGCTGCTTGGTGATTTCTAGCCGCTCCATGGTGATTTCTAGCGGCTCCGCCTTCTTCTGCAGGATGGGCACTTTCGTCTCAAGATCCGGCTGAATATCGGCGATGAGTCGCTCGAAGCGGCTGCGGAGCCGATCGCGTCGCGTACTCTGAGCCATGTTGTAAGCCACAAACTGAATATCGGCGATGAGCCCCCGCTCGAAGCGGCTGCGGAGCCGGTCGCGTCGCGTAGTCAGAGCCATGTTGTAAGCCGCAAACAGGAAACCCACACAGCAAAGGAGTTTCCCGACCTTGCCGGGCACTTCGTCGACATGGCTTTGCCATTCCTCGCCGAACCGTTCGCGCTGGCTCCGGGGTAGCCATGCGACCGCGAGCTTGATGAGACTGCGAGTGATCGAAGAGCCCACTGCCCGATCTCCTCCGCCCTTATCCTCGATAGGGCCTGCCATCAGCACTTACCACAAATAATCCCAAAGCCGTAGTCAGCGCCACGCGAACCCCTTGAACGGAAGGGTAATCTCTCTAACGGCGAGTTGTGCCTTCTCGATGCCGACGTCCGTGATCCGGTACAGCCGGCGGCGCGGTCTTCCCAACTTGTGAGGGTCCCCAACCTCCCAGCTGCTTTCCGCCCAGCCTGCCTCCTCGAGTCGCATGAGGATCGGGTAGAGAGTCCCTGATGCGAGATTGGTCATGCGACCGATCTCTGCGCCCGATATCTTGCCCTGCGTTTCCGACATCAGGATCGCTAGGACTTTTAGAGTTTGAGAGGTGATGCGTGGTTGACCGGCACCCATAGTAGATAATCTATATAGGGTGGGGCAAAAAGTCAAAGGTTTCGGACTGCTTTTTTGCGTCGGCTATGTTTCTGCCGGTCGCACTGTTGATCATTGCACTGGCGTGCTAGACCCGTTAGCTGACGCTTCCCGCGGATTCTGAAGCCTGGCTAGTTTGCGAGTTGCTTTTCCTTAGGCAGCGCCGCATTGATGACGTCTAACTTCTGGAATCCGTCTTTGATCACCGTTGTTCTGATATTGTCTTTCGTCACCGCCACGCCTTTCATCATGATGGCAGGAACGTTTTTCTTGCCGTTGTAGGCCATTCGATCCTCGCGGATCTCTTCGCCCCTTATCAGGCGAACGGCTTCATCGGCGGCCAGCGCGGCTTGGTTCGGGATTGATTTGTAAACCGTCATGCTCTGGCTGCCCTCGATGATGTGTATGATCGCCAGCAGATCCGCATCTTGTCCGGAGACCGGTACCTTGCCCTCGAGCTTATGTTCTTGAAGCGCCTGAATCGCGCCTGCTGCCAGTCCATCACTGGAGGCAAGAACGGCAGTTACGTTCCCTTTGGAAGAATTAAGAGCATCCAGCATATCGAGATATGCTTCTTCGGGCTTCCAGTCCTTGGCGTAGCCGTCGGCGATCACTTTGATCTTGCCCTGATCGATATACTGCTGCAGTATTCTCATCTGTGCGTCGTGCAGAACCTTTGCGTTCGCATCATCTGGAGAACCCTCGATCAGGACATAATTTCCCCTGGGCGCAACAGTTATTAGATATTCTGCCTGCATCCTGCCGATCTCAACCGGGTCAAAGCTTATGTAGAGATCTACGTCGCTGTTCAGCACCAGGCGATCGTAGCTGATGACCTTCACGTGCGCGGCCTTCGCCGCATCCACGATCCTGCCGGCTTTCGCCGTGTCGTGGGGCAGCAGGACCAATACCTGAATGCCTGCCTTGATCATCTCCGTCACTTGGCGAAATTGAATATCGTCGTCCCCCCTGGCATCCGCCCAAACCGTCTTCACGCCCAGTTGCTGTGCGCGGGCTTGAAAGGAGTCGAGGTCGGTTTGCCAGCGCTCTCCTTTTACCGCTTCCAGAGAAAAACCTATTTTCGGTTGCTCAACGCTCTGCGCCGGCAGAGCCTCTACAATGGTCAAGGCGAACATCAACGACACAACCACCCGTGTGGCAATATTTTTCATCGCGAGTCACTTTCTGTCCTGAGGATCTGTCTTAATTATGCTTAAGAATTAAGAGAACAATGGTCTCTAATCGTGATTCGAGAGTACTTCAGTAACGCGGCGTAGTCTGCTGGTGTCCCCTCAAAAGTTGATTAGATCATTCATGGCAAGAGGTTTAAGGTGCCCCCGAGCCACTAGCTGACGGCTGCCGTGCCGTTCCGTTACAATCACAGATTAGCGTTCCAGCGTGCGGACAAACTGTGCCCCCAGCCAAACCCAATTCGCTCACGTTCCAGGAACTTATCCTGCGTCTGCAGGCGTTTTGGGCGGAGCGTGGCTGCGTCCTGCAGCAGCCCTACGACGTTGAAGTGGGCGCGGGGACCATGGCGCCAGAGACGTTTTTGCGCGTGCTGGGGCCCAAGCCCTATAAAGTCGCGTATGTGCAACCCTCGAGGCGTCCGGCAGATGGGCGGTATGGGGAGAATCCCAACCGGCTGTTCAAACACATGCAGTTGCAGGTGGTCCTGAAGCCTCCGCCGGAAAATGTGCAGGAGTTGTATCTGGAGTCGCTGGCCGCGATTGGCATCGACCTTAGCCAGCACGATATCAAGTTCGAGGAAGATAACTGGGAAGCTCCGACGCTGAGTGCCTGGGGTGTGGGCTGGCAGGTGATGCTCGATGGCCTGGAGATCACGCAGTTCACTTATTTCCAGCAATGCGGCGGCATCGATCTGTTTCCAATTTCCGTTGAGCTTACCTACGGACTGGAGCGCATCGGGGCGTTCTTGCAGGATGTGGATTCGATCTACGATATCGTCTGGGCCAGCGATCCCGAGACTGGGCGGGCGACAACGTATGGCGATGTGCGGTTGGCGGATGAGCAGCAGTTTTCGTTCTACAATTTCGAACAAGCAGACGTTCCGAATGCATGGACGATTTTCAGCCTGTATGAGCAGGAGTGTCAGAAGCTAATCGATAACTTCAAGGTATTGGCGAAGCCTAGCCAGGACGGTAAGAAACCTAATCTTGGGTGGTTTCCGTTGTTGCCTGCTTACGACCTTTGTTTGAAGTGCTCACATCTATTCAATATCCTCGACGCCCGTGGCGCGATTTCGGTAACCGAACGCGTGGGCGTGATTGCGCGGGTACGGGCACTCGCTGTGGGCATAGCGAAGGCCTGGGTGGATCAGCAGGTTATCGAGCAGATGTCCCACAAGAGGGTCGTCGAGATCGCAGCCGTTCGTGACGAAGCTCGTGTGCGGACCAAGGAAAAAAGCGGGACCACATTACCTGTTGGGTCGTAGGGTTTTCAACTACCAAGGGCCCGAAGGTGCACGAAGAACCAAATGCCAGACTTTTTATTGGAGATCGGGTGCGAAGAGATTCCTGCGCGGATGATCGACGCGGCGGAGGCGGACCTCGTCAAACGGGTGGGCGAGCTCTTCAAGCGTCATTCGCTGTCTCATGCGACGGCAACCTCCTTCTCTACGCCGCGACGATTGGCTGTACTTATCGGGACTGCCGACCGTCAGCCCGCTGAGAAGACTAAGGTCCTCGGCCCCTCAGAGAAGGTTGCATTCACGGAAGGGAAGCCCACGAAGGCTGCTGAATCATTTGCACGGCGGGAAGGGATCGCCGTGACGAGTCTCCAGATTGTCGAAACTGAAAGGGGGCGGTACGTCTGCGCGGAAACCGTAAAGGGCGGTCTAGCTGCGGCCGACATCTTGGTCGAACACCTACCAGCTGAATTGAAGGGGTTGTATTGGCCTAAAGCGATGTATTGGCTGTCGAGGGTTGAGACATTTGTGCGCCCGGTGCGCTGGCTGGTCGCGATGCTCGACGGAGAGACGATTCCTCTGGAGTTTGATGGGATCTTGGCGGGGAACACCTCGCGCGGTCACAGAATGTTATCGCATGGCGGCGTGACGATTCCGCGCGCTGGATCGGCCTATGTGGATGCTCTGCGCGCGGCCAAAGTTTTGGGACGTGCTGAGCGCGAACATCAAATTCGCAAGGCTCTTGACACTGCCACGCGAACGATTTCCGGAGCGCGGTGGCGAGAAGACAAGTCTTTGCTCGAAACCGTCGTGAACTTGACGGAATTTCCTTCCGCGATTCTTGGCGGATTCGATCCGCAGTTCCTGGCGCTGCCGGAAGAAGTGCTGGTCACCGTGATGCGCGATCATCAAAAGTATTTTGCGATCGAAGATAGCGGCGGCAAACTGCTGCCGCATTTTCTGGCGATACTGAATACCGATGGCGATCCTCAGGGGTTGATCCGGCATGGCAACGAGCGCGTGCTGCGGGCGCGCTTCAACGACGCGCGATTCTTCTGGCAGACGGATCAGAAAAAATCGCTGCTGGAGCGGTTCGAGTCGCTGCGCCATGTCACCTTCCAAAAGGATTTGGGCAGCTACTACGAAAAGACACGGCGGGTTCAGCGTTTGTGCAGTTGGCTGTGTGAAATCGTGAAACAGGGCGGTATTGCGGTGCGCGCGGGCGTCGTTCACAAAGCCGCTTGTCTCGCAAAGACTGACCTTACCACCGAGTTAGTGAAGGAATTCACTGAACTGCAGGGAATCGTGGGCGGACTCTACGCACGGGTGCAGCCGCTTGATCCGGGCCTGCCTGAGTCGACGCGATTTGCGATTGCGGATGCGATCTATGATCACTACAAGCCGGAGTCGACCGAAGATGAGGTGCCGCGGTCGCTCGAAGGTGCGGTGCTTTCTGTTGGCGACAAGGCGGATACGATTGCCGGCATGTTTGCTCTTGGCCTGGTTCCCAGCGGATCGAAGGATCCGTTTGCGTTGCGGCGGCAGGCGAATGCGGTCGTGAAAGTGATCGACAAGTACAAACTGCCGTTCCGTCTTAGTGAATTGATGCGAGATGCGCGCGCAGGTTACCAGGGATCGCAAGCGGAAAAGAAATTTGTCGAAGACGAGAAATTCAACGAGTCAGTGCGAATATTTTTCCGCGAGCGCCTGGAGTTTTATCTGAAGGATGTGTGCGGATATGCCTACGACGGGGTGAAGGCGGTTTTGGCAGCTGACGCTGAGGATGTGGTGGATGCGCTGGCACGGATCGAAGCATTGAGCAATGTGCGCGACTCGGCGGAATACACATTCGTCTATTTTGAAGCTATCTCATCAGCCTTCAGGCGCATGAAGAATATTCTCAACCAAGCGGCTGAAAAGAAATTACGTATTGCGGAGCGTGTCGATTCAGCCATATTGCAGTTGGAAGCCGAAAAAGAGCTAGCGCGGGTGATCGAACAGACCGCAAAATCGGTTAAGAGGAGTCGCGCGGCCCGGGACTATGATGAGGCGTTGCGCGAGATCGCGGAGCTAAGACCCTTGATCGACAACTTTTTCGACGACGTTATGGTCATGGTGGACGACGATAATCTCCGAGCCAACCGCTTGGCGCTGTTGCGGACCGTGGTCAAAGAATTCTCCACCATCGCAGACTTTTCCGAGATGGTGACCGAAGGCAGAGCAGCATGACTTCTCGAAAGTGCAAATTTAGATAAACAGCCTGCCGGCCTCGCGCCGGCGCTAAAAAGAATCGAATCACAAAGGACTAATCATCATGGCGACAATTACCCTCCCTGAAGCGGGTGTTCAGGAAAGCAAGAAGACCTCAACCAAATATGTTTATTTTTTCGGCGGCGGCAAAGCCGATGGCGATGGCAAGATGAAGGATGCCCTGGGTGGCAAGGGCGCCGGCTTGGCCGAGATGACGAACGCTGGCTTGCCCGTTCCTCCGGGGTTCACCATCCAAACCGAAGCCTGCCGTGAATACATGCGAGAAGGCGCTGCGTCGAAAGATGTCGATCGCCAAATGGACGAAGCGCTTGCCAGGCTCGAAGCGCTGCAGGGTCAGAAGCTCGGAACGGGCGAGAATCCGCTCTTGGTAAGCGTTCGCTCCGGCGCGAAGTTTTCCATGCCAGGGATGATGGATACGATTCTGAATCTCGGGTTGAACGACAAGAGCGTGGAAGCACTGGCCAAGCGCAGTGACAACCCACGTTTCGCGGCTGATTCCTACCGGCGACTGATCCAGATGTTTGGCAACGTTGTTCTCGAAATTCCGAAGGCTGCATTTGACGAAGTTTTCGACGCGAAGAAGAAACAGAAGAAGGCCAAGCTCGACACCGAGCTCGATGCCAAGGCGCTGAAGGAAGTAATCGAAGAATACAAGAAGGTCGTAAAGAAACACGCCAAACGCGACTTCCCGCAGGATCCGCACGAGCAGTTGGTTATGGCGCGGGATGCGGTGTTTCGCTCATGGCAGAACGATCGGGCGAAGCACTACCGCCGCATCAACAACATCGATGACATGCTCGGCACGGCAGTGAATGTGCAAGCCATGGTATACGGCAATCTCGGCGACACCAGCGGCACGGGTGTGGGTTTTACGCGTAATCCCGCGACGGGCGCGAAGGAGTTCTACGGCGAATTTCTGATGAACGCGCAGGGCGAAGACGTTGTCTCAGGCGTTCGCACCCCCGTGCATATTTCCGAACTGCACAAGATCATGCCGCAGGTTTACGACCAGCTGCGCGATATCACGACGCGCCTCGAGAAGCACTATCGCGATATGCAGGACTTTGAGTTCACCATCCAGGATGGCAAGCTCTACATGCTGCAGACGCGCAATGGCAAGCGCACCGGCTGGGCCGCAGTGCGGGTTGCGATCCAGATGGTGGAAGAAGGACTGATCACAAAAGAAGATGCTATCTTTCGTGTCGAGCCGAACCAGCTTTATGATTTTCTGGTGCCGCGGCTGGATGAAAAGAGCACGAAGGTCGAAGTGCTGGCGACGGGTTTGCCTGCATCTCCCGGTGCGGCAGTCGGACAAATCGTCTTCACTGCGGAAGAAGCCGTGAAAAAAGCGGGACATGGCGCGAAGAAGAATCCAGTAATTCTGGTGCGCGCGGAAACTACCCCCGAAGATATTCAGGGGATGGAAGTGGCGGCCGGCATTCTGACGTCGCGCGGCGGCATGACCAGTCACGCCGCTGTCGTCACGCGTGGAATGGGAAAGTGTTGCGTCGCCGGCGCGGGCGACATTCAAGTGGATGAGCGCGCCAAACAAATGCGGGTCAAAGGGCAAACGTTCAAGGAAGGAGACTGGATTTCGCTCGATGGTACCAGCGGCCGCGTAATTAAAGGGAAGCTGAATACTCTTGATCCATCGACCGATGATGCCGATTTGCAAAAACTGTTGGGCTGGGCAGAACCGTTCCGCAAAATCGGCGTGCGCGCGAA
>Ga0210391_10004534_pt1 | contig 11549 bp, 9 predicted proteins | sample IncBWC12OmetaG_FD_160573 | JGI IMG/M metagenome (GOLD analysis project Ga0210391, IMG submission 160573) | Forest soil microbial communities from Barre Woods Harvard Forest LTER site, Petersham, Massachusetts, United States - Inc-BW-C-12-O ...
CTCCTGGACCTCCCGGGCGAGTTCGAGTTCGCGGGTGACTTTAGCGCGGCGTACGGCGTCCTCGCTTAGGGACTGGACGAACTTTGCGGATTCGAGGCCGCGACCCATCTGGATGCCGAGCTCGCGGAGGAAGCGGAGCTCGTACATGGGGAAGGCCTTGCCTTCGGGCTTGGCGAGGGTCGCGAAGCCGACGAGGCCGGTGCGGCCCTCGAGGGGGAGGAGAAACTGCGCTCCAAGCTGGGTGAGGGCCACGATCTCTTCGGGGGTGGCAAGGAGCTGCCAGGCGTCAGGGTGGTCCTTGCGAAAGGGAGATGGGCGGCGTTCCCGCTTCATGCGAAATACTGTCGAGCAGCTTGCGGAAAAGGTTTTGCTGCCGGTGATCTTTGCGGCCTTGCCCTGGGGGACGTAGACCGAGCCTTCGCGTAGATAAATGTGGAATGAAGAGAGGTGCAGGGCCGAGCAGACGTCGCGGGGGAAGGCAACGAGAAGTTCGTCAAGAGAGAGGGAGCGACCAGCCCGGACGAGGAGCTCCTCGAAGAGATCGCGGGAGGCGTAGCCCTTGGGAACCAGGTACCCTTTCAGGTAGCGCACGATCTTTTTTTTCAGCATGAGAGGCTTGGAGGTCATATTCAAGTTTTGCAACGATGCAGATGCGACGTCTGGCCCCTCCATTGAAAGATGCCCGAAGAGGAAGCGGAGAGCAGATAAAATGCTCCAGCTCAATGGTGTAGGAAGATATCGAAGAGTCTACAACAGGCAGCTTCCAATCGGTTACTGCTGTCTTACGCAGGGGGAGCGACAAGAGTTCCGTGATGGGCCGCCGTGAGACCTAGTGGCCGCCGAGGGCTTCGGGGTCGGGCTTGGCCGCTTTGCTGGGGAGTCGCATGATGAAGGGCAATGGAGACAGGCAGAAGATCGTGAAGGCCAGGATGGCGAACGCGTTCTTGTAGCTCAGCATGGAGGCCTGGCGGAGCATCTGTTGATAGGCCTGACCCATGGCCATTTGTGAGGCATTGGCAGCGGACATTCCCTGAGACATGAGCATCTCTTTCATGTGGTCCATGTAGATGCGGTAGGGAACGCTGTCTCGGACGACATTGGCTGAGAGGGCCACCTGGTTGACCTGAGAGCTGCGTGCGAGGTAAGTGGTGAGGAGCGCGGTGCCAGCGCTGCCGCCGAGGTTGCGGGCGAAGTTGGAGAGGCTTGAGATCTGGTTGGTCTTGCTGGGTGGGACGCCGACGTAGTTGAGTGTGCTAATGGGGATGAAGATGAAGGCGAGGCCGATGACCTGCAGCATGCGCCAGAGGGTGACGGTGCCGTAGGCGGTGTTGAGGTCGAGTCGGGTGAGGTTGTAGATGCCGATGGCGGTGACGAGGTAGCCGAGGCAGACCATGATGCGCGGGTCGAATTTGCCGAGGGAGCGGCCGGCGACGAACATCATCAACATCATGACGAAGCCGGCGGGGGAGAGCACCATGCCGGCGCGTTCGGCGGTGTAGCCGAGGAGTCCCTGAAGGTATTGTGGGATGAGGACAGTGCTGCCGAAGAGGACCATTCCGAGGATGAGTTGCAGGAAGACGGCGGTGCCGAAGTTGCGATTTTTTAATAGCTTGAGGTCGACGATGGGATCGGGGTGGTGCCACTCCCACCAGGTGAAGAAGATGAGGGTGGCGGCGGCGAGGATGGCGAAGAAACGGATCATCGGATCACCGAACCAGTCTTTTTCCTGGCCCTTGTCGAGGGTGAATTCGAGACAGCCGACGCCGACAGCGACGAGGCCGAGGCCCATGAAGTCGATCTTGAGGTGCTTGGCTTGCTCTTTGCGGAGCTTGAGGTGCGGCGGGTCTTCGACCATGCGGTTGCTGAGGTAGAGCGAGATCAGGCCAATGGGGATGTTGATGAAGAAGATCCAGTGCCAGTTGAAGTTGTCGGTGATCCAGCCACCGAGCGTGGGGCCGATGGCGGGGGCGACGACTACGGCCATTCCATAGACGGCGAAGGCCTGGCCGCGCTTTTCGACGGGAAAGGTGTCGGCGAGGATGGCTTGTTCGCTGGGGGCGAGGCCACCTCCGCCTGCGCCCTGGAGAATGCGGGCGACAATGAGAAGAGGAAGGGTGTTCGCGATGCCGCAGAGGAATGAGCAGACGGTGAAGAGGGCGACGCAGATCATGTAGAACTTTTTGCGGCCCATGCGGTTGGAGAGCCATCCGGAGATGGGCAGGACGATGGCGCTGGAGACGAGGTAACTGGTGAGGACCCAGGTGGCTTCTTCGGAGCTGGCGCCGAGGGTGCCGGCGATGTGGGGCAGGGCGACGTTGGCGATGGAGGTATCGAGGACCTCCATGAAGGTGGCGAGCGTGACAGTGAGGGCGACCGCCCACGGATTGTGGTGGGGCTTCCAGACGGCTGGTATCGCCGGAGCGGGCATGGTTGCGGTCGCCATATCAGTCTCCTGATATGATATCAGGAGACTGATATGGCTGGCGGAACAAAAAACGGTAAAGATCGACAGCTGGAAACGAGACGCGCTGCGCAGATGATGAAGCGGATCCTGGTCCACTTCCGCAGCCAGATGGATGAGAAGCTGCGTCCCCAGGGTGTGACGACGGCGCAGTTGCACGTGCTAAAGGTGATTCGTGACGAGCCGGGCGGCTCGGGGGCACAGTTGGCGCGGGCCTGTTATGTGACGCCGCAGTCGGCGCAGGCCCTATTGAAGGGCCTGGAGGACGGCGGGTGGATCGTTCGTATGAAGGACACGGTAAATGACCGGATCCTGATTGCAAAGCTGACCGCGAGTGGGGAAAATCTTCTGGAATCGGGCGAGAAGCTTGCACGGGCGATCGAGAAGAGGCTGTGGCAGGGCGTTCCTGATAACGGGGTGGCGGCGTTGAATAAGACGCTGGAGCGTTGTCTGGCGAATCTTGATGGCGATGCGTAGGGGTTGAATTCTATGTGCGGCCGGAGGCCTCCTCCAAGATAGCGACATTTTCAGTGTCCTGCCTTTGTAGTTAATGACATCGTCGCGACATGTGGTGCCGTTTCATCAAACAGCAGATCCCTCCACTCCGCTGCGCTCCGGTCGGGATGACACAGTATCGGTGGGACATTAGTTGTTGGCGGTGGCGTGGAAGCGGAGGCGTACGTAGTCTGCGGTCCAGTTGCCGTCGGCGTCGCAGAGGACGGGCTTGAGTAGGGCGACGGTGTTGGTGACTGCTGTGGCGCGGTCGGCAGGGTTAAGTTGATCCAGGACGCCGTTGCGGAAGGTGTTGAGCCAGGACTCCATGCCGTTGGGGAGCGGGGTGGGCCGGGGGACTAGATCGATGGATTGGATGGTGAAGCCGGCGGCTTCGAGGAGACGGCGGTAGATCGCGGGAGCGGGATAGAAGCTAGCTGCCGCTGCTTCGGCATCGATATGGAAGGGCGTGAGGGTGGCCTGGAGGGCGGTGCGGATGGCGGCGATGTTGCCTTGGCCGCCCATCTCGGCGACGAAACGGCCGCCTGGACGAAGGGCGCGGTGGACTCCGGCGAGCATGGCCTGTTGGCCGGAGATGCCGGTGATCCAATGGAGGGCGGCGTTGGAGAAGACGGCGTCGAACTGGTGATGGTAGGGAAGGGCTGTGGCGTCGTGTTGCTCGACGTGGAGATTGCGCTGACGGGCGGCAGCTAGCATGGTGCGTGAGTTGTCGACGCCGGTGACGGTAGCTCCCTTGGTGGCGAGTTGTTCGGTTAGGGCGCCGTCGCCGCAGCCGAGGTCGAGGATACGTTCGCCTGGTTTGGGACTCAAAAGGGAGACGACATCCGAGGCCAGGTTGGCGACGAAGCGGCCGTTGGTTGCATAGGCTTCGGTATTCCAGGTTTGGCCGGTCTTTCGGTTTGCTGTGGAGTGCATGGAAGTATTGTCTGCCAGTCGGCGGTGAAGCGCGAGGAGACAAGAATTTTACAAGGTCGGATAAGTAGCGATAGTAAGATCGCTGAACCATGAAGAAGCTTATTTGTCTGCTCATCGTGATGGGTGCGTTTGCGAATTTTTCAACCGCGTGGGGGCTGGAGACGCCGGTTCGACATGAGTTCGTGATCAAGAACTTCAAGACCGAGAGCGGCGTAGTGCTGCCTGAGGCGCACGTGGTTTACGGGACGTATGGGCACCTGAATGCCGCGCATGACAATGTGATTTTGCTACCGTCGCACTACATGGCAAAGCTGAATGGGTACGAGTGGTTGATGGGGCCGGGCAAGGCACTTGACCCCGACAAGCTTTTTTTGGTGACGACGGAGCTATTTGGGAATGGGAGTTCGTCTTCGCCAAGCAATACGCCTGAGCCGTTCCATGGGCCGCGGTTTCCGGTGATGACGATTCGGGACAATGTGGAGGCAGTGCATCGGCTGCTGACGGAAGATCTGAAGGTGACGCATCTGAAGGCGGTGATTGGATTTTCGATGGGGGCGCAGCAGGCGTTTCAGTGGGCGGTCAGCTATCCGACGTTTGAAGACAGGGTAGTGGCGACCTCAGGCACGGCGAAGACATATGGACATGGCATTGTGCGGTTGGAGGGGGAGATTGCGGCGATCACCGCGGACGAGAGATTCAAAGGCGGTGACTACACCGAGGAACCACAGGCGGGGATCAACGCTTTTGGGATGGTGTGGGCGGCGTGGCTGTATTCGCCCCAGTGGTGGAGAGACGAGCTGTGGCGGACGAATACGAAGCCGGGGACTACGTTTGAGGACGTTGTGGACCGGTTTCGGACGCGGTTTATCCCCGGGGCCGATGCGAATAATTTGATTTTGCAGATGCGGACCTGGGAGAAGCATGACGTCGGGACGACACCGGGGTTTGGTGGGGACGAGAAGAAGGCGCTGGGGTCGATCAAGGTGCCGTTTCTTTATATGCCTTCGATGACGGACCAATATTTTCCGGTAGGAGATGCACGGTATGAGGCGCAGTTCATGAATACGGTGTCTCTGCTGCCAATTCCTTCGCTGTGGGGGCATCCGGCCGGTGCGGCGGCCGATCCGTCCGACGCTAAGTTCCTGAACGAAAACATTGCGAAGTTTCTGGCTGGTGAGCCGGTGGCGGCGGAGAAGGTCGTTCCTGCTTTCTAGATCTAAGGCGGGCCGATTCAGCGGCCCAGGAGCTCCTGAAGGACGACAGCTTCGTTGTGTTCCGTGTCCCGGGCGCCGTAGAGCAGAGTGGTGGGGCCTCTGGTGGCGGCTTCTTTGAGGAGAGTCAGCAGCGCGCTATTGTGTTTCAGTTCGGCCTTATATCGTGCTTTGAATTCGGGCCATTTGACGGGATCGTGAGCGAACCACTCCCGGAGCTCGGTGCTGGGGGCGATCTCTTTGAACCAGAGATCGACATGGGCCCTCTCCTTGGTCAAACCACGCGGCCAGAGGCGGTCGACGAGCACGCGGGTGCCGTCCTCCTCGGAGGGTTCTTCGTAGACGCGCTTGAGTCTTAGTCTCATTGGATTGATCTGCCTCTTGGAATGTGTTGACCTACGATCCTTAGATTTGACGCATGCGTGAAAGGACTCGTTTCACGAATTGAGAAGGAGAGGCGATATTTTCATATACTTGTGTTTCGCTTCGGGTGCAGGCGTTGCCCGACGCAAGAATGTTTTTTGAGGAGTGGCCAGTGACGATGACGGCGGCGGTTGCGTTTGCGCAGGAGAACAAAGGGCGGTTTGTTGAAGAGCTGAAGGCGCTGCTGAGGATACCGTCGATATCGACTGATCCGGAGCGTGTGGCAGACGTGCGGCGGGCCGCCGAGTTTGTCGCGGCTGAGCTGAAGCGGATTGGGATGGAGAACGTTCGGCTGATTGAGACTTCGACGTCGGAGCGCACGGGGCATCCTCTGGTGTACGCGGATTGGCTGCACGCGGAAGGGAAGCCTACGGTGCTTTGCTATGGGCATTATGATGTTCAGCCAGCGGAGCCGCTCGATGAGTGGAGGTCGCCGCCCTTTGAGCCGACGGAGCGCGACGGGAATCTGTATGCTCGCGGCGCCGTGGACGACAAGGGGCAGATGTGGATGCATGTAAAGGCGTTGGAGTCTCTGATGGCGGCGGGCGGTGGAAAACTGCCGGTCAACGTTCGGGTGATTGTTGAGGGGGAGGAAGAGGTTGGGGGGGAGGGGATCGCAGCTTTCGTCCGGGAGCATGGGAAAGAGTTGAAGGCTGACGTCGCGCTGGTGTCGGACACGGAGATGTTTGCGCCGGAGCTGCCGACGCTTTGCGTTGGGCTGCGAGGGATGATCTATACCGAGATCGAGGCGCGAGGGGCGCGGACGGACCTGCACTCGGGGATGTATGGCGGGGCGGCGCCGAATCCGTTTGTGGCCCTTGCGCAGGTGATTGCGAAGTTGAAGGACGAGAACGGAAAGATACTGGTTCCTGGGTTTTATGACAAGGTGGAGAAGCCGTCGGACGCCGAGTTGAAGGCCTGGAAGGCGTTGCCGTTCGATGAAGAGCACTACCGCGAGACTGAGGTGGGAAGCGTGTCGCTGACCGGGGAGCCGGGGTTGAGTGTGCTGGAGCGGACCTGGGCGCGGCCGACGCTCGATGTGCACGGGATGCCGGGTGGATTTATCGGGGCCGGGGCCAAGACGGTGATTCCGGCGAAGGCCGTGGCGAAGGTGAGCATGCGGCTGGTGCCGGACATGACCCCGGCGGAGAGCTTCGCGAAGTACAGGTCATATGTGGAGTCGTTGACCCCGAACGGCATTGTGCTGGAGGTGCGGTTGCTTCATGCGGGCGACCCGATTGTGGTGAGCACGGACAACAAATATGTGAAGGCCGCGACGGAGGCGATGCGGGCGGTGTTCGGGAAGGAGACTGTGTTTGTGCGGGGGGGCGGGTCGATCCCGATTGTTGGGGACTTTGTGCGCGAGTTGAAGACGCCGACGGTGATGATGGGGTTTGGGTTGCCGGATGACAACCTTCATGCGCCCAACGAGAAGTTTCATCTGGCGAATTTTCATCGAGGGACCGAGTCGATCGTTCGGTTTCTGAGTGGCGTGGGTGCTTGATGGGCCGGCGGGTGCCTTCGGATGTTGGCGGATATGTGTTGGCGGGTGGAAAGAGCTCGCGGATGGGCCGGGACAAGGCCATGCTGGAGTTGGCAGGGCGGCCGTTGGCATGGCATGCGGTGACCAAGCTGCAAAGGGTGTGTGCCGATGTTCAAATTCTGAGCGGCAATCCGGAGCTTGAGGGGTTTGCTCCGCTGGTGCGGGACATGCATGAAGGATGTGGGCCGATGGGTGGCCTGGAGACTGCGCTCGGGCACTCGTGGCACGAGTGGAACTTGTTTTTACCAGTGGATATGCCGTTTTTGCCTTCGGCGTTCCTGGATAACTGGGTGAGGACAGTGATCGCGCGGGAGAACAGGGGGGCGCGGATAGCGATGTTTACCGTTGAGGGGGTGCCTCAGCCTTTATTTTGTTTGTTGCACCGGGACGTGACTTTGTTTGTCCATGAGGCGGTCCAGCGGGGGGAGTATAAGGTCTTTCCGGTGCTGGAAGCCGCAGGAAAGTACTTGGCGGTGAGGCAGGGAGTGCTTTTGGGGATGGCTTTGTTGAATCTGCCGTGGAACGAAATGGCTGAGCTTTCCTGCGCTAAGAGCGGGGGTGAGCCGTGGTGGTCGGTCACAGAAGCACAACAGACGGCAAAACATCTATGGTTTGCAAATTTGAATACGCCTGAGGAGTTTGCCGAGGCCGAGAAGCATCTGGACGCACTGGATACGTAATTGCGCTTGCGCAGATATGGCCATGGTTGGCTGCAGATGGGAGAATAGCGACAACGAGGGACCAACGATGACTGTGCCGAATGGAGCCGATAGCGAACGGAATCCGGAAAATAGAGATAAGCCCGGGTTTGTGGATAAGAACGACTCGGATGAGTCGTCTCATCTCTCTGACGCTGAGGTGAAGGCGCCTGAAGACGTTCCGCTGATTGAGAGTGTTTCGGAGGACGTATCTCCCATGGTGGGAGAGTTTATGGAGCAGGCGGCGCAGCAGAACGAGGCCGCTGCGGACGCCGTTCCGGAGATCAAGAACAAGCCTGGTCCTTACATTTCGTTCGAGCATGTTTATAAGTCGTTTGGCGACTTTGTGGTGCTGGAGGACGTGAGTTTTTACGTGCTGCCGGGAGAGACGCTGTGCATTCTGGGACGCAGCGGTGTGGGTAAGTCGGTTTCGTTACAGATGCTGTTGGGCTTCCTGAAGCCGGACAAGGGAACTATCAAGGTCGCGGGGGAGGATATCTGCGGGTTCACGGAGCCGGAGTTGCAGGCGATCCGACGGAAAGTGACGATGGTCTTCCAGAACGGGGCGTTGTTTGACTCGATCTCAGTGGGGGAAAATGTCGCGTTTCCGATGCGGGAGCGGGGGGAGATGGCGGAGGACCAGATTCTGCAGGTGGTCAAGGGGCTGTTGGAGATGGTGGGTGTGGCTGGGATGGAGAACCTGCTGCCATCGGACCTGTCGACGGGTATGAAACGGTCGGTGGCGATTGCGCGGGCGCTGGCTGCACAGCCGGAGGCCGTACTGTACGACGAGCCGACAACGATGGTGGACCCGTTGATGGCGCATCTGCTTGGGAGCTTGATTGAGAGGCTTAAACAGCAACTTCATCTGACGAACATTGTGGTGACCCACGACATGCGGCTGGCGAAGAAGCTGGCGGACCGGGTGGTGTTTTTGAATGCTGGAAAGGCGATCTTCTTTGGAACAATGGAGGAGATGGAGCGCAACCCAAACCCCATTTTGCAGGAGTTTTTGACACTCGATGAGCTTGTGACACCGGTGTAGGAGCGACTTTGGCGCAGTTGGAGTTCATGTAGCTAAGGGAATGTATTTGAAATAGTTACAGGACGGTAACGGACAGAAATTGACTTATTGCCAAGCCCGGGTCTGAGACGTATGCTGCAAGTAGCATCCGAAGGTGTTCTTCGACGATTTAAGAGTTCGGGCAAACCAGGTGTTTCGGATGGCGTGTTACCTGTAGCGATTTGAATTTTAATTAATCGGGGCGTTCCTGAAATCTGATTCAGGCATCCTACCGACTTTGAGGCCTAGGGAATATTTGAGTTGAAAGGCGTTCGCTATGGCGACACCGGACTATCTGCAGCAGGTCATTGTTTCAGGAAGCAAATATGCAGGGAGCGGACGGCGCGCCACTGTGGCCGATACCGGGTTATTCCGCAGGCCTTCGGTAACAAGCTCGGTCTGGGCGTCGCTCGACATGTTGACGGTCGTGGTGGCCGCGATGTTGGCGTTGCGTTTCCGGGTGATTACGCCGCCGGATGTATCTACACTGCATGTTCTACCCCATCTGATCCAATCGTCCCCGAACCTTCTGCCTTTTTATGTCGGCTGGTTTGGCATTTGCGTCGTCTTCTTTACGCGGTCGTATGGGCTGTATGGTCCGATTCAGAACCGCAGCGGATTACATGAGCAAAGGATGACGGTGCAGGCATCGCTGACCTCTGGATTACTTCTCTGCGGGACGCTTTATCTGTCTAGCGGAGAGGCGATATCGCGGATTGTGGTGGCGCTGATGGTGGTGTTTTCGACCTCTCTACTGTGCCTGCGGCGCGCGTTATGGCGGAAGATGGTCTATCGGAGGTTCCGGGCCGGGATCGAGACACGCAATGTGCTGATTGTTGGCGCGGGACGGGTGGGGCATGCGCTGCGGAACCATATTGATACGCTGCAGCATCTGGGGTTCCGTTTTAAGGGATTTGTCGCGTTAAGTGAACGCGAGGCGGAGTCTGGCGATGCGGACGTGATCGGCGATGTGCGGAACTGCCTGTCGCTGGCGCGGTCGTTGTTTGTAGATGAGATTTTTTTCTCGGTACCGGCGGAGAAGAAGCTGGTGATCGGGATGGTGGAAGAAGCGCGGGTCGCCGGAATCGACGTCCGGGTGGTTCCGGATATGTATGACGGGCTGGCGTGGAATGCAAAGGTCGAGTATATCGGCCAGTTCCCGACGATTCCGCTGCACCGCAAAGACTTCCCGATCGGCGGGACTCTGGTGAAGCGACTGCTGGACATCACTGTTTCTTCGGTTGCCCTGGTGGCAGGGGCGCCGGTGATGCTGGCGATTGCGATTGCAATCCGAATGGATTCAGATGGCAAGATCCTTTATAAGGCGCAGAGGATCGGACGCAAGGGGCGCGCGTTCCCTTGCTACAAGTTTCGGACGATGGTGCACAACGCGGACCAGCTGAAAGCAGATCTCGAACATATGAATGAGCGGGACGGAGTTCTGTTCAAGATTGCCAATGACCCGCGGATCACACGGGTGGGGAGGGTGCTGCGGAAGTATTCTCTGGACGAGCTGCCGCAGTTTTATAACGTACTGAAGGGGGACATGAGCCTAGTGGGGCCACGGCCACCGATGGCGGCCGAGGTGGAGCAGTATGACTTAGCACATCTGCGCCGGCTGGACGTGCTGCCCGGAATTACGGGGTTATGGCAGGTGGAGGCCAGGCAGGACCCGTCGTTCGACAGTTATATCTCGCTGGATACGGCGTATGTTGAGAACTGGAGCCTGATGATGGATCTAAGGATCCTGGCGCGGACGGTGGGTGTGGTGTTAAGCGGGACGGGCTCCTAAGCGGTAGACTTAAAAGGTGAAGATAGCGCTTGCCCAGATCAACCCGACGGTGGGAGATTTCGCCGGGAACACGAAGAAGATCCTTGAATATGCGGCCCGGGCCGAAGATCTGGGCAGTGGCCTAGTGGTCCTTCCTGAGCTGGCCGTGTGCGGATATCCGCCTGCTGACCTTTTGGAGAAGACGGTATTTATTGCACGTGCTGAGCAGGCCGTCAGTGAGATTGCCGCATGGACTGCGAGTGCGGGGCGTCCAGCGATTTTGTGTGGGACGGTGATGGCGGCGGTCTCCAGGGTGGGCAAGCAGGTTAGGAACGTTGCAGTGTTGCTCAATGGGGGTAAGGCGAGATTCGTGCAGCAGAAGATGCTACTGCCGTTTTACGACGTGTTCGATGAGCAGCGGTATTTTGAGGCAGGGACGGAACAGACGCTGACGTGTGTGGGCGATCAGCCGTTGGCGATTACGATTTGTGAAGACGCCTGGAACGATAAGGGCTTTTGGCGACGGCAGATGTACCCGGTCGATCCTGTCGAGGGCTTGATGTCGCAATGGGGAGAGAGGCAGAAGGAGTTGGAGGGGCGGCAGCGGATTATCTTGAATATCTCCGCTTCGCCGTACTGGCAGGGAAAACGGCAGGTGCGGCAGAATATGCTGGCGGCCATTGCGGTGCGGCATGGCGCGTATGTTGCGATGGTGAACCAGGTGGGGGGTAATGACAGCCTTGTGTTTGATGGGTCTTCACTGGTGATTCGGCCAGACGGAGAGGTGGCGGTGCGAGCGACTTCGTTTGCCGAGGACCTGGTGGTTTTCGACACGGAGGGGGACAGTGTTGCCGCAGACGCTGCGGTGGATGAGGTCGCCGCGCTATGGGACGCACTGGTGCTGGGGACTCGGGACTATGTGAGGAAGTGTGGGTTCAGCAAGGTGCTGGT
>Ga0210391_10004535_pt1 | contig 11549 bp, 9 predicted proteins | sample IncBWC12OmetaG_FD_160573 | JGI IMG/M metagenome (GOLD analysis project Ga0210391, IMG submission 160573) | Forest soil microbial communities from Barre Woods Harvard Forest LTER site, Petersham, Massachusetts, United States - Inc-BW-C-12-O ...
ACGTCGTCCCCGAGCGCTGCACGATCCTCGCCGAGGTGCGCGCCCAGCGCGAGGAGCGCGCCGAGGAGATCCTCGCGGAGCTGCTGGACTGCGTGCACGAGGCCGCCAACCTCCCCGAGTGCGAATGCGACGTGGACGTCACCGTGGAGCGCACCTTCACCGGCTACCGCACGCCGCCCTCCGCACCGGCGGTGCGAGCCGCCGAGCAAGCGCTGCGGACCTGCGGGTATCAGCCGGTGCGGATCGCGAGCGGCGGCGCCTCCGACGCCAACGCGCTGATCGCCGCCGGTCTGACCGTCGTCAACCTCGCCAACGGCACCGAGCGCAACCACGAGCCGGGAGAGCGGGTGAGCGCGGCGGCGCTGGAGGCAGCGTTGGAGATCGCGCTGGCCTTGCCTGCGGCCGCTGCCGCTGTGCTGGATGACGCCGGCCGGTAGTCGGTTTTCGCTCGTGTCAATCGGAGCATGGTTGGGCCCGCAAAAGTTTGCTTGACCGCTCGGCGCGCAGGAACAGCGGCACGGGGGGCGAAGCAGGGCATCAGTGCCCACGCTTCCGTCGACCCATCCCGCGTCGCCGCGGGACACGATGTCCCGCGTCCACACGCCTGGTGTGTCGAGTACCTGCGTGGATGCGACCCCAACCCCCACCCCCGCCACACCACCCGCTGGTGATGATCTCGCTCGCCTCGCGCTCGACTTCCTCGCCTATCTGGAGCTGGAGCGCGGCCTCTCGCGCAACACGCTGGAGGCCTACCGCATCGATCTGCTGCAGTTCGGCGAGTTTCTGCGCCGTCGTGGTGTGAGCCCGCTCGAGGTTGGTCATCGCGACCTCGCCGCGTTTCTCTCCGAGCTCGCCGATGGCACCGGGGAACGGCCCGCGGTCGCGCCCGCCACGCTGCAGCGCAAGGCCGCCTGTTTGCGCTCCTTCTACCGGCATCTGCGCCGCGAGGGTCTGCTCGAGCACGACCCAACCGCCGAGCTGCGCGGACCGCCCCGCCTGCAGAAGCTGCCGCTGGTGCTCACGCGCGAGGAGGTGTCGCTGTTGCTGCGCCAGCCCGCGGGGATGGAGCCGCTCCCGCTGCGTGACCGCGCGCTGCTGGAGGTGATGTATGCGTGCGGGCTGCGCGCCTCGGAGACGATCGCGCTGGAGCTCGGCGATGTGGATCTCGAGGAGGGGATGCTGCGCGCGCGCGGCAAGGGCTCCAAGGAGCGGATCGTGCCCGTCGGGAGCGCCGCCGTGGGTGCGCTGCGCGCGTGGTGCGAGCGCGGGCGCCCCGTTTTGGCCGGGGCCGGAGCCGCGGCCAGCTCGCCGCGGGGGGGCGGCACGGGGCCCGAGGCCGGCCAACCCCGCTCCTCACGCTCCGGTGGGCAGGGCGCTCACGCGCTCTTTCTCAACCACCGCGGCCGGCCGCTCACACGCCAGGGTCTCTACAAGATCGTGCAGGCCCACGCCCGCTCCGCCGGGCTCTCCGAGCGCATGAGCCCGCACACGCTGCGCCACACTTTCGCCACGCATCTGCTCGCCGGTGGTTGCGATTTGCGCTCGGTGCAGGACATGCTCGGTCACGCCGATCTTGCCACCACCCAGATCTACACCCACCTCTCCTCCGAGCGTCTGAAGGGCGTCTACTTCAGCGCCCACCCGCGCGCGCAGCGTTGAGGCACACGCCCCCGGCGCAACCCGCTACATCCGTCCGCCACCAATGAGACCCGCCAGATCCGTCCGCCACCCATAAGCTGGGGGTCTTGCCCGAGCTCCCCGAGGTCGAGACCATCCGCCGCCAGCTTGCCCCTCTGGTCGAGGGTCGGCGCCTGCTGCGGGTCGAGATCCTCGACCCGCGCTGGTCGCGCCCGCTCGCGCCCGAGGAGCTGGCCGACGCGCTCGTGGGGCGACGTGTGGAGCGCCTCGACCGGCGCGGCAAGTATCTCCTCTGGCGCCTTGCGGATGAGGTCTTCCTTGCTCAACATCTGCGTATGACAGGTGCGGTTCTGTGCGAGCCCTCACCCGAGCCGGCGCATGTGCGCGTGCGCCTCGAGCTGGGCGCGCCGAGCAGAACGGCCGGGTCAGGCGCACCGCGCAGAGCACCGGAGCAGGGAGCTCGTCTGCCAACCTCGTCCACCCGGCCGCGCGGCCCCCGGCGCCGGCGCCTGGTGATCGTCGATCCCCGCCGCTTCGGCACCGGCGAGCTGCTGCTGGGGGAGGAGGCGATGGAGCGTTTCTTCGCCGCGCGGCTGGGGTTGGAGCCGTTGGACGAGCGCTTCACCGTTGAGCATCTGCGTGCGCTCGCGCGCGGGCGCACCGCGCCGGTGAAGGCATTTCTACTCGACCAGCGCCGCATCGCCGGCGTCGGCAACATCTATGCCGACGAGGCGCTGTTTCGCGCCGGCATCCATCCGCTGCGCCCCGCGGGGCGGCTCGCGCCCGCCCAGTATGCGCGCCTGCGCGAGGGCGTGATCGAGGCGCTGGGTGAAGGGATCGACGCGCGCGGGGCGACGATCGACGACTTCCGCCACGTCGACGGCGTCCACGGCTCCTTCCAGGATCGCTTTCTCGTGCACCGCCGCGAGGGCCTGCCTTGCCCGCGCTGCGGCACCACGATCGTGAAGATGGTGGTCGGCGGGCGCGGCACCTATGTCTGCGAGCGCTGCCAACCACGCCCGCGAGGGACCGGCCGGGGGCTCCTCAGGCCGCCAGTAACTCGTCCAGCCGGCCGTTCTCGGCGGCGGCCTGCGTCTCGTTGAAGCCTCCCACCAACCGGCCGTCGACGAGCACCTGGGGGAAGGTCATCATTCCTGTTTTCGCCGCCAGCTCCACGCGGCCCTCGGGATCCTTGGAGAGGTTGACTTCGGCGAACTCCAGCCCGCGGGACCTCAAAAGGCCCTTCACGCGAGCGCAATAGGAGCACGGCTCGGTCGTATACACGGTGATGCGGCTCATTACTTCATAAAGTATAGCCAGTCGAGGTAGGCGCCAAACACCGAGGGCCCGCACTGGGCGGGCCCTCGGCAATCGCTTGGCGCGATCTCTTACTTCTTCTCGTGCTTCTTGACCTTCTTGGTCTTCTTATTCTTCTTTTTCTTGGAGGCCGCGTTTGCCTTGCCCTGCTTGTCGCTCGTGCCGGCGAGTGCCCCCGCGATCGGGGTCACCAGCGGTTTGGCTGACGCTTCAATTTCTGATTTGCGTTTTGCCAATTCCGCTTCTCGCGCTGCATTTGCTTCCGCTGCTTCTTTTGCGCGCCTCGCGTTGGCGGCTTCGATTTCTGCTGTGGTCTTTTTTTCTTCCGCTTCTTTTTCGGCTTCTCTTTTGTGCTGTTTTTCTTCAGCGGCGGCTTCCCGCTTGATGCGTGCTTCTTCAGCCGCCAGTTCCCTGGCCTTCTGTTTTTCTTCCGCTGCTTTTGTTTCGGCTTCTCTTTCTTCTTTGGCTTTCTTTGCTTCTGCTTCTTTTTCTTCTTTCGCCTGTTTCGCTTCGGCTTCTTTTTCTTCCTTTGCTTTTGCTTCCGCTTTTTCTTTTTCTTCTTTTGCTTTTGCTTCTGCTTCTTTCTTTTCCTTCGCGCCGAGGTTCGTCGAGAAGTCGACGAGATGATCGCGGACGATCTCCTCGTTTTCGTACCGCGCGGTGAGATCGACCGATGCGAACGTGCTGTCCACCAGGTCGATCGCCGCCAGGCCTTCGTCGTTTGTGGTTGCGCAGAGGCTGTTGGTGCCTTCCAGATAGGGGTTGGTCACGTAGCTGCCGCCGAGGTAGACTTCGCCGCCCTTGCCCAGCAGCTGTTCGGGGTCAGACAGCGTGTCGCCGTTGGTGGGGTTGCTGAACTTGTAAAGCCCGGCTTCCTGCTGTGCGTGGAAGCACACCGTCTCATCGACGATCGGACGCCCGTCGATGTCCTGCGCCTTGGCGACGACGATCCGCACGTTCGCTTCTTCTTTGCCGTTGCCCTTGGGGAACTCAAAGAATTCCTTTTCCCACTTCGACCTGACTTTCTTGACCAGCGATCCTTCGGAGCCCTGCTGCCTGTAATCAACCGGCTGGTATGGATATACGGCCGTGGCGGAGATCGACGATTCGCCGATGACTTCGTTGTACAGGTTCTTCAGGTCGCAGCCGCCGTCGGCGTTCTTGATGATCTTGCCTGCTTCGCTTTCGCCTTCGGCTCCGCCGAACACGGGGATGTGGTTCAGGTAGAACCCGTCGCCCGGCGTGTACTTCACCAGCACTTCGCCGCGCTCGTCGGTATAGAACGTTTCGTTCAACGAACCGCTCGGGGTCTGGTAGTAGGTCGAGCCTTCCTCCTCGTCCTGGCCGCCGGTGCGCTGCAGGCAGCCCGTCGATTCGGCGGTGCGCGACCCGCTGGTGAGCACCGATGTCCAGAACTTGTACGGTTCGGGGTGGTTGTTCAAGAACCCGGGGAAGTCGCCTCCGGGGCTTGGCCCGTCGATACCGGATGCCTGAGCTTCGGGACGATCGGTGGCCGGGATGTACGCGCTGTAGTACGGGTTGTCCGAGTAGACCTGGGCCTTGCTCGCGCCCGAGATCTGACCCACGCCGCCCAGACTGGAGCCGCCTTCGTTCGCCGCGAGGTGCACGTCGACACGCATCGCCGGCATCGGGGTGTCGTCGGCGTTGAGCCTGCCGTTGCTGAGGAGCGTTTCGGTGACCTCTGGATCAAACGGTCCGACCGCGTCTGAATTCGGGCCTTCTTCCGGGCTTCCGTGAATGTCCCACAGGCCCGGGTTGCTGCCCGGCGGTTCTGTTTCTCCGGAGCTGCTCGCCAGCGCATCGGCCAGGGTTTCCCAGCTTGCGGGCAGGCTGTAGCTTGCTTCGGGGAGGACGTTGTGCAGCGGCGAGGTCGGTTCGACCGGGAAGCTGCCCGTCACCTTCACCTGCACGAGACCCTGGTCGGCGCTCGATTCAGGTTCCGAGAAGGGCGATGGCACGAATTCGCCGTTGCCCGAGGGGTCGCCACCGTAGGGGAGCTCGGTCAGCGTCGGCGTGTTGACCGTCAGCCAGATCGCCAGGAACTGATGCGAGAACACGACCGCTCCGGCGCTGTTCGTGACGACCGCCCTGATCCGAGCCAAGCCCGGATTCAGCGACTTGTAGTCGATCTTCACGCAGCCGTCGCCGGCTTCGGCCTGGCTGCTGCCCGGGCTGGGGGCGAAGAACGCCTGGGTTCCGGATTCGGGCGCCGGGATCTCAGCCGGATCGGGGTTGCCCGACCAGTCCTCCTCCTGGAAGTTGACGTGCTGGCCGCCTTCTTCGCTGGTGTTGATCGCCGGGTCGCACGCCACCAGGCGCAGGTGCTCGCCGACCCACGCCACATACGGGATGTTGGCGCTCTGTGGGCCGTCGGATGTGGATGTGAACGTCTGGCTTGGAGCGGCAGCGGCGCCGGCCGTGAGCGTGCCGAGGGCTAGCACCGCCGCTCCTATCGCGGAAACGAGTCCCGCGATCATTTTCCGTTTGACTTGTGGTCGCATTGTGTGCGGCCTCCTCCTTGAGTGAGTGAGCTGAAAGTGCCTTCCAACGGACACGAGGTGTGAAACCACGATGGTCCCACTACGGGTATTTCATCGCCGGGATGCTATGGGCATTCCGCTCATTGCACAATCATCATGTGGGGTAGTTTTTTGCCCCACTAATTTGGGTAGGTGGAGCGCCACCCCAAAGGCTACGGTCGTCCTCGTCAGCTCGTGTGGACTCGATCCGCTTGAGCTATTAACTCGTCCACAGGATGCTTGAGCGACTTGGGATCCTGGGCCTGCTGCCCGACGGCCTGCATTGCCTGCACGCGGTTGCGCACGCCCAGCTTGGAGTAGATCGTGCGCAGATGGAACTTGACCGTGTTCGACGAGATCGTGAGGTGGCTGGCGATCTGCTTGTTGCTCATCCCGGAGGCAAGCAGCGCGAGGATCTCGCGCTCGCGCGCGCTCAGTGTGGCGAGCGGGTTGTCCGTCTGCGCGGAGGCCGACTGCCAGCCCGCGGGCATCACGGCGCGGCCCTCGAGCACGTTGCGCAGCGCGAGGATCGTCTCCTCGACCGTGTCGGATGTCAGCACCACGCCCTCGGCGCGCTCCTCGATCGCGCAGCGAACGACAGCTGGTGTGGCCAGCTCGCACAGCAGCAGGATCTTCAGGGCGGGGTGGGCGCCCTTGATCTCCGCAACCGCCTCGGGGCCGGCGGCGGGGTCGTCGGTATAGACGATCGCGGCCTGGGGGCGCAACCTGCCGGTGCGCATTGCGGCGTCGAGCTCGCGCCAGCTCGGATAGACGCCCACCACTCTGCAGCCGCCTTTGGTAAGCATCCAGGCGAGCGCCTCGGCGACCAGCGTTTCGGCTCCGCCGACGATCGCGATCCTGGGCTCAACCGTCGCCACTTGTGATCTGCGCGTGCAGGTTGGCGGCCTCGACACGATTGCGCACTCCCAGCCGTGAATACAGGGCACGGATGTGAAACTTGATCGTGTTCGGGCTGAGCTCGAGGTCGAGGGCTATCTCGTCGTTACGTCGGCCCGCGGCGATCAGTGCCAGGATCTGGCGGTGACGGGGACTCAACCTTGCTGCGCACCCTGGTTGGGCGGGCAGCAGCTGCTGCCACCCGGCTGGCAGCACGGTGCGCCCGGTGCTGGTGTAGGCGAGCGCGGCCAGGATGTCCTCGGTGGAATAACTCTTCAGCAAGACCCCGCTCGCCCGGTGCTCGATCGCGCAACGAACCACCTCCTCACGGGCCGTGCGGCAGAGCAGAACGACCCGGCAGCGGCTGCACGTCGAACCCAGTTCCCTCATGGCGGTGCCGCACTCGCCGAGCTCCCCGCCGTCGCAGTCGAGCAGGAGCACGGCTGGAGAACGCTTGAAGTCCGCGGCGAGAAACTCGGCCGCGGTGGCGAAGGTGCCCAGTACCTGCAGCCCGTCTTGGGCTGTGAGCAGGCTGGCGGTGGCGTCCCGCAGCAGGCGCTGCCCGCCGATCAGCGCGATCGTGATCGCTGGCCGAGGACGGTCCAGATGAGGCCGACCTCGCCATTCGGCGGGTAGGCCGGTGGAGTCCTCTGCGGGCAGGGGTGGCCCGGGCAGGACATCTAGGCCTGGCATTGCATCCCGTCTCATTCCCGTTTCTCTCAGCGGTGTAAAGGTGCTTCCGTACTGCGCAGCTGGGGGTGTGGAGCATCCGTGCTGCCAGCCGCCGCTGTCCGCCATCCACCGAGCGGCTTGCCTGCCCGAGCGTACACAGGGGTGGGGGACACGATCCTTGCCATTGGCGCGGATCTATACGATTACTTCAGTCGGAATGTATATCACGCAATATGCGAAATTGCGTGGTGGGCTTAGGCGACCGGCCGATTTCGACGGTAAACTACCCATTGAGCGCCTGAAATCGGTGGTCTGATGCTGCGGGCGAATCAGTGACTCGGAGTATCGGCTGGCTCCTGTGGCGACTGCGAGTGGCGGGTTTGTGCCTGTCGCCCGATCTCTCTCTCGTATGCCGGCCGAGGCGGGGCCTACACTCGCGGTCGATATGCCCGGACCGCTGAAGACTGAGGCTGTGGTGCTGCGCTCGATGCGCTATGGGGAGGCGGATCGGATCCTGCACGTCTACACCCCCCACCGCGGGCGGGTGAGCGTGATCGCCAAGGGGGTGCGGCGTGCGCGCAGCCGCTTCGGGGGGCGGCTGGAGCCGTTCTTCCGCCTGCGCTTGGAGCTGCACGAGGGACGTGGCGAGCTGCTCACCGTCACCGGCGCCCACACCGTGGACGGCTACCCCCGCCTGCGCGAGGACGCCGGCGCGCTCGATGCCGCCGCGCGCGCCTGCGATGCGGTGGGACGGCTGTTCGAGACCTCGGAGCCCCATCCCGGCGTGTTCAACCTGCTCTGCCGCCAGCTCGCGCTGCTCGATGCGCGGGCCGGGGCGAAGGGCGTCGCGGCAGGGACGCCTGTGGCGGACCCCGATACGGCGGGGCCACCGCTCGAGGGCCGAACAGCACCCGCCACGCGCGCGGCGGCGCTGCAGTTCCGCCTGAAGCTGATGCTCGCCGCGGGCCTTGCCCCTCACCTGGGGGCGTGCGCGCACTGCGGAGAGCGTGAGCATCTTGTCGGCTTCTCCGGCGCCGCGGGGGGGGTGGTGTGCGGTGCGTGCGAGGCGGGGTCGTTTCCGCTCGGGGAGGACGCCCACGGCTTCATGGTCGAGGCGCTCGGGCGAGCACTCGCCGAGACCCCCGACGCGCCCGAGCGCGCGCTCGGCCAGGTCGAGCGCGCGATCTCCGAGACGCTCGAGCACCACGCCCACCTGCGGCTGATGCCGGCCGGGGGGCACGCTGGCTGAGCCTCCGCGGCGGTTGTTCATTCGGGCGCGAGCCCGGGAGCGGCGCGATGGTGGTCCCCGCGCGCTGGTGGTTCCGCGCAGAGCTGGTAGTCCCCGCGAATGGTCGCGACGCCAATTGCCGGTATCGTGCAGGCCGTGGACGAGGGGTTGCCGATCGCCTACCAACTGCTCGATGACGGCGTACCCGTGCTGGCGTCCGACGGCACGCCTGTAGGGACCGTCATGTGCGTACTGGCTGCCCCCGAGAAGGATGTCTTCCACGGACTCCTGATCACGACCTCCAACCACGGCGTCCGTTTCGCCGAGGCGCGTCTGATCGCATCGATCCACGAACGTGGCGTCGACCTGCGCATCGAAGCGGTCGCCGCGTGGAGTCTTCCCGAGCCGGAGCACAAGGCGCCCGTGTACAGCGAGGATCCCGACAAGCAGCAGCGGTGGCACCATTGGGTCCACCACCTCACCGGGCGCGGCGACTGGAATCGGGAGCGCTGAAGGCGGCCTGCCCACGGCTGGGATCGCCGTGGACGCTGCCACAATCGGGCGATGGGCACCGTATCGCACGAGCAGACGGTGGCGGCGGCTTTCGCGGCGCGCCGCCAGGAGCTGGAGGAGCTGACGCTCTCGCCGCTCGCGGCGCGCTCCTACCCGCCGCGGCGCGCGCATGAAGAGGCCGACTGCTCGCTGCGCACGCCCTTCCAGCGCGATCGCGACCGGATCGTTCACTGCAAGGCGTTTCGGCGCCTTAAGCACAAGACGCAGGTGTTTGTGGCGCCGATGGGCGACCACTACCGTACGCGGCTCACGCACACGCTCGAGGTGACCGGGATCTCGCGCGCGGTGGCACGCGCGCTGCGCCTCAACGAGGATCTCGTCGAGGCGATCGGGATGGGTCACGACCTCGGGCACCCGCCGTTCGGGCACATCGGCGAGGAGGTGCTGGACGCCTGTCTGCGCGAGCGCTTCGGCGGGGGTTTTCGCCACTACGAGCACTCGCTGCGGGTGGTGGAGCGCCTCGAGCGCGACGGCGCGGGGCTCAACCTCACCGAGCAGGTGCGCGACGGAATCGCCCGCCACTCCAGCCGCGCGCCCGAGCCCGCAACGCTGGAGGGGCGGATCGTGCGCGTGATGGATCGCGTGGCGTACATCAACCACGACATCGACGACGCCGTGCGCGCCGGTCTGCTGCGCGAGCGCGACCTCCCCGCCGAGCCGATCGCGGCGCTGGGGCGCTCGGGCTCGGCGCGGATCGACGCGCTGGTGCACGACATGGTCGAGCGCTCCGAGCGCGCCGGTGAGATCGTCCAGGGCGATGAGGCCGCGCGCGCGATGGGGCAGCTGCGCGAGTTCATGTTCGAGCGTGTCTACCTCGGCCCGGAGGTGCGCGCCGAGCGCGAGCGCATCGTCGGGGTGGTGAGGACGCTGTTCGAGCACTACGTCGAGCACCCCGAGCTGCTGCCCGGGCGCCCGGCCGGCGGTGGGGAGCAGGCGCAGCCGTTGCGGGGCGCGGCCGCGAGCGAGGCGGGGGATGGGGAGTCGGACCTGGCGCAGCATGTCACCGACTACCTCGCCGGGATGACCGACCGCTACTGCATCAGGGCTTACACCAACCTGCAGGTGCCGCGCGCGTTTGCGCGGTGAGCGAAAGAGAAGGAGGGAGGGGGAGGGGCTCGCGCGGCGATGACCGCCCGTGTGTCAAGGCGGCCCGCGGCCCGCGTCGGAGGCGGGCGGCGGACGGGGCGCGCGAGCGGCTAGCGTAGACCCGATGGCCCGCTACACACAGGAGTCCAAGGACAGGGTGCGCGACGCGGTGGACTTCGTCGAGCTGGTGTCCACCCGCACCGACCTGCGCCGCGCGGGCCCCAGCGCCTACGAGGGGCTGTGCCCCTTCCACGACGAGCGCACCCCCTCCTTCGGGATCGACCCGACACGCAAGGTGTACTACTGCTTCGGCTGCGGGGCGAAGGGGGACGTGTTCACGTTCGTGCAGGACAGCGAGGGTGTGGAGTTCAAAGAGGCGCTGGAGCAGCTCGCCGATCGCTGCGGGGTGGAGCTCGAGCGCGAGGCGGAGGACCCTCGCGAAGCCGAGCGCCGGCGCCGCCGCGAACGCCTGCTGGAACTGCTGGCGCGCACCAGCGGCTACTACGAGCGCTGCCTGTGGGAGTCTCCGGAGGCGGCGCTCGCGCGCGAATATCTCGAGCGCCGGGGCCTGCGCGAGGAGGCGCTGCGGGCGTTCCGCGTAGGCTATGCCCCGAGCGCGTGGGATCGGGTGCTGAGCGCCTCGCTGCGGGCGGGCTTCTCCGAGCAGGAGCTGTACGCGACCGGCCTCGCGCAGCGCTCCTCGAGCGAACGGGGGCGCGTGTACGACCGCTTCCGCGCGCGCATCATGTTCCCGCTGGCGGACACTCGCGGCAGGGTGCTTGGCTTCGGCGCGCGCGCGCTGCGGGAGGAGCAGAAACCGAAGTACCTGAACACCTCCGACAATGACATCTACCACAAGGGCCGCCACCTCTACGGCGCCGACCTCGCCCGCGCCCACGCGGCGCGCGCCGGCAGCGTGATCCTGTGCGAGGGCTACACCGACGTGATCGCGATGCACCAGGCGGGGATGCCCAACACGGTGGGCCTGATGGGAACCGCGCTGACGCCCGAGCAGGTGGGGGAGCTGGCACGGATGGCGACCACTGTGCTGCTGGCGCTCGACGCCGACACCGCCGGCCAGGAGGCGATGCTGCGCGCCTCGCAGCTGGCGGCGCGCCGGCGTTTGGAGCTGCGCGTGGTGAGCCTCCCCGGTGGGATGGATCCCGCGGAGCTCGTGCAGCGCGAGGGGCCGGAGGGGATCGCCTCGGCGGTGGCGCAGTCAGTGCCGTTCGTGCGCTTCCGCGTTGAACGCGTGCTGACGGCCGGCGACCACTCCAGCCCCGAGGGCCGCGACCGCATGGTGGACGAGCTGCGCCCGGTGTTCGCCACGCTGGCGCCCAGCGCGATGCGGATGGAGCTGACCCGGCTGGTCGCCGGGCGTTTGGAGCTGCCGGAGAGCCTCGCCGAGACGCTGCTGTCGGCGCCGGCGCAGCGCGGCGAGGCTCGGTCTCCCGGAGGGGGTGGCGAGTCGGCCCGGGGTGGGGACGCGAGGTCCGAGTCGGCCCGAACGGCGGCTGCGAGATTCGAGGCGCGCCCGCCGGGTAGACCCAACGTGCGCCAGTCCCGCGGCGGAGACGATGGGAGTGGGGCCTTCGTCG
>Ga0210391_10004536_pt1 | contig 11548 bp, 8 predicted proteins | sample IncBWC12OmetaG_FD_160573 | JGI IMG/M metagenome (GOLD analysis project Ga0210391, IMG submission 160573) | Forest soil microbial communities from Barre Woods Harvard Forest LTER site, Petersham, Massachusetts, United States - Inc-BW-C-12-O ...
CCCAGTACCATGTGTCTTTATGTTGAGAAGGGAAGAAGTCGAGAAATTTTCCATCAGCACCGCGGCGAATGGTGTAATCGATCTTCCATTTCCCATCCGTGCAGGTGGATATGCCGACGGTATTGCGAACCATCCGCGGATCTTCGCCAACGACCTTGCGCTCATCGCCATACAATGTGTCGCCAAAGATCCATAGGTCGCGCCGATCGTCCAACGGTATGGAGTATGCTGCATCAGCTCCTTGCCATCCCTGTGTAAGCGGGAACGAAGGTTCGCAGTTAAATTTTGGAGTCGTTTGTGCGCCTGGTTGGGCAACCGCAGAATAACCGCACAGTATGACGAAGAAGCAGAAAGACCATTTCATAGACGATGTGTATGGCATTCGATTTCAGCCTCGGCAGCCAAGTCACCGAAACTCTTGACTTGAACTTCAACTCATTATATATGTTCGAATATCGAACAAACGAACAATATATATGTTCGAATATGGCATAAACAAGTGGTAACGGCGATTTATTGACGGTGTTCGAAAGTTCATTTTATGAAGTTCACTGCTTATGAAAATTACTGACATTCGGTGGACACCCGCCTTCATCCCGATCGAAGCGCCACTTCGATACGCCTTCGGCTCGCATCCGGGTTTTTCACGATTCATCATCGAGGTTGATACCGACGAGGGCATCACTGGACTAGGAGAGTGCTACGGTGGCACGAGCCGCGCAGGGCAGCTCGCCGAGATGAAACCACTCTTGATCGGCGCTGATCCGATGAACCTCGAACGGATTCGCTGGAGGGTAGCAGCCCCGAGTTCACTAAAACTCTTCGGCCATGTCCTTGGGTTTGCCAGTATCGAGTTCGCCATTCTCGATATTCAGGGCAAGGCCTTGAACAAACCGATTTGTGATTTGTTAGGCGGTAGAATCCGCGATGAAGTCCCCTTCTCTGCTTATCTCTTTTACCGTTACGCAAATGAGGCAGGCAAAGGCGAAGTATCTAATGTCGAGCAGATGGTCAGTTTCGCGAAAGATCTCGTCAAGCAATATGGTTTCAAGACTCTGAAGTATAAGAATGGTGTTCTTCCTCCCGATGAAGAAATCGAAACTTTCATAGCGCTGCGCGAAGCATTCCCAAAACACCGGATCAGACTCGATCCAAACGCCGCTTGGACAGTGACAACCGCTGTCCATGTCGCCCGTCGCCTGCATGATTACGACATGGAGTATTTGGAAGATCCGGTTTGGGGACTCCGCGCAATGCAGCGGGTAAACGAAAAAGTACCGTGGGTGACGCTAGCGTCCAACATGTCGGTCTTTGCCTTTGAGGATCTCGCACCCACCGTCATGGCCGACGTGCTCGATGTCGTTCTCCTCGATCCTCACTGGTACGGGGGCATCCATCGCGCCAAGCTCGCAGGACAGATTTGTGAGGCCATGGGCGTAGACGCCGGCATGCATAGCGGCGCCGAATTCGGAATCTCCCAAGCTGCCATGTTGCATCTGGCAGCCTGCCTGTCGAACATGACACTCGCTCCAGATTCTCACTATCACCACCTCACCGACGACATTATTGAGGGAGGGAAACTGCAATACAAGAACGGTGCAATGGCCGTTCCGACCGGTCCAGGCCTCGGTGTCTCTCTAGACCGCGATAAGCTGGCACGCTATAACGAACTGTCCAAGCGGCAAGAGATGGGATCTTGGACCGATGATCCACGACGCCCCGGCGCAGTTACTGTCCAGCCAAAATGGTGATTATGGCGAAGCTCGAGACGAGACTGCCCCCTTTTCAAGTGCTTACCATAAGGATTCGAACCAACTCGAATGTGGTGAGGGAAGATGAACTTCGACCTCAAGAATAAAGATAAGGTCGCCATCGTCACCGGTGGCGCAATGGGAATCGGAGAAGCTGTTGCACGCAAGCTGGCAGCTGAAGGAGTCGCTGTTGCTATCCTCGATGTCAATCGCGAAGCAGGCTTGAAGACGGCTGCTGAGATAACAAAAAGCGGGGCAGTTTGCGATTTCTTTGCGTGCAATGTCAGTAATGCTTCTCAGGTCGAGCGTGCTGTGGGGGAGGTTGTCGCCAAATACGGGCATCTCGACATCCTCGTCAGCAATGCCGGGATTCAGGATTACGGCGACGTGGTCACCACGACTGAAGAAGATTGGGATCGCCTGATGGGCGTCAATCTCAAGGGCTGTTTCCTGGTCTCGAAATTTAGTGTCCCTCACATGCTCAAACGCGGCAACGCCGCCATAGTCGTCGTAGGCTCTGTGCAGAGCATGACCGCCATCGCAAATTCGCTGGCATATGTCACAGCCAAACACGGCGTCCTGGGGCTGACCCGAGCCATGGCACTGGACTATGCGCAAAAAGGCATTCGCGTAAATTGCGTTTGTCCGGGTGCGATTGACACTCCTATGCTGCGTTGGTCTGCGAATTTGGATCCGGATCCGGAAAAAGTCATTCGTAGCTGCGACCGCATGCATGCCATGGGACGCATCGGCAGATCTGAAGAGGTTGCCGACGCAATTGTCTATCTTGCCTCGCCTCTGGCCTCATTCATTACCGGCGCTTCTCTGGTCGTCGACGGTGGCATGCTTGTGCCAACCGGTGGCATGGGCTTTCAAGAGAGCGGCACGGGAGCAGCGACAAAAGAATGACGGTTCTCTAAATGCCGAATTGCGGATACCATTCCGTACCATGGAAAAATCGTCCAGCCTACCGACTCTCAAACGGCTCGATCGAACTCACGGTTCTACTCGGCGGCGGCCACATCGCTGATTTCCGCCTTTCCGGATCGCCACTGAATACGCTCTGGGAAGTGCCATGGGAGACGCTCGATCCGCATACCTTTTCATCTACAAAACACGCGGCGCTCTACGGTGACGGCGCTATAGGAAAATTTCTTTCGGGCTACACCGGACACGCTATTGCGCTCGGGTACTTTGGCCTGCCTTCTGCCAACGAGGCTGCGCAAGGGCTTCCATTACACGGCGAAGCTGCCGGCGCACAATGGACTTTGGTTTCCGCGGAAGAGAGCGACGAGTCTGCCTCGCTGATGCTGGAAGTTGAACTGCCGGTCTACCAACTGAAGTTTCGGCGGAAAATCACGCTGCGAGTGGGTGCATTAACGGCTGCAATCGATGAGACCGTTGTCAACAACGCCGGCGCCGAGATCAGCCTGCAATGGGTTGAGCATGCTGCCTTTGGCGAGCCGTTTTGCGCGAAGGCCGACGCGTCGCTTTTCGTTCCAGTGTCGCGCGCTGTTACTTGGCCGCTCGGGTATGAGGATCACGAGCTTCTACCCTCGAACGCGGAATTCACATGGCCTCATGCACCCACGACGAATGGCGGCCATTCCGACCTCACAATTCCGTTCCAACAGAAGGGGTCAGGATTTATTGTGTCCTTGCTCATCCAACCGGAACACCAGGCCTTCTGCGCAATCCATAATCGGCAGCATAGACTCGTTGCTGGATATTCCTTCGACCGCTCACGGTTCCCCTGGATCGCCCTGTGGGAAGAAAATTGCGCTCGATCATATCCTCCGTGGAACGGAGTTACGCGGGTTCGCGGCGTGGAGTTCGGCAGCAGCCCGATGCCGCTTGGTTTGGATCAAGCGCGGGAAATGCGCACTCTCTACGACACGCCTGTATTAGCAAAAATTCCACCGCGCTCGCAATTGAGTACTTCTTACGAGATGTTTGTCAGCCCGGTGCCGCCATCATGGAAGTCCATTTCCGATGTTGTGGCGTCGGACGATAGCCTCGCCATTCGCAATGAGGCCCAGGAAATCAGGCTGAAATCGAGTCGCATTACACAGCGCTCTTAAAAGGAGAGATGATGCCTGGAACGAAAGCTGCCCTCATTTTCGCTAGATGGACGGACAAGCCACGATTCGCAACTCGACAGGTATTGCGTCTGACCCTGCTCATCGCTGCGCAGGTTGCATCGGCACAAATCCGGCCTCCGGCGAGTCAAGCTATTTCACCACCTGTGCAGGAGCAAACCTTTCACAGTAAAGCGCTGAATCGTGACATGCGTTACATAGTCGTGTTGCCTTCGGACTATGACAACTCGCAGCAAAGATATCCTGTTCTCTACCTCCTCCACGGATGGGCCGGCGATTATACGAACTGGGTGAAGCTGACCAAACTGGTCGAATATTCCAGACGCTATCCCATGATCATAGTCACGCCGGATGCCCAGAATTCCTGGTATGTGAACTCCGCTACCATCCCGGCAGATCGTTTCGAGGACTACATCATCAACGATTTTATTCGTGAGATCGATACTCGCTGGCGCACTATCGCTTCACCCGATCGCAGAGCAATTGCCGGGCTTTCCATGGGCGGCTACGGATCGATTCTATTTGGACTGAAGCATCCGGGATTGTTCGCCGTGGTTGGCAGCGTTAGTGGGGCGTTTAATGGTCCCACCGGAATCGAGCATGTTTTGCCCGAGCTTCGCGAAAGCACGGATCGAGCATTCGGCGTTCCCACCAGCATCACACGTACCGGCAATGACATTTACTCGCTGCTGTACTCAGTTTTGGCGAAGACCGATCACGTCAGCATCCCCTACTTTTTTCTGGAGTGTGGCTCTCAAGACCGGTTGCTCCCTTCGAATCGCAAATTCGTAGAGGAGCTCTCGTCAAAAAACGTTTCATATGAGTACCACGAGTATCCCGGCGCGCATTCCTGGGAGTTCTGGGATAAATCCCTTCCCGTGATGCTCGAAGTTATTGGGATCCGCATCGTTCCTGACAAGTCTCGTTGAGTACTGCGTTGTTAGTCTCGCCACGAAGGTGATGCGTAATGGCGTGGTGTGGTCATAGTTCGACTAAGACGCGATCAAGACGCCTTGATCTCAAGCCCTGATTCGCACAAAGGCTTTGATCGTTCCGCAACGCTTGCCCTCCGACGGGCCATGCGGACGTATCGTGAAGTCTCCAACGGCGGCCGGAACAATAAAGGTCTCAGCATAGTGCACAACTAAAGGCGCAAACTGTTTGCCCGGACTCTCTACCACCGCTTCTTCACCTTCGCAGAGATTCAATACATTCACGCCGCCATTTGTGGAATGCGCCACCGGCTTAGTGAACCAATGGCGTCGCGTCTCGATAAATTCGCGCTCGTGAAGGCCCGTGTGTTCTTCGCGCCAGCCGTCGCCTTCGCCGAGCGGCTCGACCGCATTCACGAGGTTGTTCGCGATCCACTTCGTCGTTCGATCCCATTGAATATTGCGCAAGGCGTGTTCCAGGTGGATCGGCCGCGGTGAGCCATCCATTCCCATCCGGCCCCAGTCCCACATCTTGAAGGTAAAGATATAAGGAGTCGCGCTGATTTCGAGCACCATGCTGTTCTTCCCCGAACAATGGGGAGTCCCGGCAGGAATCAGAAAATGATCGTGTTTCTTAGCGGGGAATCGATTCACATATTTATCCGCGTCGAAATCAATCACACCCTCTTGGGCCGCACGCAAGTCCGCCGTCATCTGCTGGCGATCAATATTTTCTTTCAGTCCGAGGTACACGCATCCATCTTGGCCCGCGTCGAGAAGGTAATAGCTTTCGTCTTGCGTGTATGCCATCCCGAATTTCTCATAGATATACTCCGTCAATGGATGCACCTGAAAGGAGAGGTTTCCGCCATCCATAGTGTCGAGAAAATCAAAGCGGATGGGAAACTCTGTGCCGAAGCGTCCATGGACCGCATCTCCCAGCAACTGCCGTGGATGCTGAAACACAAGGTTGATCGATGGAATCTCAACTCGTGCGTCTCCAAAGCCTAGCAGCAGACTGTTTTCTTCTGGGACGCAGTCGAAGCACCACGCGTAATTCTCTACGTCACGCGGGAGATCGCAGACTTCTTTCATCCACTGGCCGCCCCACGGACCCGGATCAAAGAAGGGAACGACGCGAAATGGCTGATGGGCCGCAGCGTGTAGCCCTTGCGCCAAATCTTTGCCGCTAATCATCTTGGGTGTATCGCGTTGATTGGTGTCGAGAAGAAAATCGATTCGCGGCAGCAGCGTCTTTTTGAGCCGGTCCGCAACTCGCCAATCGACGAAGTAAGCACGTTTATATTTCAATGACGCGCGTTCCGTGTAATTGTCGAGGCCAAGGTTTGGGATTTCACCCGCCCGCTGACGCTGCTGAATCTCCCACCGAGCCATATCGCAGTAGACGAGCAGGTCCCATGTATCGAGGAGAAGTTCGGCGATAACGGTCGCGCCCGTGCCAATCACGAGCGAGAGGCCCGATGCCTGGCTTAGACGATGTCTATGTTTTGCAAGTTCGCTCTCGTCCAGCAATTCGTGGACCTCGTACTTGCCCATAAAGGCGAATACCGGATCGTCGCCGAGGTCGCGCGCGCAGAGCGATTGAATCGCAGCTTCGGGCAAGTAGCAGTCGCCGGCACGCAGCACCGTCTGCGGTTTGAGTGTGTCGACCAACTGCTTTTCAATTTCTTTCTCGAAGCAACCGGGATAACACTCGACGCAAACTACGAAACGGCCTGCGGGTATGCTGGACTTCAAGCGCTGGGCAATCGCAGGCCAGCCTGTCTCACAACCATCGCGCGAGGCGGAGATAGGAACTACGGGATATTTATCGTAGTTGGAGATGGAGTGCCTTGACATTTACTTTCGACTGGCGTCCTTCTAATAATAAAGCGGCAACGATCGATTGTTGCCGCTGCGTGGCCGTGGCTGCGACTTAAAAAATAATTTTGAGCGAGAATTGTGTCTGCCGGTTCGTGCCACCGCCGATCTGGGTTGAGTCCGCGTCGGCGACAGTTTGGCCAGTGACTCCGAAATTGGGATTGATCGATGGGACCCCGTTGACAAGCGTGCATTCCGCCGGCGTAGTTACTGTCACGCCTTGGACGGAGTTGCATATCCCTCCATTCGGGTTCTCAAAATTCGGATGATTAAAGAGGTTGAAAATATCCGCCCTGAATTGCACCGTTACCCTCTCGGTAATCGGGAAGTTCTTCATTGCAGAAAGGTCGAATTGAAAGTAGGCAGGTCCTCGCAGAGAGTTGCGCCCAACCGTTCCGAGCGTTTCGCCTGGAGTGCCATCGTAAGTTGGTTCGACTTCGAAAGCATTGATGTTATAGCTTGAATTGGGCCAACTATGGTTAGGAACCCAGAGGGGCACTCCCGGCACGTAGTCCGGCCGCACTGGATTGCCAAAAAGCCCACTCACAAGCGTGATATTGGTCGGGAGCCCAGAACGAGTTTGTAGAATACCGGAAGTTTGCCATCCACCGAGCACTCCGCGAACCAAGGAATCCGAACCTTTTAAATCGGGCAGGCTGTAAACCACGCTGCCTGTCAGATTATGGCGCACATCCCAGTCTCCGCTGGCATGATCGATGTTGGGATTCAGCGGACTCTCGAAACCGGGGCTGAGAAAGTTAAGCATATCGTCGAATTCGTGGGACCACGTATAGTTTGTTTCGAAGGTAAGGTTCCCCATGCTTCGGCGCAGCTTTACTTGCAGCGAGTTGTAATTCGAGCCGAGTTCGTCGGCATCGATGTTTTCGTTGGCAAAACCCGAATACTGACGAGCATCACTGAAGACGTTGGCAGCGTTTGCATTGAGAGCGGCGAAATCGACGCCAGCCTGCATATGGTGACTGTTATTAGCAACATAATTCACCGTCAGAATCGTGTTGCGCGCGACCTCCTGCTGGATGCCGAACAGCCAGTTGTTAGTAACTTGGTCTTTAGGGTTTTGAGGAAATGCAGCTACGTTCTGCGTCCCGGCGGGTAGTGGAGGATTGGGCGACGGATAAGTGATGTTAGCCTGGAATAGGTTCACGCTATAACTGGAGAGCGCGGGAACGTTGGTGGTGGTGGCAAAGTTAAAGTGCATCGGATTGTAGAATATTCCCGCGTATCCGTGGATGACGGTTTTACCCTTGCCGGTTGGGTCCCAGGCGAATCCGACACGCGGTGCTATGTCACCTTTCGGCGCAGTGTATGCGGCCTGGTTGAGCGGAAGAAGCGACTGCGTGGCCACATCGAAATTCTGCCCCTGCCCGGGGCCGGTGGCCCAGGTCGTATTGTAGTCATACCGCAGACCGAGGTTCAGTGTAAGTCTCTGATTTACCTTCCAGTCATCCTGGACATAGAAATCCCAGTTGGTATTTCTGTTGCCAACAAATCCTGGGTACCCGATTTTCTGCAGCACAAACGGCACATTAGTCATTAAATCGTATGGTATGGGAAACGGGTAACTCGAGGCGGCGAAGTCGTAGGTTTGCTGCGGACGTAACCACTCATTATTCCGGTTGATGCGAATCTGCGGGCCGAAATGTAGCGTGTGCCTTCCGATGGTCTTGGATACATTGTCAAAAATTTCGACATCAGCAAATGGAGTGACCTGATTAAAGGTATTCGGTCCGGGCAACGAACCCAGGTCAGTGAAAAAGCCAGAAAAACCGGCCAGAGGCGTGGGAGTGTCCGAATTTGTGTCGGAGTAGAAGCGGTTGATGGCCACGCTGAACTCATTAAGCAACGTCGAGTTGAAGGTATGGGTCTCGTCGAACTTCCCTAATTGCGTTCTCAACTTCTGAGGCGACACCTGTCCCTCATTGAGTCCGTAGGTATAGTGGGTCATCGAATCGTTGAGGTTATATCGGAAGAACACACGGTCTCTTTGTGAAAAGTAGTAATCGATCTTCACCGACCCAGTATCCTCGCGAACAATATTAGGAAGAACTGCCGGGTCATAAACCATGTCCGACCCCAACGCTGTATTAGGGTCTGGGAACCCAGGGTACACACACGATGCTGGCGCCGGAATAGCAGTGCAGCCAGCCGGCAGAGGCGCAAACTGAGCCAACACCGGTTGCATAGATGGCACGAATTGCGCTCGAGCGGCCGCGCTCAGGGTATGGTTCAGAGCGTTGATGTTGGTGACATGCGTCCGATCACCTTCGTAGTTCACGAAGAAGAAGAGTTTGTTTTTGACGATGGGCCCACCTAAATTGCCGCCGAATTGATTTAGCCTCAAAGGCGCTGGCCCGGTCGCGAAGTAGTCTTTGGCGTCCAGAGCATCATTCCGGAAGAATTCAAAAAGTTCGCCGTGGTATGAATTCGTTCCGGACTTCGTAATGATGTTCATCTGCGGGCCAAGGGAATGGCCATTTTCAGCGGTATAACCGCTATTGGCGTAGTCGATTTCCTGGATACTATCTATGCTGGATCGCGTGATCCGGGCCCCCTCCTGGCCCTCTGTATCCAGGAAGCCGTTGATATCACCGCGCATAGCACTCTGGCCGTCCAGAGTGATATTCAGTCCGGTGAAAATGTTATCCAGTCCATTGACGCTGCCCTGGAAGAAACCTGTCGAACCCACCGATCCAGGAGCGATCTCAAGAAAACTGCTGACGTCTCTGCCGTTGATCGGCAAATTAGCGACTTGGTTCGTATCCAAAGTGGTGCCACTTGTACTCGATGAAGTGTCAACGGTTGTGCTTGTGCCATTGACCTGGACAGTCTCCTGCGATGCCGCCACGGCAAGCACCAAATTGAGTTGCACCATGGCGCCCACGCTTATCTTGATGGGGCTGCTCTTGGTTTCTGCGAAGCCGCTTGCCTTCACTGCTACCACGTAGGTTCCGAAAGGCAGGTCGGAAGCTACAAAAATGCCTCTTTGGTCGGCGGCCAAGTCGGTCTGAATTCCAGTATTGACATTCGTGACCGTGACCGGAGCACGAGGAACGATCGCTCCTGTGGAATCGGTGACCGTGCCAGTGATCGAGCCAGTATCAAATTGTGCAAAGGCTGATGACGCCAACAGGCAGAAGAATATCGGTACCAGGAGACGCAAACGTCCGCTATTGCAGAGTGATTTCACATGCACAGTTCCCATAACTGCCGACCCTCCCCATGAGTTCAGTTCAAGAGACCTCGTGGTATCCGAAACCACTGGATGTTAATGCGATTGTTTGCTATAAGTCAATGGTTTTTTACTTTTACAAACAAAACGATCTTGATTATGTGCGTTTATTAAATAAAGAAATGATCGTTTGAAGGGTGAGGGGCCAGATTCGGTCTTTGTCTCGACGAAATTCCAGCCTAATCGAAACCGGAATGCTACAAATGGAGCATCTCGAATGAAAGCTCTCGCTATAGATCTTGGAGGTACGCACGCCACCTGCGGTCTGGTGGAGGATCGAAAGCTCCTAGCATCGGAAACGTTTGATGCCAGTAGCGCGAGTCTGGCTTCCATTCTTCCCACTATCGCGGAAGTCTTTCGAAACCTGGTTCAACGCGAATCTCTGGCCTTGCAGGACTTCGCTGGGATCGCCGCAGGATTTGCGGGCATCGTCGATTCGCGCACCGGGCGAATCCTTGGAACCAACGGAAAATACGAAGATGGGCCAGAAATCGATCTTGATACATGGAGCCGAAAAACTCTCGGCATTCCGATGCGTATCGAAAACGATGCTCGGATGGCGCTACTAGGTGAATCTTTCGCTGGTGCGGCCAACGGATTCACCGACGTTGTAATGATGACGCTGGGAACCGGGATCGGTGGAGTAGCCATGATCCAAGGTAAACTCCTTCGCGGAAAGCACGCTCAGGCAGGATGTCTCGGCGGTCATATTCCCGTCCTATTTACGGGGCGCATATGTACGTGCGGAGCGATAGGATGCGCCGAAGCAGAGGCTTCCGGATGGTCGCTTCCGCTAATAGTGAAGGACTGGCCTGGCATCAGGCAAAGTGCGCTGGCAAAATATTCCAATGTCGGCTTCAAAGAACTCTTCGAAGAATCTGCGCGGGGAGACAGCATTGCCGTCGCGATCCGAGACCGGTGCCTCAATGTCTGGGCCGTCGACGCAGTGGGCCTGACGCACGCCTACGACCCCGAAGTCATAGTGATGGGCGGAGGGGTAATGAAAAGCGGCGAGGTGATCATTCCCTATGTCGAACAGTACGTTCAAAAACACGCTTGGACGCCATGGGGAAAGGTTCAAGTGCGGCCTGCCTCGTTGGGTAACAATGCTGCATTGTTCGGGGCTGTTCCCTTACTTTCCGAACCACCTCATTAGTCCCATAGGACCTCCGCATCGAGAACCGGGATCAGTTTATTCGTTTCAGGAGGGCCTTAGAGTATTTGACGACGGCCTCGGGTTTCGTGAAAAGGGATAAATTATGTTTACCGTTGTGTCTAAATCCGACGAACACACGATCACGACGTTTGATACCGTTGTAACTCTCTTCGATCTCTAGCCCGATACCAATATCTCTCGCAAGAAATCGAGCAGAGCGGAATCCCGATTCCGTGGACAAGAGACCGCTGTTAAAAACGTATCTTGGCCCGCATAAACGGTAGAGGGATGCTTTGGAGTAGATGTCGACCGTGTACAGCGTCTTGGTCCAAAGAATTGGTTGCACATCGGCAGCCCACAAGCGGGACCGAAGGTTGCAGCGATTCTCTCGGTCGTGGAAAGCTGCGGTCGGCTGCAAATCCAGGTGCGCGATTACTTTTCCACGATTATCCCCGGGCTTGCCGATCTTCCGATCAAGT
>Ga0210391_10004538_pt1 | contig 11541 bp, 10 predicted proteins | sample IncBWC12OmetaG_FD_160573 | JGI IMG/M metagenome (GOLD analysis project Ga0210391, IMG submission 160573) | Forest soil microbial communities from Barre Woods Harvard Forest LTER site, Petersham, Massachusetts, United States - Inc-BW-C-12-O ...
CGTACAGCTATCACCTCTACGGAATCGTTACGCGCTACGCGCAGTCGAAGGTCGCTTATCACATCATCATGGAGTTGCAGCCGGTGAACTTCAGCGTGGGCAGCCACTACGTCACCCTGCTGTGGATGGCCTTCGCCTTCTTCGCCGTCGGACGGCAGAAGAAAGTGGATCAGTTCAAGTTCATCCTGCTTTGTGCCACGGGAGTTATCGCCTTTCGCACCATGCGCGACTCGTGGTTTATCTGCATCTCCGGCGCGGCCTGCATTGCCGACGCCGCAGCCGACGCCGTTCTCCCTGATGCGGGCGACTCCTGGCTGGAACGCGCCGGCGTCGCCGTGCTGCTGGTCATCACCCTGGCGGTGGCCGCGTGGAAGACCGACTTCAACGACGTGCGCCTCGAGCAGACGATGGCGCAGACACTCCCGGTCAACGCGGTTAACTACCTGAAGGAGCATCCTGCGCGCGGCCCGCTCTACAACACCATGGACTGGGGCGGCTTCCTCGCCTGGTATCTGCCGGAACAGCCGGTGTCGATCGATGGCCGCACTGACCTGTACGGTGACCAGATGGAAGAGCTCTCTTACCGCACCGCGGCCGGCGCGCCGTCCTACATCAACGATCCCTACCTGAACGCCGCGGGCGTCGTGCTGTTACAGCGACAAAATCGCTTGTGGAACATCCTCGAAAACGATGCCCGCTTCCAGTTGGTCTATCAGGACGGAATTTCCGCAGTGTTCGTGCGCAAGTAGAGCGCAATAAAAACAGCGCATGTCGCGATGCGCTGAACGCCAGGCCGCGCCTGCATGATCTGTGCGCGATACATTGCGTAGAGCACGCCTCACGCGTGCATGGTGGACATGGGTGCAGCACGCCTTCAGGCATGCATGAGGGACATGACTGAGACACGCCTTCAGCCATGCGGGGCGGACATGGGTGGAGCACGCCTTCAGGCGTGCATAGTCGACCCTGCTGAGGAATCCGCTTTAGCGGCTGAGGTAAAGAGGGCAACTATTACCTCAGCGGCTAAAGCCGGCTCTGATTAAAAGGCGTCGAATGTACGCCTGAAGGCGTACTCCACCCAGAGCCCCGAGCACCTTACCGGGCCTACTCCACCCGGTCTCCACTGCATTGTCAAAATGCTTAGGACGATCGCCTACTTCGCGTCGACCATCGGAATCTGCGAAGCCAGCTGAAGCTGGATCATGAGGTCGACCCGGCGATCGATCTGGCAGAACAGCGCCGTCTTCTTCGCCGAGATAACTTTCTCGAAAATTGGAACATACTTCAGGCGCAGTGCGATCACCTTCTGGTCGTTGTCGGATGAGCGCTTGATGTAGTCCTGCGCCTGCGCGTCCGTCATGGTCTGGTAGTTCGTCGCATAGTCCTGGATCAGCTGCCAGCGCTCGTCGCCATTCTTTGCCGCATCGGCGCGGTACTGGTCGTAGATGGGCCAGAACTTGGTGGCCTCATCCGGGGTCAGCGTCATGTTCGCCGCGGTGATCTGCTTACGCTGCGCGCGAATATTTTCGCGCAGCATCTGGATGTCCTGATCTCCGGCGGAACTGGGCGGAGCGCTCGCGCCCGGCGCGGCCTGCGATGAGCTTTGAGCAACAACCGGTACAGTAGCGAGCAACATTGCGCAGACCACGATCAGTAAAGCTGCAAAATTTTTCTTCGGCATTTCGCCTCCTCAATTCGTGAACGTTTCACAACGGCGGATTCTGATACTGCTGCGGGAGCAACGGTACTTACCCTCTCGGAAGTGGCGGAAGAGGGCTTCGAAACGATGGAGCTGATTTGCACGAGGATTATAGCGGAAAGATGTTTCAAAACCTGCCGGATTCGCGATACCTTGGCGCCTGTGACCCGTCCAACGGGATGAAATGGAGGCGACCATGTTTTCACGGCTCGCGCTCGTTGTGGCCCTTGCTCTCGGCAGCGCCGCTCTGCTGGCGGCACAGCAGTCCGATTCCCCGGAACCCTACAACGATGACGAGGCCTACCGGGTCTATGATGTCTTGCTGCCGCACGACTCGTCCCCGAACACGCTGGTCATTCAGCAGGAGACAATTGGCCCTCTGTCGCGGGAAGGCTCCGCCTCTCTTGGGCCCGAGAACTGCCTGACCCCCGCAGCAGCCTCCGAGTTCAAAGATGCCATTCTGGATTACAACCGAAACAATCAGAAGAAATCGCTGTTGCAGAGAAAATTTTCAGTCAGTCGCCCATACGAGATCCTCGACGCTGGAACACTCAATGCCATGTTCCAACATCCGGATGGCTGGAACAAGTTCTACCAGCGCTTCCCGAATTCCGGCGGCATTTACAACATGTCGGCCGTGGGCTTCAACCGAGACAAGACGCGAGCCCTGGTCTACTTCGGGTCCGGTTGCCAGGGGCAGTGTGGTGACTGGAGTTTTCGTCTGCTGGAGAAAGTCAACGGCAAATGGGAGCAAGCCGGCGGCGTGACGTGCCACACAGCTGCGTGAGCGTGACCTGGTTCGGAGCTAAGGTAAACTCAGCCTGAATGAAGCAGGCTCTATCCAACGACGACTTCTCTCGCGCCGACGAAGCCGCGCAGTTCGTCCTTGCACGCACGGAACTGCGCCCGCGCGTCGCCGTCGTCCTCGGGTCGGGGCTTGGCAGTTTCGCCGATGAAGTTGGCGACGCCATCGCGATTCGCTACGAAGAGATTCCGCACTTCCCTAAGAGCACTGCCATCGGACACGCCGGGCGTCTCATCATCGGAAGCGTCGAAGGCGTGCCGCTCGCGGTGATGCAGGGCCGCGTGCATCTCTACGAAGGCTACTCGGCGAAGGAAGTCGCATTTCCGATTCGCGTGCTCTCGAGCATGGGCATTGGCGCCGTGGTGCTGACCAACGCTGCCGGCGGCATCAACGCAAAATACGGCAAGGGAGCGCTGGTCCTGATCAGCGACCACATCAACCTGCTCGGCCAGAATCCGCTCATCGGCGCAAACGACGATCGCCTGGGCCTACGCCATCCCGACATGACCGACGCCTACAACGCGCGCTTCCGGCGACTGGTTCTCGCCGAGGCGAAGCGCAACGGCGGCGAGGTCTACGAGGGCATCTACGCCGCTGTCGCCGGCCCCAGCTTCGAAACGCCCGCCGAGATTCGCTTCCTACGCACCATCGGCGCCGATCTGGTCGGCATGTCGACTGTGCCCGAAGTTATCGCCGCCCGGCACGTGGGAATGGAGGTGCTGGCCATCTCCTGCGTCACCAACATGGCTGCCGGCATGACCGGCGAGAAGATCACCGCCGAAGAAGTCTTTGAGACCGGTGCGCGCGTGCGCGAAAAATTTCTTGCGCTGCTGCGTGCGGTCCTGCCGAAGCTCAACGCTCTCCTCTCCGAAACAAAAAAATAAGGCGCGCCCGAAGACGCGCCTTTTTCCCGGAGGTAATCCCAACTAGTTAGGATCTGCGACCAACGGGATATAGAGGTTGTTTGCCTGGAAGGTTCCGATTCCCGTCACCAGGTCGTAGCCCGGTCCGGACATGCACTGCGCTCCGCAGTTGCCGTTGTTGCCGGTAGTGATGTCGTGGAAGTCGGTGTGGTAGTTGCTGCCGTAGAACTGCGTGTAGAGGTCCTGCGCCGCCATGGTGAATAGCGGATTGCCGGCCGCTGCGCGCATGGAGTTTACCAGCCCCATGAACGAAGCCCAGTCTGGACTGGAGATACTGGTTCCCGCAACCGGGAGCCATCCGCCCTCGCTGAAGGTGTCGTAGACCGGGATGTTCGATGCGTCAGACGAAATGTCGGGCACGCAACGATTGGTGGTCGAGAAGGCCGAGCAGGCCGGGTTCTGCCACGAAGGCTGCGCTTCTTCCGAGCTCACGCCGCCGCTGCCCTGGCTCCAGCCGTGTTCCGAGCCGTAGTTGATCTGCGTCGGGCTGGCAGGGGTGTTGGCCGAAGCCAGCGCCAATACCGTTCCGCCTACCGCGATGACGCAGGGGGAGACCGACGGATACTCGGTTCCGTGTCCGCCGTCACCGGTGGAGGCGAAGAACGTGACCGGCTTGCCGTCTTCGTTGGTGATGTTGCAGAAGACGCTGTCAGACGACTGCTCGCCGCTGAACTCGCCGCCGCCCCAGCTCATCGAAACGATGGTGGCGTGTTCCTGCTGATAGGCCACCTGCACGGCAGCCAACAGATCGGCAAAGCTGTTGCTGTTGGCTTCCACCAGCACGATGTTGGCCTGGGGAGCAATCGCGCACGCCTGCTCGACGTCCAGCGATTCTTCCACGTCCCATCCCTGACCCGTGATCGGGTTGCCGACCTTCACCTTGGTGAAGTTGCAGGGAGTGAAATGGAAATAGTTCGCATAAAAGGCGAGATCGGAAGCGATGTTGGGATCGTCAAAAGCGTCGACGAGGGCGATGGTCTGACCGGCGCCCTGGCTTGGAACCCGGTTGATGCCGTAAGCTGCTTTCCACTGCGCCGGCAACGTGCCGGTTGGATTGTTGGGAGAGAACGGAATGTCAGCAATGCGTATCGGTGTGTGCGCATAAATGTGATTCAGGTCGGGAGACTGGGCTATGGCGAGTGTCGCCAGCATACCGAGCATGCAGACAAGCGAAAGCGAACGAATTTTCATCAGTGAATCCTCTTTACTTGACGTCGCCTTGTCAGGCGGATAGCGCGATAACCATCACGACGGATAGTTGTCGGCGGTTCATCGGGCAGAAATCACACAGGTTGTGCAGCAGCTGGAAGTGGGCCGGGCACAATGTCGCGAGGAACTGATTCCTTCTTCGATTTTCGCAACGTGATTTCCAGGGTATCGGCAGGGGGATAGCAACGAATAATACCCTGCACCTCTGCCCTTGTCGATAAAGAAGAGAGCTATTGCAACGAAAAATTAGCTACGACCGTCGATAGTAGCGAAGTAGTGACGCTATTGGTTGCGCCCAAGCTCATGTTGGCGTTGATTTACTGGGATTTACGGAGTGCCAAGCATCTACTCTGCTTTGGGTCATGTCGTTGCAAGCAGCTTGCGATTACAAATTTTCTAGCTCCTGACTTCTCTTTTCTTTCGTAGGAAATAGAAATAAATCGGTAATCCGGAAATGATGATTGCCAAACCCCAGGCAGAGTTCCTGATGTTTTCCGTGAAGGTGTAATAGAGCAACACGGCGGCTGCCCCGAGAAAGAGCGCAGGTACCACAGGATAGCCCCAGGTGCGATAGGGCCGCGGCGTATCTGGCTCTTTCTTGCGCAGCACAAATACCGTGCTCGCCGAAATCATGTAGAAGAGCCACTCGGAAAAAATCGCCAGCGAGAATAACTGCCGGAAGCTTCCTGCGAACAGCAGCAGGATCACCGACAACACTAACTGCACAATCAGCGCGACCGACGGCGTGTGAAAGCGCGGATGCACTTCGGCCATCGCCTTGAAGAAGTATCCGTCGCGCGACATGGCGTAAGGAACGCGCGCCCCGCTCATTACCGTTCCGTTCAACGAAACCAGAATCGAGAGCGCCATGCCGGCCGAGACGATGGCTGCTCCCCACGCGCCCACCGCTACGGCAGTCGCATCCGACGCAGGCCGCTGCGACGCCGCGATCGCACTCGCCGGCAAAACATATTGCACGGCAGCGTTGGTCAGCATGTAGAGTGCTGCCACGACGCCCACGCCAAGAATCAGCGCGATGGGAATGGCCCGTCCGGGATCGTGGATCTCGCCGCTCACCATGTTGAGATCGTTCCACCCGTCGTAAGCCCACAGCGCGGCGATCAGCGCCGCCATGAATCCCGCGAAGCCACCGGTTGCGCCCGAGAACGTCGTAGCGAAGTTGTGCCAGGCGCCGCTTGAGGCGGTGAATGCCAGAAGCGCAACCGCGACGATGATCACGATCTTCAACGCCGTGAACACAACCTGGAAATCTCCGGCACGCTTGATGCCGATGTAATTGAGGCCGGTCATCAGTGCGGCGGCGGCGATAGCAACCAGTTGTCCGTAGGTGATGGTCAGCGGCGTGGCGATGGCGGTGTTGTTGAGGAACGCCAGTGCCGGAAACGTGCCGAGGATTCGCACCAGCCCGACGACCAGGGTCGCAATCGACGCGGGTTTGGCGATGGCGAACCACGTCCACGCATAGAGAAACGCCGGCATCGGCCCGTAGGCATCGCGAATGTAGACGTACTCGCCGCCCGCCTGCGGCTTCATCGCGCCCAGCTCGGCAAAGGTGATCGCGCCCGCCAGCGATAGAATGCCGCCGACAATCCACGCGACATAGACCAGCGCCGCCGAACCCACCGCCTGCATCATCTCGGCGGGCACCAGGAAAATGCCACTGCCGATGATGGTGCCGACCACGATGGCGCTGGCATGCCGCACGCCCAAGTCGCGGGAGAGAGTGGGAGCAGAGGTTTTCGGAGCGTCCAGCATGAGGTCTAAGAAAGTTTAGCTGACAATAGATCGCCCATCAGAAATGGGTGGAGCACCGCTTCAGCGGTGCATTATGCCTGTCGATCATGGCTCTCGGCTTTAGCCGCTGAGGTAGTCTCGCGAACCGGCAGCGTGACAAATGAGAACCGCATTAACCTTCGCGAGTGACTCTCATCACGGCACACCAACCGAAGCGTTTCGCAGAATGGCGGAAGCAGTGCATTGACAAAGAAAGCCCAAGAAATGACCTAGCTTTAGCTACTGAGAATGGGTGGAGCACCGCTTTAGCGGTGCAGACGACAAGGTTCTTGAAATTCGGCTTTAGCCGCTGAGGTAACAATGCCGATTCCGCACAGAGGATTCACCAGTTCGTCCACCTATTTTGTTACCGCAGGCACATTCAACAAGATGTATTCCTGCAGTCAGACACAGCTCCCGTTATGCGCCGCTGAAGCAAGCGGTGCTCCACCCTTGGGAACCATCAGCTAACCCAGCGCCACCGGCGTCTATCCGGAATCGCCGCCAACCGACCCCAACCCCCAACATCTGAACCCCTAACCCCTAATCCCTGACCTCTGACCCCTGGTCCCTGCCTTCAGTCAATCTTGGTTGCCTTCGCCATAATCCGTTCGTACTGACGCCACGGCGTCAGACGCCGCAACCAGACCTGCATCTTTGCATCCGGACCAACCAGATAACGCAGCTTGGGATTCGGATCCTTCGCCACTCGCACAATCAGTTGCGCTACCTCGCGGGCATCGCGCCGCTTCGACGCGCGTCCCTTTATAAACTCGGAGAAGCGCTGGCTGCGTTCTTTGTTCGGCGACTTCGGATCGAGCGCATCTTTGCCGATGAACAGGTTGCGTTCCCAGATGTCGGTGTCATAGGCGCCCGGCTCGATCAGCACCACGCGGATTCCCAGCGAATGGACCTCCATTCGCAGGCACTCGCTCCATCCTTCCAGCGCAAATTTCGACGCTACGTAGCTGCTGACCATGGGCACGCCCGCGCGGCCGCTGATCGAGGCGATCTGGATGATGTGCCCCGAGCGCTGCTTCCGCATAACGGGCAGGACGGCTTTGGTCATCGCCACCGCGCCGAAGAAGTTGGTCTCCATCTGGTGACGCAGTTCGTGCAACTGCGTGTCTTCGGCGAACCCGGCAGAGCTGAAGCCCGCATTGTTCACCAGTGCGTCGATGCGTCCGTGATCGCGGATGATTCCGTCGACCACGCCCGGGATCGCATCGAAGTTCGTCACGTCAAGCTGCCGCGGGTCGAGGCGCTCGCGCACTCCTGCTTTCTGAGCCGCCTCTTCGAGCCGGGCGCTGCGACCGAGATCGCGCATGCTGGCCACCACGCGATAGCCATTCCTTGCTAACTCAATTGCCGTCAGCAGTCCGATGCCGCTGGAGCTTCCGGTTACAACCGCGATTTTTTCGTCTTGCATAGGTTCCCGCCAAATCCCGCATTTCGCCGAACAGCCGCCAAAGTGTGCATTTCAGGGCCAAGCAATTGCTAAGCCCTTGTGAATACGAGAAGATAGAAGGTTGCTCGGTCACACCGTTTTGTGTCAGGGCATGGCTTTGCCGTGCCACCAAGCTGCATCCATCGATGCGGCCTCAGCCCCTGCGCATGGCTTGCAGTGGCTTGAAGCCCGCCCTAATTCGAACGTCTTCGGCGCGACTGAAAAAGCCTGCCCTGAGCTTAATCGAAGGGTGTCCTGACACACGGCCCAACCGATGATGACTGCATAGCAAGTTTACATATTCGCTTTAAGAACGGACTGATAACGCATGCCTACAGATAAGAGCAAGGCTGGCGCGAACGAAATCGCACCGGCAAAAGGAAAGCTGGGGATCATGATCCCCGGCATGGGCGCCGTCGCCACAACCTTCGTGGCCGGCGTGGAAGCGGTACGCAAAGGAATCTCGAGCCCCATCGGCTCGCTGACGCAGATGGGCACCATCCGCCTGGGTAAACGCACCGAAGGCCGCTCGCCGAAGATAAAAGATTTCATGCCGCTGGCCGGCCTCAACGACCTGGTCTTCACCGGCTGGGACATCTTCGAGGACGACATGTACTCGGCCGCCGGCAAGGCGGGCGTGCTTGATCGCTCGCTGCTGGAGCAGGTGAAGCCATTCCTTTCGTCGATCAAGCCGCGAAAAGCCGTCTTCGACAAGAACTACGTCAAAAAGCTCGACGGCCCCAACGTCAAAAAGGGCAAGAACAAGATAGAGCTGGCCGAGCAGGTCCGCGACGACATCCGTGACTTCAAACAGTCGAGTGGCGCCGACCGCCTGGTCATGATCTGGTGCGGCTCGACCGAAACGTTCATCGAATCGGGCGCCGCCCACAAGACGGTGGAAGCCCTCGAGAAGGCGATGCACGACAACGACGAGAACATTGCGCCCTCGATGGTCTACGCTTACGCCGCGATGAAAGAGGGCGTGCCTTTCGCTAACGGCGCGCCGAATCTGACCGTTGATATTCCCGCCATGCACGCGCTGTCGAAACAAATGGAAGCGCCGATTTGCGGCAAGGACTACAAGACCGGACAGACGCTGATCAAGACCATCCTCGCTCCCGGATTCAAGGCGCGCATGATCGGCCTGCACGGCTGGTTCTCGACGAACATCCTCGGCAATCGCGATGGCGAAGTGCTCGACGATCCCGGGTCGTTCAAGACCAAAGAAGAGTCGAAGCTGTCGGTGCTCGAACACATCCTGCAGCCGGAGCTCTATCCCGAGCTGTACGGGAACATCTGCCACAAGGTGCGCATCAACTACTATCCGCCGCGGGGCGACAACAAAGAGGGCTGGGACAACATCGACATCTTCGGCTGGCTTGGCTACCCGATGCAGATCAAAGTCGACTTCCTCTGCCGCGACTCGATCCTGGCGGCGCCGCTGGTGCTGGACTTGGTTCTGCTGCTTGATCTGGCGAAGCGCTCGCCGGCACTGCGCGGCATCGGCATCCAGGAATGGTTGAGCTTTTACTTCAAGTCGCCGATGACGGCCGAGGGACTGTATCCGGAGCACGACCTGTTCATCCAGTCGATGAAGCTGAAGAATACAATGCGTCACCTCATGGGCGAAGAGATGATCACGCACCTCGGGCTGGAGTATTACGACTAAAGACAGGGGTCAGAGGTCAGGGACCAGGGTTTAGCAAGAACGTTCGCACGGGTATTCACAAACGGGTATTCACCAGAGGGTGCCCCATCCAAGCCGGTTTTGCTTGGGTGGGGCTTCTCTTCTCCAGAGAGGTCCCGTTACGTCCAGAGAGATTCCGCTTACGCCTTCAAGTCGCGCTTGATCAGGACCGAGTCCAGGAAAAAACCGAGGCCAACCGCGAACGGAATGATACCGAATGCGGCGGCGATGTGGGCATCGGGTTCCACGCGGGCCACCAAGCTGAAAGCGATAAAGTAGCCCAGCGAGCCAAAGACCAGCAAAATACCCCAGCGGCGGGAATGCGCAGCTTGCGTCAGTTCGGGCTCCATCGGTACGCTGACGCCGCGAGAAATTGCCGCCAGGCGCTCTTCGGTGCGCAGGCGGCGCACTCGGTAAAAGGCATAGATGGCCGCTAGCGGTATGGCAAAGACCATCACAACTGCCGCGAGTCCTACAAAGTTTCCGTCCATCGCTCCACTCCTTCCGCGGCCTGCGCTGTTTGCGGCGGCCGTCTCACGATGGGAGATACGGAGGCTCGGTAGGGAAAGTTCCGAGGGAATCTGCGTCGGCCGAAACCTGATACGACTGATGGACCAATGCAGAGTAATGAGCATTCCCGGCTCTTGGTTTGTAATCGCACGGTCCGGGAGAATGCTGCCGGGAGAGTCGGCGACAGCGAGCGGCGCTGATATCCTACGAGCGATTCGCTGAAGGGGGCCATGCGTATGACGCGACCAACCACGCCGGGGATCTCGCCGTTCTTCATCGTCAGCGACGTCGATCAAACCGTCGCTTTCTACCGCGACAAGCTTGGTTTTGAGACCAGAGTTCAGGAGCCGGAGCGAAATCCATTTTTCGCCATCATCGGCCGCGACGGAGCGCAACTGTTCGTTAAATCCGACAAGGACGTATTGCCGCTGCCGAACTCCGCGCGCCATCCCTTCATGAGGTGGGACGCGTATGTCTACGCGCCGGAACCCGATGCCCTGGCCGCAGAATTCGCTGACCATGGCGTAACATTCAGCGTACCTCCGGGAGACACGCCCGATGGTCTGCGCGGTTTTGAGATTCGCGATCCGGACGGCTACGTCTTGTTCTTCGGGCGACCCAGGTAGTTGGGTCAGCAACTTTGGGAGTTGCCTTCCCTCGGCGTCTGCCAGGTCCGGAGCTGCGCAGATCGCGCCGGCTTAATTTTGCTTGGCCAAGACTTCGGCTTTCTTGATCGCCGCTTCGTGCTTGTCGTAAGCAACCAGCGCCATCCTGGCGCCTTCGCGCGCGCCGGAGGTGCTCATCTTACTCTCAGCCTCGGCGAACTTGTCTTCGGCGTCTTCGTGCGCGTTGTAGGCTTCGTCGTCGGCATCGGCCACGCCCTTCGCCGCTGCCACGATTTTCGTGTCGGTCTTAACGGCGGTCGCGGCACTCCCATTCTTTGCGCCTTTGCGCGGACGCTTCGCTCCGCCATTCTGCTCGGCCAGCACGTCGTTATAAGCGATCTTGTAGTCCTCAGGCCAGGCGGCTTTCACCTTCTGTTCCTGATCGTCGAGCGCTGCGCGTGCCTTGTCCGCGATCACGCGCACGCGCTTTTTCTCCGTGAGCCATTTCCACACGCCCCAGTCCATGCCTTCTTTCATGATGGCGCGGGCGTCTTCCACTTCCGGCAGCTTCTTCATCGCAGACCTCGTCGAGCATTCGGGGTTTGGCGCAAGAACCGAGGGAGCCGGAGCCGGCTTCCCGAGGTTCGCCTTGAACCCTTCATCGTAGAGTTGAAGGCGGCGATTTTCCTGTGAGCTGTAACCGTCGCGCGCAGGGTCGCTCCCAATTCGGGAATGTCAAGGACATCTCAAAAAACGATTTGCAGTCGCCCCGAATCAGGCGCAGCCTAACAGAGGACTAATTTGTGGAGGACTGATGCGTCGCATCGCGCTTTTTTCTTTACTCACCCTGATTGCTGCTGTA
>Ga0210391_10004540_pt1 | contig 11540 bp, 10 predicted proteins | sample IncBWC12OmetaG_FD_160573 | JGI IMG/M metagenome (GOLD analysis project Ga0210391, IMG submission 160573) | Forest soil microbial communities from Barre Woods Harvard Forest LTER site, Petersham, Massachusetts, United States - Inc-BW-C-12-O ...
CGGTATCATTGCTCGAGCAAGAAGGCCCTTGCTACAATCGCGCCCGCTAAAGGCAGCAGCGCGGAGCTTGGTAGGGAGTTGTTCAGAAAGAGGATGGAATGGCTGGATTTGCCGGTGTGGATTTCATCGATTTTGATTCGCAGCTGAACGACGAAGAAAAACTCGTCCGGCAAACCGCTCGGCGTTTCGTCGACAACGAGATTATTCCCATCATCGAAAAACACAGCCGCGAGGGAACATTTCCAAAGCACCTCGTGCCGCAGCTTGGAGAGTTGGGATTTTTTGGCGCGAGCTTGCAGGGATATGGCTGCGCGGGAATGTCCAACGTCGCGTACGGTTTGGTGACGCAAGAGCTCGAGCGCGGAGATTCTGGATTGCGCAGCTTCGTCTCGGTGCAAAGCGCGCTCGTGATGTATCCGATTTATGCGTATGGCAGCGATGCGCAAAAGGAAAAGTGGTTGCCGCTGTTGCAGCAAGGCACAGCTATCGGCTGCTTCGGATTGACGGAGCCGCAGTTTGGCTCGAACCCCGGCGGGATGCTTACGCGCGCGGTAAAGAAGGGCAGCAAGTATGTTTTGAATGGCGAGAAGATGTGGATCACCAGCGGGTCGATTGCGGACGTTGCGGTGGTTTGGGCAAAGTGCGAAGACGAAAAAATTCGAGGATTTTTAGTGGAGAAAGGAACGCCGGGATTCAAGGCGTGGGATGTACATGGGAAGTGGTCGCTCCGCGCTTCCGTAACTTCGGGCTTGGCGTTCGGCGACTGTGAGATCCCGGAAGAAAATTTATTGCCGAATGTTGTGGGATTGAAAGGGCCGCTAGGTTGTTTGAATCAGGCGCGCTACGGGATCGGCTGGGGAGCGCTCGGCGCGGCTATGGGTTGCTATGACACCGCGCTGCAGTACGCGAAGACGCGCAAGCAGTTTGCGAACAAGCCGATTGCTTCGCACCAACTCGTTCAGGAAAAGCTGGCCTGGATGATTACGGAAATTGTGAAGGGACAATTGCTGGCGTTGCACGTCGGACGGCTAAAAGACAAAGGCAAAGTCGATTTCTCGCACATTTCGATGTTGAAGATGAACAACGTGGCGATTGCGCTCGAGACGGCACGCAAGGCGCGCGATATTCTCGGCGCGAATGGCATTGTCGACGATTACTGCATTATGCGGCACATGAACAACCTCGAGAGCGTTTATACGTATGAGGGAACGAACGACATTCATAAGTTGATCATCGGAGAGAAGATCACTGGGATTTCCGCGTTCGTGTAGGCCAGGCTCGGGCGGGCCCTTCCAGGATAAACAAGCCTGCCCCTACATATTTTTTGAAAGCCGCACCTCTCCACAAGTAAAAATCAGAGCCAACCAATCTTGCGCGTCGTTGAATCTTGTATGCTGTAGTGGCGCAGCATGCTGCGCCCCTACGGGAGACAACTCTCTATGAATGCATTCGCGATTTGTTTGTCTCGCTCGTTCCTTCGGTGCGTTTCGTTACTGCTGATGCTCGCATCAGTTTGCGTGTCTACGCTGGCGCAATCGAAGGCGGCGCCGGAACCGAAACAGAAGATTCGGGCGATCACTGCGTTTGTGCTCTTGGATCGGATGCAGTACCAGCAGCAGATTGCGGATGCGGTGAAGATGCTGAACCGGGCGCGCACGATTTTTGAGTCGCGCGGCTTCGAAGTGCAGACAATTCGGATCGCCACGCAGCCTTTTCCCGAATACACAAAAGGAATGACGGACGCACAAGCGCTGGCGTTCTTCCAGGACTACGACGCGCTTGCTGTGAAGGACGGATTTGACGCGGCGATCGGTCCTGCGATGATGACCGCCACGGATTCCCCGGCGCAGGCGGACCTGCTCGCGGATATTCTGCTCAACACGAAAAAAATAAACGGCACTGTGGTCGTCGGCGCGGAAGACGGTGTGCGCTGGCCCGCCGTTGGCTCTGCAGCGCGCGTGATGAAACGGCTCGAAGACACCGAACATAGCCAGGGCAATTTTCGGTTCGCAGCGATTGCCATGGTGCCGCCGCTAACCCCGTTTTTCCCGGCCGCCTATGTCACCGGGTTCGGCCACCAATTTGCGATTGCCTTTGAGTCGGCCAACATTGTGGCCGCTGCTTTCAGGGACGCGCCGGATCTTGCTACGGCGAAGCGCCGCTTGATCGACGCGTTGGGAAAAGTGGCGTTTGAGGCGCAAGCGCAAGCGGGACGGGTCGATTCGGAAACGGGCTGGGCCTACGTGGGAATCGATCTATCGCCGGCTCCCTTGAAGGATGTTTCGATCGGCGCAGCGATCGAAAATCTGACGACCCTGCCGATTGGCTCCAGCGGAACGCTCACGGCAGCGGCAACAATCACTTCAGCGATAAAAGAAATCCAGGTGAAGCAAACGGGCTACTCAGGGCTGATGCTGCCGATCCTCGAAGATTCTAGGCTTGCGCAGCGCTGGAGCGAGGGGCGTATTTCGATCGATGCTCTGCTGAGCTACAGCGCAGTGTGCGGAACTGGTCTTGATACCGTACCTCTCCCGGGCGATATCAGTGCCGAGCAGCTTTCGCTCATCATCGGCGATATGGCTAGCCTCGCCGTGAAATGGCATAAGCCCCTTTCGGCGCGCCTCTTTCCCGTCGCGGGCAAAGGCCCTGGCGACAAGACGGAGTTGGACAGTCAGTTCCTGGTCAACGCAACGATTCAGCCGCTTGGCAAACCGTGAGTCGGCGGGACCTCGCAGTTGACTGCTACGCACTGGTTGGAGACCTGCGAGCGAGCCCGGCCCTGGTTAACAATAACCGTCCCCACCCCGCGTTTTTCTGTAAACGTTGGATCTAAAGGGCTTACCCTTTGCAATAAGTCGAGCAGAATCAATGATTTCGGGATTTAATCGTAAGTGTTGCTTCTAAAGCACTTAGAAACACGCTTGGCTGGTGACGACCGCCATACCTTCCTTTGATCCTTTGAGAAGAAGGGCTGCGAGATTCTTGAGCCGTACCCCCACCCCCGTGTATCCAGGAGTTATGAAGTAAACCATAGAGGGGACTGGAGTTGCGGGTATTCCTGCGTGCACGCGTAGCGCGTGGGGAATTCGGCAGTGGCGGGCATCGACAAACGTCGAAGAACACACGGACGCGCGGTCCTCGGAGCGATTCGCAGACATAGGAGTCTCCGGAAAGAAAGATTTGGGATTTAGGGGGAGTCTCGCGGAAGCGAGGCGCACTACTGAACAAAGATAGTGTACCTTAGAGAGTATTGCGGTGTCAATAAGAATCCGGAGAGATTGGTTTCCGTTCTCGCGTCACTCTTCCAGCTGGAGTGAGGGTTCACCGATTACTTCCTCGAACCCTGTTGCTGGCCAGCTTCCGAGTAGCCGACAATCCAGGAACGGGCTCAGTTAGTGCTCATAACCGCGTCTATCAGGACCAACGCTTGAAAATTGGGTAGTATCGTCCTCGGTGCCGATTACCCAGGCAGGGACGAACGTGAACGAAGGCGAAGTGCCCTTGCGGATGAAATACCGCCAGTGCTTATATGGCGGTCGCGTTGGCATTGCGGGCGGGATGAGGATCAGATGAATCGAAGGGACTTTGTGCGGCTTGGATGGGCCACCGTGATCGGGGCGGGGGCAGGAAAGCTGCGGCCCGCATTCGCGGAGTCGCTAGCGCTCCGTCACGTTCCGGCGCTGCCACAGCATCCGCAGATGGCAATATCGGAATCGAAGGCCACGTCGGGACGCGCGGCGGATTTCACTCTGCGAATCGCACCCACGATGGTTGAGCTGGCCCCACAGGTTGTCATAAGCACGATCGCCTACAACAATACGGTTCCCGGTCCTCTCATGCGGATGCGCGAGGGCCAGCCCGTCACCGTCGACGTTGTGAATGATACAGACGTTCCCGAGTACGTGCATTGGCATGGGCTATTGGTTCCGTCGGAAGTGGATGGAGCGGAGGAAGAAGGCACGCCCCCGGTCCCGCCTCACGGCCGGCGGAGCTATCAATTCGTGCCCAAGCCCGCGGGCTCGCGATGGTACCACTCGCACACCGCAGCCATGATGGATCTGCGACGGGGCTCGTACACCGGCCAGTTCGGATTTTTGATGATCGATTCTGCGAATGACCCTGGACTGTACGACCAAGAGGTCTTTCTGGGGCTGCGTGAATGGGAGCCTTTTCTGACCACGATGGATCAGGACGAGCAGAGGACGTATCCTAACGACCCGATGCCCGAAAAACCTGCCACTCCAGACCCGCGTCCCAACGGCCTCGAAATCAGCGCTCCTCTCTACTCGATCAACGATAAAATGCTCGGCGCAGGGGAGCCCCTCCGCGTGCAATCGGGTCAGCGCATCCTGATGCACCTGCTCAACGCCAGCGCTTCGCAAATTCATCGCGTGGCTTTGCCGGCCCACAAATTTCAGGTGATCGCTCTCGACGGCAATCCCGTGCCCGCGCCTCAGCTGGTCAGCGTGATAGAGATCGCCCCCGGTGAGCGCGTGGATGCGATCGTGGAGATGAATCAGCCGGGCGTCTGGATTTTAGGGGAGCCGCGCGATGTCGCGCGGAAATCCGGCATGGGCATCGTGGTGGAGTACGCCAATCAGCAGCAGCGCGCGACTTGGCTTCCACCTCCGAACGCGCGCTGGGACTACACCATCTTTGGCAAGACCGCGCCGCACCCCGCGCCAGACCAGACCATCGACATGGTCTTTGAAAAAGTGCCCGGCGGGCCCCATGGGATCAATCACTGGCTCGTCAACGGCAAGGAATATCCGCATGAACGGGAATTCGTGTTCCAGCAGGGAGGGCGCTACCGGCTGGTGTTTCACAATCGCAGTGACGATTCTCACCCGGTGCACCTGCACCGGCACCTGTTTGAGCTGGTCGAGATCAACGGCAAGCCCACTGCCGGCATCAAGAAGGATACGGTGATCGTTCCTGCGTTTGGACGCGCCACGGTGGATCTGGTCGCCGACCAGCCGGGCCTGACGCTGTTTCACTGCCATATCCAACAGCATATGGACTTTGGTTTCATGGCGCTGTTTCGCTACGCCTGAGAACCACGTCGCGTACAAAGCAGAGATGCAGCGATTCTGCGAAGCCGCTGGTCCAAACGACCTTCGAAATAATCCGTGTTACGGCTTTTTCATACATTCGAGATGCACGTGTAATATTCAAGGGATAAGACTCACCGGTTCGACAACAATTCAACCACAGGTTCAAGCGGGAGGAATCGCATGAAGACGATCGGGGTAAGGGTCCGAGCGGCAGCGCTCATTAGCGCGGCTGCTCTGGCGCTGGCATTCGCAGCTGGGACACGAGCACAGAATCAAAACTCCAACGGCAATGGGGATCCACATGCCCACGACAGTAGTTGGCCTTATTCAAAGACGTGGCGCTCGCCTGTGCTTGCAGTGGTCGGCGACATCGCCTGCCAGCCCGGCGAGACGGAGCCCACAGGTGAGGCTAACCATGAACTCTGCACCAACCCCAAGTCGCCTTACACCAGCAGCTCTCTGTGGCAATCCCAAGAGGCCACTGCGAATCTGATTGAGTCCATGAAGCCTGACGCCGTCGCGATAGCCGGGGATCTGCAATACCAGGTGGGCCAATATTCGGACTTTCAACAATCGTTCGACTTGACCTATGGCGCTTTCAAATTTCTTCATCGGCCCGCGCCGGGCAACCACGAGTTTTATAACGAGCATAGCGAGACCGGTGTTGCCGGCTACGGCTACTTTTCCTACTACAACGGCTTCCAGATCGATGCCAACGGAAATCCAATCACGACTGCGGTCCCGGACCCGTGTCCGCCAGCTTTGGCGGCGGCATGCAACTTTCCGGGCCTTACCACCCCCAACCCCCAACCCATACCGCGGGCGGATGGACAGGCGGGGCACTTCGAATTGGGGCCGAACGGAGGCGTGAATGGGAGCGGAGTCGGAGATGGCTGGTACTCCTACAATCTCGGCTCCTGGCACCTTATTTCACTCAATATAGAGTGCTCGACGCAGCCGGGCGGCTGCTCGAACACCGGCTCCTGGTTTGGCGCCGAACTCGCATGGCTGAAAAAGGATCTCGAGGAGAATCATTCCGCGTGCACAGCCGCCTACTGGCATCAGCCGACGTTCAGCGCCACTAACAGCATCACCCCAGAGGGCATTGCCGCTCAGGCCTTTTGGCAGCTGCTCTACGAACACAAAGCCGACCTGGTACTGAACGGACACGACCACCTCTATGCTCACTACCGCCCCCTTGACCCTTCCGGGAATCACGATCCTAAAAATGGCATCCGTGAATTCATCGTTGGCACAGGCGGCGAGACCCTCGATCCGGTTGTCACAACCACTGTGACGAGCGGCGCAAACGAAACAAACCTAGAGGATCCCACCGGCAACCCAAACTTCAACGCATTGAATCTCGAGGTGGGTTCAACCGGGAACTTCTGGGGTGTGATGGCCCTGACGCTTGAGCCGAACGGCTATAAGTGGTATTTCCAGTCGGCACTGCAAGCTCCCGTAGCACCTGCAGGGACACCGGCTACTTTCACCGACCAGGGCGTCGGCTCCTGCCACGGCCCGATCAACAGGTGGTGACCGGATCGTCTTCGCCACGTTAATTAACCTTCCCCACCCTTCGCGAATGGTCACGGAGGGTGGGGAATCTTAATTTCGGCTTGCCCCATCGCTCGATTGCAGGTTGAACTAACACGCACCTGTCGGAAGCAATCCCTAAAAAGGGTAGACAACTTCCATCGAGCGGGGCATTAAATAGAACATATGTAGCAGCGGCTTTTCACTTAAGGCTTCGAGGGGCGCGTCTCGTCGATGATGTGGACACGGTCGGCGCTGTCGTAGGGGGACATGTCGGAGAGGATGATTTTGTCGCCTTCTTTGAGTCCGTCAAGGATTTCGATGGTGTTTACGGATGAGCGGCCGAGCTTGACGTTGACACGCTCCGCTTCCGCGCCGTCCTTGGCGAGTTTGAATAGTGAGACCGTGGAATTTGCTGTGGCGTGTACGGGGCGGCCGACATAGAGGACATTATCGAGCTTTTCGACGTCAACGGTGGCGTCGATCTGAGTTGGAAACTTTGTGGGCACCGCGTCTAGGGAGATATCCACCGTGACTGTTCCGTTTACAACTTCACGACTCACGCTGATGACATGCCCGGCCGCGAGGGGGCCGTTTTGCGTGGATATAACCGCGCTTTGATTCGCATGCACCTCGCTGGTCATGGATTCAGGCAACAAGACTTTGGCAATCAGATTTGCGGAGTCCTTAGCCCGGACTAGCGTTCCGAGTCCGCGGACCTGGCGGACCATGGGACCTCGCTTCACGGTGTCGGTCCAGATAGTGTTGTTTTCGACGGTGGGTATGTCGCTGGAGGATATTCCGCGGACTGGGGTGCCAACGCCCTCGCTAATACCGCCGGCGATTCCTCCGTTGACGCCTTGCGCGGGCGGCGTAGCAGCGCTTCTGTCCGGTACTCCTCCTTTGACGCCGCCTGAGATGCCTCCAGTTACTCCACCGGAAACACCGCCCGGAACGCCTTGGGCTATGCCGCCATGGGGGGGATTTTGCGGGAGACGGGGCGCGGCTTTGAGGGGAAACGTCCAAACGGCAAGGACGATGGCTAGCGTGATACAGCACGAGATGGCCGTTAATGAAGCAATTAGTCTTGTTCGAGACATACGAACCTCCTTCAGCATGAGAGCTACTCTTTCGGCGAGCTGACGCTCGACGAGAAATGGGGGAGCGGGAATGGGCGCGGCAGGAACGCGGCCCGCGGTAAATTCGAGCAAGGCTTGCAAATAGGCTTTGCGCGCGTTTGTGAGCCCTATAACTTCGAGATCGACGACCTGCTCGCGGGCCAAGCGGACGCGGGCGATGAGCCAGGCGATGGCGGGATGAAACCAGAAGATTGCGCGAATCACTTCTTCGAGCAAATGATGCGCCCAGTCGCGGCGGCGGACATGCAGCAATTCGTGGCAGGCAATCGCGGATTGGAATCGTGCATCCATGGCGGTGAAACGGGCGGGAAGCAGAATGACCGGCGCTGTGAAACCGAACGTGACGGGCGAAAGCACATCGGAGGAGAGACGGAACTCAGCGCGAGCTTTCAGAGTGGCGCGCATTTGTTCGAGAACCGCAGCGGTTTCCGCGAATGACGAAATAGAGGAAGAAGACTGGCGGAATTGGCGAAGCTTCAAAAGGCCGAGCGCGAGGATAGCGAGTCGGACAGCGATTCCCGCGAGAATCGCGACACCGAGAATCCGGACGATGAGTTCCAAGCTGGGGAAATTCCAGTGTGTGGCGACGGGGATGGGCGTTGCGGCGACGTTCGTTACATCGGGCGCGAGCATGATCGCGCTGAAGACTGGAACACGATGCCAGGGCTGGATGACTGGGAGGAGGAAAACGACGGCGAGAAGCGCTCGCCAGTAGGCGAGAAGCACGCGGGGCTGACGAAGCTGAAGCAGGCGAGGCAGAAATGCGGCGGCTAGCGCGAGGACAGCGACTTGGGCGCTCCAAAACAGGAGATTGGAAAACCACAGAGGCGTATTCATTCCGACTCCGATTCTTTCAATTCACACGGACGTTCATTTTGCTTCCTCGATCATGCGGACGATTTTTTCCAAATCTTTTTCGCGAATATGGCGGCTCTTGACGAGATGGACGAGAAGAGGTTCCGCTGAGCCGTTGAAAACGCGATCGATAAACTCGCGAAGCATGCGGCTAATGACCTGGTTCTTGGGATGCGTGGGGCGATAAATAAAGGCGCGATCCTGGCGGCGCTTTTTCAGATAGCCCTTGGTTTCGAGGATTTTCATCATGGTCATGACGGTGGTGTAGGCGATTTTGCGTTTGTCCAGGAGAGCTTCGTATATATCGCGGACGGTGGCAGTCTCGCGGAGCCAGACTAGCTTCATGATTTCGAGCTCTTGGGGAGTGAGGGTGGTGTGTTTGGGTCTCATCGTATTCTATATTTAGTACTAATTAATTCGTATGTCAAGGAAAAAATGAGGACCTCCTTGGTGTTTCTGACGGGACCGAGCGTCTTGCGGCGTCTCAGGCCAGAGTCATAAAGGTTTTGAGCACGTCCGTGGATGCCGGGCGAAAGCCCGGCGCTACGCGGTATCAGGGCGCATATTGGGTGAAGACGGAGTCGCGAGGAGCTTTCGCGTGGCAGGGGGCACAGGTTTCGAGTGCAGCCGCGGTGCCCGGTTTACCGTCTTTGTCGAAGTGTGCGTATCCCCATCCGCCCGTCGAGGCCCATTTTTTTGAATCCTTGACCATGAACTGAACGTTGGTCTGCGGACCGGGAACGAACGATTGGGCATCGCCAAAGACTTTGTCATTTTCCGCGGACGGGGTGTGACTGTAATGCAAAGCGGCGATGATGGTGCCGTCCGGGAACGGAAGCTTCCCGTCGCGGTAGGCCTTGATCGCTACGTCATTACCCAACATGGCGGCGAAACTGTGCAGGTTGCCTTCCTCGTGAGCCACGGATATCAGTCTCCAGTCTCGATACCCATGCGGAATCTTGATTCCGAAAATGGGGACGGCCTCCCCATCGCCTTGTCCTGATGCTGGAGCTGTTGACAGGAAAACGCCAGCCCCCGTTACAACTGCAATAAATAAGAAAGCGATCCATTTCATAGCGTCTCCTCTTAAACGCAGAAGTCAACTTCGCCTGGCCGGCCCCGTCCGGGAGCCACATGCTACCACCGGGCGACATCGCCAAACAACGACGCAGGGGAATCCCTCGATGAACGGAATCACATCCATCCCCGACGCTTTATTGTTCTCGACAGCTTCGTTCGCAATTGTTTACGGATTTGCGAGACAAGAAACAGTTGGGGTTCGCTGCTTCACTTAGTCCCGGCACCGGCTGGGCCCGGGCCTCCGCCACGCCACCACGGCTCACACTTCGGGAATGTGTAAAGAGGAGTTGGTTTCTGCTGTTTTGCGCCTTTCGCTTGCTTTGCCTTTTCTGGCTTTGTGTTTTTCGTTCCCTGTGTCTTCTCTGGTTTTGTGTCTCCTCCTGCACCACTTGGCTCCTGGGCGTAGAGGCCAGAAGCGGCTGTCATTCCGCATAACAAAAGCCCGCACAACAAACGAACTCGCATGTAAGTCTCCCTTCGCTCCAAAAGTTCCCGGGCCGGGAATTGAGCAAAGTGGATATTGGAAATTTGATGTGCGCACGTCTATCGTCAGAAATGACACTGCGCTTTTCTTGTCCTGCCAAGGTGAAGCTGTTCACGGATTTGTGGGATAGGCGGCAGGCTGGGTACCAGGCAAATTTCGCTTGTCGGGTTACGCGACTATCAGGAAATACATTCGCTACTACATTTCATACCCGACCACAGCGTGGCCGTGGCGGCAATCTCGAAAGTTTATTGCGCGTTTTCGCGGGGCGATTCGGTGCGAGAAGTTACACGAAAGACGGGAGCAAGCCGGACCGCAGTGTTTGATGCGAAAAAGGAGGAAGAGACGGAATCGAATTCGATCGCGAGATGGATAACTTCGTTGGGAAGAACACGAAAAACATTTTCAGTGCCGGTTCCGGGAGTGATGTGAAATTCTTCGACCGCACCGTCGAATTCCAAAGGCCGCACGGAATGATTGGCGAAGACGATGCAGTTCCAACCGGCACTGCCACAGGCGTTGCTTTCAGGGAGGACGTCATCCGCGGTTGGATTGAAAGGCACGAGCCGAAGCCGCAGCTGACGATATTCATCTGCGGGAATTGTAGCTGGGACGTTTGCACTCGTAGGAAAACCCAGCAATCGAGAATCGACGTTCAGCGCCAGCAAGTCCAACTGCATCGGATGAGCAGCCAGATCAGGAGCAAGTTCCTCCCAGCCAGGGGAGTCCTCGTCCGCCGTCATGCTTGTATGGGCCTCAATGCCACGAAGTGTGACAAAAATGTGCTGTGCGTCGCGTGTTGATGCGAGTGACGATGAAAACGCGGAGGAGGGGGATGTAGGCGCCACAGTCTCGCTCATCTGAAAGGTAACGGCTCCAGTAGCTTTGGTGAGAGGGCAGGACGTATTGCTGAAGGCGATGCCGCTTTGATTCCCGTTCCAGAAACCTGCATAGCAAGAGTTGCAGCCAGAGTTGGCCAGGCAGAGAGGGAGCACAACGAGAAAAACGCTTCGAAGAACGTTCGCCGGAGATTCCATGGCGCCCGTGCGCTGCATACTGGGCCTCACTTCTGGGAACGAATGGAGAATACCACTTTCACTATTCGGCGGGAAGAGAGCTTAATTTTCCAAGCAGATCAAAAACTTCGTGAATAACCAGACGCCGGGATTACCAACGTTCTTGAGCTCTCTGAAATGAACAATCATCTCAACAGGAAATTCCGCCCCATTTTCAGAGGTACCAAACACACAACTGCAATCCGCCGCCTGAAGACCCATGCGTTCTGAAACAGCTATGAGCCAGGCACCGCAGGTATCACAGATTATCGGCACCGATAAAACGCGTGTGCGTTAAATGTCTGTTAAAAAGTGGTATGGGCCAAAAGTTGCCACC
>Ga0210391_10004541_pt1 | contig 11535 bp, 9 predicted proteins | sample IncBWC12OmetaG_FD_160573 | JGI IMG/M metagenome (GOLD analysis project Ga0210391, IMG submission 160573) | Forest soil microbial communities from Barre Woods Harvard Forest LTER site, Petersham, Massachusetts, United States - Inc-BW-C-12-O ...
TACTCAAGCGGACAGCCTTACACCGTGGAACAGAATGCACAACCTGGATCCCTGTGCGACCCTACTAATTTTACTGGAGGCGGGCTCGATGCTTGCCGGCCTATCCTTAGTAACGCAAGCTTGCCGGTCAACACGGTGGGGCAGTATTGCGACGGAACACTGTCGACCTGCCCGGCTACAGCAACAGGCACTACGGGACTCCCTCTTGGGACTTTAGTCAGTGTGAATGCTAACGCTCAGGGGTGCATAGGCAGCGGCGGAATCGCGGGCCAGTGCGCCGTTACTCCTATTACGGGAGCTCATTGGGTTATCAACAACCCGACGGCCGCCACGATCCTCGGTTCGCCATTCTTGGGAGTGGGCCGAAACACCGCACAGGGTCAGCCGATCAGCACCATCAACATGAGCGTTTATAAGAACACTAGGGTGACGGAGCGGGTCACGATACAGTTCCAAGCGGACGCTTTCAACCTGTTTAACCACCAGTGGCTGGGTATACCGATACAGAACGTAAACCAAGCTGCGAACGTTACGGATGGTGTCACTCAATTCGGAACTAACAAGTTCAACGGTAACGGCGGCGATACTTTTGCCGGCAACATCATCACCGACGGTATAGGAAGGCGTCGGCTGCAATTCGGGGCGAAGATCATTTTCTAGGTTCCCCATCCGAAATCGACGAATGCCTCTTGCAACACGACCACGAGCTTCTGCTTGCCGTCCGGACCCGTGATGACCAGCGGGTTTCGTGCGTAGCCCGAAGTGAGTGAGACCGCTCCTCCAAGCCGGCCACTGATGTCGAGGTCGTCCATGACGAACCAACCGGCGCCGGGAGCTGACTGATAAAGACGCTCGACTGCGAAACCGTCCGCCTGCTGCTGCGCGTCTGCGAGCGGGGCCAGAAGCTCAATCCAGCAAGCAACGCGCAAGCGCAGCTATGATGTGATTCAAAACTGGCCATGGATTCTCACCCTAAAGAAGTTGACGGGCGGACGGGCAGCATTGAAGCCGGGATTCGTGATGAGCTGGTAATCGCCGGTCGGCCGGTACACTGCGCGGAAGTGGGCGCTGGCTGCTATGGCGTCACTGAAGCGACGTCCTTTGGGCGCGACCAATCCCATGTCCTCGCGGTTGTGGAAGTGCCAGTACGCGAAGCATGCCTTCCTGCCCGAGAATTTTGTGCTCGTGCTCTGCTTCCATCCTTTGTTTATTCTGCTGTTACCGCTTTTAGGAAGCGATAGTAGAAATCAACGCCTTTGTAGTAGGAATCGACGCCGAGCCTCTCATCCCGTCCGTGGGCGCGAATATCATCGCGATCAATCGCAATTCCTGAGATCTGATAGGTTGGCAGGCCCGCCGCCATCGTGTACACGCCATCGGATGCACCGGTCGCCATATCCGGAATGACGGGAGTTCCCGGCCACATTTCTTCGGTGATTTTCTCCAGAGGGCCAAACACATCGCGCCGCAAGGGTGGAGGCGGGAAGCTTTTGCGACCAGAAGCGGTGTCGGAGATATTGCCGAAGCTGTCGACGTAACGCACGGTGATGGTAGGGTCCGCGAACACCTTGATCAAGTCCTGCCGGACTTCTTCGGCAGTATGCCCGGGCAGAATGCGGCAGTTCACATTGGCTTCTGCCCGTTGCGGCAGAGCGTTGTTCGCATGTCCCCCATTGAGGCGTGTGGCAACGCAGGTGGTATGGATAGTTGAATTGTCAATCGGATCGCTCGAAAGCCGAGCAATGGCTGCGGAATCAGGAGGAGTCTTCAATATCGCCCTCATGTCGGCGGCGCGGGCTGGCGTTTCCACCTTTGCCATCCGCTCGTAATACACCCGCGTGACTTGATTCAGTTCGAAGGGAAACTGGTAGTGCTCCAGCCGCATGAGCGCATTTGCAAGCAAATAGATCGCGTTATCCGGCCTGGGCAATGAGCTATGGCCCCCGGGATTCGTCACCGAAAGCTGAAAATCCGCATAGAGCTTCTCCGTGGCATCCACGGTCATCATCAACGGCTTGCCATGATCGCTCAGGATGCCGCCGCCGTCGTGATTGAAAACCATTTCGGCATCGATGAGTTCACGATGGTTCTTCAACAGCCAGTCGACCCCATTCGACTTGCCGCCTTCTTCGTCGGCAGTCAGAGCAAGAATGATGTCGCGGCCGGGGATGTAACCTTCCCTCTTAAAGCGGATCAGAGTGGTGGCCATAATGGCATCGCCGCTCTTCATGTCCTGCGTGCCCCGGCCGTAATAGAAGGCGCCCTTCTCTACAAAGCTGAAGGGATCAGTGGTCCAGTCTTCGCGATGGGCTTCCACTACATCGAGGTGGCCGATGAGAAGCAGCGGTTTATTCTTGCCTGTTCCGCGCAACCGAATGACGAGATTCTTCTTTCGGTCGTTCGGGCCAAGAATCTGCATGTCGGACTCGGCGAAACCGGCATCCCGAAAGCGTTGTGCCATGGATTCGGATGCCGTGGTTACGTTTCCTAGCGAGTCGGTGGTGTTGATTTCTATCAGTTGTTTGAAAATATCGTGAGAAAGCTTCCTGGTGGCATCATCGACTTGCCCCTGCGAAGCCGGCGTAAAAAATATAAAAAGAAGGAGGGATGAGAAAAGGACTGCACATTTGCTAGAGTTCAAACGGTGGTCTCCAGAGTTCCAAGGTTCACTGATTTCGTTTGCAAAGATTGTACACACCTGACCTTTGCGCATAGGTTTGGGTTCCGTCATCGGAGGAGAAATGACTTGGGTTGAAAGCTGGTGCAAACCTCGTCTTGTTTGGCTGTTTGTTGCGATTCTGTGCGCACACGTGCACGGGCAGAATCCCGCGCCGGTTCTCGAATCCGCGCACGGACCGAATGCCCCCGGACAAGAAAAGAAGCCGTACGTCGTGCTCGTTTCTCTCGATGGTTTCCGCTACGACTATACCGAACGCTATGGCGCAAAGAATCTGCACGCCCTCGCAACTCAGGGAGCCAGCGCTCCGGAAGGGATGATTCCGGTCTATCCGTCGCTCACTTTTCCCAATCATTATTCGATCGTAACTGGGCTCTATCCCGAGCATCATGGAATCGTCGCCATGAGTTTTTACGATCCGAAGCGCAAACAGCGATACGCCTTCAATGATCCCTCGGCCAACAGCGACGGCAGTTGGTACGGCGGAGTTCCATTGTGGTCGCTGGCGGAGAAACAAGGAATGCGCAGCGCCTGCTTCTTCTGGCCGGGATCGGAGGCCGAGATCGCCGGCGAACGTCCGTCGTACTACCTCCACTTCGACGATCACTTTCCTGACGAGGCACGTATCCAGCAGGTTGTCGCCTGGCTGCGCTTGCCTTCGGCCCAACGGCCGCACTTCATCACGCTCTACTATTCCAACGTGGATCACGCAGGCCACGAGTTCGGCCCTGACAGCCCGCAAACTGCAGAGGCCGTGCGTCACGTCGATGATCTGATCGGAATGCTGAAAGCAAAGCTCAAAGAGTTGACCTTGCCGATCGATCTGTTCGTGGTTTCCGATCACGGCATGGAAAACATTTCCGGCAATTGGATCGAACTGGATCACTTTGCCGACCTCGCCGCTTTTCAGACGGAAGGTATGCTCCTCTACTCTTCAACCGAAAGCGACGCGGAGAACGCATACGAACACCTCAAAGGCGCGAGCGATAAATTTGTTGTCTACCGCCGGCGTGATATTCCGAAGGGCCTGCATTATGACGAGAATGAGCGCGAAGGCGATCCGGTAGTGGTTGCGACGGGGCCTTATGCGCTTCGGGCCCATGCAACGAATCCGGCAGACACGGTGCCGAAGAACAAGGGCGGTCACGGCTACGACCCGCAACAACTCAAAACCATGCGCGCCATTTTCTACGCCATCGGCCCCGACATCCGGCCGAACACGACGGTCCCCGCGTTTGAAAACGTGAATATCTATCCTCTGATTGCAAAGATTCTCGGCCTCGACACAACACTAACGGACGGAGATCTAAAGGTTTTGGCGCCCATTCTACGCAAATCGTTAAGAAAATAATGGATCTGGAAATCGCGTTAATTCACGCATCTCCCATGGGCTTCGATTGATTCAAAGTGTGCCATCCCCAGCAAGATGAGGTTCAAATGACCCAATCTCGACGGCTACTTATTTTGTTGACCTTGATTTTCGCTTCGCTGGTTTCGAACGGACAGTCCGCGCCAAATAGTCGGCTGCTCATTCCGCAGGAACCAACGCCCAATCTCGGCAAGCTGAAGACGCGGCTCATCGCGTACCACAACTGCACCGCGAACCAGGGCTGCTATACCGCTGACCTCGATCGGCAGAGCGACCTGGCCATTTCTATTTTGCGGCGACGCGCCGCCGGAGCCAAACCGGGAGAAAGACTGGCATTGGTGCTCGATGTTGATGAAACGGCTCTTTCCAACTGGAATGAGGAGATGCAAGACGACTTCGGCTACATCGCGAAGGACTGGAACGATTGGGTCGATAAGAAGCAGGCATCCGCGATCGCCGGGACGTTACGGCTCTACAAAGAGGCGGTTGCGCACGGAGTTTCCGTATTTTTCATCACCGGACGCGGCGAGGCGCAACGAGACGCGACCGCAGACAACCTGAAATCGGCAGGTTACGATAGCTGGGCGGGGCTAGCATTGCGCGGAGCACACCCTAAAGAACAGTCGACTACCGAATATAAATCGGGCGAGCGGAAGAAAATTGTCGATGCTGGATACCGCATCATCCTCAATGTGGGTGACCAATTGAGCGATCTGAATGGAAACCCGCAGGCGGACCGCTCGGTTAAGCTGCCGAATCCTTTTTATTACATTCCGTAGTTCACTTTGTAGTCGGCTCTTGTGGAATCGCTTCGCCATCGGAACGAGGACCTGCGCCGGTGAAGTTCACATTTCGCTTTGTATCTCTCACCGCCGCTTCCCCTTGAGCGCCGACTCAGTATTGCTGGTTTACGGTTCAGCGCGGACTGGTGGCTGCCGGACCCACGTTCTTTCTTCCGGTCGAAGTCAACGGGTTTCTGAAACATCGCCCCTCACTTTTTGCCGCAACCTAACGACGAACGCGCCAACACGAGGATGTGGGGTGGTGGCCTGAATGCCACCACCCCGATAAGACGAAGGAAATGAGGGAAATGCTTAATCAATCGCGATCAGTATCTTCCGCCTCTCGTCCAGCCAGCTTAATGCCAGCCTTAGGATAAGGTTTGTCATCTCCCATGATGCCCCGCCACAAAATACGATTAAACAGATCGGAATTGATCATGTCGGGGTGATTGAAATTGAATCCCTTGGTTGCTTGCGCCCACCACGCACCATCGTGCAAGGGTTTCACTCCGGCGGTGATCCGCCGATTTCCGGGGTTCTTGCATTCGGGCACCAGTGTCGGATCAACCGGTGGTTCGCAAAGGATACCCGGTATGGGTGCGACATAGGGCTGAAGATTCGGCTCTTTGATAAACACGTCGGACATGGGGAAGGCGTTCGCGTCGTTGAGACCCAAGTGATTTACTCCGAGAATGTCTTCAATGGTTCGAAGTACATTGGTGGAGTTGTACATGGTGTGAACGACCGCGCCACTGTTCGTATAGGGGGAGGCCACGAAGACGGTTGAGCGATGTGCATCCACGTGATCCGGGCCGTTCTGTGCGTCATCTTCCACCACGAAAATCGCCGTATCCTTCCAATATGGCGAGTTGCTGACCGCCTCAACCAGACGGCCTACCGCGTAGTCGTTGCTCGCCATTTGCGCCAGTGGATTCTCCAGGCCCCCGGCGTTCGACGAGAAGTTGCCGAAGTGGTCTTCCATAAAATCGACCATCTCGAAGTTAGGCAGATTACCGTTCTTCACATATTCGTTGAACTCGCGATTCCACTCTTCGAACCGGTACTGATCGGGAGTGTTCAAATCCCAGCCCCGATAGTACACATCGGTGTGGCCCAGAAGAGACTTCCGCACAGGTACTGCCTGCACCGCCTTCTGCGCGAACGCGTCGCGGACGATTGGAATGTAGAAGGGAGTTCCCCCAGCTGAGGGAACGACGTAATAATTCTCGTCGGCGTACAGTCCGTAGTGGCGAACCGTCTTGCCAGCGCGAAGTACACTGTCCCAGATATAGCCACCTAACGCCTCAGGATCCAGATCATCCGCGCCTTCCGAGGCGGTGATGTCCTTCGATCCGGGTTCGATGGAGGAATTACCGGTCGGATCAAATAGCGTAGTGATACGAACCGTGCTCGGGCTAGGGGTTCCGCTCGTCTGGTCAGGCAAGGCGATTCCGATGTTGCGAGGATTGCCGTTCCAGTCGAAGGGAATGTTAAAATTCGCGTTGCCGTACCCGACGAGCACATTCTTGACCGTGGCATCATTCGTGTGCCCTTGAGTATCCCAATTCCATCCGTCGCCGCTCACATCGCCGGCATCGTAATAATTATCGAGCAGTGCGAACCTTTGCGCGAGCAGGTGCTCGTTCGGTGAAATAGGTTGTGGAAACTGTACCCGCTTGGGATCGCCATTGCCTTCTTTCAGATCACCCAACACCTGATCGTATGTGCGGTTCTCCTTCTGAATGTAGATCACGTGTTTAATGTGGTCGTGGAGGAACGCCATCATGGGATCGTGCTGAGGATTATCGAAGCCGTTGTTAGCATCGACCAGGCTGGACAAATAGCGGAGAGTGTCTGCGTCTGGAATGGGAATTGTGAGAAATCCAGCTTTTAACAAAGCCAGAATGTACTCGTTGCGAGAGGTCGGATTCGGTGGAGGGCAGAGAAGCTGCGAATACTGCGGGGGTATACCCGTGCCGGGACAGTCGGAACGGTATTCCAGGTTGGGACCCGCATTGGATTTCATGTTCACTACGAAAAGGCGCGTGCCGTCAGCGCTGACCGTCACCGAGCTTGGATACCAGCCGGTGGGGATGCGGCCGAGCAGTTGCTGGGAAGCTACGTCAATGACAGCCACGGCGTTCTCACCGCCTAAGGTCACATAAAGGTGTCTACCGTCGGGGCTGAGCGCAAGAGAGTTTGGATTCGAACCCTTGTATTTGTATCCCGGGCGAGCCACTGAGATTCGGCTCTTCACTACATCCTTGGTGGTGTCGATCACCTCAATCTCGTCAAGATCACCGTTGGAAACATAGAGTCGAAGCTGATCCGCGGATAGAATCATTCGGTTTGGTTCGCCACCCACACGGATTATCTTGTACGATCCCGTCGGATCTACCGAAAGTACCTGCCCATCGCGCTGGCTGCTTAAATACGTCTTGACTGTTCCGCCTGTCGCATTCGAAAGCACCACCGGCCAATACGGCATTTCTCCAATCGCCGTACTTTGTCCCGGCACAAAAAAGTGAATCTCGCTGGACACCAGGCGGCTTGCCGTATCCACGATCGACAGGGAATCGTTCTGGTAGTTGGCGATATACAACGTCTTTCCATCCGGACTGATGGCCAGTCCAGCTGCAAGCGCGCTGAACGGCATAAACATATCTTCGGCAAAAGGGTTGGTGTTAATGGGTGTCGTGCTGAAGAGCCCCCCAGTGGGGAACTCCTGTACGGGCACGTCGGCAGGTTGATTATGATTCAACAACACGAACGGTGCATCGGGTACATAGTTTCCGTCAGCACTGACTCCGCTGTTCGCGTTCTTATAGATCTCGATGCGGTCATCGATACCCCCGGCCACGTAGAAGCGTATGCCCGAAGGATCCCACTGTAAGCCGTGATACGTATTGGGAATGTTAATCAGCTGCTTCTGCACGGGACGTGGCCCGCGAACATCGAAAACGTAAACCCACTCAGCATTTGGGGTTGTGGTGGAGGTCGGCTTGCCGGTGAGGGGATCCAGCGCAGGCCACAGGATCGGGCTGCCATCTGATGCTTGAGTGTTGAAGCCTGTGTTGTAGCCGGTCGTTAGGATGAGCAAAGCCGTGCCGTCGGGACTAAGCGCAGTATTGACCGCTCCGTCAGCATCAGCAGAGCCATCTGGCCGCAAACCGGTTCGGAGGCGCAGAAAGATCGAGCCGGGCGCGGCGGTGGGAGTAATGTAAAATCCATCGGGCAGAAGGTTGCCGCCAACCTGAGCGTTTGGCTTTTGAGCATTAGCCAACACAGGTGCGAAGAGGAACATCAAAGCCGAAATCGAGCAAATGCAAAAGGTAATCTTTCGTTTCATATGACCTCCTTTGATGGTTTGTTGCCCAGGTGTCCTGATACCTTGAGAACTGGAATTTCTTTCCGCATTCCGAAATGGCAGCAATTCTACACCCGCTGCTGCTTGTGAACAGCCGATTGGCATTTGAAACTGGGGCGTAACGGCGATCTTACGGGAGCTTTACGTGAAGCGTCTGGGGGGTAGGCGTATCAAAGTTAAACCTCGGCTCGTCAATTGCCATCCGGAACGCTTGCCGTACAATTAGGCCCGGACGGAGCATATGTCGACTTGTTTTCCTCGAAACACGCTTGCACCTGCTTTCCATATCGTTCCCTGAGCAGTCGAGGAATATTCGCAGGCTGCACTTCCTGGAAGGCAAAATGAATTTCGCCGCTCGATTGTACGGGTCCAAGCAGATATCCGTAAACGTCCGTTCCCGCTGGCTTTGCTCCGGCGAGATTTGCGGGAAGACGGTAGCGGATTGCTCCCGCAGTTCCGATTATCCAGCCAGGCAATAGAGTTTCCGGTCTTTGATGACAAGCGTCGTTGTAGACATCCTCGATGAGAAAGTGCGAGAGGCTGGCAAGCACATAAACGTATTTGTTGGTCTTCGCTGCGGAACGCCAACAGATCCTGGTCTATTCGACGACCGCTTGTCTCCATTTGGGCTGACTCGTTCATGCCATGTCCTGTCGAGATGCTGTCAGGCAAAGCATCGTGCATACCCACGACGATGGTGTGCACATTCCCGCCGGTTTCGTCAGCGAGCCAGTGTTCGCTCTGACGTTTTACCATCCAGCACTTCGAAAACACTGGCTTGAGGGGGACGATCTGGATAGTGAAAGTTTCTTTGCAGGGGCGGCTTGGCCACCTCCGCCATCAAGCCGCTGATGCCGACTGAATCGATCAGTGCCACTAATTGATGGGGCGGGGCCGACCCTGGGCAGAGAGACTTCGGCCTAAAATCCCCGAAACAGCAGCTCTTCAAGAGCCATCCGCCGCACCTGCCAAAAGTCGCGCTCTTTCCCGCCGGCGGTGAGCTTACACTCGCCCTGCTCGTTAAGGGTCAGGGTCACCTCAAACATCTGAGTGCCTCTCTCATCCTGTATTAGAATCGCATGCTCGGTAAGGCTGAATATGACGGACCGGTGCACATCTTTTCCTTCTACTTTCGCTTCCAGAAGTACGGTGAATTCGTTGACGTTATCCTTCACCGAAAATTCGTACGGGGAATTGTTGGGGCGCAGCCCGTTGCGGGTCTTAACATCTCCTTCAGCTTGTAATCTGAGTTCCTGAAATACCTTCGGCAGAGAGCACGAGGAACGTGCAGTTACCCAGTCGAACTTTGCTGCGCTATTTTCCGCTGTGTCGTTCACGGCTTCACCTCCCAAATACTCTCAATAGGTAAGGATGCGGTGCACATCCCCGGTCGGATCCGGCGGACTCGCATTTTGTATCATTATTATTCTATTGTTCTATGGTCGTCTCTGATTTAGGTGGACTGGTGGTCACCTGATGTGGAGTCGGCAACTGCGAGCGATCCCAACCACCACCAAGGTTATCCACTAACGCCACGGCAAAGGTCATTTCTTGCACTTGGAGATTATTCAGAGTCTGCTCATCTGCCAGCACCGTGGTCTGAGCAAGAACGACATCAATGTAAGGGTCGATTCCGGTATCGTACCGGCCCTGTTCGAGTTTCAGTTGGAGCCGCGCCGAATCTACGGCCTGCTGTTCCTGCTGGATCTCTTTAGACAGGATGCGCACTTCGGCGAGCGAGTCTTCTACCTGCTGAAATGCGGTCAGCACTGTCTGTCGGTAGCTGGCGAGATCTGCATTGTAAGTGGCGACAAATTGGCGCACCGTGGCGCGGCGCAGGCCGGCGTCGAAGATAGTCTCCGAGACCGATGCGCCGACGGACCAGAAGCGGCTGGGCCAGGAGAGCCACTTACCGAAGGATGAACTTTCAAAGCCACCGTCCGCGCTCAAAGTCAAGTTCGGATAGTAGGCCGCATAGGCGATGCCGATCGACGCGTTGGCTTCGGCCATTGTGCGTTCGGCAGCGGCGATATCCGGCCGGCGCTCGAGGAGTTCCGAGGGGACGCCAACCGGGATCGGCGGCGGAGCGACAATCATCGGCTTCACGGGAATGGAAAAATTAGAAGCCGCCTTGCCCACGAGCACGGCGATCGCGTGCTCAAACTGTGCCCGCGCGATTCCCACGTTGGTTGCTCCCGCCTGCGCGCTTCGCAATGTGGTTTCCGCTTCGACCACCGAGATCTGGTCGTCGATGCCGGCTTCGTAGAGCGAACGAGTCAGGTCATACGCTTTCTGATCCGCCTCCACTGTCTCGTCAAAGATTCTCTGCAAGTTGTCCTGGCCGCGAATCTCGAAAAAAATTTCCGCCAGGCTGGCCTGCTCGCTGAGGCGCTCGTTTTCAAGCTCGGCCGCGCTGACCTGGGCCGCGTACTGGGCTTGGCGCACGGTGTTGCGGACTTTGCCCCAGAGGTCGGGCTCCCACGACGCTTCGAGCGGCAGCGTGTAGATCGTACTTTGCAGTTGTGGGCTGGGAGCGGTGCCCGTGCTGGACGTAGCGACGGGGGTCGTGTTCAGGTTCCCCGAGGTTCGCGAGCGGCTGAACGAAGGCGCAGTCGCCAGCGTGGGAAAATATTGCGCACGGGCTTCGCGCACGATGGCGCGAGCCGCCATGAAGTTTTCGAAGAATTGCTTGATGTTCTGATTGTTGATGTCGAGTTGTTCTTCGAGGGAGTTGAGTTCGGGGTCGCCGAAGATCTCCCACCACCTGCCACGCAAAGCTGCATCGGCAGGCTGGGCCACTGTCCAGTCGCCGGTTTCCTTAAACTGGCTGGGGGATTCCTTATAGGCCGCAGCCGGCGCCTGCGGCGAGGGTGCGTGGTATTTCGGCCCCACCACGCAGCCCGACAGAACTAGCAGAGCAGCGGCGCAAAACCATTTCGCACTCTTTGCTAATTTTCGCCGGAAGATAACCATAAATTCCCCCCTACCTGTACAGCTCACTCTCCCGCCCCGGTGGGCTCCCATCGCCCAGTAACTGGGTCGCGACGCTTCCCTTGCATCCGTAGTCGCAGCCGATCGAACGCAAGATAGACAACCGGCGTGGTATAAAGCGTGAGTAACTGACTCAAGATCAACCCCCCCACAATCGTAATACCCAGCGGCCGACGAAGCTCATAGCCTGTGCCCGTTCCCAAGGCCAGCGGCAGAGCGCCTAATAACGCTGCCAGCGTCGTCATCAGGATGGGACGGAAGCGCAGCATGCACGCTTCGAAAATCGCTTCGAGCGGACTCTTGCCCTCCTCTCGCTCCGCCTGAAGAGCGAAATCGATCATCATGATGG
>Ga0210391_10004542_pt1 | contig 11532 bp, 8 predicted proteins | sample IncBWC12OmetaG_FD_160573 | JGI IMG/M metagenome (GOLD analysis project Ga0210391, IMG submission 160573) | Forest soil microbial communities from Barre Woods Harvard Forest LTER site, Petersham, Massachusetts, United States - Inc-BW-C-12-O ...
GCTGCAACTATATTCAACCCAAACAAGGCCATCACAGTACGAATGGCGGGTTCACTTTCGCCAAGTGCAAGTAATCGAGCACCGAGACCGCGAAAAGTGCGCTGAGCCTGTCTTACGTTTTCGACGGCTTGGTCATACTCGAAAATCTGCCGGGAACTAATCGCCAATTCCCTCGGCTTTGGGAGGGCGATGTTGCCAACAGCCAGCATCCGCTCGAGAGCCGTGCGCCGAAGACGGAATATCGTTCTGATCGGTCGGTTGACCAGCTCAACGGCAACCTGCACCAGGAAGGCGGTGGCGGAAATCAAAATCAGGTAGACATACCACTGCATGCCGCGGCCCAACCCTGTGCACGTTGCAACTTTTTCGATATTGATTTTGTCTTCAGATAATCGACTGCGTGGAGGGCTGCCCCGGCCTTGTCTCGAACCCGCATTCGCCTCGGCCTATCGAAATCTGCAACCGCAGCCGCTCCTTCAATCAACCTTAATAGACCGTTATTCACAAGTGCGAATCGATAATCGTTGTTCAGCCTCTGCAGATGTAGTTAACGGCTCACACGAATTTACGCCTCTTGCGGATGGGTTGAGGTCCGGCCGGGTGGACCACGAACTCGATAAATGGCTTACGTCGTCCGTCTGACGTTCACGCCCCGGCCAAGGTCCACGCAGTCCTCGTCGGTTTTGAACCCCGCGGCACGAATGCCGAAGACAGCCAACTCCTCATCGCGTTCTTCAGTATCACCGGTAACACCGACCGCGCCGACAACCTCGCCATTGTCAGCGCGTATCAGCATGCCGCCACCTTCCGGAAAAATCTTATTATCCGTAGCGTCGAAGAGGTAACGCATGAATGCCGGTTTTTGCTCGTTGCGGACGCGGACCAGCGTGGAAGAGCGGCCAAGCGCGAGGGATGCGTACGCCTTTCCAAACGCCATTTCGAAGCGGACCATCGATGACCCATCTTCCTTCTGGAACGCCTTGACGATGCAGCCAGGCTCCACGACGACCACGCTCAGCGGCCGACACTCCAATTCAGCACCGCGCTTGATGATTGTTTCGATGATGCGATTGGCCTGCTCTAGTGTGATGGAACTCATGAGGCTTCTCTGTTTGGACAACGACTTACTGAGGCTGCAATCCAGCGGCTTCGATGATCGGGATCAGACGCTGTCGCTCCGATGCAAGAAAGGCTTGTGCACCGGCCGGGCTGGCGTCAGATCTGACTTCCAGCCCGGCCGCTCGTAACGCAAGGTTGAAGTCAGGCTGCCTGATCACGGTTGCGGTCACATCCGAAATTTGAGTGATGACCGGCTGCGGCGTTCCCGCGGGCGCGAAGACGCCGCAGGTGAGCTCTGCGATAAGCCCCGGAAGAGTTTCGACAGCCGCAGGTATTTCGGTTGCGGCTTTAAGCCGGGCTGGAGCGCAGACAGCAAGAATTCGCAAATCCCCTGTCCGGTGAAAATCCAAAACCTGGCTGGTGACGTTCGGTGTCATCATTGGTACCACGTTCGCCAGCAGATCGATCAGACCAGGCCCCGCGCCACGATATGGTACGTGCAAGATTTCAGGAGTCTTGGCCAACTGCTTGAACAGCTCGCCCGCGAGATGGGTAACCGTTCCTGCCCCGGCAGAGGCGTAGGAAAGCTTTCTTTGATGGTCCTGTGCGTATTTGACAAATTCGCCGAGATTTGTGGCGGGAACGCTTGGGTGCACGACGATCGCCGTGGATGATGTGGCAATCATCGAAATCGGAGCGAAGTCTTTGATCGCATCGTAAGGCGGTCTCAGCATCAAATACGGTGCAATAATCTGGCTACTGGTGTCGCCGAACAGCAGCGTATATCCGTCGATTTGACCGTGAGCGACCGTGCTCGCACCGATGGTTCCGCCGCCGCCACCTTGATTTTCGATAATGATCGTGCCGAGCGGAGCCTTCATCCTTTCGGCCCAGTTGCGAGCCACGGAATCCACGACACCGCCCGGAGCATAGGGGACCACCAAACGCACCGTCCTCGATGGATAATTCGACTGAGCAATGCCGCGCCTGTTTGAAAAGAAGAGCTGCGCGGCCAGGGCGGCTGCGCCTCCTCGAATGCAACCGCGACGATCCACTCCATTCTCCCAAAACTTGTCGAGCGGTTCTCTTTAGCCGGAACTCCCGGTGCCCCCCGAACCAACGCGCCATGCTATCTCGGCCCGGAGAGGCGAGTCGAGAATCGATCGAGCTTGTGCTGTTGGGCCAATCTGGTCCAAAGGATATTGACATCGGCTCTGTAATGGCGGCATCAGCGGTTTGTACGATGTCCGAGGAATTTCACCGAAAAAGCTCAACACTGCTCTGAAATTAGAGCACGGGTGGGTGGTCAAAAAGAAGGGCTCAAGAATGGCCGCGCCGACTGATTCTTCCCAAGGATTTTCCTGGCCGAACGGAGCACGGCTCGCCGTGGTGGTTACATGCCTGATGGAGAATTGGTCGGGAGACAAAGGGCCGCCATTTTCGGTGCAGACCACCTCGCTCAAGCCCGGTACACACGACCGCGCTGCGATGACCTGGGGTACCTACGGTAGCCGCAACGGCGTATGGCGCCTGTTAAAAATCCTCGACGAGCATCGGACGCCCGCGACGTTTGTTGCAAACGCGCACTCGATGGAAATTGCACCAAATGCGGTCGAATGCATTTTGAAATCCGGGCATGAAGTCGCCGCCCACTCTTACACGCAGGACGCGCTATTGGCCTATCTCGATCCCGTTGAGGAGCGAGCCCTGATCGAGAAGTGCATCGGAGTGTTTGAAAAGCTGACCGGCGCGCCCCCGAAAGGATGGCTTAGCCCGGTGCTGGCGCCGACCGCCCACACGGAAGAGATCATCGCCGAGACGGGTTTCCTCTGGTACGGCGACTACAACAACATCGATCTCCCGTTCTGCGTCAAAACCCAAAAAGGCACCGTAGTGGCGTTGCCGCATTCGGATTTTGCCGATCACCGCGTGTTGCGCGGTAATCCGCGAGATTGGTACGACGTATACAAGGACACGTTCGATTATCTTTATGCGAATGAGCCGACATCGTACCTCAACATCACCGTGCACTGCCACTTCGGCGGCCGGCCTCTCATGGCGGCTCAAGTCGACCGAATTTTGCGATATATTCGGGGCTTTCCGGGCGCCTGGTTTGTGCGTCACGATGAACTGGCACAGTGGATCAAGAGCAACCGCATCGAGGAATGGACGAACGAGCAGCGCTTTTTCCCCAAGTCGGCGTAAGAGCCGAAGGTTCACTGACGCGCGACGTTCGAGGTGACAAGGCACTGCAACGCCTCGCGCAGCCCATGATCTGCAATGAGCCGGTGAGTGCAGCTCAGCTGCACTCAAGATGCATGCTACGCCGCGCGGACTGTCGTCAGAAAACTCTCAACCTCTTGCTTCAAGCGGTCGGATTGTTTTCCGAGTTCGCCGGCCGAACTGAGGACCAGTTCGGCAGCGGTTCCGACCTGGCCTGACGCCTTGGTCACTCCGGCAATGTTCTGCATGACCCCTTGCGTACCCTGAGCGGCCTCTTGCACGCTGTGGGTTATTTCCTTGGTCGATCCACGCTGCTGCTCGACTGCTGCAGCAATTTTTGTCGCGATATCGTTGATCTGGCCGATGGTGGAACCAATCTCGCGAATGGCCTCGGCGGTCGTTCCGGTAGCGTTGCGGATCGAATCGATTTGATCGGCGATCTCTTCAGTCGCCTTGGCGGTCTGTGTTGAGAGCGCCTTTACTTCGTTAGCGACTACGGCAAAGCCCCTGCCTGCATCGCCGGCTCGCGCGGCTTCGATGGTCGCGTTTAAGGCCAGGAGATTGGTCTGAGCGGCGATGTTTTGAATGAGACCCATCACCTCGCCAATTTTCTGTGTCGCCTCCAGCAGCCCTTCCACCATTGTATTCGTGCGATCGGCCTGAGCAACCGCGCTTTGCGCGATCGATGCCGAGTGGTCAATCTGACGGGAGATTTCTTGACTGGATTTCGAAAGTTCCTCGGCCGCGGCAGCCACGGTCTGCACATTTCCAGTGGTCTGCTGTGCGGCTGAGGCGACGGTCGCGCTCTGTCGCGTCGTCTCCTTTGCAATTGCCGACAGCGATTGCGCCGAGCTCTGCATTTCGGCGGCCGCATCGGCGGCCCCGGAGACAATCGCGCCGACGCTCTTCTCGAATACGCTCGCGATCCGGTTCATGGCCGACTTACGCTCGGCGACGGCGACAGCCGTCGCTTCCTCCCGCTCGGCACGGAGGCGTTCGGCGTCAATCAGCCGATCTTTGAAGACGGAAAGGCTGCGTGCAATGTGGCCGATCTCGTTCCGGTGCTCAACGAAAGGGACCTCAACGTTCAAGTCGCCTTTGGCCAAGTCATCCATGGTGCCACATATCTTGCCGAGCGGACGAACCAGACCCCGACCAAGGACGAATGCGGCCATTCCCGCAATGAGCAAACCGCCCAATCCCCCCAGCGCAATCCAGACAGCCCGAGCGAAAACCACCGCGTCGACGTCATCCGTATAGACGCCTGCCTGGATAGCCAGCATCTGATCGCCCTCACCATACCCCCCGGCATAGGTGAGTTTCGGTAGCTCGGGCCCACCCGTCGCTTTCGGCACTTCGTATTCGAGGAAGCCACCGCCGGCACGGGCTTTGCCAACGATACCTTGTATCAGCAGCTGACCCTTATGATCCCTGTAATCCCAGCGATTGACATTGATATATTTGGGGTTGGCATGCACGTAGGTAACACCGGCATTCGTCCTCCCGGCATCGTAGATTCCAAGATAGTCGCCGGATTGGCCCCAGCGCATGGCGCCGATCGCATCAAAGGCAAGACGCCGTGCGTCCTCCGGCGAAATCTTGCCGGCTTTGGCTTTCTCGTCATAGTTCAGGAGAACCTTCTTCGCGGCCTCGACCATGTCGAACACCTTGGTTCGACGTTCGTCGAATACCGTATCGCGAAGAACCATCACTTGGGCAAAAAGTGCGGCGACGAAGACGATGGTTAGAACGGCGATAATCAAGCCAAATCGTTGGTAGACACTAAGATGTCGCATCATGGGTCCTTCGTCGCATTTGCGAATCGAATGGTATTCCTTTCCGGTTAACCTAACGTTGAAAAACCTTCGATAGTTGCGGCTGTTGGGTCGCTGGTGGCGCAGAAATCCCTGCTTCGCAAATTGCGGACATGGTTGGCTGATCTCTGTCGCGTACTGGGCTTGCTACGGCGCTCTGGACGGGGCCGCGCCGTAATTCGTTTCCAGGTAGGAGATGATCTGCCTGGTCTGGTCGGGATCGATCGGTGCGCCGATGGCAACCATGCGATGCACGATCGCCTCCCACTGCCGGCCGGGACGCGCGACGGCGACCACACGGTCCACGCCGTGGCAGGTCCCGCAGGCGCCGGCGACAAGGTCCGCCCCGGCACCGTCGGGCAATTTTACGGGAGCAGGTGTTACGCCGGGGACCGGCACGCCGGGTCCGAAGTTGGTGGCGAGATATTTGACCACATCGTCGATTTCGTCCGGCCCGATCTGTGCGCCGCGCAAGACCATGTTGTAGACCTGCCGGCGCCAGCCGGCCTCGCCCATGCGCAATTGAGTGATCGGCCCCGCCCTGTGGCACTGGGTGCAGGCGACGGCGATGAGGTCACGGCTCGCTCCGTCCGGGAATGGGCCAGTCTGTTGGGCTTCCGAAGGAAAGCCCAGCAGGAGAACACTTGCGGCCGCCAGAATGAACCTTCGCATGATCAAGCCTTCTTCGTGCGTTTGGCGGCGATCGAATATGGCGGGTACCATTCCGAGGCTGCGCCGACGCCGGCGCGGTCGACGAGAATATCGAGCAAATAGGGGCGACCCTCGATGTTGGCGCGCTTGGCCCGGGCGAGGTGCTCCTGGATCTTGGCCGGATCGCTGACCGTCTCGCCCTCGACTCCGTAGGCGGCGGCGGCTTTGGCAAAATCCACATCGGGGCTGCCATTGTAGCAGGTCATGTCCTTGCCGGAATTGAACTGCTGCGGGCCGGTAAAACTCCAGATGCGATTGCGCTCGTTGTTGTAGCTGCGGTTGTTGACGACAATGTTGGTGATCGGCGCCTTGTAGCGCGCCTGGCTCCATAGCGGTTGCGGGCCGCCGAACATCGCGCTGCCGTCTCCCATGGCGGAGACCACCGGGCGATTGGGGCGGGCGAGTTGCGCGCCCGTGGCGGCGGCCTGCGCCCAGCCGAGAATATTGGCGCTGGTGGAGACGAAGGTTTTGTCGGTGCCGCCAAAATTCATCATGGAATCCATGATGCGGCCGGACTCGCAATCCGTCACGAAGATGGTCTCCTTGTCGAGTGCGCTCTCGAGTTCGATGCCCAGGCGTTCCATGGTGATGGACGAGCCATTGTCGAGATTTTTGACGGTCTCGGCGCGCATCTTGGCCATGCCGGCGGTGTAGGCGCGTGTCCGGACGGAGCGTGCGTCGGCGATCTGCTTCAGGCGGTCGGCGGTCGCCATGCTTTTGACGGCAGCGATGATGTCGGCAAGACCGAGCTTGATGTGTGCGACGATGGGCATGTCGATCGGCCACGAACGCGCAAGTCCCGTCGGGTCGTTTCGCATGGAAATGGTAACGGCGTTCGGCATGCGCTGTTCGCCGACCTGACTGCCGACGTTGAAGTGAACGTCGACGGGACTGGAGAAGGGCCCAGCGGGGACGAAGGCGCCGACGAATTGCGGGTCGCGGGTCGGATAGGGCTTGGACCAGTTGCCGAGCGAGCCGCCGATAGTAGTTACGGGAATCCCGAGCAGGTTGGCGAGTTCGACCACTTCCGCTTCCGCCTGGCACAGGGTGACTTCGTCCCCGGCCGTAATCAGCGGGTTGCGCGCCTCGACCAGCAGCTTGGCGATCGCCTCGACATCGTCGCGGTCGGGACGGATTTTCATCGCCACGTTGAATAATCGGCCGTCGTAAATATCGGCGGTGGCGGTCGCCCGCAGCAGGTCGTCGGGAATCGAGAGAAATACCGGGCCGACCGGCGGGGTGGTGCCGAATTTGAGGGTTCGCCGGGTCACGTCGGCGATGCCGGTCGTGCTCTCGGCTACCCAGAACGATTTGGTGATGGGCGCGACCATCGGCTCCTGGTGGTCGTAGTCCTGCGGATAGTCGCGCCCGGTGGTTTCAGTGCTGAATGCCGCGACGGTGAGCAGGACGGGGATGCGATCTTTCCAGCTGTTGACCAGCATGGTCATGCCGCTGGGCAGACCTACATTGGCGATCTGGGCAACACCGATCTTGCCGGAGAGCCGGGCATAGCCGTCGGCCATGGCAACAACGGCGCCTTCGTGAACGCCTTTGATGAGCTGGATTTCCGGCGTGTCAACCAGCGCATCATAGATCGGCGCGTCACCAGTTGATGGATTGAAAAAGATGAATTCCGTGCCGGCGGCTTTGAGCTGCTCGATATAGAGCTTGCCGCCGGTGCCGGTAACCTTGCGGATCGTCCCGCCGCCGGCTGGTTCAGCCATCGCGGGGCTTGGCGTTATCGACTCGACGATTGTCTTGGCCGCGGAGGCGGTCAGCCCAGCGGCACCGAGGCCGCGCATGAGATCGCGTCGTGAAATCCCATTGTTCAGGTATTGCCTAATGAGCTCCTTCATCGTCATCCTCCCGCAATTCCGATCTGGTGTCGGCTTTTAGACGTGACGCTGGCGCCTGCTTTTAACTACGCTCATTACGCCGCCACCGTGATCTAATATCAAGCCCCAGCGGTTGAAGGGAGTCGAGCTTTCTCTCGCAGGTGCGAGCCGGACTGCGGCTGGACAGTGAGCATGATGCGGCGCGGGGATTGCGGAAGCGATTGTCGCCCACTAGTCTGTTTGAAATTCAACAAAAGATTTTCGCAGGGAGTACCGAGACGAGTGAGTGGCAGCATGCGCCAGGAAACGACGCAGGTTTTGATCGTCGGCGGCGGACCCTGCGGCCTGATGCTGGCAAATGAACTCGGAAGACGTGGCATCAACGCGATCTTGATCGATCAGAAGGCTTCGACGGCGTTCAACCCACAGGCCAACGCCACGCAGGCGCGGACCATGGAGCATTTCCGGCGGCTGGGTTTTGCCGATGAAATCCGCGCCATGGGCATGCCGGAGGATTATCCCACCGACATTGCCTATTTTACGCGGTTCAGTACGCATGAATTGGGACGGGTCAGCCTGCCGTCAGCGCGTGAAGCCCAAAAACTGATCAAGACGATGAGCGGTTCCTGGAGTGCGGCAGAACTGCCGCACCGGGTGGGCCAGAAATTCGTCGAAGCGGTGCTCTATCGGCATGCCAAGGCCTGTCCGTCGATCGATCTGGCTTTTTCCTCGCGCGTGGTCGCGATCGACCAGACGGTGGATGGCGTCACGGCGGAGATAGAGGGCGTTGACGGCGGGCCCAAGCGGCAGATTCATGCGGAATATCTGATCGGCGCCGATGGGCCACGCAGTCTGGTGCGCCGTCATCTCGGTATCGAATATTCCGGCAACAGTGATGTCAATCGCGACTTCATGGGCGGGCGCATGCTGGCGCTCTATCTGAGGTCGCCTATGTTTTACGAGGTCTGCCCTTATGCCAGATCGTGGATGTACTGCAGCTTCAACGCCGAGCGGCGGGCGTTGCTGATCGCGGTCGATGGTAAAGGCGAGTTCGTCTTCCATACGCAGGTGCGTCCCGATGAAGATCCAAACTCGGTGGATGATAGCAAGGCCCTGGACATGTTCCGGCAGGCGGTCGGCGCGACGATACCGGTTGAGATCCTGTCGCGCGATTTCTGGATCGCAGGGCGCGCGCTGGTGGCCGATAGCTTCCGCTCCGGACGTATATTCCTCGGCGGCGATGCGGTCCATCTGTTCACGCCGACCGGCGGTATGGGCTACAACACGGCGATCGAAGATGCGGTCAATCTTGGCTGGAAACTTTCCGCTGTCCTGAAACGACAGGCGCCCGAATCGCTACTGGACAGTTACGAGGCCGAACGCCGGCCCGTCGCGCTTCGCAATACCGGGTTTGCCCAGAGCTTTGCCGATTCCATAGGTCTGTACCGGCCTTCGCCCGCGCTTGAGGCGGGGGGAAGGGCCGGCGAAACGTCGCGCCGGCGCGCGGGTGAATATCTCGCCAACCATGCGAGAGCTGAATTCAACATTCCCGGTTTTACGTTCGGCGCGCGATATGATGGCTCCCCCATTATTGCTAGCGATCCGGCGCCGTCTCCGCCCGATACACCCACCGCCTATGTGCCGACCGGTAAACCCGGTGGCCGTGCGCCGCATGTCTGGCTACCGGATGGCCGTTCGTTGTTCGATAGCTTTGGTTTTGAATGGACGTTGCTTTGCCTTGGTGACGATCAGCGCCAGGCTAGTGCATTTTTGTCGGCGGCTGTTGACGCCGGATTGGATCTCAAGGTGGTCAGTGTTGACGATGAAGAAGCGCGCGACCTCTATGAAAGCGATCTCGCGCTGATCCGTCCCGATCAGATCGTGGCATGGCGGCACGTTGCGGGTTCCATCGTTGATCCGGCCAGGGTCATCGCGCACGCTCTTGGCGGCGCGATGAATAGCAGGAAAGGCGACAAGAACCTGAATGAGAACGCCGCGCCCCTTCGCAGTGAGCGTGAGGCGGCGGCGCGGCGGCAAATTCAATAATCGCCGCGTGTGCGGCGTCGACGAGCCTTAGCCACGAAGAGCGAGGCCGAACCAGGGAAGAAAAATGGGCAGCAAGCGTTGGTCAATCGTCGCGGCCTCCTCGTTGGCGCTCGTCGCGAGCCAGGGGCCGATCAATGTTTTCGCAACTGGCACATTTATCAAACCAATCTCTCAGGAGCTTGGCTTCGGTCGCGGCGACATCGCCACCGCCATCGGCATATCCAGCGTCATGACGGCTGTCGCATCGCCGTTTTTTGGCCGCATGATCGATCGCTTCGGGGTGCGGACCCCACTCGCCATATCCATCGTCCTCTTCGCCCTTGCGACGGCAGCATTGTCACTGCTGCCGCGCTCGGTGTTCGCCCTCTACGCGATGTTCGCGTTGACGGGTCTGGTGGCGATCGGTCAGACGCCGGGTTCTTACTCGAAAGTCGTTGCGGCCTGGTTCGACCGTCAGCGCGGTTTGGCTCTCGGCGTCGTGCTGGCCGGGGTTGGAATGGGGACAGTCGTCATACCGATGATCTGCAACGCCTTGATAGGAACATTCGGTTGGCGCGAGGCCTATCTTGGTCTGACCGGCGTGATCATTCTGTTGGCATTGCTGCCGGTGTTGGCTTTTGTCAGAGAGCCGACCAGAGCCAATGCTGGAACGCCTGTCGGCGATCTACCGCCGGGCGCTGTGCTTCCCGGTGTTTCCATGAAGGAGGCCGCGCGCGACCCGCGCTTTTGGTATCTGCTGATTTCCTTCTTCCTGGCGGTGGTAGCGATCAATGGCAGTCTGGTGCATGTCGTTCCGATGCTGACTGATCGCGGAATGTCGTTGTCGGACGCCGTCAAGATCATCTCCTCGTCTGGTGCCGCGCTCATTGTCGGCCGGCTGCTCGCGGGATGGATTATCGACCGAATATTCGCGCCTTACGTTGCGATTTTCTTTCTGGTCTGTCCGTTGGTGGGGCTTCTCATTCTGGCACTCGAACCTGGCGCTGTGTCGCCTCTTGTCGGCGTTCTCTTGCTCGGTCTCGGCATCGGCGGCGAAACGGACCTGCTGTCGTATATGGTTTCTCGCTATTTCGGATTGGCCAAATTCGGCACGATTTACGGCTGGATTTTCACCGCTGCGTTGGCCGGCAATGCCGTGGGATCATCGATTCTCGGGTGGGCGTTTCAGTTGACCCACAGCTATTCCGCGACGCTGGTCGCCTATAGCGTGCTGTTGGCCGTCGCCACGGGGTTTACCTTGATTTTGGGCCCTTATCGCTATCCACCCACCGATCATCGTGACGTTTCCAACGAGCTTGAACTGCGAGCGATCGGGTGAAGGTACACGTCGTACTCAACTCTAATTGAACCGCATCTTCATCAATCGCTCGGCGTTGCCAACCATGATCTTGCGCCGCACTTCGGGATCGAGACCGAGTTCATCGAGAGCCTTGATATGCGCGGGGATCGGCGCCAATGGCGCATCGGTTGCAAATACGACGCGGTCCGCACCGAAGAACTCAATGCCACACGGCAAGCCGTAACGGCCTCCAAACATCGCGGTGTCGGCGTAGAATTCTTTGAAATATTCCAAATGCGGTCGCTTCAGCGAGGATAACACCTTGGTGTGGTCCTCCTCGATCGTCCGGGCGCCCAGCACATCCATGCCCGGGCCGATGCGACCGTCGAAGAAAGGAATCATACCGCCGCCGAGGTGGTGCGTGATGATCTTGAGCTTGGGATGGCGATCGTACAGGCCGTCGAACACGAGCCGTGCCATCGCCACCGTGGTCTCATAAGGCCAGCCGAAGCACCACCACATCTCAAAGCGGGATCGCGGCTCGGAGGCATAGTCGGGCATGCTC
>Ga0210391_10004543_pt1 | contig 11531 bp, 12 predicted proteins | sample IncBWC12OmetaG_FD_160573 | JGI IMG/M metagenome (GOLD analysis project Ga0210391, IMG submission 160573) | Forest soil microbial communities from Barre Woods Harvard Forest LTER site, Petersham, Massachusetts, United States - Inc-BW-C-12-O ...
CAACAGACTGTATGCAACGGAGCTTCCTGTGAAGAAAAGCCACGTAATCGACGAACTTAGCTTCGGGGGACAATCACGCTCTGACCCCGGTCACGCACGAAAGCCTGAGCCGTGATGTGGCCGATACCGCACAATTGTTCATTTCCACTGGGAGAAGGGGTTCGCGACGAGAACTGCATTGAAGTATCTGGGATCTCCCGTCACTTCTTGACCGATCCAGCCCGGAAGCTCGATTGATTGAGTCTCGTCCTTGAGTTCAACCTCGGCGATGATCAGTCCCCGGTTTTCGCCCTCGAACTCGTCGATTTCCCACACCAGGCCTCCGTTCGGGACGCGATACCGGGTTTTTTCAATCAGCGGTCGCTTGCAAAGCCGATCAAGCATCTCGATGGCGTCGGCTAGCGGGATTTCATACTCATACTCGGACCGGGTTGCGCCGACACTTATCCCCTTGATCGTGATGAACCCTTTGTCCGCGGTGGTTCGGACGCGAACTGTACGCTCTTTGACTATGCTGAGATATCCTTGGCGGTAGCGTTTCCCGCCGTCCTGGCCGCGCCAGGTATCGTCTCGGACTAGAAACTTGCGCTCGATCTCTTTTGCCATGCCATTCTCTCCAGCCTATCGTGATCCAAATTGTTGCCGCGAATTTACGCTGCCAAATCCACACGGGAGCGGATCTTAGCGTTCCATCTCAAAGGAAAGAGGGAAGTTCGGCTCTTCAGCAGCAAATCTCAATGAACGATAAATCTCCAGCGCAAACCGCCAGGTCACCCCATCAAGCTAGGAGGTGGTGAGAGGTGAGGCGATTTGATTCTCGGTTGCTCAGCCTCTCGGGTTCTTGTCCATCCAGATGTGCCACGTGAGTGGACCGATCTTCTCATCATCGAAAGGGCGCCCCGTTACTTTGAGGGCCAGCTTGATCTGACCGTGATGATAGCCCTCGTGCCAGATCATGTGCTGAAGATACAGGAGGGGATGGTCATAGTGGAGGTTCATCTCCCGACCTGACCGGATGCGGCTTTCAACCGCGTCGCGAACAGCTCCGGCACTCCTCTCGAGTTCCCGAGCGATGCGTTCAGAACTCCCTTCCTGGAGCCACTCTCGCTCAGGCAGCGGGAGGGCGCATTCAGGAACGTCCTCGGAGAGAAAGATGACACGGACGAAGTGCATATGGGTGAACATCTCCGCGACAGTTGGACTCCCGGACGTGACTCTGGCCGTCAACCCGCCGTCTGGCAGCGCGCGGAGCAAGTTGACCAGAATGCGATTATTCCGATCCCAAGAATCCAAAACGATATCCAGCAAGTTGTTCTCTTCGGCGCTAAGCACCCTGGTCTCCTTTGCCGCGGCGCGCTTTCTTCGAGTATCCCGCGGAGAAGGAAATTGTAGCTGTGTCTTGCGGCGTGGGGAAAAAGGAGGGGCTCGCGGCGGCGCAGTGGTCGTTTAAGGCGGCCAATGAAGGAGACGCCCAAGACGCGACAGTTGAGGCGCTGAGTTGCGAAGCAGTTACGCCAGCGAACGTGTATGGGCTGGAATTGGTCCAGAGATACTTGCCGAAACGCTATCAGGCGGAGAAGGTCCAAGTCGCTGATAGCTAACGCATGCGTGGTCGTTTTGATCGATCGCCGAGAAGAGGGGAACGGCCGAGGGCTGGTCGGGACTCAAGTTTTGGAGGATCGGATATCCCCTCGAATGCCTTGGTTGCGTGCCAGTCGCCAACGGCATAGATTCGACGATCGCGCAGGCCGGTTACCCCTTCTTGCCAAGCAAGAAGCATGCGTTTCCCGATATCTCTAAATTCAGGGTGTTCCTCCATCTTTTCGCGCACCAACGGCGCGCCTTCGGACACTGCATCGCTGATGGACTCTAGGATGAGCGCTTGTTCCCTGGCGGGAATTCCAAACGTGCTTGTGATGAACTTGTTGAGATTTTTTCCTGGTGTCCACGTCCTCTTACCAAGAAAACCAATACCTGGAGGGTTATTCTGATAACCCGCATAGATGCTGGTCGTGAGGAAGTCGTACGCAGGTGATAGATGCGCGTCGGCACGCGAGGTATAAAGCAAAGCTATATTTTTGGCGTGGCAATCTGCGTTACGCAGAGCATAGGTCAACAGCAGTGTCGCCGTCAGGCGTTGGAAGGTTTCATACTGACGATTGCCGGGTACCAAGTCTCTTACGGCTTTTGCGATACGCTCCCATGTGGTTTCGTATTTCGCTGCTGGACGAAGGCCTAGTAAAGCGCAGAAGTCCTCCATTCCCCAGAGGGACTGCCCTTGCTCGTCTACGTCAAAGCGATACACCACAAGCGCATTTCCGTCCCGCGATACTTCTGTCTTGGCACTTGGAAGCACTTTGGCTGTGACTTGCATACAGAGGTGTTCATTGAGGGCGGCAAAAGGTAGCTGGGCTGAAGAACCTTTGATGATGTGGCGTCGCGTGAGCAACGTCGCTTTTCGATGTGGACCAAGTTGCTTGCCGGGGGCTCCGACCCCGGGCGCTGCCTCTTTCTCTATGTCCAGAAATTTTGGCAGGACGCCTGAAACGCCGCTCGTGGCGTGACGACGGACCAACTCTGCAAAGGCTTGTTCGGAGTTGTCACCTTTGAGTAGTTCGGCAACCTCAATTGGGTTGGTCGGCTCGTCCAGCGTAGCGCCGGCAGCGGCCACTTGAAGGCGGCCGACCATATTGCGACCAATGACGGAGAGAAGTGCAATTGGATCAGCCCCGATATGTGGTCCAAATTGCTCTTGAAGCACTTGAAGCAAGTAGCCTTCAGGCAAATTCATTTGCAGAACAGGAGGAAGCTGGTCATCCCAAATATAGGACTCAGTGCGGACCGGCATGGTGAGGGAGACAAAATCGTCAATCGCTGTATTTGGGTGGTAATTAAGCACGCTCTTGAAATCACCAACTGATTCAAGAACGGCGACTTCGCGACCCAGAACATAAACCGAAAACCTCACGCACCACCTCGTTCGCGTCGCAGCTCATCGAGGGAGCCAGACGTCCCCACTTTTGTGAAGGTCATTTCCATCCCGAGCACGGCGAGCACGGCAAGAAGCTTCCTGGAGCCGAATTCGGTTACTTGTCCACGCTCAAACCGCAAGAGAGCTTCCGCCGTGATACCGGCTTGAGCCGCGACATCCTTCTGCTTCAGGCCGAGCGTCCGTCGTGACGTGGCCACTGTTTCTCCTAGTTCCCGAAGGGTTTTCATAATTGATTTATACATCAATCCATGCCAAATATCGAGCATAAATTGATTTATAGATCAATAAATACCCAAACTCAAGAGCTTCGGCAAAGGCTAGATGTCCGTGTCGAGCACCCAACGGCGACCTCAAAAATACGATGATGTTGTTAAGGCTCAAAAGGCTCGATAAGTCTGACGGCACGTCCCAGTTCATCCGCTTCCGTTGGGGCCCACCGTCAGCGCATCCAGCGCCTGATGTGGGCTACGCGCGGTGCATGGTCAGCCTTGACGTCTCGCAACCAGGCGAACGCGAGGAATCAGGAATGCAGTCCTTGCCCATGCAAGCCCTCTGCTTCGCCAACGCCTGACCGCGTGCCGCATCTAATTTGCAGCTTAGCCTCTCAACTCCCATGATTGGTTTCTGTCGGCCGGCCTGTCCTTAGACGATGGTCTGCGAAGCATCGGTCATATGGTTGCCTTTTTGGTCCGCAATCAAGGTATTGACGCTTCGGGTAATTTCGGTCAATGCGTCATATCGAGTGAAATTCTTCTGCAATCTCTGCGCTTGCTCCCGATATTGCGAACCCTCCAGAACGGTGTGCGCCGCAGTTCGAATCTGTTCCGGGGTAGGATGCCTAGTCTCCAGATTAATGCCGGCGCCTGTCCATGCGACGCGGGCAGCGGTAAAGGCCTTTTCTTCTGTGTCACCGGCAGCCACCAGCGGCACACCGAAACTGAGCGCCTGTTGCACGGCACCATATCCACCATTGGTAATAAGAACATCCACCTTTGGCAGCAGCCGAACAAAAGGAACGAAAGCCTCGACCTTCGCATTGGTGGGAGCAATAAGACCTCCTGCATCGGCGCGTCCTGTCGCCGCGATTACGAGAGCATTGTCTTCTGCCAAGGCGGTGAGTGCAGGTTGAACTAATTCCTGCAAATCGAAGTTTGCAAGTGTGCCCTGAGTTACAAGGACCACTGGTTTTGAGCCATCCAGCTCGTCCCACCACGCCGGTTCCTTGAATGCGGCGGCTTGGCTCGGCAACACCGGCCCGACAAATTGGACCTTCGACGGCAGATCGCTGCGCGGAAACTCGAATGCGTCGCCGGTGAACTGCAGAAATAAATCAGGCACCGTGTAGATGGAGTCGGCCCAGAAACCGGATATCGAAGGAGCGGCACACTCAGCAAGCGCCAGATTCAGTTGATCGGCAATCGGCTGAAAGGCTCTCTCGAGTAGAAAGTGCTCTTCCTGGTTACGTTTCCGACCTTCTGGCGTGGCATCGTGCGAGGTAAGTCCACAATCGATACTCCTCAATATCAGTGGGGTCACTCCGCAGCCTATGACAGGCGGCCGATTTTCTCTAGGTCCCAATAGCATCGGAAAGCAACCGAGGAACATTGAAGATGTCAGGATCAAATCTACCGGTGTTTCTTCCAAGATTTGCTGCAGCCGGCGATGTTGATCGGGAAGCGGCTCAATAAACCAATGCTTTAGATTATTGAGGATGCGATCCCTTTCCATCGATACTCCCTTCTCTGCGGAACTTTGTGGATTCCTGTAGTCGATGTTGGCTCTCCCAGTCATGCCGGTGAAGCGAAGACCGGTTGTCTCGACCTGCGAGCGAAAGACTTCTCCGGTATGAAACGTGACGGTATGGCCAAGGCCTGCTAAATGGAGCCCTACAGATAGCATCGGAGTTACATGGCCGGGATTCGGGAAGGCGCAAATGAGGATGTTGCTCAACGAAGTCTCCTTGAAATGGTGGGGTGCGGCCCCTCTAGATCTCGATTCTTGAGAAGAAATAGGCGCCTGTCACAAGGAATGTTGCTGCCAGGGAACATAGCAGGAAACTATCCAGGGAATAGCTGAAGTGCCAAACACCCACGAGTGTTCCCCGCAGACCGTCGACTCCATAGGAGAGTGGATCGATGTGGGTGATTACACTGAGCACCGCAGACAGGTGACTCAGGGGATAAAGAGCGCCGGAAAGAAAGAACATGGGCATCACCAGGAAATTCGACGCGAGGTTAAGGCCCTCCATGTCTTTGATCATCGAACCAAGCGTCATTCCAAGCGCGGCGAAAGGGATAGCGATCATGGCTACGAAGGCGAATGCCGGTACGAGGTTGATCCAGTGTTGTGGCCGAAACCCGGCGAGAATGCACACCAGAAGAATCAATGCTCCCTGGAATATGCCTATGGTTGCGCCGCCTAGCGTGCGTCCGATCATGAGATAAATTCGAGGCACCGGCGCAACGAGGGTTTCCTTGAGAAAACCGAACTGGCGATCCCAGAGCACAGCGATCCCAGAGAACATCGAGCTCAGGAGCACGGTCATACCAACCACACCCGGCGCCAGGAACTGCAGATAACTTCCTTCTCCAGCCTTCTCGAAGACTGGACCGAAGCCGAAACCGAAAGCTAATAGGTAGAACGTTGGTTGCGCAAGCGAGAAGATAATCTGTACGCGCGATCGCACGTAACGTTTTACTTCACGTAGCCAAAGTATGTAAATCGTGTTCATCGGCTGCTCGCTAACATCTGGGCAAGCTCCCGAACCTGCTCAGTGGAACTTGCACTTTCATCGCGGAGCGTTGTGCCGGTAAGCGCCAGAAAGGCGCCCTCCAGCGAATCGGTGTCCGTTTGCGCTTTCAAATCGACGGCCGTGCCTTCGGCGATCAATTCGCCATGATCCATGATCGCGATCCTGTGCGCGATGCGTTCGGCTTCATCCATGTAATGCGTGGTCATGAAGATCGTGGTGTCCTCAGTCTCATTTAGATACTTCACGTGTGTCCACAGCTGGCTTCGGCTCTGCGGATCGAGGCCCAAGGTTGGTTCGTCAAGAAAGAAAATCTTCGGCATGTGCAGCAGCCCACGGGCGATCTCAAGGCGACGTTTCATGCCACCTGAGAACTGCTTCACAAAATCTTTGCGCCGGCCCCACAGCTCGAACAGGGTGAGCAACTCTTCGATTCGTCCAGCCCTGAGTTTCCTCGGCATCCCGTAGAGAATTCCGTGCAACTCCATGTTTTCGTAGGCTGTTTGCTGGTCGTCCAAACTGGGATCCTGAAAGACGATTCCGAACTTCTTCCTTGCCGCCATCTGCTGACGGACAGTATTGATTCCATCCAACTCGATCGTGCCGCCGCTAGGACTCAGCATTGTCGTCAGCATCTTGATCGTAGTTGTCTTGCCGGCGCCATTGGGACCCAGGAGAGCGAATATCTCCCCCTGCTCGACATCGAATGAGATGCCCTTCACAGCGGTAAAAGACTTGAAGGTCTTCGTCAGATTGCGTACTTGAATCATGAGCCCTCCTCAGGCAAGGTTTGTCTCTGGTCGTGTTTCTGAAGAATGTCCATAGACAAAGGGCTACGGAGCGTCACTGCGTATAACGAAAAGCGGTGAATCCGCCGTTTTGGGGATTCGACTCATCCGGCAGATGCCTCGAAGACAAGGAGAGCTTCGCTGGAGCTCTCCTCCGCTGGAATGAGTTGCTGCCGGAGCAGAGCCATGAACTCACGCTTCAGCCCTTCTGCCTGCTTAAAACTGAGACATTTCTCGTCGCTCACGAAATAGAAGCGCATCTCGCCGTTCAGCGCATAAGCGACCAGTCCCAGCAAGCGAATGTTGAACGAGTGCACATACAGGCGCAGGTCCTTGACCTTAAACGGAGCGTCGCTGTCGCTGACCACAACATTACCCAGATTGGATAGCGCGAAACGGTTCCAACTGCCGTTGATCTTCAGCGCATCTCCCAGTCGGACCAGCGACTGCATCTGCGCGCTTGGCAAAGGCCGCAGCATCTCAAAGAAGTGGAAACGCCCAGGAATATTGAGCATCTCCTTCTCGATATCTCTGCGGATTTGTTCGTGGATCTCGCGAGCCCGCGCCCAGAAATCCAACTGCAGAGCCCGTCCCGTGGGCATTACGAGACTCCCACCACCGAAGAAGAGCATGTCGCTCTTCAACGCGGCGAGACGGCCCCGCCGTGCGTCCATCGGGCTTTCGATCAAAGCAGGTGCCTTCTTTTTTCCCAATACCGTGAACAGAGCACGGTCAAGCGCAACCACCAGCGCAGCATGAATCGAGACGCCTTCGGCCTTGCAGCGCTGCTTCAGCGTATCGGATAAGGCACGGTCTGCGGCCCATTCTAGGCAATGTTCTTTGTTCTCCGAGGCACGACGCGAATGTGGGATTAGTCGCGTGAATCCATTCAGTAGGCTCGCCGTAAGCTCGCGTTTCCACGGCTGCGGAGGCTGGTAATCGCCGATCATGTCGCGTGTCGTGATCGGTGAGTACGGGATCAGGTCTTCATCTTTGTGGAGCGCACGCAAGACCTCTCTCACAATGGTGAGCATGCTCATGCCATCGCATATGCGGTGCGAGGTCACCAGCAGCAGGTCGCTCTCACGCTCCGACCGCAGCATGACTGCGCGGAGTTGCGGCTGGTCAAAGGGAAACACGGTCCTCAGCTCATGCTGGCTCTCCCGCCGGAAGTCATCCTCCTGCACCCGTCGAAGGACTCGCAGCGGAGCCTCCGGTGCACAGTCCTCTTCGTAGTACAGCCCGTCCCGGTCCTCACGAATCAGGGTGCGCAATGCAGGATGCTTTCGCTGCACGCGCCCGAGCGCCAGACGGAGCCGCTCCGGATCGAAGGTACCTTCCAGGCGTACGAAGTAAACAATGTTGCCGTCGATCATGTGCTCGATGGCAGACAACTTTCTCCTCATGCCTCTCCTCCGGTCACTCTCACCGACGAACGGCTGTCCATCACGATCCGCTTGGGTCCGCTTCTCTTGCAGAAGGCGGCAAGACGCGGATGCCGGTCTTCGAAGGTGCCCAGCAGACCAAGGAGCCCATCCATATAGCCGCACGTGATCGCAGTGATCTTCTTAACCTTTTGGGGCTCGTATTGGAGCACACGCAACACCTGAAGAAACGCGAGCAGCGCACTCACCCAATGCAGTCCCCAGGATTTCCGGTGCAGATACAGACAGTGCACCGCATTCCGCGCACCGTAGTACCGGCGCCACGCGACATGGTTCGTCGTATATTTGTCGCCGTGCCGCTCGATCTTCCCCGTGGTCTGTCGCATCGTCACTGCCGCGTTCATGTACACAGGAACGTTCTGGCTTACGGCGCGAAGGCTGTATTCGATATCGATGTACTCGATAAAATAGTCTTCCCGAAAGGCGCCCAGCTTGCCATACGCACCGGCGGAGATTGCCGAACCGGAAGAGATAATGCACAACGAGGGGAACATGCCTTCGTTCTGGTCATCGATGTAGAGACGCTTGGGGAGATATTTGCCAGGCTGGAAGACCGGCATACACCTCCCAAGATTGATCTCGTAGATCTTTGGCCCCACCAGAAACTCGTTGGTACCGAGTTCGCGGCAGGCCTGCATCATCGTCTCGAAGAACAGCGCATCGATGTCGGAGTCCTGGTCCAGAAGGAAAATCACATCGCACTTGCGCTCCAGCAACACTTCAGCTCCCCGGTTGTAAGCGCCAGCAAGTCCCCCTTTGTTTCGGTTGAAGAGAACCTGCATACCCTGCTCGCGCAGCCACTCGTGCAGGCGTAGATCCGCCTCAGGCGAGTTATCGACAGCAACCATATTCGGGCAGAACACGCGCGCCTTGGCGAGGTTTTCCAGAAACTCCTCGGTGGGCTGGTAGAGCACGAAGATCAGACCATAGCTATTCATCTCGTTTTCGCCTCGCATGCAGAGGGCTCGTCCGCGAGCCCCGATTTGTACTGCGTGGGTATTCCTGCACAGTCGCGTAATATATCCATCGCCCGCCGCCGGATCGCCTTCGCCTGCGCAGGAGGCAACGAGTGCTCATCGGAGACAATCGCTAATTCCAGACGACCGGCGAAGCTCGAGATCACCACAGTATTGGCGGGGGTGGGCGATATCATGACCAGCGGACTGTAGATCGTCTGCACCCAGAAGCTTGAGTAACGCTGCGGGAACTCCAGCCGCCCCATGTTCGAGAGCGTGACGTGACGCACCGCCGTTGCCCTCTCGGTATCGTCGACCAGACTTCCATACATGCCGTGCATGGCCTCCATTCCGACCAGGTAGTCGTAGATGTCTCGGCCAAGAACATCGATCCGGCGCGTAAGGTCAGCTTTGATCGCCTGCGCGCAAGTCCAAAAGAGACTGGCTGACATCTCCTGCGGCAGCGGCAATCTCTTCATACTTAACTCCACACCGGGGGCCATCCCGAACATCGCATCCTGGCGCAACAGCGGCATGAATCTGCGCGCGTTTACCATCGTGTAGGCCTTACGCAGAGCGTGTGTTCCGCGCACCTCACGGAAAGCCTGCAGAAAGGCGACACAGATCGCCGCGAGTACCGTGACGCCCTCTGCCCTGCAGCGCTCGGTCAGCGTTAGTGAGGCACTCTTATCGATATCCCAACGATGGAAGTACATCTGCTCGCTACGGATCAACGAGGCTGATCCCGCTCGCTTCCTTCGTTGCCACAGAAGAACGAGTCGCAACAGGCCGATCTTCCAGCGCATGCGGCGCTGGAAGCTTCGATCCTGCAGCAGCGCTGCAGGTACAAGGTCTTCGATCGCACCGAGCGCATCATAGGTCCCCAGATCCTTCTCCGGCTCGTCGTAGGCGCTCAGGCATTCGCGCAGCAGTGTCATGCCGGACTGCCCGTCGCAGATGCAGTGGTGGCCGACAAGGATCAGTTCGCTGACCTCGCTTGCTCGTAACCACACCAGCCGCACTAATGGATCGCGACCCGCGTCGAACGGCGCTACCCACTCGCGACGCACTTCGGTCTGCCAGTCGTCGTCGTGCTTGCGTTCGACGATGCGCAATGGAATCGGCGCGGGGTGGTCCAGCAACACAAAACGCGGACCCTCGGAGTCGGCGCCATCCTCAATCACACAGCGCAGAAGCGGATGCTTAGCCTGCAGGCGAGAGAGCGCCTGCAGCAGCCGCCCTTCTTCCAGCCTGCCCAGCAGGTGCATCGAGAAAACGCTAGCGAACGGAGTCCGTCCGTCGCGGTACATCGTCCGTTCCAGCAGCAGAAGCCGTCTCGACCGAATGTTTCCCTCCCGCGGCCGGCTCGCGCTGCTGCTTATTTCGCCCATCGTCTTAGCCACGCCGGCATCGTGCGTCATGCTGTCCCCCGGGCTAACGGCTCGAGAGTAGCGTCCTCGGTGACCGCTGCTAGCAAACCCCATTGACGCAAACAGCGCACAGCTTCGCCGATACCATCCTCGACTCGCACTGCATTACCAAGTGCCACCGCTTTCTCGATCATCGCGGGATGCTGCGTAGCTGCGAGAGCGGAGGCCAACGTATCGGCAGTCAGCCCTTTGCGGTCTACCGCAGGCGGCGCAACGCCTTGCCGGTTGAGACACCGCGCCCAGAACGGCTGATCGCCGTAAAACGGCACGATGACCGATGGAATGCCGGCTCGCACAGCAGCGGCCGTCGTGCCGGCGCCGCCGTGATGGACTGCGGCCGACATCCGCGGAAATAACCATTCGTGCGGGGCATGCCGTAGAAAGAAGATCTGCTCGCTCTGCGCACCCTCCTCGCCGGCCAGCCCACCCCAGCCGGAGGCGAGCACGGCTCGCCGTCTGCTCTTCTTTACTGCGGCGAGAACTGTCTCGGTAAGCGATGTTGCATTGCTGCTCACCATGCTGCCGAAACCGATGTAAATGGGCTTCGGTCCTGCGGCCAAGTATTCGCTGAGCGCTTCAGGCGGCCGCCACTGCGCCTGATGGAAGAACCAGTAACCGGTCACCTGCGAGCTCTCCGGCCAGTCCGCAGGTCGCGGCAGCACATGTTTGCTGAAGCCATTGATCACCTTCGCTTGATGCAAGGCGCTCTGGAAGAGGTAGGGACCGAACTTTGAATAGGGCTGCAACCCAAGCTGCGGCCGAACGATGTCATTGATCGCCGGACGCATCACGCCCCAGACCATCTGGAAGAGCAGATGATGTGCCCCAAGACTCAGCACGCCAGGCAACTTCTGTCGCGAGCCGCTCAAGACCATCGGCGGCAACTCCCGTGACGGCGTCAGCGGTTGAAGCCGGGCAATCGCGAATGGAATCCTTCGGGCTTCGGATAGAGCTTTGGCCAATAACGTACTGTTGCTGACACCAATCAAGAGCCCTGCGCCCTCGCTGGCCGTCAGCCCTTCTTCCACCCAGTTGGCTGCCCAAGACGCATAACGCTCGCGAAAGATGCGGGCCATCGCGCGCAGGTTCATCGCCAGGTCGGTAATCGTTCGGTCAGCCTCGAGCATCGCCTGAAAATCCGCGGTGAGCGGATAGAACTCCAGGCCCGCCT
>Ga0210391_10004546_pt1 | contig 11528 bp, 10 predicted proteins | sample IncBWC12OmetaG_FD_160573 | JGI IMG/M metagenome (GOLD analysis project Ga0210391, IMG submission 160573) | Forest soil microbial communities from Barre Woods Harvard Forest LTER site, Petersham, Massachusetts, United States - Inc-BW-C-12-O ...
ACATTAAGCCGAGCTATCCAGACACGCCTATCCCCGAACATGTGGTGATGGCTCTGACGGTGCTCGTTGTGGGCACGCTCCTGGCTCTATTGCTGAGGGCGCGCTTGTCGGTTGAGCGGCCGGGAGCTTCGCAACAGATCGCGGAAATGTTGCTCACGAACCCGATGGGGTTTGGCATCAACGACGTTTTGGAAGAGAACGCGGGCCACGACTGGAAGAAGTACGTCCCGATGGTGGGAACGGTGGCGCTGTTCATCTTGCTGGCGAACCTTTTTGGCGCGTTTCCGTTTTTGAGTGCCCCGACGGCCAACGTGACCGTTCCGCTGGCCTGCGCGATCATTACCTTTGCCTATTTCAACTGGCAGGGCTTGAAGCATCACGGTGCGGGAGGCTACGCGAAGCAGTTCGCTGGACCGGTGGCTTGGCTCTCTCCGCTGATGTTTCCAGTGGAAGTCATCAGCACCACTGCTCGTTTGCTCTCGTTGACAGTGCGTCTCTGGGCCAACATTTTTGCCAGCGATTTGATTTATGGATTATTTCTGGGCCTGTTTACCGGACTCGCCGTCTGGGCGGGGACCAAGTCCGCAATCGCTGGCATCGTGCTGGGCGTGTTTCCAGCGCTGGCGCCCATTGCTTTTATCATCCTGCATGTATTCGTATCCGTCGTTCAGACTTACGTATTTGCGATTCTGCCTGCCGTTTATATCGGCTTGGCCACGGCGGACGAGCACTAGACATTTCTGTTGTTTGCGATTTTGTTAGCCGCTCCAGCGTGAGCCCGGCTGCACGGTGTCCGGGAACCACCTCCTGGCGGCAATTCATGAGGAGGAAGTTATGAAGAAGCTAGCAGTTGTATTGTTCGTGGCGATCGTCGCTGTGTTGCTACTTGCACCGAGGGCGTTCGCGCAAACAGCAGCAGACGCGGCTAAGCCGCCAATCAACCCGACCACCTTAGTGATCGCGGTTGGCTTTGGCGTAGCCGTTGCGGCGTTCGGCGGTGGTTTGGGACAGGGCAGGATCGCGGCTGCGGCCTGCGAAGGCATCGCGCGTAACCCAGGTGCAGCTGGCGGCGTTCGTGCAGCCATGATTCTCGGCCTCGTGTTCGTCGAGACGCTGACGTTGTTCACCTTTGCGTTGGGTTTCCTCCTCTACTCGAAGCTATAGTCTGGTAGCAATCACACACGGAATTTCCGGGCCCGGAAGCGCAAGCTTTCGGGCCTTTTTTTGCCCTCGAACCCTCCCCCCCTTTTCCTGTAAATGCACATTCTAAAGGGCTTAGTACTTCCCGTAAGTCGTTTAGAATGAATATTTGCGGGAGTCTCTTGGAAATGCTAATTCTAAAGGGGTTGCGAGGCTAGGAAAACCGTTAAAACACGGCAAAACGCGATGTTCCTTGATCGATTCATTCTAAAGGACTTAGATGAACAACGGGCAGGGCTGCCCTAAAATAAAAAAGGCGGCAGGGTTCGCCGCATAACCTACCTAAAACTGTACAATGAAAGGGATAGCACAAATCGAAAAAAAAGCAAGCGAAATTATCCAGCGGCTATGGGGCAGTTTTCCGGCAAGCCGTTTCATTAGGACCTACTCCATTACTTCCGGCTTGCCGACAATCCGGGAATAACTCGCCAGATGCGCGTTTGTCGGTACTGATCCGACGAAGCGCCCGCAACTTCCGAGTGGCCCATGATTCGCTCAGAATCGCCTGACATAAGCTAATTTGACTGTAGGAATCACCGAGCAGTCATTGTAAACGTTTCGCTGTCCGGCTCCGGACGACACAATATGCAGAAACGACAAAGATTAGGGGAACGCTCAGAGTCGGGCGGCTTAATCTAGGAGCGTTCGACCTTGGGCGTCGACTGAGCTCCTAGCGGTTCGCTGAAAGGATCCATTGGAATCGGGGCGTACTCGACGTCGATGATCTCGAGATGCTCCGACTTGGCTGGCGCAATCAGGCGCACGCGGTCGCCGGGGGACGCCTTCATCAGCGCATTGCCGAGAGGCGAGCGCCAGCTGATGTAGCCGCGGCCGAGGTCCACCTCGTCGATGCCTACGATCGAGACGACGTGTTCGATGCCAGCGGCATCTTTGTAGGTCACGGTTGCGCCGAAGAAGGCGCGCGTGGCGGCTGAGCCTGGCCGCGGAGCGACGGGATCGACGACCACGGCCGCGTCAATGCGTTTCGTGAGAAAGCGAATCCGCGAATCGATCTGGCCTAACCGTCGTTTGCCGTAGAGGTAGTCGGCGTTTTCACTGCGGTCCCCGTTGCTAGCAGCCCATGCTACGACCTCTACCACCGCGGGCCGCTCGCGCCTCAGTAGGAACACTTGCTCGTCTTTCAATCGCTGCATTCCGGCGGGCGTGATGTAGTTCTTGAGCGTCGGCCCCGCTGGCTCCGGTCGAGGTCCTCGGAGTGGCCGCTTTTCTCGCATTTGCCAATCTGCCATGGGATTTCGTGTACTTGCGGATGACCAAATCTTGGAAGTTCCGCGCCTCGGTCCCGATAATTCCTCGCACGGTGAACATGACGTACGCGGGCTAGATGTCGAATGATACATCGGTCTTTCCTGCGGGACTCTTAGAAAATGCGGTGACCCGTCCGATTGCATGGGGAGCGATCTGGGGATGCCCAAATGACCACCGCGTCTATCAGGGGTTTGCAAGGAGTAAGATGAGGTTAGACCGCCGGAAAACGAATATTCAGTTTGTAGCAAATGAAGAGGACTAGGATCGCGCCCAGTGTGGAGAAAACGAGGCCGGCGGGATGATATCGCTCGTTTGTCGGGCGTGCAAACATGTGGGTAACGCCGCCGCCGATGATCCCTCCGATGATGCCGAGTACGACCGTCCAGAAAATCGTTATGTGCACGTGCATGACGTCTTTCGCGATGACCCCCGAGATTAGCCCAATGAGAACGTACCAGATCAAATGAAACATGCTTTTTCTCCATCCTTCGATTTTGGAACTTCGTCAAGTATTAGCCCGGGGTTGGCAATTAAACTGGAATGTCCAATCTGAATCTCTAGCCTTGCAGCGTAGAGGCTGTCGAGGGTACGTACTGTTCACTTTTATACAGTTTGTAGGATTTATGGATTCTGGCCGAAGACTTAGGGGAGGGCCGGTTTCCGGACATGCGGGGTGGGTGTCCGGTAAGCACGTTTCATCAGGACATTACTTCCGGCTTCCCGACAATCCATTCGGTGGTTATTCCATTCCTCAATCAGCGCACGTATATTTACTGGGTGCAAATAGACCGGCGGACATTTTTGGAGCAACTCGGTTCGGTAGCGCTAACGCCTGTTCTAACAGGTTCACAGGAGGCGAGCAGCATGTGGGGACTTATTGCGAAAATAACGCTTCTCCCTGGCAAGCGCGATGAAATGATCGAAATCTTGAAGGAGAGCGCAGCCGACATGCCAGGTTGTCTCAGCTACGTTGTGGCCAAAGACGCTACTGACGAGAATGCGATATGGGTAACTGAAGTGTGGGACAGCATGTCCAGCCACGACGCGTCCCTATCTTTGCCCGCTGTGAAGAACGCAATACCGCGAGGCAAAGCGCTCGTTTCGAACTTCGAGAAGATCGCCGTCACGAGCCCGGTCTGGGGAGCTGGTCTGCCCGCGGCTCAGGCCCACTAATCTGCGGACGAGCGACGGGGAACTCGGAAGTAATTCCGCTTGCCTGGTTAGTTATGCATACCGGAAATGTTCGTTCCAGTGCCCACATGGGCAGTAACTGCGGTAAACAGGGATGTTGTCGGCGTCTCTAGACTGTCCGGTCGTATGAAACCTGCATGCATTATGGTTTGCGCGCGATCGCATAGACCGCGTTGGTTTCGACGCTTTCGACCTTGTGCTCGGACAAGTAGCCCAGTGTTGCCTGCCGCACGCGCACACGTGCCTCTTGATCGAGCTGCTCAATAGTGCCGCGATAGCCCGATCCCATCGCGATAGCCCAAAAGTCCTCAGGTGAGCTCAGCTGCTGAGCGCCAGATTCTGCTATGACATCTGCTGCGTGTACAGCTCCTTCGAGCAGCATGGACGCAAGCGCATGCGGTTCGTTGATACGTTCCCACGGGCTGAAGCTCTTGTAGAGGTCTGGGCGCTCCTTTCGCACTGCGTGCCAGAAAGCGGAGCTGCCAGGTTCTAGGACGCGTGGTCCCCAGGTGGTGATTGCAAGTTGGCCACCGGGCCGGAGGACTCTCCAAAGCGAACGAACTCCTGATGCCATGTCCGCAACAAAGAAGATACCGAACACACAAATCACTGCGTCGAACGTTTCGTCGGAAGAATCCAGCTCCTCGATATCTTTCAGACGGAACTCGGCCTGTGTCAGACCGAGTTGCGACGCTTTCTCTCGCGCCAGGCTCAAAAGGTTTTCTGCTAAATCGATACCTAGTAAACGCCCGCCTGAGCCTACGGCCTTCGCTGCCGGAATGGCAGATGCCCCGCTGCCGCAGCATGCATCCAGAACGCGCGTGCCGGGTTTCAGCGACATGCGCTGCACCGTTCGGGCACCGATTCGCTCCCAGAACGAAAGCGCAGGCGCATCAAAAAAATCGGCCGCGGCATTGTATGTCGTGGCCGCACGCACTTTCGCGTCGTTCGTCGATTCTGGATGCATTCGAATCCTCTCTAGAAGTGACAACCGAGGATGCCAGTATCGTAGCCAGGGAAAGCAGTCTTTTCGTAATCGGTCTACAACGCGGTCGCTGCATCCGGGTAAGGTGGGTAACCGGAGATGTTCGTACCGGGACCAGAAGGCTCGCTGCAATGAGGTCCTATTCGGCGATTATGCGATCGGCCCACTCAACTAGAGAAACAAAAATGGCTGGGTTCCCGTACTTGGCGCTCCAATTAGCGAGATCATTTTCCGAAACCCCACGGGCTCGGGAGCAAGCTCCTCAAGCAAAGACAGGAATGTGTTTGCCGACGATTTTCTCGCGCAATTCGCTGAGCGGTGGCCAACCAATGGGGATTACTGCATCGGACGTGGCCTTACGCATCAGGTTTGTGGCGTCAGCAGTCAGGAATATCTGAACTTCGTGACCTGCGTCCGACAACGCAAGCGCATGTGCATACACAAATGAGGCCCGGGTCGGATCGTCGGTTCCCCAGGAACTCCTCATCATGATCTTCAGAACTTTTTTCGATTCCTGCGGCTTCGCCCCCATTGCTAGAAAAGGAAGACCCAGTAACTGTGACAAGAATCTGCGCCTGGCCATGGATGTCTTCTCCCATTTGCTCCATCCGAACAGAGCTTTCGGAAGAACCTACGCTGGCGCATTAGTTCTGTCAATTAGTTAAGTCCCTGTGAGTCGTGCGGGCTCAACCGGTAACTCGGCTACTGGGTCTAGGTGAATAGAGCGGGGCCGGGGCGCCCTGCAGCTGCCTGCGAAGGCATTGCGAGGAATCCGGGAGCAGTTGGCGACGTTCGCGCGGCCATGATTCTCGGTCATGTGTTCGTCGGGGCGAAGCAGCCAGGCATTAGAAACGAGCGTTCAAACCAAACGGACGTTGCGTTCGATCGTCTTGATCACGTCGTCGAACCGGCCCGTAAGGACCTGCTTGGCGAGACTCAGTGTGTAGCCCGCTGCCGTGTGGAGCGGGACGTGCGCCGGCAACGAAAGCGCGTAGGGGTCGACGACGGCATCGACGACAACTGGTCCGTCCTTGTAGGCCAGAGCTTCCGTGAGAGCCTCTTTCACGTCGCCGGGTTCTTCGAGCCGGATGCCTTTTGCGCCCATCGCTTCGGCAACGCGCGCGAAATTCGGGTTTTTGAAATCCACTCCAAAGGGAACGAAGCCTGCCTCTTGCTGCTCGATTTTCACGAAGTCGAGCGATTCGTTGTTGAGGATGATGTGCACGACGCGCGCCTTGCGTTGCACGAGAGTGGTTAGATCCCCGAGGCCGAGCATCGTGAAACCGCCATCGCCGCAGAGAGCAATCGTCTGCCGGCCAGGGAAGGCCAATTGTGCGCCGAAGGCGTTGGGAATGGCGTTCGCCATCGACGCCCACGAAAAGGAGCCAAAGAGCCGGCGATTCCTGCCGCCCTTAATGTGTCGGGCCAGCCAGATGCAGGCTGTTCCCGTGTCGGCGAAAAACATGGCGTCGTCGGAAGCCAGCGCGCTTAATGTCGCGGCGAGATACTCGGGACGAATCGGCTTGATGCCAGGACCCTTGTCCACGTAATGATTCAGCAACTCGTCGAACTCTCGCGTATGCGTAAGGTGCTTTTCGAGGAAGCTGGTGTCATTTTTCTCGCGTATTTTCGGCAGCACGGCCGCGAGTGTGGCCTGTACGTCTCCGACAAGGCCGAGATCCAGCGCCGTCCTGCGGCCAAGATGCTTGGGGTTCGTGTCAATCTGGACTTTTTTCACGTTGTCGTTTGGCAGAAACTCGCAAAACGGAAAATCTGTCCCAAGCAACAGAAGTAGATCTGCGCTGTTAATCGCTTTGTACGTTCCGCCGTAGCCGAGGAGACCGGTCATGCCCGTGGCGTAAGGGTTGTCATGCTCGAGCCATTGCTTGCCGCGGAAAGAGTAGCCGACAGGCGCTTTTACCTTGTTGGCCAGCGTCAGCACTTCGTTGCGCGCGTCGCGGCAGCCGTCGCCGCCGAAGATGGCAACCGTTTTTGCATCGTTGATCAAGCTTGCGAGCTTTTCCAAGTCCGTGTCCGCAGGACGAAAGACAGGCTTGGCAGGAATCGCGACAGTATGCATGCCGTCCGGCGCATTGGATGCTGCGATGTCGCCGGGAAGCGAAATCACGGTGGGGCCGCGGTCGATGACGGCAGTCGTGATGGCGGTGTTGATGACTGCCCGGGCTTGTTCGGGATTCACGATGCGGCCGATGTAGAGGGCGGCGGCGTCGAAAAACTTGTACGGATTCAGCTCCTCAAGGGCAGCCGTGTCGATCAGCTTGGATTCGACGTCGCCCGCAATGGCGATGATCGAGGCGCCTTCTTTCCTGGCGTCCATCAGGCCGTTAAACAGGTGAGTCACGCCAGGGCCGGCCGTGCCGCACACGGCCACGGGATTTCCCGTGAAGTAGGAGTCTGCAACCGCGGCGAAGACGCCGTACTCTTCGTGCCGCACGTGAATGAACTCAACCTTTCCGTTCCGGCGGAGAGCATCGATGACGGGATTGAGAGCGTCCCCAACAATTCCGTAGCAGCGTTTCACGCCAGCCTTTTCAAGCATTTCCCACAGTAGATCTGCTACGTTCCGCGACATTGAACACCTCCACTGGTTCCTCGTATGGAGCACTTCCGAGCTTTGGATGCTGGGAGAGAGCGAAAAAGTAAAAAATATTTATGAAAGGACTCCCGAAATTAAGCTAGGGCCCGCTAAGTCGGGTTACGGGCAACTTGGTACTCGGGGGCTCTTTCTCGATGAACTACAAAAGAAAAGCCCCCAGTTCGGGGCTTTTGTTCTCTCCAAAAAAGAAGGAATGAAATCCGGGTTAAGCCGTCCATTGCTGCTTTGCCAGCGGAACAACCAATACTTCCTGCCGCGGCTCCGAATAATTATTTCTTGCGGCTGGCGCAAATGTGCGTGCCTCTTGCATCGACGTGGGCAGAGGCACCGGCCCGCCTGTTTGCCGCGCAGCTTCGCAAACCAGCTCCATCCGGCCACGTACGCGGAACTTCGCCAGCAGGGAAGAGACGTGGAATTTCACAGTGCGCTCAGCAAGATGCAAGTTAGCGGCGATTTCCTTATTGCCGAGCAATTTCATCAGCCCCGACAGAACTTCCTGCTCCCGTCGCGTCATTTTCACTGGGCTGCAGACGGATTTTCCTGCTTCCAACAGCTTGTCCGCCTTCTCTTTGAGGCCTTCCAGAATCTCGTCATCCGCCTTCACCATAACAACGTAATCACTCGTGGATTGGCCCCTCACCATACAGTGCATCGCTAACAGGCCGGCAGCCTCGTCTGCGGGAAATCTGCCGTCTGGTCCGGAATGGACCTTAAAGTGGGCCACTCCGGTGCTTTTCTCATAGAAAAAGAAGACGTCGCCGGAAAAGGACGGCCGGGGATTTGCCAGTTTCTGCAGATGTTCACTTCTATCGATCGCCTTCACGCGCGCCCCGCATAATGCAGCCTCGTGGCGGAACCGAAGCTATTTAGCTTCGTATCGCCCCTCGACGAGGCGCATTCCCCAGATGGGCAAGACGATGAGGTATAAGCCAAAAGAGGGCTGGTTGCTCTCTTAGGGCATTAGCATTCGGAGTGACAGTTATTCCTCTGCTTCCCCGAGCACCGTAAGCGCTTCAATCTGGGAACCGCTTTGGGACTTTTAGACCAAACCACAATTACCGCGCAACTGGCAGAATTACCAGAGGAGCCCAGCGCTCCAGGATGCCGCTCGCCGAGGGAGACGCTGCGGTGGCTAGATTTGAGTGGCGCTGCGTCGGCGTAAGCTGCTCGCCCGTACCCCGACGGAGCGTCACTTAGCCTTTTGTCCGCACCTTAGGGAAACCTTGGTTTAGGTGAACAGATCGGGGCTGGGGCGCCAGTTGCCGTCGGCGGTTCCATAAGGGCTGGCGACAACGACGGTGTAGCCGTCTGGGTCGAGCATCCAACACTCCCAGTGATTGGGGCCACCGTCGCCATCGGGAGGATTGCGGTGGCGGGGCAGTATGATCTCGACGCGCATTTCGGTAGCGCGCTGCATGACCGCGTCGAAGTCATCCACCTCGAACCAGAGCAGCACACCATTGCCGTAGGGTTTGCTGGCTGGATTGGCTATGGGGCCGTGATGATGTTCGACTTCAAAGCTGTGCAATTGCAGGATGAGGTGGCCATTTTTCACGAGTTGCTCATAGTGCCCCCCGCCATGAGCCCCGCGGCAGCTCAGCAGGCGCTGATACCACCGGCTGCTGGCTTCAACATCGGTTACACAGATGAGAGGCTGGGGGCGCATGGGTCCTACCCTAACAGAACTCCTGCTTGGGCGAGCGGGGATAAAAAATCTAAGAAATAGGAGACTAGCGATTGATGAGATTGGCCTGCATCAGGAAATTAATCATTCGGCTGGGCATAAGGCCCAAGTAAATGGTGCCAATCGCGGTTATGGCTAGAACGACGTTGACGGACAGGGGGAAGCGCGCAGGAGCGACCGCAGCGATTTCAGCGCTCGGCTCGCGCATATACATCACTACAATGAGACGGAAGTAGTAGTAAGCGCCGATCACGCTGTTCACAGCCAAGAGCACCGCAAGCCATACCAGGTGAGAATCCAAAGCGGCCTTGAAGATGTAGAACTTGCCCAGAAATCCGGCAGTGACCGGCAAGCCAAGAAGCGACAGCATGAAGAGCGCAAGGACGGCCGCAACCCAGGGCTGCCGCTGGCCCAGGCCTGCGTAATCATCGAGCGAAAGGTGCTTCTCGCCCGCCCCACCAAATTGCGAAACGATCGTGAAAGCGCCGACCTTTACCAATGCATAGCTGAGGAGATAGAACAGCACAGCAGCGTAGGCCGCGCTTGCACCCACATCCGAATTGCCGGCCAGGTCGGTGACAGCGGCAAACGCGACAAGTATGTAGCCGGCATGCGCGATCGAACTATAAGCCAGCATGCGCTTGACGTTAGTCTGAAGGAGAGCACCAAGATTGCCCACAAACATCGTGGCCACCGCGAGGATCCAAAAAGCCCAGAACCAGAAATGCGTGGCCGCGGGCACGCTGGCGAAAATCCTGAGTAGCAAAGCGAATGTCGCGGCTTTGGGCCCGGCGGAGAAGAGGGCGGTAACGGGAGTCGGCGCGCCTTCGTAGACGTCCGGAGTCCAAATCTGGAACGGCGCGGCGGCCACTTTGAAGCCAAGTCCGATGAGGATGCAGGCGAGACCCAGCTTGAGCAGAGCGCTAGACTGATCCGCAGCATCCATTCTTAAGAGATTGGTGGTGCCAGTGACGCCGTAGACGAGAGCGATGCCGTAAAGAAAAAAGGCCGTGGCAAAGGAGCCGAGAAGAAAATACTTCATCGAGGATTCGCCGGACTTGAGGGTGTCCCGGCGATAGCCTGCGAGGATGTAGCTTGAGATGGAGCTGAGCTCGAGGCCGATGAAGGCCGTGAGCAGCTCTTGCGCGGAGGCGAGTACGCCCATTCCGGCGGTGGCGAAGAGAACGAGCGCGTAGAATTCGGCGTCAGCGAGGCGTTCGCGGTCCAGGTACGGAGCCGCGGCGAGAATGACGAGCACCGCCACTAGGCCTACGAGGTGGCTGAAGAAAATGCTGAAGGGGTCGGCGGCGACCAGTCCTGAGAATGCGGAACCGGGATTATGCACCGCATAAAAATTGCCGCAGATGCCAAGGAGCGCGCCGACAACGGCAACGAACGTCAACACTTTACGGCTGCGCACGAACGGCTGGAGCAGCATCAGGAGCGCGCCAAAGCCGCACCAAATGAGTTCCGGCAATACGCGAAGGATATCTGCGGAGTTGGGGAACGCGGACATTTAGCGGGTTCCGAGCCTTTCAAGCGGGATTTGTTCGGCAGAACCTGTTTTGGCCACGGGACGGCCCGTTGGTGGCGGATAGGCCTTCGCCGGGGCAACGGCCTCGCGAGCAAAATCACGCCTCATCTGCTGAATGACTTCATTGCAGGGGCCCGCAATCCGCCGGGTAAAGAAGGGGGAGTGATTTCCCAGCCAGAGCATGAGCAAACACATCGTCACGAGAACCCATTTTTCGCGGGCGTTAGTGTCCGGGATAGCGAGATTCTTCTTGTTAGTTACCTCTCCGAGAAAAACTCGCTGGTACGACCATAAGAGGTAGCAAGCCGAAAGAATGACGCCCGTCGCGCCCCAGGCAGCCCAATCCCAATGCACTTGGTAGGCGCCTAGCAAGGTAAGAAACTCACCGACAAAGCCGTTCATCAAGGGCAAACCGAGCGAAGAAAGCGCCGCGAAGAGAAAAAACGCGGCAAAGCGGGGCATGGGAGTTGCCAGGCCGCCAAACTCGGAAATTTCAAATGTGTGACGGCGCTCATAGAGCATCCCAACCAGAAGGAAGAGCGCCCCGGTAGAGATGCCATGGGCAAGCATGACGTAGACCGCGCCCTGCATCGAGATATCCGAAAAACAAAAGACACCCAGAATCACAAACCCCATGTGGCTGACCGAAGAATAGGCGACGAGTTTCTTCAAGTTTGGCTGCACAAGAGCTACAAGCGCGCCATAGATGATGCTGATGATGGCCAGCACGGCGACATAGGGCGCAGCGCGACGCGAGGCGAGCGGAAACAGCGGCAGACAGATGCGGATTACGCCGTAAGCGCCAGTCTTTAGCAGGACGCCCGCCAGGTCCACTGAGCCGGCCGTGGGCGCTTCGGTGTGAGCATCTGGCAGCCAGGTATGCAATGGGAACAGCGGAACTTTTATAGCAAAAGCAACGAAGAACGAGAGGAACAGCAGCATCTCCGTTCGCGGACTCAATACAAGGCTTCCGCTCTGAAGCATTTGCTGGAGAACCGGCAGATCAAAGCTCCCACCGGGAATCACGGCTGTACTCAAGTGATATAGC